>Ga0210407_10000500_pt1 | contig 44308 bp, 43 predicted proteins | sample IncBWC27MmetaG_FD_150860 | JGI IMG/M metagenome (GOLD analysis project Ga0210407, IMG submission 150860) | Forest soil microbial communities from Barre Woods Harvard Forest LTER site, Petersham, Massachusetts, United States - Inc-BW-C-27-M | ecosystem: Environmental > Terrestrial > Soil >...
CTCTCCTCTGGCGGGTGGATTTCTAACCGGGAAATATCACGGCGAAGGCAAGCCCGACGGCGGGCGGATGACCAATGAGGGAGTGAAAGCCTTCTATCCCGAGAGGGAACAACGCGCGGCGCTGATGATATCGGCTGTAAAGTCGGTTTCCGAACAAACCGGTCGCAGCATGGCGCAAGTCGCACTCACGTGGCTGCGGCATCGAACGGTGCCAGTAATCCCGATCATTGGAGCGCGGAAGGTATCTCAACTCCAGGACAATCTCGCCAGTTTGGATCTGGAACTCTCCGCCGAACAATTGAAATCCCTCGATGGAGCAAGCCGAATCGAACCCGGATTTCCGCAGAGTATCTACGACAGAGAAATGGTTCGCGCGATTAGGTATGGCGGTATGGGGGATCAGCTCCTGGTCTAGGGTTTCAGATTCTGGGCGGGTATTGATCTCCGCGCTTGTGAGGGAGGTAGCAATGGACAACCTAGCGAGTGTGAAACGTCAAGAGACGGGGGAAACGCAGTGTACGGCCGCAGACGACGTTCATTGACCCCAGCCAAACAAGGCAATGCAAAGGCAGCATCGGTGGATAAGACCTTCAACATGTTTGGAGTTCTGCTGAATTTCTTAGTCGCGCCTGATGAGACCGGGCAAGAGGTCAGCCTCTTCAAGGGTACCCTGCCTCCCTGAGTTGTGATCCCTCTTCACAGCCACGCTGAGCCCGAGGTGTTTTACGTGCTTGAGGGATCGCTGGAGGTCTATCGGGAGAGCGGCCAGTCACAAGGATGGTCCGTCACTCCTTCAGGTGGCGTGCCCGCGATTCCCGGCAAAGTGAAGCATGCGTTACGGAACACTTCTTCGACACCAACGACTGTACTTCTCGTGACGCAAGCAGAACTCTACAACATCTTCCGCTCGATAGCGAAGCCCTTCGAGGCTGGGCAGGTGCCCGCACCTCCGTCGCCCGAGGACATGGAGCAGCTCTTCGCTGTAGCCGCCCAATATCATTACTGGATGGGCTCGCCCAAAGAGAACGCAACAATTGGCATCTCCATGGGCTAGCCGTAGTCAAATTTAATTCCCTTTTGATTCCCTGGAACAAGGCGAGTTCCGATGTGTTCTAACTACATGTGGGCGTTCGCCCGGCGCCTAAATTCGTCTGCCAAGGAGTCTCGGAAGAGCGCAAAAAAGCGAGCGCAAAAGATTGTACAAAAGTGGACAGCGCGCACTCTAGAAAATACGAAGAATGTGTTCCTGGGCCGTGGGCGAGTGGGGGCATTTGCCGAAAGACCGAGCGGCCCGGTCATGAGATAGGGTGGACCACCTTGTTTTTCGGCATCGCGAGATAGCTGCGATGGAGGTGGCGATCTTAAGTCTTTCGACAAGACGAAGTTGAGTAAAAGTCTTGGGATCGCGGGAAGAACTCGCAGGAGAACGGAAATGTCTAAATCCCAAGAACGAGCGGGCACGGTAAAGGTGTTCATCGCGGATGGCAGTCAACTGAGCTGCCAATTGATAGCAGCGGCGGTGCGGCGAGGGCGGTATCGGACCCGGGTTGTGGGCTTTGCGACTGACGCCGTTGGAATTCGTGAAGGACTCGAAAGGAACGACGCCGATGTCGCCGTGATCGGTGCTCGTCTGGAAGAAGAAGACCTGGCTGGTTTCCATGTGACGCGAGAGATTCTAGCCTTGTGCTCCAAGCTTGCTGTCATCATCATCCTTGATTCAGACAGGCCATCGATGGTCGTAGAAGCATTCCGAGCAGGAGCCAGCGGCGTATTCTCCCGGGATCAATCTTCCGAGTTGCTGTGCAAATGTATTCACGCGGTACACAAGGGGCAAGTGTGGGCAAGCAGCAAGGAGTTGCGCTTTCTTATCGAAGCGCTAGGCCCGACTCCGCCAGCCAGATCAGCCTTCGTGCGCGGATCGGGGCTGCTGACCAAGAGGGAAGAAGGCGTTGTCGATTTGGTGGCGGAAGGGCTGACCAACCGTGACATTTCCCACCAGCTCAATCTGAGCGAGCACACTGTTCGGAACTATTTGTTCAGGATATTCAATAAGGTGGGAACTTCGAATCGTTTGGAATTGGCCCTTTACGCCATCGATCGGAGAGACGGCGATCATCAGGCGCATGCACTAGCCGCCTTGGAAGAAGAACCGCTCATAACTGCGAGTCTAGCGATGTCCGCCCGGCGATCCTGATTGGCAACTCCTGCCCGAAAGTCCTATTCGATTGTAAATAACTGCCCTGAATGAATTTCAGTCCGTGATTTTGATGGGGAGCTTAGTTGAAAGAGTGTCCGCAAAGGACCATCCGAATGGGTAGTCTGCTGGATCGCCAAATCCCTGGAGTTGAGAACTTGCCCGTGTACGTGACTCCATCTCTGCCAAGTTTCTCAGTGGTTTTACTATCTGTGGGTAGAGTCCCTTTGGCCGGTTTTCGAGTGACCGGCCAAGCGAAGCCGAAGCACCTCGGTGAACGGGAGCGCCTAGGTACATTCGTACCTAATACTAGACGGTTGGTGTCTCCAGTCGTCATCGGAAAAATCCAGATGACTTTCCTTCCCTTGTCGGTTCGCGGTGACGAGGGTAGTGTGCGTCCAGACGAATCATTGGGGGTGAAGGTTGAGTGTTGTACGCCCAGCGAGAAGAACCCTCCGGTTCCTGTTACAGACGGCCGTTACATTTTGGTGGACGAATGGGAGCGGCGAGTCACGACAGGGAGAAGGCCGCAGTCGCGACGTAAGCGAACACGGTGCGTTTGTGTTTGCACCAAATTGCCCGCCAGTTGGTGCGAGCGTGTTACTCAAAATTGATTTGGAAGGAATCCCCGAAGAGATCGGAGCGCTTCCGGTCAAGGTCGAGGGGGAGGTCCTTCGTGTGGAGCAGTGCCCCGCTGAGAGGGGAATGCTGACGGGTGGTTTTGCAATTCAATATTGAGAGGATCGTCCGCAAGGAAACGAGGGACGAATCTTCCAAGGAATTTGGCAGGATGAAACTGCCAAGGATTTGCGGCCGGGATCAAGCAAAGCAGTGGGTCCGAAGCTGAAACAGGTCGCAAGTTAAAGCATTTAAGAGGCTTACAGGTTTAGAGACTGTAAGTCACAGGGCGGAGCCCTATGTCTTCAGAACCAATGGCGGCAATCGAGAACGAACCGTTTGAGTCTGCCTGGTATGCGATCTACACGCGGCATCAGCACGAGAAGATGGTAGCTCAGATACTCACCGGGAAAGGGTTTAACACGTTCCTGCCGCTTTACGCAACCACGCACCGTTGGAAGGACCGGACCAAAGCGCTCACGCTTCCGCTGTTCCCCTGCTATGTATTTATCAAAGGAGGAATCGAGCGACGGCTCCAGATCGTAACGACGCCGGGCATACATGGCCTAGTGATAAGCGGAGGCCAGCCGGCGGCGATCCCGGAGATGGAGATCGAAGCGATTCGTCGAGTTGTCGAGAGTGGTGTGCGGGTGGAAGCGTACCCCTATTTGAAATGCGGAAACAGGGTGAGGGTTAAGAGCGGCCCCCTGGCAGGGATTGAAGGAATCCTGGTGCGAAAAAAGAGTATTTCGCGGCTGGTGCTTTCCGTGGACATGTTGGGGACGTCAGCTGCCATGGAAGTTGCAGCATCCGAAGTCGAGGCAGTAAATCCGCCGCACGTAAGAGATTGCAACATCGGAGATCGCGCCCCCGCGCGGCACATCCGAAGCAGCGAAGCCATTGCGCTAGCTTGAAGGATGAGATTTCTAGGTAGCGAGCGGGGAAGCGCAGTCGTGGGAACCCCGACCACAAGGCTGTTTGTCTCCCCGAACGTTGTGAATTATGCGCGCCGCTGCTGGAAAGCTGGGGTTCGAGTCTAACGACGGAAAACCCAGATGCGCGGAACGGCAATGCCAAAGAAATTGAAGCAGATTAGGATGCGAGTCTCCAGGCGGAAGCGAGACTTGCAAGCGAGGATGCCATGAGAAAGCGGTGGTATTTACCGGCTGTAGTATGGCTAGCGACGCTTTTGATTTCCGTGGGGGCTCAAGCTCAGGGGCGAAAGGACATCAAGAGCGACAGCGCCAAGGCGCTGAGCGCAACGGATATCCCTTCGCAGCCAGCGAAGCCGGTGACGGCCGATCCCAACTATTCCATCGCCCCCGAGGACGTACTCACGATCGACGTATGGAAGGAACCAGAGATCTCGCGGACCGTGCCGGTGCGCAGAGACGGCAAGATTTCTCTGCCCCTGTTAGACGACTTGCAGGCCGCGGGATTGACCCCCACGCAGCTTGGCTCTGAGATCGTAGAAAAGTTACGCGCGACGATCGTGCATCCGCAAGTGACGGTGATTGTGGCGCAGATGAGCAGCCCGCGGATTTACATCTTGGGTCAGGTAAACCGCGGAGGAGCGTATCCGCTGGTGCCCGACATGACAGCGATGCAAGCCCTCTCGATCGCCGGGGGATTCACGCCATTCGCCAACTTGAAAAAGGTCCACGTCATGCGCACCGAAAACGGCGAGAACAAAATATTCGCAATCAACTACAAGGAAGTGATGAGCGGGCGCAAGACGGAACAAAATATCCATCTGAAACCTGGCGATACGATTGTGGTCCCGTAGAGAAGAACATGGCGAAACTGATGCGAATTAAAGGTTGGCTGCTCCTTGCTGGTCTTTTATGTGTGTCCGCAATCCGGGCACAAGAAACCGATCCAGCCAAGAACGATTCGCGCGAGCAACCGGTCGCACCGTATCCAGCGCCGTTGCCGGCCGGGAGCTCCAGCATACTAGCTCCGAATTCCCTGCAAGGGATGAGTGAGGAAGTGCAGTTAGCGGGCAACGACCGGCCTCTAAGCGGGGTGCAAGCGCCGACGTTGGGTCCTGTTTTGGGCTCCGGCAACTTCCTTCTGCCAAGTTTTAGCGCAACTTCGCAGATGGAGACGAGTTCTTCGGCCTCAGGTTTTGTACGGCCAACGGAATTCAACTATCTGCTGGGTACGCTAGATTTGAGCCACGGGTCCAATCGCTCCGAGTTGCTGCTGCACTATGCGGGTGGCGGGATGTTCTCGTCGTATTCCAATTCGGCGATCCAAGACCTGGAATTTACTTACGGCTACAAATGGCAGCGCTGGTCGCTGCTGATGGGCGACGGAGTCAGCTTCCTGTCGGAATCACCTTTTGGATTTGGAGGAGTCGGAGGACTGGAATTCCTCAACGGGGCTTCTCCGTTCGGTCCCGGAGGATTTCTGAGTTCGTTTCTGGGACCAAATCAGACCATCCCGACCATAATGGTACCCCGAGTGAGTAATACGGTAGTTTCGCAGGTGGAATACCAACGGAGCCCGCGTTCTTCGTGGACTGCTTCCGGGTCTTACGGGATGCTAAATTTTTTGGGAGTGGGCTACATCAACAGCACGGACGCGTTATTTCAAACAGGTTACAACTACTCCGTTAGCCCGGAGAGCACGATCGCGGCGATCTACACGTTCGATGCCTTCCGGTTTACCCAATTTGCCCAGACCATCCAGGACCACGTACTGAAGTTTGGGTATGCGCGATATGTGACGGGAAGACTGAGCTTGCAACTTGCCGCCGGTCCGAGCGTGGTAATGCTGCGCGGCGTGTTGACAGGTTATGCGAACAACCTTTCATGGGCTCTCAATAGCGGATTGAGTTACAAGCTGGAGCGTACGACGCTCTTACTTAATTACGAGCACCTCGTGACGGGAGGAAGCGGAGTGCTGGTCGGGGCGCAGACAGGGCAGGTGGAGGGGACGATTGAGCGAAGACTGAGTCCGAGATGGCGAGCGTCGGCCTCGGTGGGTTATGCAACCAACGCGAGCCTTGCACCGGTCACCCCCAGCGCGAATACACAACAATATAACTCCTGGTATACGGTGATTCGCTTCAACCGTGAAATGCGGCCAGGAACAAACTTTTTTCTGAGCTATGGGGCGCGGTTGCAGGCAGCGAACGGGGTTGGTTGCACTTTGCCGAATTGTTCAACCAATTCCATTGGCCACCAGATTTCTGCAGGATTTAATTTCGGTTTGAGACCGATCTTATTCCGATAGCTCGGTGTGAGCCAGTGGAAACGAAAGATCTTGCCCTACAGTTTAAAGGAAGATGTTCACGGAGAGGCTAGCCATGTCTGACAAGCAAGACGAACGAGTTCCGCGCGGCTGGGAAGAATATTTGGCAATCGTGCTCCGGCGGCGGTGGTGGATTATGCTTCCGCTGTTTCTGACGTGGCTGGGTGTATGGGTAGTGAGCTGGCTTTTGCCCGCCACCTATACGTCCGACGCGCTGATCTCCGCGGAACAACAGAAAGTTTCGGACCTATACGTGATGGAGAACGTCAATGTGAACCTCCAAAATCGTTTGCAGAGCACAACGCAACAGGTTTTGAGCCGTGCCAGCCTGCAGGCCATCATAGAACGCTTTAAGCTCTATGAAACACCTCCCCGGATGAACGGGTTTTTCAAGCCTAAGGATCCCATCGACGAAATGCGGAGCGATATCAAGATTGAGCTGGTGGGGTCGCCAGGATACCGAGGAGAATTTGTCACCTTCAAGATTCACTACTCGGCTGATACGCCGGAGCTGGCGCAACAGGTCAATAGTGAACTAACGTCGCTGTTCATCAATGAAAACGTCAAGGCGCAGCGGCAGCTTTCGGAAAATACTACCGCCTTTCTGGTCAACGAACTGGCGGACGCGCGCGCCAAGATGGAAGAGCAGGAAACGGAAGTGTCGGCGTTCAAGGCCAAACACGTTGGAAACCTGCCCGGGCAGTTGCAGAGCAACGTCCAAATTCTGGCGGGGGTGCAAGCACAGTTGGCGAGCACGCAACACGCGTTGGACACTTCAAAACAACAGAAGATCTACCTGGAATCGCTGTTGCAGCAATATCAATCGGCGCAAGCAAGCCTGGGGGGGGACGCAAACGTAATATCGACGCAAGCATTAGATAAGGTGCTCCAGGATTTGCGCCTTCAAATTCAGAACTTGCGTACTCGCTATACTGACGGCCATCCGGACATCGTCGCGCTTAAAGATGAGATTGCCAAAACCGAGGCGCTGAGGAAGCAGAACGAGGCGGAGATCGCTTCCAATCAGCAGACCAGCAAGACAGCAAAGGCAATCGACTTTTCCGCCGCGGAAGGAGTGCAACGCGGCTCACCCACGGCAATTATGCAACTCCAGAGCCAACTGAAGGCCAATCAAATGGAGATCCAGAACGAGCAACAGCACGCCAAGGATCTGGAGTTACAGACAGCTACATATCAAGCTCGCCTAAATTTGACTCCGGAAACAGAACAAGAGCTGGCTGGCGTCTCACGTGGGTACGAGGAAGCCAAAGCCAATTACAACTCGCTTCTTCAGAAGCAGACGCAATCACAGCTCGCTACCAGCCTCGGGCAACAGCAACAGGGGCAGCAGTTCCGCATCATCGATCCGCCAAAGTTACCGGACAAGCCTTCGGCACCGAATCGATTCCTGATCAGTCTGGTTGGTTTGGCGCTGGGAATTGTCCTCGGCTTGGGAATAGCCACTTTTCTGGAATTGACCGACGTGCGTTTTCGACGGGAGAAAGATCTGGAAGGGATTCTTCCCGCTCGCATGCTGGTCGGAATACCCCGATTGAGTACGCCCCAAGAGGACCGCTCTCGCCTCATGCTGCGGTACATGGAAAGTGGCGCAGTGGTGTTCGTGGCCCTACTGATTTTTATCGGCAACCTCTACACCTATTACAACGCATGAGTAGCGGTATTCCTTGCCAAAAAAGGCAACTTAGAATCAGGAATGGAAAACAAATGAGCCGACTATTTGAAGGTTTAAACAGAGCGTCAATTCGACCAAGTCACTTGGACATGGTTCCGCGGGATATGGTGGCAGCTGACCTCGTTGCACCAGAATCCCCGGAAACGGAGGAAGTGCTGATGAATGCAATGCCGGGGGCGAGCAGTTCTAACGGAACGGCCGAGACCAAGAAGATATTCGAGACCGATAGGGCGCGGTCGATTATGGCGCAACCGCCACCGGCATCGCGCTTGGTTGCGTGGACCGATCCCAACAGCCTCGGTGCGGAGAAGTTTCGGGCGCTTGCGGTTCGGCTAGACGATATGCGGAGGCAACACGAACTGAACTCATTGCAAGTGACCAGCAGCGTAATCAACGAAGGCAAGACGTTCGTGGCTGCGAATCTGGCGGTGACGCTCGCCAAGTACTCCGGTTCCAAGACGCTGCTGGTTGAAGGAGATTTGCACCGGCCGACGCTGGCATCAATGTTTGGGCTGAAGGACTTGCAAGGGCTCGGCGATTGGTGGTCGGGGCGAAACCAGGATCTGGAGCGTTTCCTACTTCGCGTCACGGGAACGGCGTTATGGTTTCTCCCGGCGGGGAAGCCCTGCGATCGGCCTTCCGAAATCCTGCGTTCTGCACAACTTGCGGAAGCTTTTGCACAGATTGCGGGGCGATTTGATTGGATCGTTGTAGACTCTCCGCCAATGCTGCCGGTGATCGATGCGAACCTTTGGTCGCGATTGGTGGACGGCACACTACTGGTAGTGCGTGAGGGCGTAGCGCCGCTCAAGGCCCTGAAGAACGGCTTGCAGTCGCTCGACAATCCGAAATTGATCGGGGTAGTAGTCAATGAAGCTTCCGAATTCGATCAGGTCGATTACGACGGGCAATATTATGGTGGCCGAAACTATATAGAGAAGCGCTCGAAGAAAGCATGATAGCCAGAGCCGATCACCAGACGAACCGCTCGCACGGTGTGCCTGTTTTTTTCTTGGTGCCGATACAGCCTTGCATTGTAAACGCATAGATAAAGCGTGCTGAAGAACGTTCCCCAAATCCCAGGAATAGACTTTCTCAGGATTCGCTTTAGCACATCTCATTGAAACGAGTTGGATGGCGTATTCCATGTTGCCAATTGTTGACAATACGATGTGGTCGCGTGCAAGGGATCGTCTGCGTCCTCTCGCAAGAGAAAACGCACTATCCGTGAATAGCCTGGAAAACGACTCGCGTGCCTTCGGCAAAATAATTTGGGGGAAAAACCCTACCGCGGAGATGTCGCAGTCTGGTACATGGATTGCCATGTTGTCGCTAACAACGCTGGTGGTGATCATGTATGCGTCAGTGCTGAGTTCGCTGACGCGGCAATGGTGGAGCGATCCGAACTACGGTCACGGTTTCTTCGTTCCTGTGTTTGCGGGCTACGTTCTATGGAGTGAGCGCGATCGATGGGGTGCGCTGCCATTCCGTCCGAATAGTGTCGGTCTGGCGATCATGCTATTCGCCATCGGCCTGAAAGTTCTCGGAATGCTCGGCGCGGAGCTGTTCATTGCGCGGATGTCCTTGCTGATCTTGATCGCGGGAATGGTCCTCTTTTTGGCTGGTGGCCAGGTGCTGCGGTCGATTGTTTTTCCGATCGGCTATTTGCTCTTTATGATCCCATTGCCGGCAATCGTCTATTACCAGCTGACATTTCCTCTGCAACTATGGGCGTCACGATGGGGGGCGAACGGACTTGTCGCGCTGGGTATTCGCACCGTGAGACAAGGCAATCTGCTCATCCTGCCGAATTGCACGCTCAATGTTGTTGAAGCGTGCAGCGGAATTCGCTCGTTGCTTTCTCTACTTGCCGCAGTCGTCGCGTATGGATACATGGCAGAGCCGAGTACGTGGAAACGCACGGTGCTGGCGGTTGCGAGCATTCCTATTGCGATTGCGACGAACGGTCTCCGCCTGGTCGTAACGGGCGCGCTGAGTTACTACTTCGGACCCGCTGTGGATTCCGGGCTGGTGCATGCGGCGTTTGGCTTGGGTTTCTTCCTGCTGGCCTTCGGGGCGATCTTGCTTATGCACAAACTCCTTGGCAGGCTCTCGAGGTATCAGAATCCCGTTCAGGTGGCTCCATGACGTTTCTGCGTGCCTCCATCGCAGCGCTGGTGCTGGCGGGGGGGATTTTAGCGACGCACAGTTTCAGACCCAAAGAGGCCACCGGGCCGCCGCGGCCGCTGCAGGAATTCCCGACCGAGCTCGGCGTCGCACACAGTATGGATCGTCCATTCGAGAGTCAGGTGGTGCGGGCCATTGGAGCGGATGAGTACATCAACCGAGCGTATGTTGGAAGCGCCCTGCCGATTGAACTTTACATCGGTTATTACAAAGATCCGCGCTCCGGCGACAAAATTCACTCTCCAAAAAACTGTCTTCCCGGATCGGGTTGGGAGCCGGTCCATTCGACGCAGGTGCAGATCGGTTCTGTGGACGGAGTTCCTGTTCTTGTGAACGGATACCTGGTGGCCCAGGGAGCAAAGAGGGATATGGTCCTCTATTGGTATCAGTCACATGGGCGGATTGTTGCGAGCGAATACTGGGCCAAGTTCTGGCTGGTTGCCGACGCGTTGAAACGCAGACCCACCGATGGCGCAATGATTCGTATTTGGACTACGGCGTCTGACGGAGAAGCGACCGCTCAAGCGCGCGCGGTGGGGTTCGCACACCTTGTCTATCCCCAGGTAGCTGAGTTTTTGCCCGAGTGATTGGCTCAGCGGACTTAATTTAGCACCGAGATCAGATTCCCCCCGTATATCCAGTACGAAAAAGTTTTCACCAGATGAGGCAACGCTCAACCACGTCCCGAGGTCGAGCGGAAGGTCTGGTTCAGCCTCGGTTCCAAGTCATTTCCGATAGAAGGATGGTAAGCCTATGAGAAACATAAACCAGCTCTTTACTTCACTTTTCCCTTGGAGCGGATCGAGGAAAAAATCGAGGACGCCAGCGAGGCGTTTGATTCTTGGTATCTCTCTTATCGCCGCTTTATTGAGCTTGGGATGTCCGAACCAGGATCCACTCCAAGCTTTCAATCCCCCAACGACGCCCAACGATCCTGGACCGGCCCCTGTTCCGGAGCCGGTTACGGCGCTTTTATTCGGCGCAGCACTGGTGATCGGAGGGGCGATTGCCCGGCGGCGGCGCAATGCAAGCCACCAATGAATCGCTCTTGCTAGCGCGGCGCGGAATCTTCGCCTGCCGTATCTCCCGATGGCCTGGAGTTTTCCTTGATCCGTTTCTTGCATGGCTCTATCCCTAAACGCACACTTCTCTTAGGAATTTCAGAGGCCTGCTTAATCTCTCTCGCTCTTGTGGCCTCGGCCCTGGCCCGGCTGGGGCCCGGGCAGGCCAGCTATATGCTTACGTATCAGTATGGCTCTCTGAAGATTCTATTTGTATCGGTTGCCTTTCTGATTTGCATGTATTATTTCGACCTCTATGACTCTGCGATTGTAAGTAATCGTCGTGAAGCGCTTGTTCGCCTCATCCAAGTTCTGGGCGTCGCCTACATTGCCTTGGGGCTCCTCTATTACTTATACCCACCCGTGAAATTGGGCCGAGGCATCTTTCACATCGGTTTCTTGTTCGTTGGCGTTCTGTTGTTGCTCTGGAGGAGACTGTTTTCGGCTATCAATAGTACGTCGCGGTTTGCGGAACAAGTATTCATCCTGGGCGAGGGCGCACTTGCTAATTCTCTCATGTATGAAATCGAAACGCGGCCCGAACTGGGGATTCGCGTCGCGGGCCGCGCGCAGCTGCCCGCAGACAGAGGGGATTCTGAAAATCGCGCGAACGGTGAAATTTCGATCAATCTCCTGCAAACCAGTTTTTGCGAGGGCCTCGCAGTCGGGCGTCAAATACGCGGTGTAGACCGCATCGTCGTGGCGATGGAAGAGCGTCGCGGAAAGTTGCCGGTTGACCTGTTGCTCTCGCTGAAGAATCGTGGCGTGCTAGTCCAAGATGGAAATGATGTCTACGAGTCGATTACTGGAAAAGTTCCCATCGAATCCATCCGATTGAGCTGGCTGCTCTTCTCGCCAGGGTGTCATGCCTCACGCCTATTCCTAATTTACAAGCGGTTCGCGTCCGTGGTGATTTCGATTGTAGGTTTGCTGCTCAGCCTGCCCCTGCTGCCATTCGTAGTTCTAGCCGTCAAGCTTAGCTCACGGGGGCAGGTTTTATACTGGCAGAATCGTGTGGGACGCGATGGTTTGGTCTTTCGTTGTTACAAATTTCGCACGATGCGCGCCGACGCCGAAGCGGACACAGGGCCAACTTGGGCGCAGGACGACGATCCCAGAATCACGCGAGTAGGCAAGCTACTTCGCAAAACGCGCATGGACGAGATACCACAGTTGTTGAATGTTTTGAAGGGCGATATGAGCCTTGTTGGGCCGCGTCCTGAGCGGCCAGAGTTCGTGGAGGCACTCAGTCAGAGAATTCCTTTCTACCACTTAAGGCACTCCGTTCGTCCCGGCATTACCGGATGGTCTCAGATCCTCTATAAGTATGGAAGCTCGGTCGAGGACGCAAAAGAAAAACTACGCTATGACCTCTATTACATCAAGAACTCCTCGGTGGGACTGGATCTACTGATCGTCTTGAATACGATCAAGATTGTACTACTGGGGCGCGGCGCCAAGTGACGCACGCTGGATCTCTATTTGGATAGCCGTTCCCGGTTTTGTCTCGACAGGATGGCATAAGCATTGCGATCGGTTCAGCCAGTTTGAACAAGCCGATTGAAATTGCCCTGTAATCATGGGATTCATACTTACAATACTTTACATCGTAGTTACCATCATCTCGCCGGAGCAGTTCGGCAAGCAATGGGCCAGCTATCACGCATTGATGTACCTTGCTGGAATTACTGCCCTAGCTTCCTTGCCCACCCTGTCGGACTACGAGTATTGGAAATCATCGATACAAACCTATCTGCTACTTGGGTTCATTGCCGCAATTTCTGTATCGCAGCTCGCTAACGGATGGCTCGGTGGTGTCCTTGAAAGTTGGCGTCTGTTTCTGCCGAGCGCGGCTGTATTTTTTTTCATTGTGGTGAATGTGACGACGGTGCGACGGCTAAAGATTGTGACACTGGCCGCAGTCGCATCTTGCCTTGTTGTTACGGTAGAGGCGCTATGCGGATATTACGCAGGCTTTCGCGGCGAGACGTTCGTCTTACTTACCAATATTTTTTCTCCGCAGGACGAGGTGATTGGGCAATTGGCGCGGATACGCGGCGCAGGTTTCTTGAGCGATCCGAATGACCTGGCACAAATTCTCTTGATCGCTCTGCCGCTCGCGTTTATTGCTTGGCGGCGAGGACGAATGGTTTCCAACTTCTTTGTGGTGCTCGTGCCGGCCACCTTGCTGCTTTGGACCACTTACTTGACACATTCCCGGGGCGGATTAATCGCTCTGGCTGCGGTCGCGCTGATGGCGGCTCGGAAAAAAATAGGAACAAGCGCGTCCGCGGTTCTGGCGGGTGTCTTCATACTTGGCATGTTGGCTCTCGACTTCACCGGCGGCCGCGGGATTTCGGCGGCTGATGGGGCCGACCGGCTGGAAGCCTGGGCCAATGGACTGGAAATGTTCAAGAGTGCTCCTTTCTTCGGAATCGGATTCAATGGCTTCACGGACCAATATGAGATCACCGCACACAATTCTTTCGTCCTGTGCCTTGCGGAGCTTGGAATATTGGGAAGCACGTTGTGGATGGCATTGCTTGTCACAACGACGATGGGCCTGAACCGCATTCTTGGGGGAAAAAGGAAAGGGTCGGCAAGCAAACTACTCGGGCTACTGCACCTTTTTGAAGCGAGTTCTATCCATAGCGCCGGTGCTCTCGCCAGCGGTCCCGCGCCTTCGGATGGAATCAACGCTTTGCAATACACGTATGCCAGTGAAGCGCTGCCGGCCATGGTTGGGGCTAGCGTTACGGCGCCTCAGACGAGGATTGGAGTTGAGCATTCGCAGAGGGTGCCGCACCAATGGATTGTGGTGATGCGATTGGCACTGATTTCCTTTATGACGACCGCCTGGTTCTTGTCGCGCAGCTACACGACAACGATGTATCTGGTTCTGGGGCTAGCGACCGCGGCGATCGCCCTTCATCAACAAGATGACCGCCAATCGCGCGAACGAGGCCGCTGGATAGCCTCCACGCTAGTTTTGGAGGTGGTACTAATCATCGTTATATACGGCCTAGTTCGCCTTCGACACTGAGCATTGTAAATCGAGCTAGCACAGCCGCAACCACCATCGCGATGGTTGTTCCGCCCCAGTTCATTCCTATACGCGCACCGACAATCAGGGTCGAGCAGTTTCCACCAAACGCGAGTGCAGTTCTGGCGCGGTAGCGCACTTCCAAAACAAGGGGGACGAGATGAGTGATACACACGTTCATACGTATGTCTTCTGGTTCGCCGCGTTCCTTATGTTCTATACCTACGCCGGATATCCGCTATGGATCTACTTACGTAGCCGCCTGCATCCACATTCGCAGCAACGAGGATCCACGCTCCCTACCGTCAGTATCATCCTTGTTGTCCACAACGGTGCGGCGCTATTGCGGCAGAAAGTCGAGCACCTGCTTTCGTTGGACTATCCACACGATCGAATGGAAATCGAAATTGTGTCCGACGGATCAACGGATGGAACGGACGATATTCTCAAGGAGTTTCGAGACCCGCATATTAGGTGTTTCCGAAGCTCCGAGCACTGTGGCAAGGCTGCGGCTCTAAATCTAGGAATGCAGAGCGCTACCGGCGAAATCCTGCTGTTCCTTGACATTCGTCCCTGGATTGAGAACAACGCCCTGCAATTATTGCTTAGCAATTTCGAGGATCCCGACGTCGGATGCGTTGCCGGTGAATTAGTGCTGCACTATGACGGCCACGACGCTGGTGCCAAAGCTTTTGGAGGCCTCTATTGGAGATACGAGCAGTGGATTCGCAATTGCGAGGCAAAGGTCGATTCGCCGCTGGGAGTGTACGGCGGGTTTTATGTGGTCCGTCGTAGGCTGGCGAGAACTCTGCCGGAAGGAACAATTCTCGACGATATGCTGCAGCCGCTTAGCGTCATTCGTCAGGGCTATCGGTCCGTGTTAGATCTTCGCGCGCGAGTGTATGACAGCTGGCCCAAAAGTTTGCGTGGCGAATTTCATCGCAAAGTTCGAACATTGGCGGGCAACTTTCAACTGTTACAACTGGCGCCCTGGTTGCTCTCGCGGCAGAATCGGCTGCGGTTCGAGTTGGTTTCGCACAAGTTATTGCGCCTTCTTGTGCCAATTCTGCTAGTCATACTTCTCATCAGCAGCGCGTTGTTGGCCAACCGTTCTTCGCTCTACGCGGGAGCCCTTGCCGCACAGGTTGGCTTTTATTTGCTCGCCACTCTGGGCGCTTTGCGTGGCATTCCGGTCTTGATGCGGATAGCCGCTCCGGCGAGCGCCTTCTGCATGTTGAACGCTGCCGTAGTAGTGGGTTTCTATAAGTTCCTGTTCACGCGAGGGCCACTTTGGAAGATTTGGACCTCCCCAATACCTGCTCCGGTTGCAGCGGATGGCCAACAAGCCCCGGATTTGAGCTCACCCATGATCAACCTGGGCCTACACGATCCACTGATAGACCGGGGATGACGCGATGAGAATGAAAGTCACCGTAGTTACCTCGGATTTCCCTATCCCGGTCGAACCATACCGCGGGCACTCCGAATATCAGATCCTTTTGGCACTATCAAGACTGGCCGATGTAAACGTACTGTGCCCGTTCCCGCGCTATCCCAAATGGTTCCAACCTCGCTATGACTATCGCGCACCTGATTTGTCCTTTTCTCCGCCCGGTGTGGTGACACGCTACTTCGAGTATCCAGCGTTACCTGGCTTGACAAGGAGCATAAACGGTTCGGTTTGTGCAAAGTACCTTGAACCATATTTCCGCGATCGCATGCCGCACGTAGCTTGCAACTTCTGGCTATATCCTGAAGGCTACGCGACAGTTGCCGTAGCCCGTAGGCTTGGCATTCCATCCGTAGTCGGTTCCATCGGCTCAGACCTGAATCGCATTCCTGACCCAGCTTCCAGATGGTTGACGCGGCTAGCGATGAAGCGCGCCGCTTTCGTCGTAACAAAAAGTGAGCACCTACGCCAGAAGGCGATTGAGATGGGTATTAACCCCGGCAAGGTCAGAACGGTCCGAAATGGTTGCGATCCGAGCGTGTTTCACTTGGCTGACCGGAGCGCCGCCCGCGCGCATCTAGCCGTAGGCAATGAGGTCGAGCTAGTTTTGTTCGTTGGGCGTTTGGATGCCAAGAAGGGCATTGGGGAATTGCTCGAGGCATTCGCTTCGCTTGCGAGGCGCCGCCCTAACCTGCGGTTGGCATATGTCGGGGATGGGTCGGGTGGCGAGCATTTGCGAAGTAAAGCCAAACATCTTGGGCTGGGAGACAAAATCGTTCTAGCAGGTGCTTGTCCTTCGCGGGTTGTCGCTCAGTGGCTCGCGGCCGCCAACGTGCTCGCTCTTCCCAGCTATGACGAGGGATATCCGAACGTCGTCATCGAAGCGCTCAGTTGCGGACGCCCGGTGATCGCGACAAATGTAGGTGGAATCCTCGAACTGGTGAACGAAGAGTCCGGCATTCTAATCGCTCCACGAGATTCGCGAGCGCTTGCCCACGCGATGGAAAAGGCGATAGACCGGCACTGGGACGAACATTCCATCTCGGAACAATTTCGCAGGGGTTGGGATGAAGCTGCCGGCGAATTGCTGAGTATCTGTGAGCTAGCAGTTCAGCGCCACGGGGTGGAATGGCAGCCGTCGGGTGAAATTTCTGCAGCGATGATCCGGTGAATGGATGCGACTCAAAGAAACCAGGCCACCGTGCAACTAATCCGTAATTCGCAAATTTGGGGCCCGTCTTACGTCAGGCAGCGACTGCGACAGATTACCCAGCTCGCCGTGCCTCCGCTCGAGCGTATATGGGTGACCATTGCGGACCACTACGAACCCATGTGGCAACAAGCTGATATGAGCACCGCGAAGTCGCGCATCGATTTATGGCGGGTTGCTTGGCCGGAGATTGCGAAGCGATGCAAGCCCGACTCTGTTGGCAACAGCCCTCGTTATACTTTCTTCTTTCCGGAAGAAGAATATCATCCGACGCTGATGGAGCCCCTGGCGGAAATGGTTCGCGACGGGATAGCGGACGTGGAGGTCCATCTTCATCATGATGGCGAAGGCCGCCAGAATTTTATTGATCGCATAACCAGTTTTTGTAGCGTATTGGACGGCGAGCATGGTCTGCTGCGTAAGCGCAATGGAAAGCTGGCCTTCGGCTTCATCCACGGAAACTGGGCGCTAGACAATTCGCTGCCAGACGGCCGGTGCTGTGGACTCAATGATGAAATCCGGTTGCTGCGAGACCTTGGTTGTTATGCCGATTTCACCATGCCGTCAGGTAATTCTCCAACCCAATCGCGTTTGGTCAATACAATCTACTATTGCAAGGGCGACCCGCATCGGCCGAAATCGTATGACCGCGGCATTCCTGTCAAACCTGGCGGAGCCGTCGAGGGCGACCTGCTCATGATTTCTGGACCGATGGGAATGCGGTGGAGAGACCGTTTGCTTCCCCGGCTCGAAACAGGCGAACTCAGCCATGGCAACTTGGCGACGCTCTATCGCGTTAGCCGCTGGGTGGATTTAGCTCCGCGCATCGGCGCCGATTCCTTTATCAAGCTCTACACACACGGAGCCCAAGAACGGCACTCTTCGGTGTTATTGCACGGTGCACTCGAGCAGGCATTTAATTTGTTGGTGGAAGAAGCGAACCGGCGCAAGTGTGCTATTCATTTCGTCTCTGCCTGGCAGATGTACCTGGCGATTGACGCTGTCCGGCAACGTCGCGACCCCGCAATCGCGGCGGATACTAGCCAGATCGAAAGGCCCATTGCCGGCAATCCTAACACCGTGAGTGTCGGCAAATCAGTGGACAGTATCTCGGTCTGACAACGCCGAGCTACGTGCCGTTGGTTGCGGGCAGTTGGTACCGACGACCGAAGGTCTGCAACAGTCCTCTGCGCTGTTCCGAATCGCATTGGACGTGGCCAGAAAGAATAACCCTGTGACGCCGACCGTGACGATGAATCCCGCCAAGGAGCCACCAGAGTTGCTGCGGCGTGGTTCAGAGGAATTTGTGGTAGGTGCAACGTTGGGCCCTGATTCCAACGGCAGCTTCGATCAGCTGCTCGCCTCATTCTCGAATCTGCGGAAGGCTGGCCGAACCGTCAAACTGATTGTGTTCGCCACGCGCAAGTCGGAACAACTCGCCGGAGAGGCGGCGGTTCAGGAGCTAGGTCCGGACCTTCAGTGGGTGCCGGACGGTGTGAGTACTCGCGAGTTGCTTCAGACATGTGATGTGCTGGTTTCGCTCCACGATGGCGTACCGCTCTTAGTGTTGCGGGCCGCGTCCTCGCGTATTCCCATAATTACGACGGCTGTCCGTGTTCCCGAAGTCCTACGGAATCAGCGGACGATCACGTTCATTCGCCATGGAGAACCGAACGGGCTGCAAGAAGCGTTACTGCGGCTGTCTGCGCAACCAAAGCGAAGTTCGATTCCTAGTATCGTCGCCGAGGAAGAGATTGCAAAATATTATAGTGATACCTATTTGTGGCGTGAAAACAGTTCCGCACGCGCAAACGGGCACGCGCCGAACGGCCATAAGCTAATTAAAAGGGCGCTATTCAGCGCCGTTCCTGGCCGTCAATTGCTTGAACATGGAAATCGAGGCCGGGCGCAGATTGCCTTAACCATCGACGATGGACCCGATCCAGTTTATACCCCGCGGATATTGGACATTCTTCGGGATCACGCGGTGAAGGCTACGTTTTTCGTTGTAGGAGGGGCTGCCGAGCAATATCCGGATATCGTTCTGCGCATGAAGAAAGAAGGACACGACGTCGGCAACCATTCCTATAGCCATCCGTATTTCCACCGACTTTCATGGTCTGGGGCTATTCAGGAGATTCGGATGAGCCGTTGGGTTCTGAATCGTATCTTGGGAGAGGAGTGCAAACTTTTCCGCCCTCCTCACGGAAAACTGTCGCTGCGCAGCCTCATTCCCGCGTGGGCCACCGGCCAACAGGTGGTGATGTGGAACGTCGACCTAAAGGACTATAGTGCCTCGACGGGGGAAGTGGAAGCTAAGTTGGATCGGACCTCGTTCTCTTCTGGGGACATTATTCTCTACCACGCTGTCAACGCGGCGGCGTTAAAAGCCCTCCCGCGTGTAATCAGAGCTGCACGAGAAAACGGTCGAGACGCCGTCACCATTTCCGCTCTCGCCCGGCCTTAGGCTTCCGGTACGCGAAGATTTCCAAAAGGTCTCGAATCGTGCTTAGGAACGAAACATTTCTTCGTGCCTGAGCCTCAAGCAAGTCGGATTCGAGGCTTGAGGCAATCGATTCGACAAAGTTACGAGCTGAGAATAGGCTTCCTGTTTTGAAAACGATTGCTCGCACTCCGCTTTCCTTAAAAATAGCCAAGGGCATGATCCGCTCGCAGATCCGCGGTGGCAACCGACTCATTGGAATCTTTGAGCAATTGGGGCTGCTCAATGTGGTTGTTCAATATCAACTGGGGCGGGGAGTGGGCTTCAGCGTACCGCTATTCCGCGCCGATAGCTGTTGGGACCAGAAAGACGTAGAAGACTATGAAACGGAACTGATCCATTCGTTTTGTCACCTGCTGGAACCTCTGTCGGATGTCGTCTTGTTCGACTGTGGGGCGGACATCGGTACGTTTTCGGCTCTCGTCTGCTCTCATACGTCCCACGTAGGGCGAGTCATTGCTTTTGAACCGAATCCTGAGGTCGCGGAGTTTATGAGGCGCAATCTATCCCAACTGCAGATCCCATCGGAGGCGATCACCAAAGCCGTTAGTTGCTTCGAGGGCACCGGTAGGCTGGAGGTTCCGGAATACGATCATTCCGATCATGCTCGTTTTCTAGTCCCTGGCAATGGAACGGTAGAAGTGGTGACCATCGATAGTCTTGGTGTGCGAGGCGGCAACGTTGCAATCAAGATTGACGTTGAAGGAGGTGAACTGGAGGTGCTCAAGGGCGCTGCAGAAACTATTTCATTGGCGCGAAATTGTGTGATTACTGTTGAGGCTCACCCCCAAGTCGCAAGGCGCACCCAGCGCGACCCGGTAGAATGTTTGAGATTTCTTCAGTCCTTGCGAGTATTTAACTTTGTCGTCGTTGAGACCTCGGAGTCTCCTTTGACGTCGTCTCCACTTATCAAGAGTGGGCAGAAGGCCAACCGTAATGTTATTGGTTGGAGTCATTGAACTGGTTGGACATTTCGCAGCCCTCTTTGGCTGCGGCGAACACGGCTGTGGTCCTTCTGCCGAAACGGAACACCTGTTGGTAGTGTGTTAGCTCTAGTGAACCCCAGCGTCTGTTATACGACTTTGACCAACCTTTTGCCAATACCCCGCCCAAGTAACGCCAAGGTGATCGGGCGTAACTTCATCTTCATGGGCTTGGAAGTAGTGATTACGCTCGTTTGCACACTGCTAACGACCGTGGTCATTGCGCGGATCATCGGACCCACGCGGCTCGGATACTTCAATCTCATACTTTGGCTGACCACCATCACGTGCTCGGTCGGCTCTCTAGGTATCCCGCTTACAACTTTCAAATACATGGGCGAATTCCTCGGTGGCGGCAAGAAGGACCTCGCACGCGCCGTATTCTTCTACAACCTTTGGGCCCAGAGCGCGATTGCATCGGCCTTGACAGCCATCAGCATGATTGCCGTCTTCACCGTTGTTGACCCAGCGTACCGTGTCTGTTCCGCCTTGCTGGTTTTGAGCATGGTGCCCAACATGATTACGTTTGTGCCCTCGCAGGCGAACTCTGCCGCCGAGGATGCAGCACTCAATACACGGGGCGCCCTGGTCGGAGCCATCGTCTACGTGCTCGCGGTGGCTGTTAGTCTTCTCCTCGGATGGAACTTAGTTGGCATTGCCGCAAGCGTGTTGCTCTATCGCTCCGCTGAGTTGGTCGTAAAGATCGTTCCAGTCTTTAAATCAATGGAAAACGTAGACCGAGTCCCGCTACCGCGAGAAATTCGCAAGCGTATGTTTGCATTCTCTGGGCTGAGTACGGGGTTAATGGTTTTGCAGATCGTAATTTGGGATCGGTCCGACATCATTTTCTTGAAATTGCTGCAGCCAGATATTCGTCAGCTGGCTTACTTCTCGGTTTGCTTCAGCGTAGCGGACCGGCTCATGCGACTTCCGCAGACATTTGCCAATGCACTCTCCTCCACACAGATGGCTGAGTATGGACGCGATAAGGATCGGCTGTTCAGGATGACTTCGCAGGCTTCCACCTATGTTCTGCTGGGAGCACTTCCGATATTGATCGGCGTTGCTTGCATCGGCGGTCCTTTTATCCGGGTTATGTATGGGCCGCAATACCTGCCGGCGATACCGGTTTTTATTGTGGTTGCGCTTCTCAGCATACCGAAAGCAGTACTGATGCCGGCACAGACCCTGTTGTATTCCGCGGAAGACCTGGGATTTATGCTGAGGTGGGGCTGTTTAGCCGCAGTGATCAACCTTGTCCTTGATGTGGCGTTGATTCCTGGCCATGGCGCTATTGGTGCAGCCTGGGCAAATGGCATTGCCCAGACGATTGCCGCAGTATCGATCTGGGGGCGTGTCCTCGTTCGCTATCCTGTCCGGATCGATATGCCTCTTCTGCTCAGACTGGCCGCCGCAACTCTTGCGATGGTCATCATTGTACTCGGCATTGTGGCGACGCCACTTAGCCCAATCATGAAGTTGGGCGTCGCAATACCCGCAGGTGCGATAGTCTTCGTGCTCACAAGCCGGATGTTCACCGTGCTGCAGAAGGAGGATCGACGGCGCCTTCTGATGTTGTCTGCTTTGCTGCCTACGCCAATCAGTTCCTCGTTTACGCGCTTGGTTAACTTCCTGGTTCCACAGCCCACGGTTGCGGAGGTCTCCCGATGAACTCAAAGAGGCATAACTCAAATGGGTAGCACCATGAAAGTAGCAAGTTCCGCACTTTTAGCGAGCGAAACAGGAGAGCGAAACTCTCCGCTGAGAATCGCGCATGTGGCCGACAGCATGGAAATGGGCGGGGCGGAAAAGCTAACGGCCACTCTATGCCGAATGCAACGCGACCGGGGTCACACTCCTTCAGTCCACTGTCTTTATCAGGTTGGCGTGCTCGGCGAAGAACTCCAGGCTGAAGGTTTTGAAGTCATTCTCCACTGCGCGAATTCATTTTTCTACCTGATGCGCTGCTTATACAAGGCATTCAAAAGTTCCCGTCCCGACGTCGTGCATTGCCACAATGCTACGGCGACGATCATGGCCGCTCTTCCAGCGCGTCTCGCCGGAGTGAAGACGGTCATAGCAACACGGCATGGCTTGGTTAAGCCTCCCTACCTCCTGCGTCGCGAATTGAAATTTGCGATTGCTTCCCGCTGCTGTGATTGGATCGTTGGTGTCTGCGAGGGCACGCGGACTAACTTGCTTGCCGCCCCATTCGCCGCCCGCGACCGAATCATTCACATCTATAACGGCGCATTGCCCGCCGACATCCGAGCTGTCCCCTGGCCCAAGAGGGGTTTTACTCTGCTACATGTGGGGCGAATGGCGCCGCCGAAGGACCATGCCACCTTATTGCGAGCCGTCGCACTCACACACATGCGTCATCCTGAAGTGCAGCTATGGATGGTCGGCGATGGACCGCTTGAAGCCAGTCTCCGGAAGCTTCGCGATGAACTCGGGCTAAAAGATTGCGTAACCTTTTTCGGTGAACAGGCTGATGTTTCGCCATTCCTCCTCGCTGCAGATCTTTTTGTGAATTCTTCGGTAACCGAAGGCTTGCCTGTGTCTCTGTTGGAAGCGATGTCGGTCGGGCTGCCCGCCGTGGTCACGGATGTCGGTGGTATGGGCGAAGTCGCTCGTTTGTCCGCAGCCGTTACGCTCGTACCATCGTCCGATCCTGAGCGCATGGCCGTGGCTTTGTGCGACGCGATGGTTCGGCGGCAAGAACTTCCCGGAATGGGGCAACAGGCAAGCTACTGTTACGAGCAATACTTCAAGCCGGAACGGATGCTCGATGATTATATGAACCTGTACAAACGTTGCATCTCTCCCGATCATGCGCTGCATTCCGCGTAGAAACCGCACCCTTTCGACCAGTCATAAGAAAAGACGCACGTTTGCCGGCACGCAGTTCATTCTCGGCTGCCTTCTTGCTGGCGCGCCGGAGTCGCCGCCGCGTTCTAGTTCGTGTTCCGAGGCATTGACCTTTGCAATTCATATTCCACCATCGCACCATGGGTCGAAGCTCTCAAGCCATGCATATTCGTAGCGTGGTGGAGGCGTTGCGAGAAGAAGGCCACGAAGTAACTATCCTGTCCCCTCCAGGAGTTGATCCACTCAAAGACGCAGGAAGGATGCCGTTTTTACGGCGTCGCGATCGCGCAACGGGTTTTCAACGCATTTGGAAATTCATAAGCCGCCAGTGTCCGCAGTTCGTATTTGAAATATTCGAACTTCTGTACAACCTGTTTCTCCCATTCCGGTTGTTGCCCATCTTGTGGCGCCAGCCGGATGCCATTTTCTATGAAAGACACGCTTACTTCATGTTCATGGGCGTGATGTTGGGGAATTGGCTGAAACGGACTGTCGTTCTCGAAGTAAACGAACTCGCAGGATTCGCGCGGGCACGTGGCTTGATTATGGAGCAGCTCGCGCAAAGGATCGATGCTTGGGTATTCTCGCGCGCCGACCACATTCTGTGTGTTTCCACTGTACTCGCGGCCGAAGCTCAGCTGCGCGGTGCCCATCCGGATCGCGTCCGGGTTTTGCCCAACGCCATTGATCCGCGCCGTTTCCGAAGCTCATCGCCCGGCCAATCGCTTCGGTTGCGCTTGGGTCTTGAGGGATGCATCGTCATTGGTCATGTGGGCTTGTTCTATTCCTGGGATCGCCTGGACGTATTGATCGAGGTGGTGCAGAGCCTGCGCGGTTTGCATCCCGAGATAAAAGTATTGCTCGTCGGTGATGGCCCAGAGATGGAACACCTGCGACAGACGGTAAGTGGATTGGGAATGGAAAGCGCCGTAATTCTTTCTGGGCCCGTTCCTAGCGACGACGTGCCCGCATACATTGACGCGATGGATATTTGTGTACTGCCCGATTCCAACGCTTTCGGATCTCCGATAGCCCTGTTCGAGTTCATGGCCATGGGCAAGCCTTGCGTGGTTCCAGATCTCGGACCGATACGCGACGTGATTGATGACCAAGTGACGGGAATCATGTTTCCTCACGCAGATTTTGGCGCCCTGGGGAGAGCGTTGTTGCAACTTGTCGAGGATTCAACCCTTCGGAATCAGATTGGAAATCGTGCAAGACACACGGTCTTCCAGCACCACACTTGGGCCGTCAACGCTCGCCTCATAGTTCAGCTAGCCGCTGGTGAGCCTTCTGCCAGGCAATTCGCTCAGACGGAACAAATGGATTGCGACACCTATTAGGTTAGAAGGGAAAATGGAATGCCCCCAGAAACACATCTCCGGGTCGGTTTGGTTGGAGCAGGCTATATCAGTGAGTTTCATGCAAGTGCTATGCGGCGAGTTCCGAACGCGCGGCTTGTTGGAATCGCCGATGTCTTAACTTCTCGTGCTGCAGGTCTGGCGGACCGGTTCAGCGTCCCGAGAGTCTTCCCATCAATGGAAGCCATGATTGATGAGGGGATTGATGTAATTCATATTCTGACTCCTCCGAGCACCCACGCGCAATTGGTGATTGCCGCCCTCAAGAACGGTTGCCACGTCCTGGTGGAAAAGCCTTTGGCAATGAATACAGAAGAGGTCGACAGTATCTCCGCCGCAGCGGCGGCCGCTCAAAAATCCGTTTGCGTCAACCATTCTCTGCTGTACGACCGGTTCGTATCGAAAGCGCTACGCCTCGTCGGTTCGGGCGCAATCGGTGTTCCGCTCAGTTTCGACTACTTCCGCAGCAGTGAATATCCCTCTTACTTCGGAGGACCCCTGCCGATTCACTACCAGAATGGTGGGTACCCCTTCTTGGACCAGGGCGTGCACGCGTTTTATCTCGCCGAATCTTTCTTGGGTTCGATTGAAGACGTAAAAGCTTTCTATGGCACACACGGCGGCGACTCTAACCTGCTCTACGACGAGTGGCGCGTGGCCGCGCGCTGCCTAAAGGGCACTGCGAACATTCAGATCTCGTGGAATGTAAAACCTCTGCAGAACTGGTTTGTCGTCCAAGGTACGGAGGGCGTGCTCCGGGCAAACCTCTTCGCAATGTGCGTGACTCATACCCGGCGACTCCCGCTCCCGAAAGCGCCGGCACGCGCGCTCCAGGCCATGAGCGAGGGGCTCAGCATCTGTGGACAAGTTCCGGCAAACATCGCTCGCTTCGCCGCCAAGAAAATCGTCCAGTATGATGGCCTGCATTCCTTGGTGGCCGCGTTTTATCGCGCATTGCAGACGGGTGCGCCGATGCCAGTGCCGCCCGACAAGGCGCGCTCCACGGTGTACTGGACGAACCGCGTGTCTCAGGAAGCCGACGCAGCAAAAACCAAATTTCAGGCTCAATTCCAAAGTGAAGGGCGCGCCAAGGTTTTGGTGACCGGGGCAACTGGCTTGATCGGGCGAAATCTGGTGCGCCGACTTGTGCAAGATGGAGTCTGTTTGCGCATCTTCGTTCGGCGCCAGCCGCCCGCGGAATTCATGAACGACCCCAACATCGAAATCTTCCTCGGTGATTTAGGAGATCCCTCCGCGGTGGACCGAGCCGTAGCGGGCACCGAAATTGTTTACCACCTAGGCGCGACCATGAAGGGCAGCGCACACGACCATGAACGCGGCACCGTCTGCGGCACGCAAAATATTGTCGATAGTGTGCTCCGGCACAATGTGCAGCGACTGGTGTACATCAGTTCTCTGAGTTGCCTCCATGCAGCACTGTCCGGACGCGGTGCCACGGTCACAGAGGATTGGCCAATTGAGCCATCTCCAACAAAGCGCGGATCCTACACCCAAGCGAAGACCGCAGCCGAAAAAATAGTCCTCAATGCGGTTCAAGATCGAAATCTTCGGGCCGTGGTGCTCCGCCCCGGAAGGGTATTCGGGCCTGGCATGACCTTGCTAACTCCTGAAGTCGCCCGCCGGATTGGAAGCTTTTTTGTCATCCTGGGCGATGGCACCCAAGAGCTCCCGTTGGTTTACGTGGAAGATGTGGTCAATGCGATCATCTTGGCTGCCGAAAAAAGCGAATTCGATGGCAGGGTCTTTCACATCGTCGATCGAACCCACGTCACCCAGAATCAACTCGTTCGCGATTACCAACTGGAGAGCAAAGAAAAGGCGAGAGTTATCCATCTGCCGGTAGCCATATTGTATTGCCTGGCAGTCGGCTTGGAAGTTTTATCCAAAGTTCTAAAACGCTCGGCCCCGCTTTCCGTTTACCGCGTCAAATCGGCAATGGCGCGCATGCAATTCGACTGCAGCCGGGCAGAAACAGAAATTGGCTGGCTTCCTCGCGTTGGCATCGCTTCCGGCCTGCAGGAAACGATTGCGGCCGAGCGCGCCAACTCAAGCAACAACAGTCTTGGACGTGTCCAAGAAAGCTGGGCGGCAAAGTGATATCTCTACCTTAGCTCTTTCCCTGGTTCCCGTCACGGCACTCCGGCCTAGACATCGTCAAGCGCCGAATGGGAAGTCTGTTTTCCCCCGGGAGTGGCGTAAATGTGACCCCAGAAAATTTGGCGGAGTTTGATTTGTAGTTCTACCCGTACGTTCTTGTGAGAAGGATAAGATGGAAACTATTCGGAATGCTGCCAGCCAAGCGGAAACCGGCCACCTCGCCATTTTGGAAGAACAGGAGCAAGCAAGAGTAGCCGAAGAAGCGCGATTTGCGGATCAGGCGTACGCTCGGTACGCAGATCAACTGCTCCTGAACCAGATCTTCTTTAGGAAATACGCCGAGCCGGAAGACGATTGGGATTGGCGCCAATACGGTGCCAAGCTGCTCGGGCTTGTTAAAGGTTGTCGCGTCCTGGATTTCGGGTGCGGGCAGGGTGAAGAGGCAGTTTATCTCGCCAAGATGGGTGCTCACGTCACCGCCATCGACATCTCTCCGGTCGGCGTTCGACTCACGCATGAGCGTGCCAAATTGAACGGGGTGGGCGATCGCGTAAATGCGATGTTAATGCGTTGTGATCCGACCGAGTTTCCGAGCGAATCCTTTGATGTGGTCCACGGGTTCGGAATTCTTCATCATATCGGTTTGCGAATGGGCATGATGGAAATAAAACGGCTGCTCAAGCCCCGCGGTCGCGGACTTTTCTTCGAGCACATGAATAACTCTAAGCTGATTGAACAATTGCGTCCGAAGGGGAAGGATTACACGAAAGGCGAACGCCCCTTGACGTGGAAGGAGATCCAGGAGATAAGGCCTGAGTTTTCTCAGGTGGTGGTAAAACCATTTCACATCGCTGCCCGTTTGCGCAGACGCGTCCGGGTATTTAATCGACCGATCGTCAAACGTGTCGATCATGCTGTACTTAGCGCACTGCCGTTCATGAGGCACTTCGCAAGCGGCATCGTCATCTATCTCGAGAAATGAAACCGGCGGCGTCCAAAGGCGCCGTCGGCGCGAGCCGAACTTTGTATCTCGACTCTGCCCACGGGCATTTATTGCCAGACTGGCCCGTTGTCGGTGATCGTCATGCCCTGAACTGCCGTCGTCAGAGCCTTCGTCGAGCTGGCCGCTTTAATGGTTCCGCCCGAAGACGTGGTCCCCTTATTAATCACGATGGTGTTGTTCGCATCAATCGTGATCGTAAACGTGCCGCTCGACGGGTTCCCTGTGGCCGAATCGACAACTGCCGGAGTCAACGCGCTAAAACCAGACGCATCCCCAAGTTGAATCGTGTAGATGTTGTAGCTGATTACGTTGCCTGGATTTGCGTTGTTTGCCTCAATCCGGTATTGCCAGTTTGCGGCATTTGCGCCATTCGCGTTCTCAGCGATAATTGCGATGCTTGGGGCCGCCGGAACCAGCGCCGTATAGAGCGCTTCCTGCGTACCGTCAATGCAGGTGATCGTTGCGGACACCACTTTAGGATTCGTTTCGCAGTGGCTCACGAACGTCGTGCTGGTCGTCGAGGCATCGCTTTGCAGGCGGTCCACGATCATCAGAACATTGATTCCCCGGAAGTAGATAAGCTCCCGAACCGCCGAGACCACATGCGGATTTTGCCGGCCTGGATGCCCCGAATCGCACCCATTGTTCTGGTACACCAGCGTCAGGTCTGTTACCGCGTACGCATAATTAGGTTGTGCCTCCAGTCGCTTCACCACGCCTGGGCCGTCCGAGCATCCCTGCACGTTGATGGACGCCAGGCCGCCTACGAGTGGAATGTTATGCGCGAATCCCGCAAATGTGTCGGAGGTTCCAACGCCGTTATATCCGGCGACGAATTCGCTATACCCCGCCGTCTCCCGGATGATGTTTACGCCCTTGCGGAACACCTGGAATGTTCCCGCATCCCAATGCCCGTGTCCGCCGCCCCAGGATTGCGCAGTACCCATGTTGGTCCCGTGCGTTATCCCCATTTGCCACAGCATCGATGTTGCGTTCGTCGTCCAGTCGCTCCGCGTATACATGTACTGAGCACCCGACGAGTAGTAGTCGAGCGGCAAGGTCGAATACGCTTGCGCCGATCCCCCTGGGTCCACCGATTTGTGCATCGGACCAACAGCGGGATTCACCGTAGAAATCCATTGGCGGGACAATTTGCCAGCGGCAGTGCCGGAAAACTCGTTCGCGGCGGCCTGCATGAAGTCTCCGTAATACTGGCTGGAAGCTCCGCAGCCGCCGTGTCCGTCTGGACCGTTGTGGCTTTGGTATCCGCAATTAGCCCCGCTAACCCACTGTTCGTCGTCGCTCCATGTGAACATGTCCGTCAATCCGCGGCTGGTGGTAATCGTGGGCATGGTGTTGTAGATGGTCTGGAACACCCCGGACTTAAAGGCCGTCGTCTCGTTCCACAAATCGCGCCCGAGGAGCGCGGAGGACGCCAGCGAGAAGGCGTAATAATCGAGGGAGTATCGCCCGTATTCTCCGCCGCCCTCCTGGTTGTGCAGGCCGTAACCCGTGCCACCGTTCTTTCCGGTCCCTGTTGGCGAGACGAAGTTCAGCAGATCGGGCCACCGGTTCTGGATGCCGTATTGCAAATTCGCGCTCGCCTTCGGGTTTTCGTTGTAGCTGGCGATCCCGAAGTCGAAGTCGTTCCGGAACTGACCGGCGAAGTAATTGCTGGCGGGCATCCCGACGTTGCCCCAGGTTTGGATCACGTTGTCCTGGTTCGTTTGCCACAAACTCCAGTTGCTGTCGATTGTCGATGCCTGCGAAGCCGTAAGGCATTGCGCCTTTCCGCACCCCGGCGCCAGCCAGTCACGAACCATCCCGGTGATCCACTCGCCTTCGCGCCTCATGTCGTCGCAGCCCGCGCTGCTCGAACAGGTAGTCGCGAATCCCGTAGCATCGGTAATGACTTGCGCGCATGCCCCGGAGACGTTCATCACGAAGCACGTGAAGGCCATATCTTGATCGTCCAGCGCTCCACGGGAATTCGGAGTATTCAATCCGGCATAACCCGAGCTAGCTACCCACGCTTGGGCGCTCTTGATCCTTGAGGCCGTCCAGAACAGTCTTGGATGGCCTGTGGGAATACCAAAGCCGAAACTTGAACTGGAAGAACTCACCGGCAGGATAGCCAACGATGTGGAAGCCATCTTCGAGGGATCCGCCAAACTGGTCGCCATGACAGTAACCATGTCCGGGGAAGGAACCGTTGGAGGGGCGGTATACAGCCCATTGCCGTCGATGGTTCCACAAGCTGCCGCGCTACATCCGGCTCCTTGCACGGTCCATGTCACCGCGGTATTCGAAGTTCCAACCACTGACGCGTTCAGCTGTTCAGTTGCCCCTGTTACCACCGAGGTGCTGCCCGGCGTCACCGTCACCACAACGCCAGGCATAATCGTTACCGATGCTGATGCCGATTTGCTCGAATCCGCTATGCTTGTGGCAACCACATTCACGCTTGCCGGCGAAGGTGGAATCATCGGCGCACTGTATACTGCGGAATTAGAGCTGCTGGAGAGCGTCCCGCAAGAGGATCCGCTGCACCCTGCACCATTCAAACTCCACGCAACAGCTTTATTCGTTGTTCCCGTCACGGTCGCCGTAAATGAGCCGAGCCCCGCGACGGGCACGGAAGCGCTCGCCGGGCTAATGCTCAGCAAAATAGCGGCAGCCGTGACAACTGTGACGCTCGCCGAAGCTGATTTGGTTGGGTCCGCCACGCTGGTTGCTGTCACTTGGAGTGTCACGGGGGAGGGAACACTCGATGGTGGTGTGTAAAGTCCGCCCGCGGAAATGGTACCACACGCTGCCGCGCTGCAACCCGCACCGCTCATACTCCAGGTCACTGCCGTATTCGAGGATCCGGTCACCGTCGCCGCAAACTGTTGAATACCGCCCACTGTCACTGTTGCTGCGTTCGGATTCACCTGAATCCCTACTCCAGTTGAGGCAACAACGTTAAGCGTGCCGGCATTGCTGGTCACACTGCCTGCGCCGTTGGCAACTGTTACCGTGAAGAGCGCGCGGTTGTCGGCGATCGTCGTGGGCGGCGTCGTATATGACGAAGAATTCGCCCCGCTGATTGCCGTTCCGTTCTTCTGCCATTGGAAGCTGAGTGGGGCCGTGCCCGTCACTGTCACCAAGAAAGTGGCGGTTTGGCCCGCCGTAACATCGGCGCTGAGCGGTTCCGTTGTGATCGCTGGAGCTGCGCCCGCCGCGGGGGCGACGTTAAGAGTGGCGGGATTGCTTGTAATACTGCCCAGGCTGTTGGCAACGACTACCGTGAACAGTGGGCGATTGACGGAAACTGTTGTGGGTGGCGTCGTATATGACGAAGAATTAGCACCGCCGATTGCCGTTCCGTTCTTCTGCCATTGGAAGCGCAGAGGGGCCGTGCCCGTCGCTGTCACCGAGAAAGTGGCGGTTTGCCCTGCCGTAACATCAGCGCTGACCGGTTCCGTGGTAATCGCTGGGAGCCCGGACGCGCCACCGAATTTCGCTGAGCTGCCTGTGACCGCAGCGCATCCCGATATGGTGAGGCATACGACGAACGCAACGGATAAAAAGTGTCCGTATGATTGAGTTCTTGGAGAACAATCGGCAGTTAACATTTGGCTCCGGCTGCTTCTTAAGCTCCGTGCCGAAATGCAACACGCGCTCCTCGTAACAAAAAGTTACAAGAGCACGACGTTCAATACATCTGACCTGTAGTTCCAACGAAGGGAGCCTGCCCAAACCCTGTTCCTTGGTGTCCATGCTGCCCAAACCTACTGTTCGAAACCTGCCCGTCGAAAAAATGGCGAAAACAGGACAAAAACGCCCTAAACAAAGCTCCAAGTCCCGCAAACAAAGAACTTCGCTCAGACCATGGGCGACAACATTCCTACTGCGTTCCGTCAGCCCGGCGGTGTCGTTCACAGCAGTTTCGTAGTCCCGCGCGTACCTCTAGACCACTGGCCCTTCGCGGCGCGCACCTCTGGCCACGAACCGCTCAGCAAAGCTCGCTCACAGGACTGAATCCTTATGTGTGGTATCGCAGGCATTTTCAATCTCGATGGATCGTCGATCAACGCGGAAGCTTTGCACGGCATGATCCGCATGCTTGCTCATCGCGGGCCTGACGACATCGGACTCCATGCCGAGGACGGCGTGGGCCTCGCTCACGCCCGGCTCAGCATTATCGACCTCGCCGGCGGCCACCAGCCCATGTCCAACGAGGACTCTTCGCTATGGATCACATTTAACGGCGAGATTTTCAACTACCTGGAACTTAGAGAAGACCTGCTCAAGAAGGGGCATCGGTTTGCCACTAACTCCGATACCGAGGTCATTCTCCACCTTTACGAGGAAAAAGGAGAAGACTGCGTCCGTTACCTGAACGGACAATGGGCTTTCGCCATCTGGGACAACCGACGTCGCCGTCTATTCCTATCCCGCGACCGTTTGGGCGTAAGACCTCTTTTCTATATGCAGACAAACAAGACCTTCCTTTTCGGCTCCGAGATCAAAGCGCTCTTCGCTCATCCCGGCGTCACCAGAGAAATCGATGTCCACGGACTGGATGAAGTGTTCACCTACTGGTGCACAATTCCTCCCACGACCTTTTTCCGGAACATCCACGAACTTCCCCCGGGCCATTCGATGACCGTGGATGCTGCCGAGGTCACCGTACTCCCTTACTGGGATTGCCAATTCGACACAACATCGTCAGTTGTCGATCCTTCCCGTGAGCAGGCCTACGCCGACGAGCTACTCGAACTTTTGATTGACGCAACACGAATCCGCTTGCGCTCCGATGTCCCGGTCGGCGCTTATCTCAGCGGCGGCTTGGACTCGACTCTCACCACTGCACTGGTCAAAAAGTTCACAAACGCCCGGCTTCGCACCTTCTCCGTCACTTTCGACGATTCCGCATTCGATGAGAGTTCATTCCAAGCCGACGCCGTGCGCTTTCTCGACACCGAGCACCAAGAGATCCGCTGCACCAAAAATCAAATCGGTGAGGTATTTCCGGACGTCATCTGGCATACCGAAAAACCGGTGTTGCGCACAGCTCCCGCTCCCCTCTATCTCCTTTCGCGCCTCGTGCGCAACAGCGGCTACAAAGTAGTAGTAACTGGAGAAGGGGCCGACGAAGTTCTCGGTGGCTATGACCTTTTCAAAGAAACCAAGATTCGCCGCTTTTGGGAATCGCAGCCTGATTCCAAGATGCGTCCGATTCTGCTCCGCCGCTTGTATCCGTACCTGCAGAACATACGGCGCCAGCCCGATGCTTACCGCAAAGCGTTTTTCCACATCAACGTCGATCCCGACTTGCAGCCATTTTTCTCCCACGTTCCGCGCTGGCAGTTGACGGCCAAGTTGAAGGCGCTCTTCTCCGATGCCACCCGGGAGCAGATTGGCGGAGACGATGGCTACTCTAAAATCCGAACGCGCCTGCCCCAGTCCTTTACTTCGTGGGATAGTTTCTGCCAGGCGCAATACCTGGAGACGAAACACCTTCTCCCTGGTTATATCCTGTCGTCTCAAGGCGACCGCATGGCGATGGCGCACTCGGTAGAAGGCAGATTCCCATTCCTCGACCATCGGATAGTTGAATTCGCCTCCAGACTTCCCGTCTCTTTAAAAATGAAAGTTCTCAATGAAAAGTTTCTATTGAAGCGTTCTGCCGCCGGACTCATTCCTCCATCGGTGGCGAAACGGCACAAACAGCCTTATCGCGCGCCGGAAGCATGCAGCTTTCTCCAGCCTGCCGCGCGCGACTACTTGGACGAGCTGCTTTCTCCCGAGCAAATTCGTAGGGACGGCGTTTTCGATGACCTCGCCGTGGCCAGCCTCCTCAACAAGTTTCGCCGCGGCGCCGCCATCGGCATCAAGGACAACATGGGATTGGTTGGCATCGTCTCCACTCAGCTTTTGATTCATCAGTTCGTAAATCATTTTGAAGGCCGGATGACCTCACATGACGCTCCACAACGAATTGCGGCAGTTCGTAATTGAAAACTTCCTGTTTGGCAAGCCGGGCGAGAACTTCACCGATGGCGACTCCTTTCTGGAACTCGGCATCATCGACTCCACCGGCGTCATGGAACTCATTGCCTTTTTGGAAGAGCGCTACGCCATCAAGATGCAGGACCACGATTTGATTCCCGATAACTTGGATTCAGTCGACGGCTTGGCGCGCTTTGTGGAGAGTCGCCTTCAGCCAAACTACACAGGAGAGCGAAATGCAAGTCGAGTCGTTCTTGGAATTGAGTGCCGCCAGATCTCCGGAAAAAACGGCTCTGATCTGTAATGGTCGCAGGTATACCTACGCCGAATTGGAAGCGAAGGCCAATCGCCTGGCGGCGTCCCTCATCGCGGGCGGCGTGCAGCGCGGAGATCGCGTCGCCATCTTTCTTGAGAACTCGGCCGAGGCGGTCATTTCAGTTTTCGCGATCTTGAAGGCCGGCGCTGTTTTCTTGGTTGTAAATCCGACAACCAAGCGGGACAAAATGTCCTATCTCTTGAATAACTGCCGCGCTGCTGGATTGATCACCGATCGCACGAGGCTCGGCTCTCTCTCGACCGCCGTGGCTGGCGCCCCTCATGTCCAGGGCGTGTGGCTCGTCCGCGGTTTGTCCGGAGCGGAATTCGCTTGTACCACGCCCCTATTTGATTTGACGGCTGCTCTCGATGATCGCAACCTTTCGGCAGCTCCTCCGGCCAGAAAGTGCATTGACATCGACCTCGCGGCCTTAATTTATACCTCCGGCTCGACCGGCCAGCCCAAGGGGGTCATGTTGACGCACCTCAATATCGTCTCCGCCGCGACCTCCATCACTACGTATCTTGAGAACCGCCCCGACGACATCATCCTCAGTGTCCTTCCGCTCTCATTCGACTACGGACTCTACCAGGTGCTGATGGCCTTCAAGATCGGCGGCACAGTGATCCTCGAGCGCTCGTTCACCTATCCGTACCGCGTCATCGAGCTGCTCAACCAGGAACATGTGACAGGATTTCCCATTGTCCCGACGATTTCCGCCGTACTGCTGCAGCTGGATATTTCCGCTCACCACTTCCCGGCGTTGCGCTACATCACCAATACCGCCGCTGCTCTTCCCACCGGACACATCCGCCAGCTCCGGAACCTGTTCCCCGATGTGAAGATTTTCTCCATGTATGGCCTGACCGAGTGCAAGCGCGTTTCCTATCTCCCGCCCGGCGAGATTGATATCCGCCCAAATTCCGTCGGCCGCGGCATGCCCAACGAAGAAGTCTACATTGTGGATGACGCCGGTCGGCGCGCCCCAGCAGGTACAGTTGGCGAACTCGTAGTTCGTGGATCGAACGTAATGAAAGGCTACTGGGAATTGCCAGAAGAAACCTGCCGCATGCTGAAGCCTGGCCCTCTCCCCGGCGAGAAAGTGCTTCACACCGGCGACCTCTTTCGAATGGACGAGGACGGTTATCTCTACTTTATCGGGCGCAAGGACGACATCATCAAGACTCGAGGCGAGAAGGTCAGCCCGCGAGAAGTGGAAGACGTCCTCCACGCAATGCCAGGAGTTGCGGAAGCCGCGGTCATCGGAGTTCCCGACGAATTGCTTGGAGCCGCCATCAAAGCTTTGGTTCGGCCCAAAGCCGGGGTGCAACTGACCGCCGAGCAAGTGATCCATTGGTGCTCGCTCAAGCTGGAAACTTTTATGATTCCCAAGTTCGTCGATTTTCAGCGCGAGTTTCCAAAAACCTCGAACGGCAAAATCAACAAGAGGGAACTGGCGATGCCCCGCGCCACGTCCTCCATCACCGTGCACTAGCAGCCTCCGGGAAAACTCGACAGTGTGTCATTCCTCACCCCGTTCGGTTTTTGAACGGGGTGAGGAATCTGCTTTCTCTTTGGCCTTCCTGCGAACGTCAGCTCCCGAAACCGCAAGCGACGCCGATCCGGAATGATGCATGCGCCTTTTTCCGCAACCTGTTAGAGCCATAACCATGACTACTGTAACCGCCGTATTCTCATCCGACGTATTGACGATCGATCCCGCCTCAGTAGCGGCTAGCATCGAAAGCCAAATTCGCGAATCGTCTTCCAACGATTGAAGCGCAAAGGTGTGGTCGTTGCGCTATCCGGCGGAATCGACAGCAGCGTCGTCGCCGCTCTTTGTCTCAACGCCCTGGGAAGTGCTCGGGTGCTCGGCCTGATGCTGCCCGAAGCGGATTCCTCTCCTGACAGCCTTCATTTTGCGAATCTCCTCGCACAATCGCTGGGTATTCGAACGCACGTCGAGGACATTGCCGGCATTCTGACTGCGGCCGACTGTTACCAGCGCCGCGACGAAGCCATCCGCAAAGTTATACCGCAATACACACCAGACTATAAATGCAAGGTCGTGCTGCCCGACCAAGTGAACGGGAACGCCTACCCGATTTTCTCCGTCGTCGTCCAATCGCCGCTCGGCGAACGAATGCAGGCTAGGCTCACTCTGGATTCTTACCTTGGAATTATAGCGGCCACTAATTTCAAACAGCGCACTCGCAAAATGATGGAGTATTACTACGCGGACTGTTTCAACTACGCCGTCGCCGGCACTCCGAACCGCCTCGAGTACGATCAGGGCTTCTTCGTCAAGAATGGTGACGGCGCGGCCGACTTGAAACCCATCGCTCACCTCTACAAGTCCCAGGTCTATCAATTGGCAGAACATCTCGGCATACCCGACGAGATTCAGAAGCGGCCGCCGACGACGGACACCTACTCCTTAGACCAATCGCAGGAAGAGTTTTATTTCCCCCTGCCTTATGACCGTATGGACTTGTGCCTCTACGCCAGGAACCACAATGTTCCTCCGGAGGAAGTCGCGCTCGTTATCGGGCTGACCGCTGAACAAGTAGCCCGCGTATACCACGTGATTGATTCAACGCGCAGCGCCACGCGCTATCTCCACAGTCCGCCCTTGCTCTGCGAAAGCGTGCTCGAGGTGCCCGATGATTCTCAACGCTGAATTGCCAGCCTCGCGTCCCCTTCGAATTCTCCTTCTCGAGAGCGCCACAGGACCCGGCGGCTCGGTCAATTTTATTCGAGACTTCGTTCATCACGTGGACCATTCGCGCGCGTTGGTCATCGCGGGATTGTATTTCCCCAATCCGAGCAAGACCCTTGCGGAGCTTCAACGTCATGGATTCCCGGTTGTTTTTTTTCACCACACGCGGCCGGTGGCGCTTAGTACTTCCACTGGCTTCTCCGGGCTTTTTGATACGCGTCTGAAAAAGCTGCGCAAGCTGAGGACCGCCGCCAGGATTCTTTCCCGCCTCATCTTCGTTCAATTGCCGCTAGCTTGGGAGGTTTGGAGATTCATCCACCGGGAAGCCATCGATGTTGTGGTGCTCAATCAAGACGTCCACTTTCATGTCCCCGGCTTGCTTGCAACCAGGTTGGCTGGCCGGCCCTGCATCTGCCGAAAAGCCGGTGGCATTGGCGAAGCCAGGCGGCTGAAACGATTCTTGAACCCTTCGGTGTCTCTGTTTGTCAGCATTTCCAAGGCCACCGAAGCCGACCAGCGAAATACTCCCGGCACAAAAAGGGTCGTCAATGTTTACGAAGGCCTGGACCGGCAGCGGTTTGCCTCGCTTCCCACAAGAGAGTCCATGTGCGCAACTTTGGGAATATCCCCGCTCAGGAAAGTGGTCGCCGCGATCACGCGCTTCGAAGCTGGTAAGGGTTTGCCGGAGTTCATTCTCATGGCTGGCGCCATCATCCGGCGTTTCCCGAATGTGGTTTTCCCGATCGTCGGAGATGAAGGACCGGACGGCGGCACTTTGACTCGTGAACTCCGGGATCTCGTGCACTTTCTCGATCTGGATCAGTATGTGATTTTCACCGGTTGGCGCGATGACATTCCAGCTGTTTTCCAATGCGTCGATATCTTCGTCCATTGTCCGACCACTTTTATCGAAGGGTTGGCTCGGACGTGCTTGGAGTCAATGGCGGCGGGGATTCCGGCGGTTGTCTCTGACAACGGAGGCATGCCCGATGCTGTGCTGAATGGAGACACGGGATTCGTAGTTCCTCCGGGCGATATCCGAGCCATGGCCGAATCAGTCCTAGCGCTCCTCGAGAACCAAGCGCGCTGCCGTGAATTCGGCAAACGCGCCAGAATGCGCGTCGAGCACGTTTTTGATGCGACTCAGAATTCTCTGCAGCTTCAGGAACACATTCTGACGCATGCAAAGTCCATGAAGGTTTTCCATTTGCGCGGCGCGCGTGTTCGACTGTCCTGATGCGAGTTAGCCGAGTTTTCGATCATGCCTGAGTACACCGTCGTTCCTGCTCATCTGCAGAAAGACCGGCAGGTCATACTTGACTTGTGGCGCCGGAATCTCGCCAGCGTCCATCGCCTCGAGGAAAAGTACGACTGGCATTTTCTCAACAACCCCGCCGGACGTGGCCAGATTTGGATTCTGAAGGTCGGCGGCCTTCCCATCGGTACCGCCGCTCTCGGCATGCGTCACATCAAACTCGGAGATTCTCTCACTCTTGCGGCCGTCGCTTGTGATCTCGCCGTGAACAACGGCCACCGCTTTCTTCAGCCGGCGCTTCTGCTTCAACGCACCTTAATGTCCTCAGCCTGTTCTGCCGTTCGCATTATCTATGGTGTGCCGAACCCCGGCGGCGCCGCGGTGCTCAAATATGTCGGCTACCGGGAATCCTGTCCTGTACACCGCTACGCCAAAGTCCTTCGGGTTTCTCCCTATCTCCGGAGGTCCGGGAAGTTTGGTTCCATTGCTCCCTATTTTGGGGATCTCGCCGACCGCGGATTCGCCGCTCTGCAATCCTTCGGGCGCCCGTCGTTCGGCAGGACTGCGCAAGTTTTGCCTTTATTCGACGAACGATTTGACGAACTCTGGCGCCGCTCGAGCTCTCAGCTTCCGGCCCTCCTTGTTCGCGACCGCCGCTTCCTCAACTGGCGATATCGCGAGTGCCCGCTCTCCCGGTACCAAACGCTCGGTCTGCTGAGCGAGGATCAGTCGCAGCTTCTCGGCTATTTGATCTACTATGTCGAGGACCATGCAGCAATCGGCGTCGATCTCTTTGTTCCCGGCGGCGCCCACCATCTCGACTGCCTCCTCTCCTCATGGGCCGCCGTCGCGTTCCGCGCTGGGCTCGCGTCTCTCTCGCTCACTTGTTCAAACGACGCGCTAGCCGCCGATCTCGCACGCCACAACTTCACGCAACGATCCGTCCCGCCGCAAAGCAAGCCCGACCGAACCCGGCGGCACGAACAGTGCAAAACTCTTTTCACCCACGACCGTCACCCTGCCGCGGCACCTGCTTTCGCTGATCGCTGGTATTACACCGAAGGAGACTCGCCCTATTAGCTTTCGATTGTCGATTCCGCATTTCCTTGGAGTTTCCGCAATGAAAATCGTTCAACTTTTACCCAGTCTTGATCTCGGCGGAATGGAGCGCCTTGCCGTTGACTTGGCACTCCAGCAAAAGGCTGAAGGTCATGAGCCCGCCATCTATTGTGCATCGCATCTTGGTGACTTAGCGCACGAAGCGGAAGCCGCTCACGTGCCGGTGCATTCGTTTGGTAAGACTACGGGCTTCTCTCCACGCCTCATCTGGGATCTCGCGCGCAGACTTCGAGTCGATCGCCCTGACGTGCTTCACGCTCACAACGCTCTGGTTCTCCACTACGCCATTGCCGCCGCACGCCTCTCCCGTGTTCCCGTCGTCGTCAACACCCGTCACGGCGGAAATATGAATTGGGACCCGCACTGCGAACGCATCTGGCGCCACGGTGTGCGCTGGGCCGATGCCGTGATCTTCATCTCGGAAAGAGGTCGGGATTATTATGTTGCCAGGGATCGGATATCTACACGCAACACGTCGGTCATCTATAACGGGATCGATCTTGCCAAATTCACGGCTTGCCCCGCGCGTCCGGCCGCCGCTCTCCCCAGGTTTCGCGTGGGCTGCGTGGGGCGTCTTGTCCCCGCCAAGGATCACGTCACTCTCATTCGATCCTTTGCCTTGGTCAATTCCATTCTGCCAGAGGCGCAGTTGCACATCCTGGGCGATGGTCCCTGCCGTAACGCCATCTCCCAAACCGCGCAGTCATTGGGAATTGCAAATCGGGTATTTCTCCACGGCGCCAGTTTCGATGTCCCCGGTTTTCTCTCCACTCTCGATCTCTTCGTGCTTTCCTCTCTCGACGAAGGTCTGCCGATTTCCTTGATGGAGGCTATGGCTGTTGGCCTGCCTGTCGTTTCCACTCGGCTGCCCGGCCTCACGGAGCTGGCGCCAGAAAGCGTGGTCGCGGGGTACTGTGCTGCTGGCCAACCGGAATCACTCGCCGAACATATCCTTCGCGCTGCCACTCGGCGTGATCTGCCAGCGCTGGGAGAAAAGGCTCGCCGATGGGCTCAAAAGTTTGACATCGGGAAAACCTGGCACCGCTATCAAGCTGTGTTCGAGGCCAAGCTCGCCAAGAAGAGGCCGCATTCTCTCAACCGCCTTGCCCCCAAGGTGGACCGCCTCGTGACCGCTGGCGTTGCCAAGTAGCGGCTTCAACTCCAGATCGACACATACGTTCGGTTGTATCAGAAGGAATTTGAGTTGGTTACGGCAGTATGGATAGTGCCAACGATTTGCACATGATCCACCACGCCTGCGGAGATGCGGGCTGAATCGCAAGTCGGCGTGCGGCCGGGCCTATCGCTGACCGCGGCTTTCCCCCAGCGAGATGACGGCCTGCCCATCGCCGGTAAATGCTTGACTCTTGCTCTCGAACGCCCTTGGCCCCCAGCAGCGCTGCATGCCGGTGCACCACCTTGAGCATACTTTGACAATCCCGATCCGAATCACTATTTGACAGCGAACCCGGCAATTGGGCATACGTGGCCAGGAGCTCGGGCACCAGGTACACATTTGTGGACGCCGCAAGCCTGATCCAAAGATCACGATCCTCGGCCGGTTCCAGGCCCGAAACGAACCGCTGGTCGCCCAAGGCTTCTCGCCGCACCAGCAAAACGCTCGTCCAGAAGTTCATCGCCACGTGGAATGCCTCGGCGTCGCGGGGTTTGAATGCTCTGCCGAAGAAACGAAGGTCAGCAACCGGTGCCACGCAACGCGGCTTATCGGGGGTTTCCGTAAACCATAGGCCGCCAACCAGTCCCACGCCTTCTGAAAAAGCGAGTTGGCGTTCAAGCTTTGTCGGTTCCCAGTAATCATCGGCATCGAGAAATGCGATCCACTCGCCTTGCGCGTGCTCGATTCCTTTGTTCCGCGCGCTCGCAGCTCCGCCGTTGGCCTTGCGGATCAGCGTCACGGAAGATCCGAACTGTTTTGTCGCTGCCGCCGCGTCCTCCGGGCTTCCGTCGTCGACGATCAGGATTTCCTGAGGACGAACTGTTTGCCCTAACGCGCTCTCCACGGCACGAGCGATGGTTCGGCTCGCTCGGTAGTAGGGAATGATGACGCTGACGGTCTCCCGGTGCATGCTATCCATCGATCGTTATCCAGCTTGCCCAAGCCACAGCCTGTAATAGAAGATGCGGCGCTTTAAGGTTTGAACCATCGGCTCCTCCACCTTCACCGTGAGTTTTGGCAAACGTCGCGCCTCAGCGGCGAACTGGCTCAACTCTTTGATGACTTTCATCTCGTCAAACTCAAGAACCTCCGCGGCTTCGAAATCGCCGGACCATTCCAAACTCACGATGCCGTGTTGGGGATTGATGCGCCGGCCGGGCGAGAGCTTCACCACGATGGCATCCTTGACCGAATGCAAGACGTGAGGCTTGTGCCGGAACTCCAATCCGTTTTGGTTTCGCGTGATGAGCCAGCGGTGGTGGTAATAGCCGGCATGACGGGGATTTTCAATACCTTTGGATTGCTCCACAACCCGCGAAGGCACCTCGATATATCCAGCTTTAGCGATCCGCCGCAGCTCCGAGCAAACCCATATCGGGTCGCGGATATCTTCCAGCAAGTGCGAGCACACGGCAAAATCGAACGCTTTATCCGCTATGGGCCAGGCTTCGCGGTCACACAAGTCCGTTTGAATCCATCGCTCCGGGGAATATCGCGGACTGACTCCCAGCTTTTCGTGGATGTTTCCGTCGCTGCCCCCGCCAAGTTTTGCGTAGGGCATCGCATCAATCACATAGTCCGCTCTTGGAAAGGGTGCGGCGCCTCCCCCCACGTCGATGACCGCCGCCTCGCTCGGGATCATTTCTAAGAGTCGCCGTGCATTATTGATGTCCATCAGCTTTCCTCGGCCGCCAGAACAAGATTGCAACGTCCATAGACACCGCCATCAATCTGGAACTGAGCAATTGACGGGCCGCTTCTCGGGATTCTGCTACAGCTCAGCGCGCCAAGACGGCGAATGGAAGTTCGCCACTCGCTAAGCAAGGGGAGGGTTATGTTTCAAATCCTGGCAGACCAGAAGCAGCCTATGCCCACAACAAGATCCGGATCAATGGTACCCCACTTCCCTAGAGAGTTGCTTATCTTACTACGCTGCAACATTGACGCTGGCGAACTGGCGCTTACTAATGAACTCCTGGGCGACGCTGATGGAGTCTTGGACGCTGTCTTGCGCTGTAAGGTTTGCGGCGCCGAATTTCGCATCGAGGATGGAATCGCGCTCCTACTTGCAGATCAGCTGAGTCCCGAAGACAAGCACGAGATGAGCATCCGGGACACGATCGACTACGATCCTACGAACTCCGGGCCTTTCCTGCCTCCGCCCGACGGTTGGAGATCTGTACTATCCGACATCCTGGAAGTTCCCGCGCACTTGGATGAACTACAAACCTCGCCCGCAAGTACAGTTTTGGAACTTGCCTGCGGCGATGGTCGCTTCACCAGACTCATCGCAGAAACGGGGGCAAGAATTCTCGCCGTCGATTTTTCAATTAACGCCCTGCGGCTTCTTGCACAAAGACTGCCCTCTGGCGCCCGGGTAGGACGCGTCCTTGCGGACATCAATCAACTGCACCTCGCGAACCGTGCGTTCGATCGAGCCCTTACTCTCACTCCGCTCGATTCTCGTGACGAGCGCATGAATATGTTTCGGATGATCGCGCTTGCCTTGACGGACGACGGACGATACGTCGGCAGTTTTGACCACGATAATTTAAGTCGCCGGCTCTTGGGCCTCCCCCTGATGCGGCGTTACTCCAAACGCGGCATTCTCATCGAACATCTGACCACCAACACGATGCGCCTCGAAGCGGCCCCGTATTTCTCAAAACTTCGTATTCGCCCTATCAGGCCTCGTGTTCCGCTTGTTGCGAAACTGCCTTCTAGTTTGGCACGCCATCTCTTGCGCCTTATCGCTGCACTGCCGTTCGTCCGGCATTTTGGAGAGTTGCTTTTGCTCACGGCCCGACGCCCCGTGCGGCTCCCCGTTGAAGGCAAATATCGTTCCGGCAACCGCGTAGCGAAGAGCGCGTACCGTTCCTACATGCGCCGGAAAAACCAAAAAGCGTCATGGGGCGAGGAGTTGGTTTGATGAAGAAGCAAAGAATTCTCTTGGCCGACGATAATAGTGACATGCGCGATACGTTCCAACAAGGTTTGGAAAGCCGCGGGTTTGAAGTGGTTCCCGCCGCCAGCGTAGGCGAAGCGCTGCGATTTATTTCCACGGAAAATTTCGATGTGCTGCTCTCCGAACTCCACATGCCGGATGCTTGTGACGGGTTTACGGTCGTCAACGCCATGCGCCACACACAGCCCAACGCCGTCACCTTGATGCTCAGCAACTACCCCGTGTTTCAAGCAGCTATGACTGCCATCCTCCTGCAGGCTGATCAAGTCCTTCTGAAACCGATTGGCTTTGCCGAGATTACCGAAATCATCCACAAGAAGCTCTCGGATTCCTCGGCCCACATAGCTATCAACAAAGAACCGGTCGCCGCAATTCTCGAGCGTGATCTCCGTCGAACCATACGGAATTGGATGTCCCGCGTGGAACACACCGAGGAACTGACAGCCATCTCGCTGACGTGCCAGGAACGTACTGGCCATCTCCCGCTGCTCCTGGGCGATCTCGTGCGCCGCCTGCGTCTACCGCCCCATGCTAAAGTTCCCATTTCTCTGGCAGCACGCGAGCACGGAATTTTGCGACGCAAGCAGGGCTATACCGTCCCCATGCTGGTGGAAGAGTCGCGAATTTTGCAGGTCAGCATCTTTAATACTTTGCAGAACAATATAGGCAGTGTGGACTTCAGCACCGTGCTGCTCGACGTGATGACCATCGCAGACGAAGTGGATTCGCAATTGAAGCAGGCCATGCTCGGTTTCATGGAAACCCCTGTGGCAAAGTCGGCGAGGTAACCAGTCAAGTCCTTCTGTGCGCCGCCGCGCGGCTGGTACATCGAATTTGAAACGTACTGCCTGTCTCAGATTTCAGCAAAGTTGTAGCTTTCAGCCTATTCTTTATGACTGCGATGGCGGTGCTTATCCCATTGGCCGTCGGTGAATATCTAGGGTAGCCTGACCGGGGGGCGAGAGGAACATCTCTCGCCCCCTTTTTGTGCTTACCGCCTGAGTCTTCGAGAACTCAGACAGAACTTGGGCAAGAGGATTTAAGGGAGAAAGAGATGTGACGGCCTTGGGTTTATGAGAGCGTACTAAATACATGTGGCCCATTGACCCTGTGCCATTTAGCTCTCGTTTCGCGGTTTCGATTTCTTTCTTAAGTCTTTCCCACGAAAAACCTGCGACCGCACGCAGCACGAGCTGTTGGCCTGTGG
>Ga0210407_10000502_pt1 | contig 44098 bp, 76 predicted proteins | sample IncBWC27MmetaG_FD_150860 | JGI IMG/M metagenome (GOLD analysis project Ga0210407, IMG submission 150860) | Forest soil microbial communities from Barre Woods Harvard Forest LTER site, Petersham, Massachusetts, United States - Inc-BW-C-27-M | ecosystem: Environmental > Terrestrial > Soil >...
TGGGCGGGGGTACTCAAGTCCCCCGCCGATAGCCTCTTTGGTACTTGCTTAAGATGTTAATTGGAGTATGATAGGTGAGAAACCGGAAACGGGACAACAAAAGGAGAAAAAACAATGGGAAGTTTTGCATTTCTAGTATCAGCAGAGCCGAGGCTTAACGCCACGCTGATTCAGGGCCATCAACTTATTGCCGTACTTGCACGGGCAGGAGCATCGAATCCGCGCCTGTACGCTGAGCCGAACGTCACGCAGGGCGCCGAAACGCTCTTTATTCCGGAAACGAAGAGCGAGAAGCCCGCGGAATGGGTAGACTCTTCGCGCGATCTCGCGACCATGAACGTTCCTCAAGACTTGGCTATCAACCTGAGTTATGCGGTTGACCAGGATTTGAACGGAGGCGCACTGCCCGCAGAACGTAACGTAGCGGAAGCGCTGAAGTGGGTTGACAGTCCTGACCCAATTTTTGGAATGCAGGAGTTCCTAAGCGCAAATCCATTTCTCCCCAACCAAAACGCCGCTCAACTTGCGTTGCAACTGCCGGGCGTGATCCCTGCGGTCAAGACCGCGCTTGCTGCGTTTGCTAAGCCCCGATAGGAGAAACATGAACATACTTTTAAAACTTCGCGCGCCTTTGGCCGTGCTGCTTTGCGTGGCACTGATCAGTTGTGGAACCTCCGGTTTGATTACCGCGCTTGACGTTGCTGAAGTTGCTGCTAATTCAGCGATACCGATTATTCAAGCGTTTTCTGTTCAGCTCGGCCCAACCGCCGCGCTCGCGACAGCATATGCTAAAGGGATTTCGCAAGCCTGCGAACAATCCGTTACTGAGCTTGGGAGCACGGATTCGAAGGCTGTCCAAGACACCAAGATTGCCGGATACTTCGCGGAGGTCGCGGCAGTTTCGCTTCCTGCGGGGACTGTAGCGGAAGTGCTCGCTGTAATCTCAGCAGTTGGGAGCGCCGTTCAAATCATCCTGACGCAGATCAACGCGCCGACAAGCCCGACTCCCGCGGCGATGGCAAGTCCAGAAGGGAAAGCCCTGCTCGCGAAGTATCAAACTCAAGTGAAAGCGCTTGGCTCAGACAAAGCGCGGATTCAGGACGTTCTTACCAGAGCGCAGACCGTCAAGAGGCAATAAAAATGAATCACACCAGCGCGCTTGAAGTGATCATCTGGGACGCGAACGGGTACGCGTCCCTCGATCAAGTGTTCCCTTTGGGAGCGCCGCCGCCTGTGCCGGTTCCTCCAGGGCCGCCGCCCACGGGCACCCCGACCGCGCCCGCGTGGCCAAGCTTTGCCGGCAACGCGCAATTTGTTGGCACCAGCCCGAGCGGACGCGTTACGGTCTGGGTTGATCCGTCGCTTGGTGCTCCTGCGTTACAAAACGCAACTGACTTGCTGAACGATTCTGACCGTATCGTGCAGGCCAATGACAAAATATTTGGAACCATTGGAGGTCACGTTGACGCGATCGTGTTCGCGCTCGGTGGGGCAACGGATGGAACGGGCGGGGCCGATCATAACGGCTGTGATTATTCGACGGGCGCCGCAATCGAGGTCTGTGCATCGTTCGGAACCTCGGTTCGGTGTTCAGCGCTCTTTGAAGCTGAGCTGTCCGAATGCTCAATGAATGGGCAGCTCTGCGGGTTATCGACTGGTGAAGCCTTATCGCGCTGGTGTTCAATGGTCATCGGGTTCAATTCGCTTTCGGACTTTGTTAGCGCTCCGACCTGGGATCAGGACGGGCGCCCGGATTTCGTGGATACTGTCGATCCGACAGACCAGAACTACGATAGCATCGGCTGTGGCATGGCGTTTCTATCCTGGGTGATGAGCTTAGGGTTCACGCTTGGCCAAGTTGCGGTTACGATGGTGCTGTTGGGCGATTCGGGCACGCTCGCGAATCTCTACGCAACATTGACCAGCAAAGATGCTGGTACGGCATGGGCAACTTTCACGGCCGCGTTATCAGGGAAAACAATTTCAGACGATGATCCGTTTGGAGCTCTCGCTTCCCAGTTGTCCAAGAAGGTTCACTTACAGCCGGGATCAAAGCGAATGTTGCCGGCGAAGAAGTAACCATGCATTTCCTGAAGAGTAAAAGATTGTGGCTCTCAATCGCCCATATTGCGGTGATGGGAGCCGGGGCCGCTGGGGTGATTCTGTTCCCACCAGCCGCTATGTTTATTGCGCCGGCAGCCGGAGCGATCAACGCTCTGATTCCGTCGCCGCTGTCTAATGTCGCGCCGCAACAAGTTCTCGGAGAAGGTGAAAAGGTAGCGGAGCCGGGCGCGGGGTAGTAGCGAAAGCTTCAACGCGCTGCATTCCAGAGCAGCGCGAGACGAATTATGGCTCACCTTCGAGTATTCAATAAAACCAAGCAAATCCTTCTCTGTTCAGTTTGTAAAGTAGCGTCATCAGATCATGAACGGATACGTGGGCTACTCGATCGGACGTCGATGCAGGACGGCGAAGGGCTGCTAATTCCAAAGTGCAACTCGATCCATACGGTCGGGATGAACTTTCCGATTGACGTGCTCTACTTGCGGAATGATGGAGCTGTGATGGCCAGGGCGAGAGATTTGCAGCCGGGAATGAAACAAGCAAAATTCACAAAAGCCGGTTCTGTATTGGAACTTCCTTCCGGGGGAGCACGGAGTACTGAGGTTGGAGACGTTCTGACGTTTCAACGCATATGAGCATTCTTCGTTTTGCGCTGCACTGGAGTTGCAGCGCATAGGAGTTTCGTGAGCACGCAACGGCGTACGCTGGGAGTCTACTCGCGCAAACGCCCGCTCGGTCCAAACGGAGAGAAAATCTGCTACAACTGCGGAGGGCCGTTACCTAAAGGCCGTCCGTTCAACTGCTCGCCCGAATGCTCTGAAGAATGGCGCTGTAAGACAAGCCCGTCACATATGCGCTTCGCGATTCACAAGCGCGACAAAGGGGTATGCGCGCTTTGCGGACTCGACACGGACGCTCTAAAACGGGAGTACGATGCAATTCGCAAAACGGACAAATCCGGTTATCACTGGAACGATCTGGAAGCAGCGGCAGCGTTTCGCGAAAAGCACGGGATTCCTCACGGCCGTTCAAGTTCGGATTGGTGGGACGCAGATCACATTGTCCCTGTCGTAGAAGGTGGGGGCGAGTGTGATCTTTCAAACTTCCGAACTCTTTGTATTCCCTGCCACAAGAAAGTAACTCGCGAATTGCACGGGCGCCGCGCCGCGAAGAACCGGGAAGCCCGCATACTTCAGAAGGACGAAGCCAGAACACTGTTTGCATGCTTATCAGCCGAGATAGAGGTACCAGGAGCAAAGCCTTAGGGCGTTCGTACTATTGAGTTCGGTAGCTTTTAAATCGTATCCTAAAACGAACAGGTGACCAAAGAAGAACTGATCGCTAAATCGTTTTATGCCGACCTTGGATGGGTACGTCACTCCAAAGATAATCCTGAAGAGCTGGACGCATGGGCGATTGTCAAAAGCAAGTTTCGGCGTACCGCCTACCAGCGGGAGCGCACCAAGGGACTCCATAAGCTGCACCGTCGCTTTGAAGGCAAGTCGCCAAAATCGGGGCTGGCGTATGGGTTCCTGGTGTGGCTGCAAGGCCGCGCTGTCAATTGTTACTATTGCGGACAGCGACACACGTCTGCGCAGCGCGACCACCTTGTACCGATAGCCAAGGAAGGCTCTGATTCCATCACCAACCTGCAAGCCGCGTGCAAAAAATGTAACTCATCCAAGGGCGACAAGACGGAGTTGGAATACATCTCCAGGCGAATCTGGCACGGGCTTAAGGTCGCAAAGGATACCAGTGCGCGGGTTGAGTTTCTGAAACTGATGCTCTTCGTTGTCCAAGTACTGCATTTCAGCGAAAAGCCCTAGAAAATGATTACAGGACCTGAGAATAACAGTACCTTTCGTCTATTGTTCGCTACGTGACCGAGAAATAAAATCCAGTCATGGCAAACCTAAACTGGATGCAACAAGAAGCCCGACAGATCGCACACCAAGACGCTTACCGTTATTCACGTGACCAGCAGAGACGCTTTGAAGAATGGGAGATCCGCAAGGAACGCGCCGCGGAACCCATTTTGAGCGAAGAACCGGAATTTGAGGAAGACGAGATGGAAAGGGGACGCCGGTAATGCAACTGAACGTATCGGTTACTGAACTCGCCAAGATCAACCAGGAGCTTGCCGAAGCGCTTCGCCCGTGTCTTGCGGTCCTGGAATTCATCGAACTTACCATGTCTATTGAGCCGGCAGATCGTGCGTGCAAATTCAGGGCTTCGATTGAGGCAGCGCGCGCCGCCCTCGGGAAGGCCGACACATGCCTATCCTAAAGCTCGAACCCAACAAACCCTACAGCATCGCGCTGAAGTACCCCACGGGCAAGCAGGTTGATGGACTCTCGGGGCCGCAGCTCCGCTGGATTCTCTCAAACGGGGATCTCCTGTATACTCCAATGGTGGTAGGGCCACAAATCGAAGACCTTGGAATACGGCCCGGACAGCCGTTTACTCTCACAAAATACCAGAACGGGCGTGGTTTCAACTGGATAGCTGAACTTTCTGCAAAAACCTCTGATAATATCAGACCGATCGGCAAAGGGCCGGCTGCCCAACGTGCGGCAACTCCAGTGCCGCACGAGACGAACAAAGCCCCTATAGCCCCTATTGCAGCAATTCTAGACGCCGCAGAGCCCCTAGACGGTATCCCAACGTCTCTTAGCCCTACCCGACTCGAAGACGCCTTAAAGACCGCCGTAGCCGCGGCTGCTGCTGCTGAGGTTTTTGGGAAGTCAATCGGGTATACCGTTCGTTTTGCGCCGTCAGATATCAAGAGCCTGGGAATCTCGGTGTACATTGGGCAGCAAGGGGGCCGGTATGCTGCCTGAACTGCCTGGTTGCCCGTCCATCTTCCACAGTGAACAGGGTTGCACTCTCAAAGCAGGGCATTACGGAGAGCACATTTTCAGACCGAGTAAAGAAATTCTTGCTATAGAAAACCGGATGAACTTCTGTTTCAACTGTGGAACTAAACTTATACCTTGGCAGCAAGACTGTACCGCTTTTTGGTGTAGCAACTGTTGCTGGGTGATGCGTGATGTTCTGACCACGTACAGCGTTTGGGGGCATGTTTGGGGGAAGTCTCAGAGCGCGAACCCGGAAGAATCTCAGCCGACGAAAGACAGCCCAGAGGAGCGCCAGCAAATAATAGAAAGGCTAGATCGAATCATCGAACTGATGACCGAAACGATGACCGAAGCGGGCAAAATGGTTGACCTTATCGATTATGCCGACTACTTGAGCAAGCTTGGTGCTTCAGCGCGCGCACGCGGGAAAGCGTCGGGACCAGATCGACCGTCGAGAAAAGCGCCGACGAAAACGAAAGCCTAGGACGTAGCTAAGTAATCGATCGGCCCTTGTGGTTCCCATCTTCCCGCTTCTTCAGTTTCTTCGAGTACTGATGCTGGGATCGCAATCAGCGTGACGGAGTAGCGGGAATAGTCGTCGAGCACGTCGAAGAGCCCCATGTGGAGAGCTTCTTCTTCGTCATTCGATTCCGGCGTGATGAGTATCCGTGTTGCGAGATTCAACACTCCCAAGCCAGGCTCAAAGGCGTAGAGGTAGATCATTTGGGAGCGTGGATAGTTGCGACGGCTTACTGATCCGTGGGTGATGCAGCCTGCATGCCGTTCATGTGGCGTGAGGATTTGAATCGTGTAGAGTCCCCGAGGGTGCCGGCGTACCTCAACCGAAGCTATTTGAACATCACCAGGAGTGACAGAAATTTTCACCGATACACCACCGGGCCGGGGTTTTGTGTTTGCCGATATTCCAGGCTGCCTTTCGTCGGTTGCGGCCCTTCCGCGTCCGCGCTTTGAAGCAACGCCGCGGCTGCCATTTGCGTGACGATCTCCATAGAAGGTGGTCGCCCGAAGAAGTGAGAAAGAGCGAGCCTTGATCGGCCATAAACCGCGCTACGCCGATGCGCTTTGCTTCGTTGTCCGCTTCGACCTGAAAACAATCACAGACTAGTTTATTGTCTGGAACTTCCGCCGCGCACTTAGTACACGTCATTCTCTGTCCTTTCCAGTGGGGCCGGGTTTTCTGCAAGGTCTTTGCCCGCGCCCTGCATCCGTTTCCTGAATTGAAGTCTCACCGTTGTCTCTTTTCGCGACGTAGGCTAATGCTGGATAGGTTGCTTCTGTAACTGGGTCGATATCCAAGATCTTTCGGCAGCAACGGACGCAGCGCTGTTCTTTCTCTTGGGGAATTGCAGCTACATGAACGATGGTCATTCGTCGTCCTCGTCCTCATCCTCCTCATCCTCCTCGTCGTCCTCGTTGTAGCCGTCCTCGCCCGGTAACAAACCGTCTTCGTCTAGTTCGTCGTCTTTCGCATTCGCAATCGTCGATCGACTCTCCGCAACTCTGGACACAGTTCCTCCGTGTCGTCAAGGTCAAGATCGTCAGGCATGGTAATTAGTCTACTCCCAATTGCTAGTTTAATTCGAGCAAGAAAGTACTATAGGGGCTATCGGCGGGGCACTGGAGTAGCCCCGCCCAAGAGGTTGGGGTGTCGTTTACGCATTCAGTGCCCACGCGATCGCGAGGCCAATTCCCAGAGTAATCGCTATCGTGGTCGGGTCCGTGAAGTCAATCGAGGATAGATCCATCGATGGCAAAACCGAGGAAAGATCCGCGCTCGCTGGCGTTGATGTAGAGCCCGCGGCGCCCGCGATCGCAGCAGACAGCGAATCGGACGGAGAGAGCCCCGCCGCGGCTGCAATTTGCGCCGCATACGACGTAGGATTGTTGCCGTCTGACGCAGGAGCATAGATGCTGGTGAACTGCGTTATGGACTGGCCGCGGGAAGCGTCGAGCGTGATCTGATTGTCGAGCGCTGTTAGCCCAGTCTGATAGTCCGGGAAGATCGCGAAGCCTTGCGCGTCTTGGCCGGTCGCGCCCGCTTGCCCGACATACATCAGGTTTCCGGGATTGTTATTCCGATACGATCGTGTACCGGGCGCCCAGCCTTCAATTTGCTGAATCGTTGCCGCTACGGTCGCGAGATCTCCGACGCCGCGCCTTCGGATTCGCCTTCCCACAAAAACGTAAGGCATTCATTCCCCAGTGGACGGCGGGGGACTGGAGTACCCCCGCCCAAGAGTTTCGAGGTTCGATAACGCCTTCTCGATTCGGTGTCCGATGAACAGAGCGACAATGCCTAACACCAGCAGTAATGCGTAGAGCCTCCAAGCAATGCACATTCCGCCGACTACAGACACGAGCGAGTACAGTACCAAGAGGAACCGCATAGACAATGCTCCGTGCCGATACTCCAGATCGGCACAAGACGCAGGATGCTCAGTTATTTGATCCACGTCTTCAAATACTCATCACTCCCGTGGAACCAATCTAAGTCTACTAAATTCGGCACTCCGTCAACATGTCCGCTCGGTGAGTGCTGCCAAAAATCCCAGGTTGACCAGGCATTCGGTAGTGTCGGGTATGGCTTCGTGGTGTATTCTGCGATCCACAAAGGATAAACCCCCATGCCTCCCGTCGCTAGAAATTCAGCGGCGAATGACGGAGCCGTGTAAATTAGAGGTTCTCTGCCCAGTGCTTCGTCAACTACGTCTAGCCAGGCTGCTGCCTGCGGGGTCGTGACGGGTCCAAGTTCGAGATCGAGCGCGGGGGGAAGTGTAGACCTATATCGCTTCGTCTCCGTCAGAAAGGCTTGAGCCTGTTCTTTTGGGTCCACTGTCGGTCGGAAGAAATGATACAGGCCGAAAGGGATACCAACCCTTCCGCATTCCATTGCGTTCCAATCCAATTGGGGATCAATAAAACTCGTGCCGTCCGTCGCTTTGATGAACGCGAAGGCGATGCCGGCCGCTTTCACGCGTGCCCAGTCGATTGCGCCTTGAAAGTGGGAAACGTCAATCCCTGGTAAGTACGGGCTTGGATTCATTTTTGTGGGGCCGTCCTTGAATCGATTCCGGTTCCTCGTTTCGGATGGAACTCTTTCCACTCGCTCTCTTCGTGTGCGCGCATTGCTCTACACGCTGGGCAGTTTGGGTTTGGTGTTCTCTGTACGTCTGCACCATCGTAGCGTTTTGTGAGCTTAGGGCAGTTCACAATCTCTCCGTACGTTCTTCCGTTTTGGCAGGGCACTGGAGTAGCCCTGCCCCTGAACAGATTTCGCGATCGCGAGTTTTTTCGAGATCCGCGATCCATTGTTTCATGCCCCAGGGAACGAATTCCCGTTGCTGTTCAGCGATTTCGATCTCCCGTTTAATATACCGCTCCGCGCGATAGAGCAGATCCCTATACGCTTCTGCGACCGTGTAACCAGGGTTCATCGACCGCCCTCCGCATCGCTACTCCAGTGCGATGCGAAACGAAGAATGTTCATGTGAAAGAATTATACAGCCATCTTGACAACAGCGCCAGATCTAGCGATACTGGCAGCCGGGGAGGAAGTACCATGTACCCTGGTGGAAAAAACGGCGGGGGAGCCTACCAAACCCTGATAAACCTGATGCCGCCGCACTCGGTCTACGTTGAGCCATTCTTGGGAAGCGGCGCCGTGATGCGGATGAAACGGCCGGCTCGGGTAAATATTGGGCTGGATCTGGACGGAGACGCCCTCCAAGCTGCTCGAATCGCCATTCTTCGCGAGCACGCCGGCGAAAACGGTAGAAACGACGATGGGCGCCGGCGAAGATCGTCAGAATTGGCGATCCCAGCTCCAATCGTCGAAAATGGCGACACGATATCGTCAGAACTGGCGAGCGCGGCCGTTCCCGCCGAAACTGGCGAGGGCTCCGGATGCATCGCTATAGCGGACGTGGCGCGATCGCTCAACGTCGGGCCGAACGATGCCACCAGGTGGGTTTTCGAGGTCCGGGACGGGATAAACTACCTCGGCGGCTTGCCGTGGTCAGGTTCCGAGCTGGTGTACTGCGATCCGCCCTATCTGATGAGCACCAGACGATCCGGAAAGCTGTACAAACACGAATTCACGGCTGGCCAGCATCGCCGGTTACTGCGAGTGGTCCAGGATCTCCCCTGCATGGTGATGATATCCGGGTATCATTCCGAAATGTACGGCCGTACATTGGCGGGCTGGAACGCAATCCAGTACCAGGCCATGACACGCGGAGGAATGGCAGCGACCGAGTGGGTTTGGTTCAACTTCCGGCCGCCCGTGACCCTCCATGACTACCGATACCTGGGGAAGAACTTCCGGGAGCGCGAACGCATCAAGCGCAAGAAAGCCCGCTGGGAAGCACGCTTAGAGAGAATGCCGGTCCTCGAGAGGCAATCGCTACTTTCAGCGATACAGGCCTTCAGCGCCCGAACTGGCGATGTCGGATCCGAAATCGTCAAGAGTGGCGAGGCTGCAGGATCGGCGTAGGTGGCGATGGGATCCAATCGCCAATGTCAGCGATGCAATATAAAAGGGCCGGGAGCCGCGCCCATCAGCGCATACAGAAGCCAGATGACAATGAACACCACCACTACCACTCGGATAATCTGCTTGATGCTGGCGTCGATCGGCAGGAAGTTGACGAGCCACAAAAGAAGCCCGATGATGATCAGGCAAATGAGAAGCTGAATCAGGAACGCGGGAAACATAGGCCCTCCCCTTGTTTGAGCTTACTACTTGCCAGGATTCGGCGCTGTACCCTTTTGCTCAGGTGGCTGCTGGACGGTAATTTCAGAAGTTGTCTTTGTCGTTACGGTCGCCCCGCTTGGGTTCACTTCGGTTTTCTCGCTTGCAGTCTGAGCCGTCATGACTGCCGGAAGTGAGTTCTGCTTTAGGTAGGCCCACATCTGCCCCAAGCCAGCGACAAGAAAGATGATGGTTGAGAGCTTGACCAGTTTCCAGGGATCATTAAAATTGAATTTTTCCGGGTCCATGCCCATTACTGCGAATGTCCCCGATGCTGCCGTGGAGCCGCCGCCGATAATCGCGGAGAGCAATCCGTACAGCCATTGATCCCAAGCGAGATTCTTCCAAAACGATGACAGGGCTATCGGCATAAAAACTTCATCACTTTCGCCAGCGGAAAGAAAAAAGCGGTAAGAATCCAACCTCGAAGCTTCATCACTGCCCACCGTTTCCTTGAGCTACACTGAAAGGTCGGTCAGACTTGGGCACGGAGGTCTGAGAATGCGACGAAAGTCCAAAGCGCCCACCCATCCCGTGGGCTATCCCGACTCTTGATTGTCCCGCTACTCCAGTGCGGGACGAGACGAAGGATGCATCTCGTATTGTAGCTACTGAAGATCGAATAGTATACCCTGCCTGGTGAGCTGCAAAGTAGTCTCCTAGAAAAAAGAACAGGCTGATGAGAGCCGCGCCGAGCAGTTCCTTCGCGTGGTTCATTGCGACACGAACCCCACAGGGTTAGATCCGCCACCACCACCCGACGCGGATTGCAACGGCCCGATATCGATATGTCCAGTCCCGCCGATCTGGAGAGCGCCTGGGAAGCCAGCTCCCTTGCAGGCCGTCCCGCCGCCCGCGGTTGAGTTGAGCGCGAAATTATTGCCAGCTCGGTTCACGAACGGGTCTGCGCTGAGCGTCACGTCTCCAGTGCCAGGCGACAGATTGTTTAACGCTCCGCTGGTGTTTGCCCGGTACGCATTCGATAAGAACGAGATCATTGCGAGCGCAATCGGCGGGGTACCCGAAGCGTTGATGCCAAAACCCCCGTTCGAATCAATGATGTTGTTCCACGCGACTAAAGAGGCTGGATTCAGACCAACATTGGCATCAAGAGTCACGCCGTCAGAAGTATTGTTGATAATTGCATTGTTGAGCAAAGTCGCCCATACATATGCTGAGTTGGGCGGGGTACCGGGTCCAGAATTTGCGAGATTGAGCCCTTTTCCGCCGTTTGATTTTATGATCGAGTGCGCGATGAAATAGGGGCCGGTAACTTGCGACGTCCCACCGTCGCTAGTCACGCCGTCTCCCCCGTTGTTGTGAATGTAGCAGCCCAGAATGACCGTTGCCCCATCGTTAAAAATACCTTGAGCTACGGAATTCTTGATCTCCGTGTTTTCGATCACCATTGTTGTGAAAGACCACACCACGGAGAAAGCTCCGAATATCCCAATCTGAAACCCTTGCAAAGAGCAGTTGATTAAATGGATTGCCCCGACCGTTCCCCCCGAGGTTGCAACGAGTCCGTCACCTGGAGTTCCCGCGGTCGTAGTCAGGATCAGATTTTGAAATATATAGTTATAAGTCCCGCCGTTGAAATTCATCAAACTAATTGAGTTTGTGGCAGTGGTCCAGGTGAACTGGCCGCCGTCTCCATGCGTGCTTGTGTATCCAATGAAGCTAATCGGCTCAATATTGGTCCCGTTGAACGCGGTCGAAGTCGTCTCTGTGAAAGATGCCGTCGATTTCAAGTAACAACTGTTTCCCGCGACCGCGTTAAGATTGCATTGCGTGGGGGTGTTTAGAGCTCCCCCAATGTTCATTGTCATTCCGGTTGACGCTGCGATCGACGCGTCAATTACAATCGTGGTGCCATTCGTGAAAGCCGTAACTTGCCGCCACTGTGCCGTGATGGAGCCTGTTCCGCCACTAAAGAAGACAACGTTACCGACTATTGCAGCCGTGAAACTCGCCGTGGCACTCGTGATACTCGTCGTACCAACCGCCACCGCGTCAGTTGTACTCGAATTGTTGCCGCCTGAGTTTTTGGTGTTTTGCTGCGAGAAGTCTGTACCCGAAGCTCCTGAAACGAATCCGCCGCCGTTCGTGTCTGCCCCGACTGATGGGCGTACATCCCAATTGATAGCGCTCGAAAGTGTCGCGAATGCGGGCAGGGAAAGGCAAAGAAGTAAAGCGAAACGTTTCATTAATTCGCCGCGATCTTGATGTTACCAGATACCCACGTTACCGTTGTAGGGCTGGACATGACAAAACAGACCACAGTGTTAGCCGAAAAAGTTGTAGTCCAGCCGGTCAGGGTTGAATCCTGGAACCGTACAGCGCTGGCGAGTGCTGGCGTATGAGCATCAGTGATCGAAGATGCCGAGCCGGGGCCAGTGTAGGAACCGAATGCAACGGTCTGCACGTCAACGGTAACGCTGCCGCTCTGATCCGCCGTTAAGCTCACTTCCTGAATCGTGCCGGCGTAATTCACTTGCTGGCAGCGCGTCAGAGTTCCAGTAAGTGCCGAGCCTGCCCCGTCGAAAATGAATGACACTGCACGGATATTCTGATTCGTCGTAGGGCCGCTGCCGCTACCGCCCGGATTGTTGATTGCCCCTCCGACTTGCCCGAACGCGGAAACGCAGAGACAAAAAAAGAGAGCTACTTTACTGCTGAACATACTGGATCACTCCCGAGAGTTGCGCTCCGCTCGAAACCAATAAGCATACGTCATGGCTCGCCGCGGCTGTAGCGAATGCCCAGAAAGAAATTGCGCCGGATGTTACCGAGCCATTCGCGAGAAGATTCCATCCAGTCGCAGCAGTCGCGCCGCCCGCCATTCCCGCGGTTGAAGTGTCGCACGGCGTGCTTACCGTGGTCCCTTCGACCAGTGCAACGTTATCAGCCGTCGCGTTCAACGCGAATTGGAGATAACAAACGTACGTCTTCTTGCCAGCAGAGAGCGGAATAATCTTTGTACTAGACGTGATGCTGATCGGTGTCGGATTCCGCGCGTTCGTTTGGCAAGGGTCGAAGGTTCCCCCGCCGCCTCCCCCACCGCCGCCTGACGCGCCCGGAAACGTCTTGTACCCGAAGATAAAGCCGGTAACGAACCCACTCCCAGAAATTCCCGATAGATTCACCCGCACCCACGCGGCCAGGTCTGTGACGGAAGCCGTCGCGCTATAAACCGCGCCCGTGATCGACGTCGCGGGATTTGAGCCAAGCTCAGTAGTCCCGACAAACGTCTTCCACACTCCTGGAGTATTATTCGCGTCGGGAGCTTGCTGAAGAGTGAGCGACACACTGCCAAACCCGAAATTCTTGTATGTCATCGTCCAGAAGATGCAGCCCTGGTTTGCGAAGCCAGCGCTTGAACCAGCCGCGCTGAGCGTAAAACTCGAAATGCAATCAGGCATCGTTTGAGCATTGGCGGATATGACGAGGGCAGCGATCGCGAACAGTAGCTTTTTCATTTTATTCACCGTCCCCCATTGGCTCGGGCCACTCATAGCCCAGCAATGCCGCGCAAAGGAAGTTGCCCGCTCCAGTTCCAACGTTCTGGTTCGTGGTTCCCTTCACGCGGATTACTTCCTGGTTGCGATGCCGGAATTCAACTGGCCAGGGCAGATTAGCGAACGTTCCGAGAGGAATCTGAACGTTCCCAAAGTCTTTTTCGAAGTAGCCAGCCATCGAGCCCAGAGGCCGGTCAATGTCGATTGCCCACGTGATATCACCTGGTAGTGGAGCCGGGGCCGCGCCTTGAAATTGAAGAACTACGTTCGTGATGAGGCACGCGTAATTCGCCCGTACAGTGTAGGTCAGAATTGTAACCTGAATACCAAACGCTGGCGATACCACGAAGCCAAGAATGTTGAGCGGTACCGCGTGGATGGGGATCTTACGATCCGGGGGCGCGTAATCGCCTGCCCATGCCTGCATGTTTTTCTGAACGAGTGAAAGCGCGCCCATCAGTTTCCTTTCATGTCCGGGTCGGGTACAGCCACCATAAACGATAGCCTCACGAGATTGTTGACAACTCCCACGCCCGCGGATTGCAGGATGTTCCAAAACTCAATCTTGAAAATGCCCGGAGGCGTAACCGGGTACGGCGCCGGAAGAAGGCGAAGACTCGGGTTAGGGACCACGAGCGAAGTCAGCGCGAGATTTCCGGACGGATTCGCCGTGGGGATATCGTTCAGAAAATACGCTTCCGGAACTGGCTTACCAAACCATTTGTATTCTGGCTTGATGTCCGTAATCTGAACACGAAATCCGGATGTCACGGGCGGGTCTGTTGTGTTTGCGCTCGCCCCCGAACAAAACGAATGCAGGTAGCCGAGAATGAACGATCCGGGCGGGATCGAGAGAGCATATTCAAGGTAGCCGTTCGCTGGTACGCCGATGTTTTCAACTGACGTATCCGGAGCGTGGTAAATTCTCGGGACGTAACAGCCTGACGCAATGATCGCGTCGGTAAGCTCAGTCAGGAGCGCGTGCGAATCTCCGTACATGTCGCGGTAATTCGACGCAAGACGAAGCGGATTGAATGGCGGGATTTTTGGAAACGTGCAGTAAGCGCCCATCAGGTATACACCTTCTCGCCTTTCATTGTAAGGGTAACTGGGAGCCCCGAAGATGCCGTACCTGCTAAGTAGTACGCCGCGAAGTTCAGGCTAGCGTCAGTCAGCGTTACGAATCCAGACATATTGCCCACTGGATCGATGACTAAAGTGACGTCCTGAACCTCTTGCTGATTGTTCGTCGGGTTGTCCGCGGGGGGATTCAGAGCCGCGTTATAGAACACCGAAACGGCGCCGTAACCTGACCCTGTATTGGTGGCCATCCGCATCTGAAATGGAGCGATCCCAATCCCGCCGTTTACACTCCAGGTTGACAGCAACGCAGTTCCATTCACCAGAATATTCGAGTCAAGGATTGTCTCTCCAGCTCCGTTGAGTTGGATATCGAGCACGCTCCACACAGGCGCCGCTACGGGATTACCTAAAAACACGGAGGCTCGCGTGTTTGTTCCTCCCGATACTCTGACCACCGGAAGAACTAACTGCCCTTGCCAAATGCCGCCGCGAAACATCGTGTCGCCGTTCAACTGAAGCGTGGTCGTTATCGAAGCCGGAGCCCCGAGAACATTACCGCCCGCCGCATTTGAGATCGTGACGTGCTGCCAAGTGTTGACGCCGGCCGCCGTGTCGAGATAAATCAAATGCGTCGTTTGCGTCGAGTCCAATATAAGATTCTGGGTAGCGTAGGTATGGCCGGCCGTCTGCGGGGTTGCCTGAGTTGCTGCACTCCACGTTCCAGCCGTGTTGACTTTGTAGATTAGATGATTCGCATTATTGATGTAAGTTACGATCGCGGAGCCGTCCGCTCTGACCACGAGATCAAAAGCGAAGAGCGCGCCTTGCGTGTCTGCTACGGTTGGGTAGAACGTAGCGGTAAAGGCGAGAGTGGTACAGTTGAAAATTCCGAAAGCAAGTGAGCCAATCGCGGACTGGTAAACAAAATAGATGATTCCTGCAACCGGGTCAAAGACAGTGTTGTACTCGATCGACGATCCCACCACGGAAGGTGCATGCGCCGCGTCTTGTTGCGTCCAGGTCTGACCGTTATTTGCCGACATGAACACTTGAAGTCTGGACGGATTCTGCGCGAGCGTCGTAAAAATGCCGAACAGTTTCCCATTGAAAACGAAAGGCCCAGCGTAAGTATCGTTCGGAGTGCCGGGGAATCCAGACTCTTGCGCTCCACCAATCTTGACTGGGGGACTAGTGATCACGCGTACACCTTCTCACCTTTCATCGTTAGTGTGACAAAGGGATCAGTCAGAGGAGCGATCGCGGGACCTTTAAAGAAGAACACAGCGCCTTCTACTGACGCGTTGCCGAACGCCGCGGCGCCTACTGCAATCCATGACGGGGAGCCTGCAATGTCCGCGGTCGCTGAGCCGAAATACGTCAAAGTAACCGGCGTGGGAGCTGTGAGCTTTTGTGTTTGCGTCCACGTTCCACCGATAAACTGAAACACGTAAGCCGCGCCCGCAAAAGTCTGCCCTCCGACCGTTGCAGCCCGTGCCCCAATTGCCATCAGGGTACCGTTTACAGCGACACCATAGCCGAACTGATCACCGTTTACGCTGTCCGAACCAACGAGCGTGGTAAGCAAACCCCACGTTCCACCGCCAGCAGATTTGTAGACGTACGCCTTTCCCGTGGTGCTGAAGCCGCCACCGATGACAAGCGTTTGGCTATCGCAGGCAACAGAGATTCCAAAGAAATCATTGGCCGCGGCGCCGACGATCTTCTGAACTTGCTGGTATTGCCCAGCCACAAGAGTGAAAACGTAGACTGCGCCTTTGTTGCCGGCTTGATCGATCGCACTCAAGAAAAGTTGGTTTCCGGTAATCGCCCCAATTGAGAGCGAATCACTCACGCCAATGTCAGACGGTTGGAACTGCTGTACCTGAGTCCATGTGTTCCCTGCACGAACAAAGACGTAACAGGCCGGCCCTGATCCGACAGTCGAGCATACGACGGCGATATTTCCGAAGACCGCGCACGCGACACCAAAGTTTCCCTGTGGGGCTCCGTCGAGCGGAAGTAATCTCTGTTGAATCGTCCAATTGCCGTTGAGATCGCGGACACACGCAAACACGGCGCCATTCGGGAAGACACCGGAATTGTAGTAGCCGATTACCGCCGTGTTGCCGCTCAATCCGGGAATGCCCATTGAAGCCGTAGCTTCTACGCCGGTACCGGGGATTAAGTCGAGCTGCCCGATCCACACTCCTGGTAATCCGGAAGTCTGGACAATCACATCGGCGTAACCTGGAGCACTCGCGCTATTCAACGGCCCGAGTACAGCGATTGAGTTCAGGACTGTACCATCTGGAGGATTGGAGCTTCCATCCGGCCCAGTGATCGGAGTCAGGAACGAACCGAAGTCATCACTCGAAGGCGAACCGCCGCGCCCGTTAATCGAGTTTGCAAATACGAATCCGCCCATTACGGTAAGGCCACCAGATCGAAGTAGAGCAACTGATTTTTCGGAATGTAAATCTCGGGGTAGATCAGGCCGGGTGTTTGTTGGTTATTGAAGCCAAAAATCAAATCCAGAGGAACGAAATCGTTCATGAAATACTTTCCGGTCCAGTCCTTTATCTTGATCCCAACATTCCGGATCGCGCCCACTGGAGAAAGCGTGTTGCCTGGGTTCGAAGTTTGCGCGCTGAACTGCCAGCAGAAATCCGCATCGGGATTCACTGCGAAAGGAACGTTTAGCAATGGCAGTTTGTTATTGTCGAACTGTACCGAGTACCCAACGAAGGGCCGCGCTGGCTTCGACGGGTCACGCACAGGCCACCACACCGAGCCTTCACCATACAATTTTGTCCCCGTGAAAACGACCATCACTAGCTTATCGCCAACAAACGCATTTTCGGATAAATCGAGAATGATAGAAGTTGCGTTTGGGTAGAAGATGTTTTTCTTGAGCGCCGAAAAGTACGAGTAGTAGGGAGCTGTCTGCGAACCTGCTCCGTTCACTGCCTGGTTATCGAACGGGTTCAACATCTGACAAGAGTCAAGATGTTTTTGTACCCACGTCTGATCCGGCATGGTGAAACGAAGTGTCAGCCCAATGTTAGGCGCCGCACCAAGCGGAGCACCCGTGGAAGAGAACACATACACTGCGATTCCGGTCATGCGAAACGGAGCGTCAGTGTCAAGTGTGATTTCCTGACCAAGAGCCGATGCGCCCGCGGTTGCAGCCGGGTTTGTAAACCGGAAGACGTTCCACTGTGGTCTTTCGATCATTGGCACGCCCCATATATTTTTTTACCGCGAAGTGAGAAACGCAAAGTCCCGCCCTGTCCAAAGCTCAGATCAACCAGAACTACACCGCCCCGCGGAATGAAGATTGCCGGCCAATGAGGAGCTGGGCGCCCACCGCCAGAACTGAATACCGATTCCCGAAACAGCCCCGACACGGGCGAGCCCCACGGATTGATGAGCGGAGATTGAATCATCGAAAGCCCGATCGCATCATAAAAAGTGACGCCCAAGCCGCCCACCGTCGCGACGTCATTGTTTGCGGTGTTCCAGTCGCCTGACGTCGCACACCACCAGAAATCCGCGTCATTGTCAGTCTGAAGTGGAATTTTCAGAAGATCAACCGCGGCTGCTTGGGTGAAGGTGAAAGGATACTCGAAGTCTTCGAACTCCTGACCCTTTGCCGGTTTAGGATACGTGCGATACATCGGCGTGTATGGCGGGTTCAACGCCGAAATATCCGCGCACTGATTTCTTTTCCAGCCTTTGAGCAAAAGCACTACGCTTACAACCTCACCCACGGTTTGGTTGATGTTCTGGTAATCGATCAAGAGCACTGAGCCGCGGCGCAACGGCCAGGGAGGGCAGAGCGGTCCATTCAAATCAGAGATCGGCACAAAGTCCGAAGTGAATAGCCTTCCCTGCCCGTCCCGGATTCTCACGCGGATATCCGAAGGTAATGCCGTTGTGGTGTTGGGGACTGTATCGACGGTCACGAGTGTAATTGCGGTTTGGATTTCAGCGCACAGAAAATCTGCATCACTGTCAATCGCAAGAATCTGCCCCATGACGAAAGAGTTTGAAGGAACCAGAACCGTTGGAAGATCCACGTCCCATTCCTGATCCTGCATCCCCGAGATGACCGGGGTGAAGCCCATCCACGGGGGAGCGAGGGGATTTCCGAAAGTGCTCATGAGTTCACCAAGTCTACCAGGATCACGCCTTCAAAGTAGATTTCCAAATTGGCCGTTGAACCCACGAGCGAGTTATCGAAGTTCAGCCGGATCTTTGAAGATTTGGGGCAAAGCTTGTGGGGAGTGATCAATCGTCCGCGGCGCCCGGTTCCAACGAACGAAAAGAAATCGACGCCTGGGTTTGAAAGATACCGGCCATCCGGCCATTGAATCTGTACCAGGGTTCCAGGGGTTACGCCGGTCGAACTGACCACCTTACAGATAAAATCGTGCTCGGATGGAGTCGCGATCTCGACGTCGTTCAGGATCGCGCCGTTTGCGATCTGCTGATAAACAGGGATTGTATGCGCGATCGCGAGCTTGGTAACATTCCCAAGGCTCCACTTATTGCACGCGCCGAGCTGGTAATCCGTGATGTTCGCAAGCCTCATTGTGACTTTCTACCGATCCCGAAAATTACCGACTGCATCCACTTGTAAATCAGGCTAACCCGTTCTTCGATCACTGCTAGCCGCTCATCGTTCTTTTTGTGCATCTCTTCTTGCCTACGCTTTGACGCCGACGAGTGCCACCAGATTGCGAGCAGCACGGATACTAACTCTATGCCTTCGCGAAACCACTGAAACGCTTTGTCGTCCATTCACTCGTTACCGCCCGTCAGTGCGCTGGCTCCAATTATGAGCAGCAGAAGACCCCACAGAAGTGGGGCTGAAAGACCATTGCCAGGTACCGGAGTCGGATACGTCGGACGTTGCGCGCAATTCGCTGAGCCGGCCGATGTCACTGTGGTTGACGGCTGCCCCGCTCCCGGACTCGATCCGCCTGGAGTTCCTGCGCCTTGGCCAAGCGCCGCGGGAGAAACGCCGGCAGTACTCGACGGAATCGGCGCGGGGCTACTTGATCCAACCGAATTCACGTTGGTTGAAGCCGGAGCCGCGGGCGCGCCTGGTGTTGACGGTAGCGCGATCGTCCCGTCTGCCTGGACTATCGGCTGTCCTGTGCCACCGCCCGGAACCCGTATACGCCGGCCGTACAATTTCTCACCACCACCGCCCGGTAACACTGCTGTCGAGCAAGCCGGGGAGTTTGCAAAGTTGGGCGTTGTAGTGCGTGGTGTCGTACCCGGAGGATTGCCGATTCCGATTCCACCCAACTGCTGAACCAGATTGCTCAAAATCGCGTTCCCTGACGTGAACTTGCTTCCGACACGCATCACGCGGTTGTACTGCGCGGTCACTTGTGCCTGAGTCAGCGGGGTTGCGCTGTTCGGATGACTACAGGCCATGTCAGAAGTTACGTACATTACCTCTCCATTTTCCGTTTCGCGCTGAACTGGGGTTTCAGCGCGCTGAAGCTTTCTCGATACCTCGGTAGTCTCATCGATCTTTCTCCGCGCTGCAACTCCAGTGCAGCGCAAGACGAATATTTAAGCAAGGGCTGATGAGGTCCGCGAAGAATCCACCAGCCCCGCCCGGTCGTTGCTTTCGGTATAAGAAGCACGCAACCGTTGATACAGTGTTACTGGACCGACCGATCTGTCAAGCCATCCAAGACAACGCGTAGGAAGGCAGACTGCCCGCCCGTAGTCCCTTGAGTGCCCGACGTCGATCCGCCGACGTAGTTACCCGCGGTCGAACCGGTTCCAATGGTCGGGGCCACGATGCCACCGCCGCCGAAGTTCAGCACCATTGAAAACTGCTGAAGGGGAGCGATGTACTTCGCCCAGTCCTGATAACGTCTGGAGAACTGAGGCGCCGGAAGAGCGAGCGTGTAGCAAGACTCACCCGAATTCTGGGTTACGCCCGTCACGCCGCCGCCCGAAGGAAATTCAATGAGCGAGCCTTCGTGGAAAATCTTGTCGTCAATGCGAAACTCCATGTAGGCCGTGTTGACGATCGCGTCAATGTCAGGCTTCAAGAAGTTGGGCGAGAACTGAAACTCGATCGCGAGTAGCAGGAGGCAACGGGGAGGCGGAAGGCCATTCGAAGCGGATCGCGTGAGGTTGGTTTGCAGTTTCGACTTAGCGACTCCGTTAGTCGGGCCGCCCACTGCGCCCTGCGTGTTTACCGCGCCGATCTGATTCTGGAAGACTTGAATCTGACTCGGCACGGCCGCTGCGTTTGCGAAATAGATCGTGTCCCAATATTGCCAGGGGCCACGGTCTACCCAATTTTGCATAATCGCGTTTGTGTTACGCGCTTGCGCGGCTTCGGATGCGCTCATGATTTGGGGAGCCCCACCCGAATAAGCCATCCCGATCATGCCGAGCGCGCCGATAGCTTCAATCAGCGCTACTGCGGGTCGGGGGGAGTAAGCAACGTAAGCCACAGCGCACAAAAGCGCGAGCGGGACTAACGCCGCTAGAAAAAGTTTGCGTGGAATCATTTCCTTTTCCTTCTTTCAAAAGATTTTGCCCAGCGGGAATTTGCGTGCGCGGCCCTTCCCGCTGGATTACAGAGCCGCGCCCGCTGTTTAGTACAGTCCGCTCTTGCCGCCGTACAAGTCGCCCATACCCGAGGCAATGCCCGCCGAAGCCGGCATAGTCACCGCGGGAGGCGGGGTTACTGCCGACAAGAGACCTTGCGGCCATTGGATGTCAGCATTCTGGTACGGATTGACAAGCACCTGGGGAGTGAGCCACGCTTGCGCCTGGTAATCTCCCATGCCCAATCCGGACACATACGAACCGAACGGCGTGTAGTCGCTGATCAGCCGTAGGATGATCTCAACTGCGGTACCTGCGATAATGCCATTGGCTGCGTCTTTGTTGTGCATGACTTTTTCAGCCACGAACCACATTGCGCCGCCCGCGATCGCATTCGCCGCGTATCCGACTACGCCCGTGTTGTTCGAACCCAACACCATTTGAGCGAGAAGCTTCGAGCCCACCGCGCCGACAATCACGAAAACTGCGTTGATCGCGATGGACGAGATACGGCCCATGCCTTCGCCGGGATTCCGACGACGGTAATTCATGCGCCGACGTCCAGTGTTGCGCCGACGATGATGAACGTAATTTCTCCGACGCCCAGTGTTTCGACGACGGTTAACGCGATGCCCACCGGAGCGGGCACGGCGTCTACGATGATGCTTCTTTGTAGCTGCCATCTTCCTCTTACCTCTGTTCTTTCTGCTTGCCGGTTGAGCAAACGTGTAACCAATGATCTCGCCGGAATTCCTTCTGCGTCTCGATCGATGGCGAGTGTTCGACCGCGAAGAGCTTGAACGCTTGCGCGTTCCGCGAAGCCGCGCTTTTTGCGCTGGCGTACCGAAGAAGCGGATTTGTTTTGCAGACATCTTCCGCCGTCCTCGGTTTGCGATGATTCTTTCCCGTGTGGTTTGGGCCATGTTTTACCTTGCTTCCGCTAAACCCTTGGCCGCTGATTTGTCGGAGGCCGCCACACGCACACGTTGAATGTGCCACCAGTGCCCGACGTTGAAGCTTTACCGATCGTCATAGCATTGGCCGTATTTGAAAACGTGTACTGCGGTAACGTGGTTCCACCCGAAACCTGGTTGATGATCGCGAACGGATAGAGCGCCGCAAGTTCTCCAGCATCCAGGCCAAAATTATGCGTGATGACAATTGAAGCGTCTGTATCCGCCGAATTCACCTGGGCCGTGATTAACCCAAGCCCATACACTTGCTGAGCCGTGGGCGCGCTAGTCCCCGACACAGGTACCTGATACGTTACCGTCACGGTTCCGAACAGTAAACTTGCGAATCCGAGAAACGCCGCTACTTGCCGAATTGAATGCTGATCGTGAACAACTAAGGCGACACTGAAGAACGCGAGCACTAACAATGCCGCCAGAAAACCAATGAGATGTTTTGTCTTCATACCTTCTCCCTTTAGCCCGGTTAACCGGGGCATTCTACGCAACTGAAACTGCCTTGACTCTCTCCCGCGGCTCCAAGTTCTGCACCTTTCGATGAGGAACATATACCGCCTTGTCAACCATGAATCTGCACCCCACCGCCTTCGCTCTGCGGCAAAACGCGAGATCTTCCGGAACGAAGCCGTACGGAAATGTTTCATCCGCGATCGGCGCAAATGCGTGACGGCCGGCTTTTTTCAAAGTCTCGCCACGCATCAGAAAGCACGGGAAGCCCGTAAAATCGATCTCGCGCTGATTCGGCCCGTTCTTCAATTCCGCTTCCGTCAAGTAGTGCCGCTGGCCGTCCATGTAGACGCCACATGAAATATTCAACGGCCCGTCTTCTTGTCCCCAATAGCACCAACCCGCAACGCCGTCGATCTCGGGGAATTCTTTGAGCACTGCAAAGAGCCGCGCGAAGTCGATCGGCGCGACGAGGTTGTCATGGTCGATCCACAACACCAGATCCGGCAGAGGATCAATCTGCATTACCTGGTGAGCCATGCCTTCCCGGATAATGTGCGGATTCGGCGCCCAGCCGGGTATTGGAAACACGTTCGCTTCGTTCGCAATGTAGTGCGAAAGGGCAAGAGTGTTTGCGAGGTAATCCGGGCCGAAATTGGTTCCTGGTAGACACATCGCGATAGAGTAGCCCCGCGGAGGCGTGTACTCTTTCGCGAATCCGAGATGATGCAGCCGCCGCCGATAAATTTCTTCACCGATTTCAAAGGCTTCGCGCCTGTGTTGATGCTTGTGGGTCGCGTCCATCTCACCGTGTCCGTAGAGTGGGTGACGATGTTCGCAGAACAAGTGCCGGGCATCGATCACAACACCGTCACGCCGCGCGACAATCGTGAATTCATTGTCCGCGTACATGCCGAGATATTCCGGCCAGAACAGATAACCGAACTTTTTGTAGTACGCACGCGTGAGAAGTGAGAACGTAAGTAGTCCGTGGTTTCCGCCCGTGTCCACTTCTAAGACGTGCTCGCCGTCGAGATCCGGAATCATCTTTAGGAATTCCGTATCCCAGTGAGGGCAGGGAAACCAGTCATCCGCAAGCGTGATCAGAAACTTTCCTGTCGATAGCTCTGCGGATTTGTTCCAGCCATCTACCGCGCACTTACGACCGCGATTCACGCCAAACTTTGTATCCGCGAAGATCGGCGCCGCGGAGATCGGTTCATCAGTCACTAGAACGTGTTCGATGTCGCCGGGGTTGTCCGCTGCGTCGTGCCAGGCTTGCGCCGCGGCCCTCCAACCGTTAGGGAGCCGCGCTGTCGTGTGGCATAGGCTGAACGTCGGGCGTACGCCAGGATGCCCAATACCTTTAGCTCCGCGAATTAAAGACATAAATCGATCTCTGTTCACCGTTTCACCATCACGGTAAGCCGTCCGTTTTTGCGGACTACTTTTACCGCCTTCGCTTTCATCCAGCGCCCGGTCTTACCTTTTCGAGTTGCCGGGTTCTTCTTTTTTGCTCTGCGCTTTTTCGCCATGTCGTTTATTGATCGATCCCCTCGTCTGGAATGGTGTAGCCGCCACCCGCGAATTCGAGCAGTTCATTCGGGACGTCGTAAATCATAGTGGGCTTGATGCGCCCGAACTTGTGGTGATAGACCGCTGTGCCGCCGTCTTCCGGTCGCAAGTGATCTTTCGTGGTGAAGTACCACACGTCCGTAACTTCTCCGAGCACTTCCTTTTCGTGGGCCGTCTTGATGCCGAAGTCCTTTAGGCTCACGGATTGATCACCCCCCTCGATGTAGAGCTGGGTTGCCGCTTCGTTCATTGACAAAATGGGATACGGCTTCGAGAATTTCACGGTCACTTTCCAGTGGCCGTTTTTAGATTTGATTCGAAGCTTGCGAAGATCCCCGATTCCCGCTAGCACGTCGTGAGTGTGGAGCGTGGTCCGCACCTTCACGAGTCTTTCGCTGGGCCGTCCGTGAAACGATTGATAACGCTCTTCTGCCGCTGGTACGGGGTTCGCCGGATTGCTTTTCACGCCTGGATGCTTACGGAACTGTTTTGGAATCCGCTTTACCTTATCGCCGCCAGAGTGCCGCCGCAAAACCATTTCGTCGTAGAGGCCCGCGCCTTTCATGCGCTTCTTGGATTTCCGGAAACTGTAGTCGCCTGCGTTCGCTTTTTTAGCTTCGCGCTTCCGGGCCGTCTTCAGTGCTTTGTCAATTGCTTCGACGTCACGTCGCCCGCGATCTCTCACAAGCCAGTCGTCATCGTATGCACGTGCATTCGCATACGCCCGCATCGTTTCGAGTTCTCTAACGGACTTGCCACGATAACCACTACTCGGGTTTTTGTGTCGGAATCCGCGGGCGATCTTCTCGCGTTCCTTCTCGATCGAGCCGAGTACATTGGGCGTCAACGTCGCGGTAAAGATGTCCAATGGTAGAAGCGGATTCCACTTTTCAGCAGGGTTGCTTCGCATGGATTTAAGCCAAGCCGCATCTGCCTTTTTCTTCGCTTCGCCCAACTTCTTGATTTTGGCAGTTTGGGAGTAGCTGTAACGCATGTCTCCCGCTCTGCCACCGTACTCTTTTTCTAGGGCACGTTGATAACGCTCATCCGCCGCCTGTGCTTTTTTGTACAGGCGAAAGTCAGGAGCATTTTTTCGGGAAGCTGTGCAGATTGCGAATGCGTTTCCGGCCCGCCCCGCTTTCGCGAGCGACCGCTTTACGTCTGCCACGCATCGGTCAAACTTCGCCGGGTTCTTTCGCTTCACCGCAGTCAGCTTGATAGCACTGCTAGTATTGCGGGAACTGCGGAATTGTCTCAGGGCATCCGCTTTACTGGTGGCGTATATGTTGCCGATGGACTGCCCTTGCCAACGGATATCGTAATCATGCTTCGCTTTTGGTTGGCGCATTCGTGGTGAACCGAACGATGTATTTCTACGCATGTTTCGCCACCAGCGCCGCAATTGCAGCTCCCAATGCAAACTCGATTACTTCGCCGCCAGTCCGCTCCCACGAGACGCCTTGACCCACCTGAGAAAGTTGGTAGCCCACAAATACCATTGCAATTGCTAAGCCCCACGCAGGAGGAACGTAACCGGCCAGGAATCCAATGCCGACATGCGCGGCCGATCCCTCGTCCGTGAAAACTACCGGAAGCGCCGGTACTCCCATCGTTGTGAGGTTTAGAGTCATCGCCTTTTGTCGCTCAACCCACTCATCAAACCAATCGCCCCGATCCCCGCCGCAAGTCCAATCCAGACTGGGAAGGTGAAACCAAAAACCGTAACGCTGTTCGTCAGGAAGGACAGATCGACTTGGCCGATTCCTTTTTGACACCCACAACCGCAATCACCAGCGCATCCGAGCCCTGGATTACTCAGCGCCCGCGTTGTCATGCCCATGTAGCGAGCATTCGCGTAATCAGCCGTCACACCATGCGGGCCACGATACGGTGAGGCGAATCGATACGGAGGCGGGTAATATTCCCAGCCCCACGGCGTTGACGTACGGTTGTAGTCTCCGAGTCCCCTCATATGCTCTCCAATTGACTCATTAGGGATTGGCGCTGTTGACTTCGCCGCCGCCGTTTTCTGACCGCGCGCTTTACTGATCTGCCCGTCGAAAAAACTCCCTGTACAAGATTCCACGCAAGGAACCCAACCGCGGCAATAACAACCCACTCACCCACGCCCCACGTTGAAAAGTCGGTCGATGAAAACAGATTGCTAAAAGCGGTGAGTGGATTCGGAATCGAGATCCCGGTTACGGCATCGGTCGAAGTCGAGTCTTGACCCATCCCGCGTGAACCCCATTGCTGCGGTGAAAGCTTCATGCCCGATGCAGCGAAATCAGCGGGACTCCACGTCTCATCCATCGGCTTGACTCGCGCATTCAACGCGCCGCACTGTGGCAGCGGAGCTTTCGGGCGAGTGTATTGAACGTAGCTCAATGCCGCCCTCCCAAGAGAACTGCACCACCGAGAACAATCAACCCGATCAGTAGCCAGGGGATTTGCGGAACTGGATTGTTAGGGTCCGTCACGTCTACCGGAAAGAGCGCTTGAACTGCCGCGGGACCAATCAGCGCTGAAAGCGTGGGCCAGTTTGCCGCCGCGATTTGTTGCTGGTAGTTTGCCGGGTTCGCCGCTGCATCCGCCGCCACAGCCGCATTGCCCGCCGCGATCGCTGCTAACTGCGCCGCCGTGGGAGCTGAAGTAGTCGCAAGCTCCGCGGTCTGCGAAGCTGTGATTTGTGCTGGCGTCGGGATCGCGCATGTCGCCGGGCTGAACGTCTGACCGATCGAAGATCCGCAATACCAGTCCATCACTGAGCTTCCGCCAAGATAACGGCCGCTCGCGTCATATTGAGCGATGCCAGTTCCGGCCGGCCCAAGCGTAGCTGTAGCGAACTGTCCCACTCCGCGCCGCATCCGCATTCCTCTGGTGAGGTAAGGCACTATCCGCGCTTCCTCCCCGCTAAGCCCAGCTCGCGCGCAATATCTTTTCCTGTGATTGGCTTCGATGGGATCGTCCCTTGAATCACGGTCTCTACTAATTCTCCGAGCCCTGCGTTCCAAACTTCCTTCAGACCGATCTCGTTTGCAAAGTGTTCCGCGCCACGATAGGCCGCTACGTCCATGCGTCCGCGTGGGTCTGCGTCTTTTAGTCGTTCTACTGGAGCAGGAGGATTTTTTTTCATGCGTACTCCAGTTTTTGGCGTCACTTCGTAAACCCCTTATAGAGAACCAGCGCGCTAAGAATCAGCCCAACCGGAACGAGCCAAGAGGGAACCGACGTACCGAAAATATTCGTAGTTCCAGTCATGCCGGGGAACATGCTCGCGAGTGAATTGGTAGAAATCGCAACGTTGCCAGAGTACGTCTGCGAACCCTGCAACGGTCCAGCGAATCCAGGGGGCGCCGTGCCGGATGGAATCGACGGAACTACATTCCCGCTCGGATCAAAGATGGTCTGAGATCCGTCCGCGGCTGATACGATCTGGTAATCACCGCTCGGTGTTGAAACTGTGGAGTACGTCTGCCCCAATCCCCGAAAGCCGCGCCGCTGCCACATCGGATGCATTTAGCCGGCCCTCCGCATAGGCGTGCTTCTTGGAACGTAGCCGGTTCGCATCGGCGGGCGCCCGCCTGTTCGCAAGTGTTGACGCCCGACGCGCATGAGTTGCCCAAGGCCGCTGAGCCCTGTAAATCCGGCTTGCCCGAACGCCGTAGCGCGAGCGAGCGTATAATCCGCCGCGGTCATCAGTTGAGAAGAGCTTGGAAGTTTCTGCGTGTTGTTCGGGTACAGCTCATTGAAAATATAATTCCACTGTTGGGGCGTGTAGACTGCCTGCCCGTTCGGATAACCAGTGGAGGCCGGCAGTAGATTCGCTGCATGAACACCGTCTGTTATCGCGCGCGCGTTTAAGGTCTGCGCGAAGTTTCCCGCGTTCGCAACGTTCTGCGTTTGAGTTGCAGCGGACGGAACCGGACACTTCGACCAGCCTTGATCCGGGATAAGATTGCACGCTGGTGGATTCGTCGGCATCTGGGTTATCACGGTTCCATCAGGGCACGTATGAGAAACAGGAACGGTACACGTTGGAGGCGGGGGAGGATTGCTGCCACTACCGGAGCCGGTTCCCGAGCCACTACCACTTGAACCGCTACCCGTTCCAGATGATCCAGAGCCCGATGACGTTGAGCCCGGAGCAGGGGCCGCGGGAGTGCCGGCCAGCATCGGCGCGATGACGTACTCGTAAGCGAGATATCCGCCGCCGAGAATCAGAACCCACTTGATCACTTCGCCCATCGTGTCGTCTTTGGCCATTATTTTTTTCCTCCACGCATGAGCAGGTATCCGCCGCCGATTACCACAACGCCGATAAGCCAGTAAGGAATCTGCACGCCGAAAATATCCGCGCTCTCAGAGAAGAAGCCGCCACCACTTTGCACTACAACTGTCGTGGGATTCGATCCGCCTGCGGGAGGATTCGGGCCGCTCAAGAGTTGCTGAAGAAAATTCGTTTGCTGATTCGCGGGCGCCGCTGGCGTTGACGATGACGCCGGCGAACTCGTTGAACTTAACGATGGGGCGCCGCTAGATGGAGCGATGGAGGCCTGCGAGCCAGCCGGAAGCACAACACCCGAATTCGCCGCAAACACTTTCGTTGGGGTGAACGGCGTTGACGGCCCGGTCGGATTCGTGAGATTCGGATTCGGCGTATACGCGACGGACGGCCCGCTTCCAGAGCAAAACGGTAACGTTGGGTCCGCTGCCTGACCAGGGAACGGCCCGTACTGACAACGCCCATTACCCGTGAGTGAATCGCACTCCTGGATGATGTTGCAACCCGTGATAGTCCCGTCGTCCAACATGCATTCGTTCGTTGCGAGGTTCACCACGTTGCATCCGGGCGCGCTCGCGTAGTTCACTGCTTTCGGAGCCGCGGCTTGGACGTTGTTTTTGTTGGGAGCAAAACCAGGATCAATGCAGCCGCCGTTTGCAGCCTGCACTAAACCCGCAGGACACGTCACGCCCAGCCCGCGCATGCCGCGCTTCCTCAGTACGATCGGCATTCGAACGCGGATCATTCGCCCGCCTGGTTGCCGCATCAGAACGGTTTGAGGGAGACCGGAAAGACCCTGCTCAACTTTCAGGAACATATCCAACCTAAAAGAGTCTGATGCCACCACGTATAAGCGAGTTGTAGGAGCGTAGGCGCAAGCACAACTGCTGTGATGAGTCTCATTCGTTCACCGCCCAAAGAAGAGCAAGCCCGCCCGCGCCAATCAACCACAGTGGCAATCCGAAAACAGAAGCCGTGAGCAAACCGGAAACTGACGCGGGAAGAGCGGCCGAAATTGCAGAAGTTACGGAAGACGTTGCGGCTGCCGCTGGACTCGGAGGCGGGCCTACATCCGGATCGTTCGCAACTGGATCGTAGAAGAAAGACCAGTAATCGCAGAAGCCAATCTGCCCGCCGCCCATATTCGAATCGTTCAACGTGCTCGGACATGCTCGCCGCGTGAGTCTCTCTGCAATACAGCGCTGTCCCGCTTTCCCCAATGCCGGGTTTCCGCACATCTGCTGGAGCCAGCCGAAAATCTGATTGCACGCTTGCAAAAAAGCTTGCTGTGCTTCGTAAGGCCGCGGAGTCGGTAACGCGAAGTACTGAGCTTTCAACGTGTCTAGTTGCGCGCCTGCCTGATTCGCGTACGTTGTAGCCTGCGTGCAAGTCGCGCCGCATCCGGAAAAGATTTGAGCGAAGATACTCACGAGCTGTGCAGCAGCCTGAACGAATGGCGCGGCCGGCCCAGTGAATGGCGCAATCGCATTTGCAATCCCAGCCCCTTGCTGCCAAGCTGCCTCGGAGCCCATGCCCCGCGATCGCTGCACGCCACGTTTGACGATTGCCCGACGCGCTGCAACTCCAGTGCAGCGCGAAACGGAAGATGCTGAAGAAACGTACACTCACTTTTTTCCAATCTCACCAAAGATGAGTACCGCTACAACACCAATTGCAAGCCAAGGAAGTATGCCGGCAAAGCTGGAAGTGAGTTGCGCGTTTGCAAGAGATTGCCCCGTGTAAACTGGTTGACCATTCGCACCCATCACGTAACCAGGCGGAAGAGTCGCGAGCTGTGCCGCTTTCAATCCGCCCGACACAAGACTGCTGATGACGTTCCCCCAGTTCGTGCCAGGTGTTGCCGGCGTGCTGTTTGCTGTGCTCGCGACTGGATTCAAATCGCTAAGCGCGGAGTTGATTTGATTGGTAATCGAAGTTGGAACCGTAGAAAAATCCGTAATCGCATTGCCGAGCGGATCATACACAGAGCCGTCATTGCCAACGGAATAAAACAATCCGGGGGTTCCCGTGTCGATCGTCTCAAACGTAGTGGAGGTGTCCTGTCCGAGCCCGCGCATTCCACGGCGCCGCATCACTCCGCGCGATTTACGCATCTTCGAGCCGCGGGGCAGATATCCGTGCAGCGTGTTCTTCGTTTGCGTCGGGAACGCCTGCACTGGATTGCCGTTCAAGTCCCACGCCTGCCAACGTGTAATGTGATCGCGTGGAACCATCCAGCCCGGTTGCTTGCCGTGTGAGCAGTCCATCGGAAAGTACCCGCCGTTCACTTGCGCCATTGGGAACACGTGCGACCAGCGTTCAGGGTCGGACGGATCGGCCGCCACCGTCACAATTACAGATGGGATACCGAGAATCTTGAGAAGACAACACACAAGCATGGTGAAGCCATCGCAATCTTCTTTAGGAGCCGGCTCGCGGACAAGCACGGCGGGCGCAATCAACAAGTCCAGCGCTTCCGGTTCTCCGATCTGAAACAACCGCGGCTCATCCTTCGCGAACTTGACGGCGTGTTTTACCAGCCACCACACGCCCCAACACGGCCCGCCGAGCTGTCCCCACTGAGCATTTGCTTGCGAAGCCCAGTATCGGCACACGTCATCTGTGGCGCCGGCCGCGATGTACTCGCACATCTTTGCAATCGTCTGCCTGGTTGACGTGTCCGTGTCCGGAGCCGCAGGGATCTTCTCTTTAATGATGGGGCCGGGATTTGATGCTACGATCGCCGCGCTCGCCGGCATTGGCGGTGACGGATCTTGCGCGGGAGCGCTATCTAACGAGCCGTACATCGATCCGCTTTCGAGATAGTCCACGAAGGTTGAGTGTAACCTCCAAAATTTTTCATACGCAAGCCCGCAGTTATGATATATACTAATGGCCGTAAACCCACAGGGTACCCCCGTACGAAGGTTCCACGTGGAACATTGCGTGAAAGGACGCGTGAAACATGGCGGAAACGACCGCTGAAGCTATCCAAAGTGAACCTGTACAAGAGGTTGAAACACAACTGAAGCGCGGAAGGGGCCGGCCACGCAAAGAAGAAGACCGCCCGCCTGATATTGGAGCTGGAGATATCGGAGAGACGTTCTTTGACGATCTTAAGACGTTGACAGAACAGGATTGGAAGGACTTCTACACAGTCTATCTGTACCGTTGTGAGCCTTATTTTGATCGAAAGGCTACCGGGAATGACAGCTTTATTATGAAGTTCACCGAGCCAATCGACCACCACAGGGTCATGGAGTTGTATGGGTCCGGAAAGTACCTTGCAATATTAAACCAATTTAATCCTTCCATCCGTAAGAGCAAGGCGGTACACAGCCACTACTTCAAAATCATGAACGTAGACTATCCGCCGCGCTTGCCGTTGGGCGAGTGGTTGAACGATACAAGAAACAAAGACTGGGCGTGGTCTAAGCCGATGTTGGAAGCACTGGAGGTAAAACGTTTGCAACAGAACCAGTCTGCGGGCACGTCTGCCGGCATGGATCAGGCCGCTCAAATGTTCAACGCCGCCGTAAACGCCGTAAAGCAATTGCGGCCCGACGCCGCGCCAGACGAACAACATTCCTTGGCAGGAAAAGTTATCGAGAGCATGGAGAAAAGCGCGGATCGTATGCTGGCGATGGCTAATCCAGCCCAGTTCATGGGACTAGTCGAGAAAATTCTGAGCGTCAACAAGTCGGACGGCGGGGGAGTGATGCAGATTGTAATGGGGCAACTGACCGCGCTGCAAGCTCAACTTTCTGACGAACAAAAGTTTTCTCGCGAACTGCTGGTGAAGCTCAGCACGCCGCCGCCCGCGGAGCCGCGTCGATCGCTAAAGGAAGAACTTGGAGACGTGAAAGAGATTGCCGGCATGTTCCGGGGTGGGGGAAGTTCAGCGAACGCGGGAACGGACTGGGCCGGCGTACTTGTACCGCTCGGTCAGAAACTCTTGGAAGTCGGGGGAGCAATTGCACAGGTTGCCATTGCCCGCGCAGGCCAGAAGCCACCAATGCGCCCGCCTGTCACAGTACAGGGTAACCCTTCCCTTCCTCAGCCGGCCGTAGAGGAGCCTCCACAGGCTCAGCAAGTGAATCCTAATCTGAACCCGGAGCGACAAGCCATGTTTAACGAACTCGAAATGATCAACCAGACTATGGGACCAATGTTCGACATGGTAACTCCACACCTGGTGGACATGTTCCACAAAGCCACTGGAATGCATTTCCGAGATTGGTTCTGTGAAGAGTACGGAGAATTTTCGTACCGGGAGACGAAGCGTTTAGGGCCAGAGAAAGTACTTGCCCTCTTCGAACTTCGAAAGCAGGTTGCGGCGCCCAACATCCAAGCTTTACTTCAGCAGTTGCAGCCGCCTGAGAAGGTGCAAGGATTCATAATGGAATTCTTATCGGATGAACCTGCCGAAGAAGATGAGGGCGATGATGATCCTGAGAAACCTGGGATACCAGATGAAAGAAAAGCAGTATCGCGAGATTTTTAATCCGTCTTGCGCTGCACTGGAGTTGCAGCGCTGGGAAAGGCCAATCTCTATGGAACGTGAGAGCGAGCCTGCAAAGGTCTATCGTTTGTGGCATGAACACTTCCGCGTGATTCTCATCCCGTGGGATCAACTATCGCCGGGAAACCGCGCGAAGTGGACCGCGTTTTACAATGACGTCATACAGACGACCAGGAAGAGCGCGGTACCAAAATGAATCATGGAAGACTCTGGTATTGCATCGACTGTGGCGCCGCGCGAATCTTCAGGGATGACGGCAACGTATTACACGAAGCGAGTTGCCGTTGTGGAGGCGAAATGGTTGCCACTACCACGATAATCAAAGCCGTGTGGTCATCCAACACGGAAAGAAAGTTAGCGCTTCAGCGCGCGAACGCGGGAAGGTCTCAACCTTCGATAGACAGCCCAGAAGAGCGCCAACGGAAAAGGAAACTGAACTGATGTCAACTCTAATTCACCAACCCACAAAGTGTACTCTCTGTGGCCACGTCTTCCAATCAGACTTCTTACGTGATGCGGCCGTCATCGGTGGAAACCCCGATGCAAAACTTCAGCAAGTTGCAGCACTGATGAAACCACTGATGCAGCACATCAAGAAGCAACACCCGGAAGCAATCCAGAAATCCCAGCAAGCCGGTGGAGAGTTCGCAGGCTGGTTACTGGTGGCAATGTGCTTCGAGATGGACACGCCGACCGCAGAGAAGCTTGGAGCGGACTTCACACGATGGAACATCCACAACCTGACGCGACGTAAGGAAGCGCATCCGAGCGACGAACGAATCAGGGAGCGGGTACAAAAACTTTTCCCAGATGATGCGTATACTACGACACAAGAGGCCGTTGTGAAGTTGCTTTGTGAAATGCGAGACGCTATCGAAGAGAAAGACCGCTACCCCGCGCAACCGGTCGCGAACGGACAGCCTAGTTAAATCGCCCACTCATCCCAAGCAGTGTAGTCTACGGCTCCGAACTCTGTTTGAGGTCCACGCCGTTTCGTGTTTGGAAAATATTTCAGCATACGTACCACAGACGTGTGATTCAAACCACCAAGCCAGTAACCGATTAGTGAGGTTGAAAAGCCGAGTGCGTGTAATTGTCTCGCGATCTCGCGCCGAGCTGCACACGCTAGTTGCCCACGCTGGCGCCCGTCACGGATAAATCGCGCTTCTATTCCGTAGCGCTGAGCCGCGCTCTGAATGATTGCCCTGACCCTCGGCGGGGGAATTGCCCGCGGTTGACTCTTCGGACGGTTACGCATCCGCTCCGCGTGTATCTCGTGGGTCCGGGTCATGCCGAGGCCGCTTTCTGGTTTCGTAGCCAGGCTGGAACGGTATGAAGGAATAACCCTGCACTTTCTTGCTTCTTCCCCTTGAAAACCGCGTAGATTGCCTCACAAAGTCTTTCATCCGTCAGCCCTGGATCTTCAAGCCGCGCGACCGCTGCGAGCTTATCAACGAACCCCACCGTCACGTCTCTGCAATTGTGGGCTGTTGCTATCAGCTTCAAAGCCTTTGGAAATTCAGTGTCTTGGCGGTTTGGCGGTTTGCGATGCGGGTTTTGGGCAGCAGCATCCGACACCGCTTTGCTGAGTTCCACAACGCTACTAGTTTCCTCTGCTGCTGCTGTTGCCTCTGTAAGGGGTAGGTTGGGTTGGGTTGGGTTGGTAGCTGAAGCCAGGCTTACGTCCGTTTTTGGGACGCCGCGGCGCGCATTCCAGGAGTTCTGTCCACCTTTCTTTCCTGCTTCCTGTAACTTAGCGGAAAGTTCCTCAGCTCCAAGCCTACGTTTTTCATCGGCAGTAAAGAACAAGAAACCGTCGATTTCCGTAAAGAATCTCATCAAAAATTCGAGTTTTTTTCGAAATTTCTGCGCGGAAACTCCAAAACTCTTGCGAAGCCGGAACAGATTCTCTTCGGTGTTTTCGATGCCGCCGTGGTACCAGGCATGCCAGCGGAGTTGCATCAGGAGGCCGATTTCTTCAGCCGTACATCCTTGGAAATCGGCTATCTCGTCGGAAGGGAAAACTTGAATAGACCTGGTACGCGTTTTTGGTCTTGACGCAGGTTCAGACTGTTGTATAATGGGCATGTCGAAGCCTCCATTGGGGTGGTGCCTGATGGTCTGGTGATATGCAGGTTGGGCCGGGTTTTCTCACGCGGAGATCCGGCCCTTCGTTTTTCACAACAAGGAAATTCACCAACGGCCAAGCGAAGAGAGGGCCGGTGTTTGGTGACATGGTTCCGATTCTACACCCGTCCTCAGAGTATTTCAAATAAATTTCACAAGCGTAGTACCTGCCAGTACTTGACAAGTGCATCTTTTCGCCGTAGCCTTCTGGAGTGCAATCACCTTTGGAGCCTTCCGCGTTCCGTCTTGGCTGTGTTGGCACGGGAGATCCGTGTCAAGTTCCTACCCAACAGGTTGAGCGCATGAATCACCAGACGGAACGCCGAGGGCTTCAGGTTGCTATCGACAGTCGGGAATGTTGGGCGGGGGTACTCCAGTCCCCCGCCGTCGTCATCACGCAAAGGCTGAAATCATGAACTGGACTCGTGACCGTGTACGCCGTCTCGCTCGAATCTCAGCAAACGCAGCTCTACTCTCAGCCGATCTGCAAATGCTAATCCACGAACTCGGGTCGGAAGATCACGGAAAAGAAAAGTTGACCGCGGCGAATGAAGAGATTCACCGAGCGGGAACAGTGATCGATGAAACACTGGACTGCGGCAAGACGATTTGGGAACTGACGGACGGGCTTGCGATTGCTGCGTCCCCGTGCGGAGATACCGAGGATATTGAATTCGCCGAACGCGTGGGTTTCAAATGAACCAGGAGCCAGTCATCTTCTCGCGCGGCGCCACACTGCGGGATGTACCGCTTAACTTCGAGGGCATCGTTTGCAGTTTTACCGAGTGGACATCTTCTGCGTTTCGGGCGCGCGATCTCCACGAACAGTGCTGCGAGTATTTGAAGACTCTTCCGCCCGCAGACACACTGAAGGGGGATCTCGTGTTACCCCAAGCTCTGGAGAATACGCCGGGTCGTCAGTGGCACAAGAAGCACATTCACGGATCGAGAGATAATTACGGATGGAAAAGCTTGTGAGTTGTATTCGTTTTGTGCTGCCCTGGAGTGGCAGCACGTTCGGAGGTCGATGAAAGATCTTACGTGTATTTTCCTCGGAACCGGGTTGCTGATATTGTGGCTCGCGGGCTGGCTTGGTTTCTGTTGGGGCTTCCATTATAAGCCTGATCCATTCGTGTGTGTTGCGATCAATTTTCCCGTCGTCTTCGGATGCCTGCAAATCGTTTCAATCCCCGCGCGCCGCGAACGCAGACGAATTCTGGATGAAATCGCCAGGCTCAGAAAGTTTTGAAGAACCTCTCAATGGAAACCTACTATTCTGTGCGTGTGAAAGTTGGAGGGCAACGTAATTTCGTCCGGATCGCAACTGCCGATCTCAAAGGTATGCGCGTTGGGGATACGTGCAGATTGTCAGACGGACGTATTGGAGTTATACGAAAAATCACTGCGGGCGAAGGGTTTTCGTTAAACCCCCAACGTGCTGCCACTCCAGGGCAGCACGAAACGCAGGATGCTGAAGGAACGGAGTAGAATAGTCGGATGGAAAATAAAACAGATCAGATCAAACGCAACGGCTTCTTTCTCGCCGCCCTCGCAACACTCTTCCTGTTCATGCAGCGAATCGTAGACGCCGCCACAAACAAAATTAACGTAAGCCAATTGCTCGGGGGAGGCGTCTCACAAACCGGATTCAACCTGACTACGACACCCGGAGGAGTAGTGGGCTGGACGCCGACGCCGGCCGCGGGTACGCTCAACTTTGCCGATTTCGTTTCCGTCACAGCGTCAGGCAGCACAATCACACTTGCGAATGCTCCGAGCCCCGCCACTTCATTAGGGCTGTACAAGAATGGGCAGCTCTTGCAACCAGGGAGTGGAAACGACTACACCGCCGCGGGAGTCACGATCACACTTTCGGTTGCCGCGCTCGCTACGGATAACTTTCAAGCCAATTACCGATTCTGAAACCATGAAAGATTCACTGGGCACGCTAGGAGCTATATTCGGTGCGTTCGGGCTTCTCTTTATCGTCGTAGCCTTTGCCTCATCCAACAAAATAAATCTTCAGCAACAAGCCCTCCAGCCCGTGACCAATTCCGCAGTCTTCGCAACTCACAATCAGATTCAACAAGCCTCCGACTTGCGATGCGCTTCGCAAAACGGCACGCAAGCGTATACGTGCGCGCCGTGTCCCCTCACAGGATCATGCGTTAGCGGTATCGGCCCGAATCCGTTCATAAACCAGGTCGTGTATGGGATGGAGTTGCAGTTTATCGTGGATAGTGCGTGCGTCTCCACCAGGGCTCCGTTTCCGTGTACGGTGAACGTCGATAACTTTGGACCACTGAGCGTCTTCATTAACAACGGAAGCACGGCGCCTACGCCTGCGACATTCGGACCGGGGTTTCACCGAATTGCAGCAGATCAGATCGGATCACAACTGGTATGGCGTCTGGAATACTGACCGATGCCAACGGGACGTTACGACCGCGTGCACTTGCGGGGCCGGGTTCAGCGAAACAGAAAATGCAACTGCGGAGCGTGTAAGCTATGTCTTCATCGAAGCGTCAACGCCAAATCGTACTTGAAAAGAAAGTCGCGCGTGAAGCCTCCCGCGCGCGTGCAGCGTTACGAGTGGGACCGAACCAGCCTGCAAGAGAGTTGGTAAAACATCCATACCACTACAACGGGGACACGCCGCACGAAGTAATCAAGTGCCTGGAAGCCTGGGGGCTCGAATTCGACGCGCTTCTGTGGAACGCAGTGAAGTACATTGCGCGCTCTGGGAAGAAAGGCTCCGCGGTTACCGATCTGGAGAAAGCCCGTTTCTACATCGACCGCCGAATTGAAACACTCCGTGCAGCGGCAGGGCTATCCCAGTGCCCTGCCAAGACGAAAGAGCGTCCATGAAAGCTCTGCTACTATTTCTTGGAGTGCTAGCTTTCGCCCAGACAACCAAAGAGCCCATCGACGTGTGCGGGGGAGCGAAGGGACGGCCCTGCACGTGTACGCGCCGCATCGATCGGCTGAAATCTCAGCGCGTAGCTGAGTGTGAAAAATCTGGCGTACCGGCAATTGATTGCCAAGCACAACTTCCGGTCGATGACTGTACTTTTGTGGACTGGGGAGAGCAGACCGAAAAACAGCCCGACATGGCCGATTACTGCCGCCGCGTTTGTAAGATCCACGATTGCAAATGTGGAGACAAAGCAACTTGTCACGTGATGCATAAGGCATCTGACCATGAGAAGCCGAAAGGAACGAAGTGAGCGATTTTAAGCTGGGCGAGACAGTTAGATTTGGTGGGGAGCATCGGTTAGCCGGTAAGATCGGTGAGGTCGTATACGTGAATCAAGAGCACGAATTCTTTGAGGTGCGCTTCGAGTCTAAGTTGTATCGTGCACTGGCCAGGCTCGGCAGTTGGGCTCCGCGGGTAGCCCGAGTGCGACCGCAGAAACTAGCTTTCTCGTTCCGTTGGGCACGTACGAATGTTCAACGCGCTGAAACTCCAGTTCAGCGCGAAACGAAAGATGCTGAAGTGTGAGTAATGGTACTTCCGGGGCTTGACGGCGTGCGGGCGCTGAGGCAGGATTGAACGCATGGAGTGCCTGTGACGCCGCCGCGTTCCCGAGATAGGCTAGACTTTATCAAGACGCTACCGTGTTGTGTCTGTGGACGATCGCGCAACGTGCAGCCATGCCACACACCGCGGTTAGCTGGAGACGAAGCCCGCGGGATGGGACAAAAGCGGGACGACTTCCGCGCAATTCCAATGTGTTGGATTCATCACGCCGAACAGCATTCTATCGGATGGCCGCGATTCATCCAGACTTACGACTTGGATTTGCAGGAGATCCTACGGGAGTTGAGAGAAAAGCCCGTACTGGTGGTTTGGTCGGGGATTCCAACTCTCGGGCAACTATGTCCGCGTGATCCCAGGTTCTTCGGATGGGGTCCGCGCTTCGTGGCATTGTACCGAGATCAGGAGTTTATTTTGAAGTCAGTTGATGATGGGCTCGAAGCTTCGCTTGATCTGGCTTTTCGGGTGTGCGGGGAATACCTTAGAGATCAGCTAAGGGAAAGACACTTGAAGAAGGCGAGCTGAAATATTCGTCTTGTGCTGCTCTGGAATGCAGCACAATGGGAGGTCGATGTCAAACAAAACCGAAGAGGAGAGAGCCGCTACGCCTTCGTTCGTGGGATTGTGCCCAGATTGCAAGATGATGCTCGCTTGCGCCGTGGACGAACCCGCATACGCAAAGGACAACGCACGTTCGGTCGCCTCATGGATGAGAGCCGGTCTTATCATCGAAAAACGTTCCGTGGCTGATGTCAGAATTGCGCAATGGTGCAAATGCCCACGGCGCCGAAAGAAGAATCCCCCACGGGCTGCAACTCCAGTGCAGCCCGAGACGAAAGAAACCTGATGCCAACGAAGCGCGGCAACACGCCGACTGGCTTATGGAGCTGGATTGATCTCTGGGTAGCCCGGTACAGTCGGTATCAGCGGCGCAAAGAAGTCCACGAAGCCAGGGAGCGCGAAAAGATCGCAGCGCGGGAACGGATACGGCGAGAACAGAGGATGAGGTAAGGTGATTTGGTCTAAGGTGCTTGTTCGGATGCTAACCATGCATTCTTTGTGGCCGCATTTAACGCTGGGGCCAATCCGCGAATAGCTAGCCACGACGTATACTCATCTTCTGTTTTGTCGCACTTTTGTGAGTTGCAGGGCTTGCAAGATGCCTGGATATTGCTGATTGAATGTTGTCCGCCTCTTGAAAGTGGGCGCACGTGGTCTATTGTTAAAGGACGGCGCAAATTTCCACACCAGTAGCAAACGCCTTCCACAATTCGTTTGCAGAATGCTCCAAACATGTGAGCGTCCAATCTATCCCTCCGGGTCGTGTTATCGGAGTCCTTGCGAGTGTAGTTAGTTCGGATATTGTTAAGAATGCGGCGACGGTCCAGCATTTGCTTTCGTGCAACGTCCTTAGACGTCTGTAATTCGGCCCGCTTGAAAGATTCTTCAATCAGCAAATTTTGAAAATCTATTCTGCGCTGGCGTTCCCGTTCTTGACGCTGCCGCTGCTGTTCTTGAAGTCTATTCTGTTAGTATGCCCTCTGTGCGCGGCTACGACTCGTTCTTTTGGCTAGCCGTTTTTGCTCATTATAAAAGACCGCGAAATCGGCAGCGGAGCGCTGGGCCATTGCAAACCATTCCTGTTCTGTAGCCACGGGATTGATTATGCCTTAGAGGGAGTAGATTATCCCACGGTACGGTGGTACTAGGACGATATTGGTACTTTTATTTTATTGATTTCGTGCTCTGTTTCAGAGCAGAATGAATCATGAAACACGCTCTCAGCTTCTTGGCAGGTGTCGCCCTCATCTCTCTCTGTATCATCGCGACTCGCTCTTTACCTGGGTACATGTTTCTGTTAGGCTACATGGTGTCAATTGCTTCCATTGTGATTCTCAGCCGGGCGATTGGATTTAGTCGAATTGCCCGGTTCTTTTTATGGCTTTCAAAAAGTGAAACAGTATTCGTCTCGTGCGGCCCTGGAGTAGCCGCACGTAGGGAGATCAGGAGTCTCCAGACGGGGCGAGCGTCTAGCGCAGTTCAGGCATCGGGCCGTAAGTCTGATGTTGGGATTGCGTTTTCGGTGAACCGCGGTCAGCAAGTGAACCCATCTGGAACGCGCGCGGTTCTGATGGCGGATGATGCTAGGCAGACCGGAAGGCCGCTTGCCCCGCGTGGAGAACTCCCAACGCGCTGCAACTCCAGTGCAGCGCGAAACGCAGGACGCCCCAAGAAAAATAGTGTACAATCTTCTAACGGAAATAACGTGCTCCCTACAACTCAACAAGAAGTGCTCTCTGCTCTGATCAATCTTGGCGTGTCGTTTGGCAAGGCAGAAGAAGCCGTACATGCCGCCGCAAAAGAGCACGGCGGGGAGTCCTTCGATGAGATGTTTCGGACGGCCATAAGCCTCTTGAACGCGGGGAAGAGTCGGAGGGCCGCTGCGTGATCGGCCAGCTCTATTACTGCCCACAGTGCAGCATAGTGTATCTGAAGTTCCCAGACACAGTGATTAGCGCCGAGGGCGAGCCGAAACAAACACTAAGCGATCGAGTCGGGTACTTGTTGTGCCCACACTGTATTAGCAACTTTATTCCCGAACAGGTAGAACTGAGGCCGATCGCGAGTCCATCGCACATCCTGGTGAAAAAATGAGACGCGCGTTCGATTACATCGTCCTGGTGATAGCCTTTCCCTTTCTCGCGCTACTCGCGTTTGGTCTCGCTGTTGCCGATCCGTTCCGGTTGACGCAGTTTCTTTCGGAAGCCGGTCGCGTGCTGAGACCATTGTTTGAGCCGACGAAATGCGGAAACTGTGGCGCTATACTGACCGCGGGCGCAAACGATGAACACGCCGGCATGTGTTGCGAGTGTGTCACAGCGCGCACCCATACGCACTCAGTCTGTTGCAAGGGCTGGCCGGAATGAGAGCGCTTTTCTATTGGCTGATGGGCTGGAATCCTTGCCCGAATCTATCTCCGCTGTGGCTATGTGACTTCAGGAAGCGCTTTTGTGTTGTTTGCCGGTTACAGGCTTACCGTCGATTGGTCAAGGGGTAAAGTGATTTTAAGTGACTGGGCAGAGTTTCACGCGGACGGAGTTATGGTACAGCGCGGTTTCTTCGGAGCTGCATTCGTGAGCGGATTTGATCACGCAGTATCCCAAGTCCATACGGATATCCGTAACAACCGATTGAAAAGAGTTGGGCGTTTCGTCGAAGGCGGGCCGCTTCCAGATTACTTGGCGTGCATGCCGCAACGCAACGAGCTACGTGAAGAGCTTCGAGCCCTGATGATCACTCCGCATATCGCGCTCTACAACTCGCGCTTGCTTCTGAAAGATTCTGGATTCTCCGGGGCCGTCGAACTTCATCAGGATATGCCGTACTTCACAGGCGGGCGGAAAATATCAGTCTTCGTCCCGCTCATGCAGATGCGAGCAAACGACGGTGGATTATGCTTTGTCAAAGGGTCCCGCAAATACGGAATGCTGGAACGCGGAGTGATCCAACTCGACAAGTTTCCGCCGATGGAACACTTACGGCCCGATCTGGAACCGGGTGATGTAATCTTCATGGACTTCTTGACGTGGCATTACTCGGGGCCGTGCTATTCGGAACGTCCGCTGATGCAGATCACGTTTCAGCCGGCAACGGATGGAAGTTACTTTGATCTTCCAGGACCAACATTAGTTTCAGGAGAATGGCAGACGTCTTACTTTGTTGAGAAGGGGAAGTGTGTTAAACCTGATGCCTGAAATTGTATTCATCCTTGCGGCATGCCTGATATTTAGCGCGCTGGTGGATCTTGGCCACGCTCACGTTGCGGGCGCTGTGATGTTTATTGCCGGGTTTTTCATCGGGCGCAAGGATCAGCGGGAAGAGAACTCCCAACGTGCGGCAACTCCAGTGCCGCACGAAACGAAGGATGCCCAATAAACGTGCCCGAACATCACCCCATCTTTCAAGACTTCATCCCAAGAGACTTTATCCATGATAGCTTTTTAGGAACAGTATCCCGCCGCGAATTCACAAGCGAAGCAATTGCTCAAACCGTCACGGCGTGCGGTCCAACGGGGCTCCCTGCCTTCAATGAAGAGTATTTTGAATGGCTCGATCTCCTGGAATCGATCCAAGCCTGGAAGCCCGGAAGCGGGCCGTACACGTTCATGGAGTTGGGCGCCGGATACGGAAGATGGTCCGTGCGCGCCGTGTTTGCCCGCAGGCTCACGCGGATAATCGCCGTCGAAGCCGAGCCGACTCATTATGAATGGATGAAACAGAACTTTGCGGACAACGGGCTGAAGTCCGATCGGCATAAGTTGATCCAGGCCGCCGTTTCCGATATGCCGGGCGGATGCATTTTCATGACTGGGCGGCCGTCAGAATGGTATGGACAACGAATCTTGCAGCCAGGTGAATCCGTCGAATTTGGTTCGATAGTCAACACAGTTACTCTCTCAGAACTCTTGGAGCGCGAATTCGTCGATCTGCTTGACATGGACATACAAGGCCACGAATTAGCCGTGCTCCGCGCTGGGCTCGAAGCGCTCAACCAAAAGGTAAAGCGGATTCATATTGCGACACACGGCGCAGAGATCGAGCGCGAATTGCGAAACCTGCTTGCGCCGAAATGGAAAGCAATCTGGGATTTTGGATGCGGAGAAATACGATACACGCCCTACGGAGCGATCGAGTTTCAGGATGGGGTGCAAAGTTGGGTGAATTCAAGATTTCTATGATGAGCTGTATTCGCCTTGTGCCGATCTGGAGTATCGGCACAATCGGAGGTCGATGAATGAGATATTTCTTTATCAGTTGTATTGGCTTCCTTTCCGCCCCGCTGTGGCTGCCTATTCTGTTTGTTGGTATCCTTTACGCCATACTAGCTCCGCTTTGTCGCGCCGCATTCGAGACGGGACAGGAGATAGGGTCCGAACTGTACTGTGATTCCGAATTTCCTCCCCGCGCTGCAACTCCAGTGCAGCGCAAAACGGAAGATGCCCAGTAAAGTGGGACTCGCCGTCTCTTTCTGTGTATACGAAATTCCAGAACCGTGGTATTGTACTCTCAAGCGAAAGCTCAATCATAATCTTGGAGAAAAACTAATGACACCAGTCGCAACTTTCAGCCATCCTGCCGGCCAATCGCACTTGTACGCGCTGGCCGCGATTGATTCAAACGGTGACCCTGTATCGTTTCAGGGGAACGTCACTTATGTTTCAGATACGCCCTCGGTCGCAACGGCAACCGCAAATCCGGCCGTCTCACAAGACGCACAAGTGACTGTAGCGTACGCGGCGCCAGGCACAGCAAATATCACATGCTCTGCACTTGACGCCAACGGGACGCCTTTCAGCGCAGTATTCCAAGTGGTAGTTACAACTGGATTGGCAGTTTCTTTCAAAGTCACCGAGTTGAACTAGCATTCTCCGTTTTGCGCTGCCCTGGAGTGGCAGCGCATTCGGATTTTGATTTCTCAGGGGTGCGTCTTTCTCCCCAGTCAGGCGCAAGGCCGTGAGGTGCGGTGTTCCTCCGACATCCACACTTCGGGGAACGTTCCGGTCGGGAAGGTTCCTCCGTCCCCTGGAAGTTTACGACAGCCTGTAATCTTGGGCGGGGGTACTCCAGTCCCCCGCCGATAGCCTCTTTGGTACTTGCTTAAGATGTTAATTGGAGTATGATAGGTGAGAAACCGGAAACGGGACAACAAAAGGAGAAAAAACAATGGGAAGTTTTGCATTTCTAGTATAA
>Ga0210407_10000503_pt1 | contig 44056 bp, 42 predicted proteins | sample IncBWC27MmetaG_FD_150860 | JGI IMG/M metagenome (GOLD analysis project Ga0210407, IMG submission 150860) | Forest soil microbial communities from Barre Woods Harvard Forest LTER site, Petersham, Massachusetts, United States - Inc-BW-C-27-M | ecosystem: Environmental > Terrestrial > Soil >...
GAGCCAGAACTCGTTCGCCATCTTCAACGCTCCGTCGTTTCAGAGCTTGAATCACTACCGGCAAACAAATTCAATGCTTTGATTGAGTTTTGACCCTAGAGCATCTCGAGCGGCTGCTTGCCCTTGGGCGGCGGGAAGGCGCGGTCGAGCTCGGCCAGCAGCTTGGGCGAGAGCTTGACGTCGAGCGCGGCGAAATTCTCCTTCACGCGCTCGCGGCTGGACGACTTGGGAATGGTGACGACGCCGGGTTGGGCCAGTAGCCAGGCGAGCGCCAGTTGCGCCGGCGTGCAGCCCGCCTCGTCGGCGAGCTTCCTGAGGGCGGGCTTGCGCAACAGACCGCCCTGGTCGAGCGGCGAATAGGCCATCAGCGGAATCGAGCGCTCACGCATCCACGGCAGCAGGTCGAATTCGGGGCCGCGGCGCGACAGGCAGTAGAGCACCTGGTTGCTGCCGGTCAGGCCCTTGTCGAGGCGCGCGGCGTCCTCCATGTCCGAGCGGTCGAAGTTGCTGACGCCGAAATCAGCGATCTTTCCTGCCGCGCGCAGGCGGTGGAACGCTTCGAACGTCTCCTCCAGCCGCGCGCCGCCGCGCCAGTGCAGCAGGTAGAGATCGATCCGCTCGATGCCCATGCGCTTGAGGCTGCGCTCGCAGGCGGCGACGGTGCCGGCGCGCGAGGCATTGTGCGGATAGACCTTGCTCACGATGTAGGGTCGTGCGGCGCGGCCCGCGATCGCCTCGCCGACGATCGCCTCGGCACCGCCTTCGCCGTACATCTCCGCCGTGTCGATCATCGGATAGCCGAGATCGAGCCCGGCCTTCAGCGCCTCGAGCTCCTCGCCGCGCCGCCGCGCGCTTTCGCCCATGCGCCAGGTGCCGAGGCCGAAAACCGGCATCGCCGCACCGGACGGAAGTTTGCAGGAACGCATAAGGAACATCCACGATTGCAACGCAGGGGCGATAGCCTATCTTAACGACCATGCCCGACTCCACAGCGCATAGTACCCAGCCGGGCGCCACCGGCCCGGCCTCGTCAGATGAACTTCCCGCGGCGCCCCTGGCGCCGGCCTCCGAAGTCCCCTCAACGGGCGGGCTGTTGCGCGCCATCCTGCGCAAACTGCGCCGTCGCGAGAAGAACGAGGCGGTGCGCGAGGCCATCGAGGAGCTGATCGAGGAGACGCCCGAGAGCGACACGCCGATCAGCGAAGACCAGCGCGTGCTGCTGGCCAATATCCTGAAGCTGCGCGACAAGACGGTGGCCGATGTCATGGTGCCCCGGGTCGACATCTCCGCCATCGCCGCCGACACGCCGCTCGACGAGGTCGTGCGGCTGATTCAGGCCGAGGCCCATTCGCGCTATCCGGTCTATCGCGAGTCGCTCGACGACGTGATCGGCATGATCCACATCAAGGACGTGCTGGTCTATTGGGGCACCGCGAAGAAATTCAATCTGCGCGACATACTGCGCCGCGTGGTGTTCGTGGCGCCAACTCTGCCGGTGCTCGACATGCTGCTCGACATGCGCCGCTCGCGCACCCACATGGCGCTGGTGGTCGACGAGTTCGGCGGCACCGACGGACTCTTGACCATCGAGGATCTGGTCGAGGAGATCGTGGGCGAGATCGAGGACGAACACGACGTGGCCCAGACCCCGACGGTCGCGCGCCGGGTCGACGGCACGATCGACGTCAACGGCCGCACGCCCATCGAGCTCCTCGAAGAGGAGATCGGTCGCGTGCTGTCCGAGGACGAGCGGCGCGAGATCGACACGGTGGGCGGTCTCATCTTCTCCCTGCTCGGCCGCATTCCCGAACGCGGCGAAGTCGTGCGCCATCCGTCGGGCGTCGAGTTCGAAGTGCTCGACGTCGATCCCCGGCGCATCCGGCGCCTGCGGGTGCGGCCGCCGACATCTTCGCGGTCCGCCGCCTGATCCCCGTCCCGGCACGATGACGCTTCGCGGATGGCGCGCGGGAGGCGCGGCTTTCCTGGCGGGCGCTCTGGCGGCACTCGCCATGCCGCCGCTCTATTGGCTGCCGCTGGCCGTCGTGGGCATCGTGGCTTTCGTCTGGCTGTGGCAGACCGCGCCGGGGTCGCGCAGTGCGCTGTTGCGCGGTTGGGCCTGGGGCACCGGCCATTTCGCCGTCGGCTCCTACTGGATCGTCGAAGCCTTTTTCGTGCCGCCGGCCGACTATGCGCTGCTTGGCCCTCCGATCGTGGTCGGCCTCGCGGTGCTCCTCGGCTTGTTCCCGGGCCTGGCGGCCGGTGTCACGCGCTGGCTGGCCGACCGCTGGCCGGCCTTGGGCGGGCGCTATCGTCGCCTGATCCTGCTGGCGATCGCCTGGACGGTGGGCGAATGGCTGCGCGGTCACCTGTTCACCGGGTATGCGTGGAATCCGCTCGGCCATGTCTGGGCCTTCGCCACGCCCTTGCTGCAAAGTGCCGCCTTGTTCGGCGTCTATGGCCTCAGCGCGCTGACGTTCCTCGTGCTGGCGGCGCCGACTGCCGGCTGGCGCGCCTCGATCGCGGCGCTCGGGGTGTTGGGCATCGCAGGCTTTGCCGGCCAGAGCACAATGGAAGCGGACGCCGACCACGGACCTTGGGTGCGCATCGTGCAGCCCAATGTCGCGCAAGCCGAGAAGTGGCGGCCGGAGAATCTTGGCCGGCAGATTGCCGAGCTGGTGGAAATGAGCCGGCGGCCGGGCTTCGACCGCCTGGCGGCCGTGGTCTGGCCGGAGACGGCGCCGCCGTTCATCGTCGAGCCGGGCTCGCCCCTGCTTTCGATCATGGCCAGGGCCGTGCCGCCGGGCGGTTATCTCCTGACCGGCGCGGCGCGCAGCAACGGCCGGCCCGAGGACGGCGTCTGGAATTCACTGCTGGCGATCGATGGGACAGGGGCGATCCTCGCTTCCTACGACAAGGTCCACCTGGTGCCGCTCGGCGAATACATCCCCTTCCACAAGCAGCTCGCGCCGGTTTCCGGCTTCATCGGCCGCGGCTCGTTCGAGGAAGGCGAGCAGCGGGTCACCATCGGCCTGCCGGGCTTGGCGCCGTTCTCGCCGGTGATCTGCTACGAGGTGATCTTCCCGGGCGCCGTCACCGGCCCCGGTGCGCGGCCGCTCTGGCTGGTGAACGTCACCAACGACGCCTGGTTCGGCCTGTCGACCGGCCCCTACCAGCACCTGGTGAGTGCCCGCCTGCGCGCGGTCGAGGAAGGGCTGCCCATGATCCGTGCGGCCAACACCGGCGTATCTGCCGTGATCGACGCCTATGGCCAGGTCTTGGCCTCACTCGATATGCAGCAACAGGGCATCATCGACCACCGACTCCCGGTTGCACGCGCGGCCACGCCCTACAGCCGCTGGGGCGATTGGACGTTGCTCGCCCTCATCGGGTTTTTTGTCGCGGTATTGTTTGTCAGCGGTCGACGTAGGCGGCCCATACGCTTGTAAGATTTTGACCCTTAGCGTCCGACGGGTTCAACTTGCATTATTGCGGATAGACGATAAGTTAATATGCAGCCCAGACGTGCAGATATGCATTTTTGCACTGAGGATTCTGCCCCCAATGCAACTTGAGAATTGTCCGCCACGTTACTTGCGCAACCGCGTTGTAATACGCGAAGCTAGACCAAAAGGAACCAGAAGCGATGGCAAGATCACATCCGGTGGACGTTCATGTCGGGGCGCGCATGCGCCAGCGCCGTACCCTTCTCGGGATGAGCCAGGAGAAGCTCGGGACGGCTGTCGGCCTCACGTTTCAACAGATTCAAAAATATGAGCGCGGCTCCAACCGCATCGGCTCGAGCCGACTGTTCGAGTTCGCCAAGGTGTTGGATGTTCCGGTCTCTTATTTCTTCGACGAGATGCCATCCAATGCGCTGTCCGGCCGGCCGATGTCCGGTCGTGGGCGCAAGGGCTTCGGCGAGGCCGGCACGCCGTTTGAGCAGGAAAAGGATCCGCTGATCAAGCGCGAAACCCTGGAGCTGGTGCGGGCCTACTACAAGATCCGCGAGGCGCGGGTGCGCAAGCGTATCTTCGAGATGGTCAAGGCCGTGGGCGCCGCCAGCCACGCCGAGGTTTTGGGCGGCCGCAAAGGGCGCTAGCGGGCTTTGGTCACAGAGAGGGTATGCGAGGGCGAACGGAAGCCCTTGATTTCCCCACGCATCTGGAGTTTTTAGCGGCGCGGCCTCGATGGTCGATGCCGCCGCGGACGGATTTGGACGACTTGCCACCGCGACAATAAAGGCTAAGCCGGACGTTGGCGGCCCCGCCGCCCTGCCCGGAGTCCAGTGTGATCTGTGGGAGGGCTGCTTGACGCTCAAGGATTATATTTTCACCAGCGAATCGGTTTCCGAAGGTCATCCGGACAAGGTCTGCGACCAGATCTCGGACGCCATTCTCGACGCCTTCATCGCCAACGACGTCAAGCTCGGCCATGCCGATGACAGCCACGCCAACACGCGGTTGGGCTGCGAGACGCTGGCCACCACCAACAAGATCGTCATCGCCGGCGAAGGCCGCGCCTCGGCGCCCTACATGCACAAGTATGGCAAGCACACGATCGTCAACCGCGAAGCGCTCACCGAGATCGCCCGTGATGTCGTGCGCGACATCGGCTATGACCAGGACGGCTTCAGCTTCCACGGCGCTGACGTCGAGGTGCTGCTGCACGGCCAGTCGCCTGACATCGCCATGGGCGTCGACGCCAAGAAGAAGGGCGGCAATCTCGGCGAGCAGGAAGGCGCCGGCGACCAGGGCCTGATGTTCGGCTTCGCCTGCCGCGACAGCGAGGAATACGAGAAGGGCTCATTCATGCCGGCCCCGATCTATTTCTCGCACAAGATCCTCGAGGTCCTGAGCAAGGCCCGCCGTTCGGGCGAGCTGCCCGACCTGCAGCCCGACGCCAAGAGCCAGGTCACCGTGCGCTACGTCGACGGCAAGGCCATTGGCGCCACCAAAGTCGTGGTCTCCACGCAGCACCGCGAAGCGACCGGCAAGGGCAAGAAATACAACTCGGGCATGGTCAAGGAGATGATCGCGGGCCATGTCGCGAAGTCGCTGCCCCAGGGCTGGATGCCCAAGAAGGCGGCCGACTTCTTCGTCAATCCAACCGGCAACTTCGTCGTCGGCGGCCCCGACGGCGATTGCGGCCTCACGGGCCGCAAGATCATCGTCGACACCTACGGCGGCTACGCGCCGCACGGCGGCGGCGCCTTCTCCGGCAAGGACCCGACCAAGGTCGACCGCTCGGCGGCCTATGCCGCGCGCTACCTCGCCAAGAACGTGGTGGCCGCCGGACTGGCCGATCGCTGCCTGATCCAGGTTGCCTATGCGATCGGTGTGGCCGATCCGATGTCGCTCTATGTCGACACCCAGGGCACCGGCAAGGTCGACGAGCGCAAGCTCGAGAAGGTCCTGTCCGATATCTTCCCGCTCAGGCCGACCCACATCCGTCGCACGCTCCAGCTCAACAAGCCGATCTACAAGCGTACCGCGGCTTACGGCCATTTCGGGCGCAAGCCCGACAAGGATGGCGGCTTCTCCTGGGAGCGTACCGATCTCGCGGCCGAGCTGAAGCGCGCCTTTAGCGCACGATAAGCTTTAGGAAACATTGCTAATCAATTGATTTAGCGCGAATTTCGAGTAATCTCAGAGAGGCAAATGGCCCCTCTGGAAAATGGCGGGTTCCAACCCTCGGTTTGGGACGGCGACAGAAGCCGCCCGATCGATTCGCTCATGCGCGCGTTGCTCTACATCGCCCAGCAGGTCGGCCGGCCGCTGAGTGAAGCCGATGTGCGCCGGCTGGCGGCGGTGCCCGCGGCGGGTCTCGACGAGAGCGCCTTCCTGACGGCCGGCGCGCGGCTTGGCCTTGAAACGCAGGCCCTCGACCTCACGCCGGAGCGGCTGGGCGAGCTGCCCTTGCCGTTCGCCCTCGTGGCGGCCGGCCAGCCGGCCCATGTCGTGGTGACGGGAAAAGGCGCCCGCTGGGTCGTGCTGGACGTCGTCGAGGGCCGCGCCTGGCGGCTGTCGACGGACGAGGTCATGGCGCTCGGCACGCGCGCCCTGGTGATGCGCGAGCCGCGGCCCGACGAACGGCGCAAGGCATGGTATGCGCCGCTCTGGATGCGTGTGCGGCCCGTGATCCTGAAGCTCGCCGCCGCCTCTTTCGTGATCAACGTGCTGGGCCTCGCCACGCCGCTGTTCATGATGCTGGTGCTGAACATGGTGATCGGCCGCGGTCCGTCGACCGGCGGAGCCTCGGTCATGGCGGTGCTTTGCGCGGGCATGCTGGTCGCCTATGGCCTCGACTTCGCGTTGCGCGTGATGCGCGGCTGGCTGTCGGCGCGCACCGGTGCGCGCCTCGACACGCTGATGAGCGCCGAGGTCCTGCACCATCTGGTGCAGCTCCCCTACCGTCATTTCGAGCGCACGCCATCGGGTGTCATCGTCGAGCGGCTGCGCCAGCTCGACGTCCTGCGCAGCTTCTTCACCGGGCAGATGCCGGTGCTCGCCATCGACATCGCCTTCGTGGCGCTGTTCCTCGCCGCCACCTTCGCCATCAGTGCAACGCTCGGCATGATCGCAACCACGGCGATTCCGATCCTGGTCGGCGTGTCGCTGGCGACCCACCGTGCGCAGCGACGCTTGGCGGATGAGGGCTTCCAGGCGCTCGCCGCCAAAAGCTCGACCTTGACCGAGACGGTCGCCAACGCCGCCACCATCAAGGCACTCGGGCTCGAGGCCGAGGTCGAGAAGCGCTGGCAGGCGCGAGTCGAGCAATCCGCCTTTACGAGTTTCCGCGCCAACAACCTCGCCAACATCGCCACTAGCGCCTCGGGTTCCCTGCAGCTCGTGGCATCGCTCCTCATCGTCGTGATCGGCGTTCATGAGGTGCTCGATCACCGCATGACGGTGGGCGCGCTGATCGCCGCCAACATGCTGGCCACGCGCGCCCTGCAGCCGATGCGTCAGCTGGTCGCGGCCTGGCATCAGCTGCAGGCTGTCGGCGCGGCCTTCAAGCGAATCGACGGGCTGATGCGCGAAGCGGTCGAAAGCCCGCCCGGCGAGCGCGCGCCCATGCCGGCGCTGGTGGGCGAGGTCGCCTTGGAGGGCGTCTCCTATCGTGCCGACGACAATGCGCCGGCGATCCTGCGCGACACCGATCTCGTGGTGGCCGCCGGCGAGATCCTGGGCATCGTCGGGCCGTCGGGCTCGGGCAAGACGACGATCGCCAATCTCGTCCAGGGATTGTTCAAACCCACCGCCGGCCGTGTGCTGGTCGACGGCACCGACATTGCGCACATCTCGCCGGCGCAGCTGCGCGCCCAGATCGGCTGCGTGCCGCAGGACGTGCAGCTCTTCACCGGATCGGTGCGCGAGAACATCGCGATGGGCGTGGTCGACAAGGATCCCGGCCGGGTCGTGGCGGTGGCGAGGTTCGTCGGCGCGCACGATTTCATCCAGCGCCTGCCGCAGGGCTACAACACCGTGCTGGGCGAGCGCGGCCACGGGCTGTCGACCGGCCAACGGCAGCTTCTCTGCATCGCCCGCGCGCTGATCCGCAACCCGCGCATCCTGATCCTCGACGAGGCGACCAGCGCGCTCGACCCCGCCACCGAAGAACAGCTGCTGCGCCAGCTCAAGGCCAATACCCGCGGCCGCACGGTGATCATGATCACCCATCGGCTGGCGCCGCTCGCCATCGCCGACAGGGTGGCGCTGGTGATGGACGGCAGGATCGAGAGAATCGGCCCGCCGACCGACGTCATGGCCTATGCGCGCATCCGCATGGCCGAGGCCAGTCGCGGCCAGAGCGCCGCCGGCGCGGCAGCGCATGTCGTTGCCCAAGCGATGCTGGCGTAGACCCGCTCAGGCCTAGGCGATATCGCCGAAGTCGGGATCTTCCAGCCGGGCCAACCGTTCGGAGGCCAGCCGCGCGCAGTCGATCAACAGCGACTTGCGGCGCGCCGCCGCCACTGGCCGGCGCGGCGATGAGCGCAGGATCTCCCCGCCATAGGAGTCGGCCACGATCAGGCCGATCTCCTCCGGAATGAGCGACTGCGGGAAGTCGACGGGCACGGCGACGTAGAGCTGGTCGCACCAGTCGAGATAGTCGGGCCATTTGACGTCGACCCGCCAATCCTCGATCGATGATTTCACCTCGACGATGGTGATCTCGCCGGCGCGGCCCACGGCGAAGATGTCGGCCCGCCTGCCGTCGGGCAACGGCACTTCGAGCAGCACCGAATGGCCGGCCTGGCGCATCAGCCGGCAGGCGCCGCGGCAGACGGCGAGGGTGACTTCGGGGCGCGCCTGTCGCGTGACGGACAGCATGCTCATGGGCCGGATCTAGCGGTTGGACGGAGTCCTTGGCGGATTGGCGCGCGCCGCCGATCCTTCGTCGCTCGGACGCTCGGACGTCGGCACGAAGCTCTGCGCTAATGCCTCGGCGCGCTTGCGGTCTGGTTCGGCAATTTGCTCCGCCGCCTTTTCCCGAACGACGCGGGAATCCGGGTGGCCGCCCTTCTCGGCGAGCAACAGCCACTTGTAGCCCTCGACCGGATCGCGCGCGCCGGCGACGCCGCCGATCAGCATGATGCCGACCGCATGCTGGGCCTGCGGCAATCCCTGCTGGGCGGCGCGACTGTACCAGAGCAGCGCCTGCGCGGGATCGCGCGGTACGCCGACGCCGGCGAAGTAGGCGTTGGCGAGCTTGAACTGCGCCGACGGCACGCCGGCGTTGGCGGCTCCCTGGTACCAGCTCAGCGCCGATTGGACGATCTTCTCGTTGGTTGCCTTGTCGCGGGTGGCGGGCGTGCGCGCCGCCAAGTCGCCCATGGCAAGGGCGGCCTCGGGTATGCCGCTTTCCTGCGCTTGTATCAGCCAGCGCTGGGCGGCCACGGGATCGCGTTTGACGCCGTTGCCTTCACTCAGCGCCAGGCCGTAGCGCAGTCCGGCCAGGGCATTGCCTTTCTCGGCCGCCCGTCGATAGAGGTCGGCGGCGCGCACCGGGTCGGCGACGGCCTGTCCCGCGCTCTCCGATAAGGCGCGGCCCAGCGTGTAGAGCGCCTGCGGGTCGCCGCTGGCCGCCGCCTTCTCCAGCCAGGCGCGCGCCTGGATGAGGTCGGCCGGCACGCCCTGGCCGCGCATATAGAGAATTCCGAGATTGATCTGGGCGCGTACGTGGCCGGCCGCCGCGGCCTTCTCGAAGAGCTCGACCGCGCGCTTCTCGTCGCGCGGCGTGCCCGCCAGACCTTGGGCATAGACCAGTGCCAGCCGGTGTGCGCCTTCGCTCGAGCCGGCGTCGGCGGCATGTTGGATGTGGCGCAGTCCTTCGCGATCGGCGCCGCGGTCGAATTGGACGGCGCCCAGCCAGGCTTCGGCATCGACGTCGCTCGAGGCGCGCGCCCGAAAAGCGGCTTCGGCCGCGGCGAGATCGCCGGCACGATAGGCTTCGACCGCAGGGCGCAAAGCCGGCGCGACGTCGGCCGCGCCGACCTGTTGGCCGTGCGCGACGCCGCTTACGGCGAGCAGCGCCGCGAGCAGCGCCACCCGCAGCGCGATCATTTCGTCTTGAAGGTGTAGGCCAAAGCTTCCGCCTTGGCCTTTTCGATTTCGTCGGGCTTCAGCTCACGCGCTATCTGCTCGTAGGCCTGCGGCGCCACTGGCGCGTTCCAGTGTTCGGCGATGGCGATCCACTTGTAGGCGTCGAAGGCGCTTTTCGGCACGCCCTTGCCTTCGGCATAAGCGCCGGCGACCGGCAGCATCGCCGGCACATAACCGCGCTCGGCGGCGTCGAGCAGCAGGGGCGTCGCCTTGTTGACGTCGTAGAACTTCGACTCGGGATTGCCGTAGATGTAGAGGCCGGCGAGGAACTGAGCGCGCGGGTCGCGTTCCTTGAGCAGGACCTGGACTTCTTTTTCCGCGGTCGCCAAATCGCCGGCCTGCATGGCCTTGACAGCTTCCTCTACGCCGGCCGCGGCGGGCTGGGCAAGAACCGTCGACATTGCGGCGCAACCGAACAGGGCGAGCAGGAGTCGACAACAAGAGACGAATCGCACGAATGAACACTCCAGGAGACGGCGGCCAGTTTGAGTTCTGCTGGCTGGGTCGGGTTCGTTTACCATGGAATTGGGGCCGAAGCCGGCATGAAGCGCTGATCGCGATGGCAAGTCGCGGGGGATTTTTCTCCCGCTTGGGGAGCGTTTCTGTCGGTGCAGCAGGCTCAACTGCAACTTTCGGTCAATTTGCACTTCACTCGCTGGAGTGGATTCGGCTCCGAGCAATCAACTCATTGAAATCAAAAGAATAATCGAACATTCCACGGCAATTTGCGCGAAACCTGCACCCCCTTTTTTGCCTATCTGCTGTCGCAAAGATGCAAGAAAACCCAGCAAATGCCGGGGGGTATCCCAACTCAGATATGCAGTTTTGCAAGTGACGTGCGCCGGTCTCATTTGTTAAGTTATCTGCATTAGAGACAGCCCTAGGCTGTTGTAATTCATATCCGAAAGGTTTTCCCGCCCAGAACTGGCAGCGCTTTCTACCCGGCGCGCCGTGACCCCCGAGATCCCAATAGCCCGCCGGCGGCTTTCCCAGGCCGCTCATCGAAGCCCCCTTCCCACACACCCCAAGGCTTCGATAACCCCACACCCAGGCGGGCTCCTAAGGAAGGCCGGTCGTTCCCCAAGCGGCCGGCCTTTCGTATTTTTGACCGCAATCCACAGGCTGCAGCACCGTCGGGATTGACCCATGCAAAAAATTAAGGAAAAGCGGAAGGCAGGGCATCACTTAGGCCAGATAGTTGCAGCGCCAACGCAATCTCAGATACCCCAAAAGCGTCTATCTTGGAAAAAGAAATGCAACAAAACCGGGGGGTAGAGTCAGTCAAGATATGCATTTTTGCAAGTTACCAATCGCGCAACCCATGTTAAAGTATCGCCATTAAAGAAATTCTTATTCTATTGGTTTCAATATGAAAATTGTCGGATTCCCAATTGATGTCTCGCGTTCGCAGGATGGCCGCATCGTACGCGGTCTGCGAACCCGGCAAGCGCTTATCCAGGCGACCTTGGACCTCATTCAGGCCGGTGACGTTGAACCGACCTCGGCCGCCATCGCCACCATCGCCGGTGTGTCGAGCCGCGCGCTCTTCCAGCACTTCACCAGCCTTGCTGATCTCTACGCCGCTGCGTTCGACTTGGCGGTGGGCCGTGCCTTCGACCTCAACCGTCCGGTGGATGCCGCCGCGCCGCTCACCAATCGCATCGAGCTTCTGGTGTCCGACCGCGCACAGCTGTTCGAGGAGTGGCTGCCGGTTTGGCACTTCGCCGAACGCGTGCGCAGTGTCGCGCCGGCCGTGGGTTTGGGCGTTGCTCAACTTCGCCGGTTGCTGCGCGAGCGGCTGGCCGGTTGGTTCGCGACCGAGCTCAGCAATCTCGACCCGGGCGCGCGCGATCTCGTCCTCGACTCGCTCGATGTCGCATTCGGCCTCGACAGCTGGATGAACATGCGCGAGCAGCTTCGCCTGTCGCCCGTCCACGCATCGCGCACCTGGCGCTTCACCGCAGAGGCCATCGTTTTGCAGGCGCTCACGGTTCCCTATCAGCCCGAGGCGGTGGCCTAACCAGCCGCCACGGCGAAGCCACCCTTCCCACACCCCAAGAAGGCTTCGCCGTTTACCCACCCCAGCCGCGGGCTTGTCCAGAAGGCCGGTCGTTCCCCAAGCGACCGGCCTTTCCTTTTGCCGCCAGCGAAGCGGGCAAAGAAAAGGCGACGGGAGCGCCGTCGCCTTTCTCCAATTGCCGAAAGCGCTTCAGTTGGCCTTGGCGCGGAATTTCTCATGGCAGGCGCCGCAGGCCTTGCCGGCGTCGGTGAAAGCCGCGGTCAGCGCCGCCATGTCGCCCGAACCCGCCGCCGTGGCGAGCTTGTCGAAGGCCGCTTCGGCGTTCTTGCTGGCCGCCTGGAAGCCGGCCATGTCGGTCCATACGGCCGGCAGCGCTTTGGTCTCGCCCTTGTCGGAATCGGCGGGAAACATTTTTGCGAAGGCTGGTTCGAGCGTCTTGAGCTTGGCCGCCTGTTCGACCGCACCCGACGTCGGACCCTTGGCGTCGATGATGCCCTTGATCGCGCGCATGGCGGCGGCTGTCTGCTTGCGGTTTTCCTGACGCTCCTTGATCACATCGGCCTGCGCCAGTGCGATCGTCGCGCCGCCGACCATCACCCCAGCGGCAAGCGCGCCGATCACAGCGACAACTAAAGTCTTCCTCATGGACCATCCCCTTTTGAATTCTTCACGACCAACGGGCAATTTTTGCCTCGACGGCGCAGTATTTGTTGCAGACGTTGACGTCAAAGCGAACAAGACAGGCGGCAACGTCTTATCACGACTACGTGTGGTCGCCACGATCGGCGGGGAGAAAGACTGAAATGGCGGATACGACCGACAAGAAGATCCGGGTCTGGGACCTTCCCGTCCGATTGTTCCATTGGACGCTCGTCGTTCTGCTGACGGTGTCGTATTTCACGGGACAGGCCGGCGGCGGCTGGATGAAATTCCACTTTTGGTCGGGCTACGCGATCCTCACCCTGCTGCTGTTCCGCATCGCCTGGGGCTGTGTCGGCAGCACCACCGCCCGCTTCTCGGATTTCGTTAAAGGCCCGATGGCGTGCATCGCCTACCTCCGGGACCTGCTGCTCGGTCGACGCACCTACGAGGTCGGCCACAATCCGGTGGGTGGCGCCATGGTCGTGCTGCTTCTTTTCGCGGTGCTGGCGCAGGTGGTCGCAGGCTTGTTCTCGGCCGACACCGACACGGGTACGGTCACCGGTCCGCTCGCCAGCCTGGTCGCCGACAAGTGGATCGACCGCTTCACGCACTTCCATGAGTTCTGGGTGAACGTGCTCCTGCTCCTGATCGGCCTGCATGTCCTTGCGGCCATCTTTTATCTGGTCGGGAAGCGACAGAACCTGATCGGCGCCATGTTCACCGGGCGCAAGCCGCGCGACCATGTCGTCGTCCCGGGCAAGCCGGCGCCCATGCTCACCTTCGCCTCGGGCCGGCTGGCGGTATCGTTGTTGATCGTTGCCGCCGCCATCGTCTACTTCATCGTGCGGGTGGGCGGCTGAAATCGGGAAGCTGGCGGGCAGCCCCGGCCTTGCTGCTGGGAAGGGCCGCCTCTAGGGTGACCCTAGCCTCCTGTGAACCTGGATTTTGCACCATGAAATTTACCGGTACCGACTCCTATGTTGCCAGCGACGACCTGCGCGTGGCGGTGAATGCGGCCATCGCCTTGCAGCGGCCGTTGCTGATCAAGGGCGAGCCGGGCACCGGCAAGACCGTCCTGGCGCACGAGGTCGCCAAGGCGATCGGCGCGCCGCTGATCGAATGGCACATCAAGTCGACCACCAAGGCCCAGCAGGGCCTCTACGAGTACGACGCCGTCTCACGCCTGCGCGACAGCCAGCTGGGCGACGAGCGGGTCAAGGACATCAAGCAATACATCAAGCGCGGCAAGCTGTGGGATGCCTTCACCGCGGCCGAGCGGCCGGTGCTGCTGATCGACGAGATCGACAAAGCCGACATCGAGTTCCCCAACGACCTGCTGCTCGAGCTCGATCGCATGGAGTTCTACGTCTACGAGACCCAGGAGGTCATCAAGGCCGTGCAGCGCCCGGTGGTGATGATCACCTCCAACAACGAGAAGGAGCTGCCCGACGCCTTCCTGCGCCGCTGCTTCTTCCACTACATCCGCTTCCCCGATCGCGAGATCATGACCCAGATCGTCGATGTCCATTTCCCCGAGCTGCAGCGCAACCTGCTGCGCGAGGCGCTCAACATCTTCTACGACATCCGCGAAGTGCCGGGTCTCAAGAAGAAGCCCTCGACGTCGGAACTGCTCGACTGGCTGAAACTCCTGATGGTCGAGGACATGTCGCCCGACGCGCTGCGCTCCAAGGATTCCAAGCAACTCATCCCGCCGCTGCACGGCGCCCTGCTCAAGAACGAGCAGGACGTCCATCTTTTCGAGCGCCTGGCCTTCATGGCGCGTCGGGAGCAGCGCCAATAGCACGAAGGGGCGCCCCCCATGTTCGTGAACTTCTTCCTCGAACTGCGTCAGGCCAAGGTGCCGGTCTCCATCAAGGAGTACCTGGCGCTGATGGAGGCCATGGATAAGCACGTTGCCGACTACAGCGTCGACAATTTCTACTATCTCTCGCGCTCGGTGCTGGTGAAGGACGAGCGCAACCTCGACAAGTTCGACCGCGTGTTCGGCCATGTCTTCAAGGGCCTCGAGGCGTTGCCGCCCGAGGGCGCGACCGCCGAGATCCCCGAGGAATGGCTGCGCAAGCTCGCCGAGAAGCTTTTGACCGACGAGGAGAAGGCGCAGATCGAGGCGATGGGCGGCTGGGAGAAGCTGATGGAGACGCTGAAGAAGCGTCTCGAGGAACAGCAGAAGCGCCACCAGGGCGGCAGCAAGTGGATCGGCACGGCCGGCACCTCGCCGTTCGGCGCCTACGGCTTCAACCCCGAGGGCGTGCGCATCGGCCAGGACAAGAACCGCGAGGGCCGCGCGGTCAAGGTATGGGACAAGCGCGAGTACAAGAACCTCGACGACACTGTCGAGATCGGCACGCGCAACATCAAGATCGCGCTGCGCCGGTTGCGCAAGTTCGCGCGCGAGGGCGCCGAGGTCGAACTCGACATGCCCGACACGATCCGCTCGACGGCGCGCAACGCGGGCTACCTCGACATCAAGATGATCCCCGAGCGGCGCAACAAGGTGAAGCTCCTGCTGCTGTTCGACATCGGCGGCTCGATGGACGCCCATATCCGCGTCTGCGAAGAGCTGTTCTCGGCGGCGCGCACCGAGTTCAAGCACCTCGAATTCTTCTATTTCCACAACTGCCTCTACGAGAAGCTGTGGAAGGACAATCGCCGCCGCCACGTCGACACCTTCTCGACGGCGGAGCTGCTGCACACCTATCCGCCCGACTACAAGGTGATCTTCGTCGGCGACGCCTCGATGAGCCCGTACGAGATCGCCTATCCCGGCGGCTCGGTCGAGCATTGGAACGAGGAGGCGGGCCAGGTCTGGATCCAGCGCGTGGCCGACACCTATCGCAGCGTGGTGTGGCTCAACCCGGTGCCCGAGCGGCACTGGAGCTACACGCCGTCGATCCAGCTCCTGCAGCAGCTTTCAAGCAACCGCATGTTCCCGCTCACCTTGGGTGGTTTGGACAGCGCGATGAAGGAATTGAATAAATAATCTAGGGGGAACGCAGATGAAGACCGGCCCGGCGATCGCCGAAATTCTCAAGAAGGAAGGCGTCGAATATCTTTTCGCCTATCCGGTGAACCATCTGATCGAGGCCTGCGCCGCGGTCGACATCCGCCCCATCATCGTGCGCCAGGAGCGCATCGGGCTGCACATGGCCGACGCCATGTCGCGGCTCACCAAGGGCCGCAAGATGGGCGTGTTCTGCATGCAGAGCGGACCCGGCTCGGAGAACGCCTATGGCGGCATCGCCCAGGCCTTCGGCGAATCGATCCCGCTGCTGGTCATCCCGCAGGGCTATCCGCGCCGCATTTCCCACGTGCCGCCCAACTTCAACTCGACGCTCGCCATGGCGCATGTCGCCAAGCACAGCGAGCCGGTCACCAATGGCCGCGAAGTCGCCAACATCATGCGCCGGGCTTTCAGCCTGCTGCGCAACGGCCGCGGCTCGCCGGTCATCATCGAGCTGCCGGCCGACGCCTATGCCGAGGACGCGCCCGATCCGCTGGACTACGAGCCGGTCGTCGCCACCAAGTACGGGCCCGATCCGGCCGCGGTCGCCGAAGCGGCCAAGGTGCTGATGGCCGCCAAGCGACCGGTGATCTATGCCGGCCAGGGCGTGCATTGGGCCGAGGCCTATGCCGAGCTGAAGGAACTGGCCGAGCTTTTGGCCATTCCTGTCTGCACCAGCCTCGAAGGCAAGAGCTGCTTCGACGAGACGCATTTCCTCGCCCTGGGCTCGGGCGGCCGCGCCTATCCGAAGGCGGTCAGAAGCTTCCTCGATCGCTCCGACGTCATCCTGGGCATCGGCTGCTCCTTCACCGAGACCAACTTCGGCATCTCCATGCCGCAGGGCAAGACGATCATCCACGCCACGCTCGATCCCGCCCATCTCAACAAGGACGTGAAGATCAAGTACGGCCTCTTGGGCGACGCCAAGCTCACGTTGGCCGCGCTGGTCGCGGCCTGCAAATCCGCCGGCGCCACCAAGCGCGATCCGTCGGGCGTCGCGGCCGAGATCAAGGCGATGACCGACGAGTGGCTGAAGGAGTGGATGCCCAAGCTCACCAACAACGAGGCGCCGCTCAATCCCTACCGTGTGCTGTGGGACCTCCAGCATACGGTCGATGTCGCCAACACCATCATCACGCACGATGCCGGCAGCCCGCGCGACCAGCTCTCGCCGTTCTGGCGCACGACGAAGCCGCACACCTACATCGGCTGGGGCAAGACCACGCAGTTGGGCTACGGACTCGGGCTGGCCATGGGAGCCAAGCTCGCCATGCCGGACAAGCTCTGCATCAACGTGTGGGGCGATGCCGCGATCGGCTTCACCGGCATGGATTTCGAGACCGCGGTGCGCGAGCGCATCCCCATCATGTCGATCCTGCTCAACAACTTCTCGATGGCGATCGAGCTTCACATCATGAAGGTCTCGACCGAGAAGTACCGTTCGACCGACATCTCCGGCGACTACGCCGCCATGGCGCGCGCCTTCGGCGGCTACGGCGAGCGCATCACCAAGACCGAGGACATCGTGCCCGCCATCAAGCGCGGCATCGAACAGACCCGGAAGGGCGTGCCGGTGCTGCTCGAATTCATCACCTCCAAGGAAGTCACGATCTCCGTGCCAAAATAGGAGCGAGCCATGACAGTCGTCCTGACCCCGACCGCCGAATACAAGGTCTCGACCCGAGACGGCCTGTGGATGAGCGCGGCCGACGCCGAGAAGGTCACGGGCTGGGCGCTGAAACCCGAGGGCATGTGCCGCGACGAGCGCTGCGTGCCCCTGCCGGCGTCCGCGGTGAAGGGCGGCGACGTCGATGTCGAGGCCTTCTGGCAGAGACTGGGCGGCCCAGTGATCGCCAGCCGGGACGGCGATGCCTGGGCGCTGGGCGCACCGGCCGACGAACGCAATGCCGCACTCGAGGGTCTGCAGGCGCCCGACTTCACCCTGCCGGATGTCGACAGCAAGCCGCGCACCCTGTCCGAGCTGCGCGGCAAGAAGGTGTTTCTGGCCACCTGGGCCAGTTGGTGAGGCTGCCGCTTCGACTTGCCCGTGTGGCAGTCCCTCTACGCTGAGCTGAAGGACAAGGGTTTCATGGTCGTGGCCGTGGCCGAGGAAAGCCGTGGCGCCCAGCACGCGCGGCCGTGGATCGAAGAGGCCAAGTCGAGCTACTGGCAGCTGATCGATACCGAGCACCGGCTGAGCGATCTCTACAATCTCGTGAACGTGCCGCAGGCGGTGTGGATCGACGAGCAGGGCCGGATCGTCCGGCCGCCCGAGACGGCGGGCTCGACCGACCACTTCCGCCGCATGGACCTCAAGACGCGCACCATGTCGCCTGAGGACCAGGCGGAACGGCTGGCTGCCCGCCAGGCCTATCTCGACGCCGTGCGCGCCTGGGTGACCACCGGCAAGCATGCACTGCCCGCCGATGCGGCGCGCGCCGCCCTGCCCAGGGTGACGCCCGAGATCGCCGAGGCGCGCGCGCGGTTTCGTCTCGGCGTGTGGCTGCGCGACAACGGCCACGCCACCGAAGGCGACCGGCAGATGAATGCCGCGAGCGGCCTGCATCCGGACTCGTGGAGCATGTGGCGCCAGGCCGCCGACCTCGACGAGGTCGGCAAGGCGTCGGGCCCCGAGTTCTGGAAACGTGTGCAGGCGTTGGGCGATCGGCCGTATTATCCGCCGCCCAAACTCTAGGGGGCTGATGCGACTTCACTGGAACGATCTCGGCACCCCGCGCGCCGAGAGAGCCAACGGCCGGACGGTCGAGCTCTCGGGCTTTCCGCTCACGGTGCTGCCGATCGGCGGCGCCGCCCATTTTCTGATGATGGCCGAGCCCGGCTGCTGCCAGGGCTGCGTGCCCGCCAACCGATTGGCCGTGGTCGAGGTCTTCGCCGACCATCCGCTGAAGCTCGGCAACGGTCCGTTGCGGCTGATCGGCACTTGGCAGGTCTCGTTCGATCCCGACGGCTGGCGCTACCAGCTGTGCGGCGCCGAGGTGAAGCCGGGCGTCACGCGCCGCGCCCTGATGGCGGCGAGCCCGCTCTTCTGTCTGCCGGTGCCGGCGATGGCACAAGCCGCCGACGGCACGGCGATCGACATCCACAGTCACGCCGGCAATCTCATCCCGATGAGTTTTGGCCGCGGCCAGTTCGCGGCGGTCGCCGAACCGATGCGCCAGGGTGGGGTGTCGACGATCTGCCTGGCGGTGGTGGCCGATTCGCCGATCATCAAGCTCGCCGACGGGCGCCTGCGGCCCAGCCGCGAGCCGCGGTCCGGCGAGCTTTACGAATTCAGCCGGCGCGCCTTCGAGAAGCTGCATGCGCTGGCGCGCGAGCAGGGATTGCCGATCATCAGGACGTCGGCGGAGCTACGCGCGGCGCGGGCCAACCGGCCGTCCCTCATCGTCTCGTCGGAGGGTGCCGACTTCCTCGAAGGCAAGATCGAGCGTCTCGACGAGGCGTACCAGCGTTGGGCGCTCCGCCATCTGCAGCTCACGCACTACCGGCCGAACGAGCTCGGCGACATCCAGACCGAGCCCAGCGTGCATGGCGGCCTGACGCCCTTCGGCGCCGAGGTGATTCGCCGCTGCAATCAAATGGGCATCGTGGTCGACGTGGCGCACGGCACCTACGATCTGGTCAAGCAGGCGGCTGCGGTCACGACCAAGCCGCTGGTGCTGTCGCACACCTCGCTGACCGACCGGCCGGCGGCCTGGACCCGACGCATCCTGCCCGACCACGCGCGCGCCATTGCGGCAACCGGCGGCGTCATCGGCATCTGGCCCGTTACGGGCTATTTTCCCAACATCGTGGCCTACGCCGAGGGCTTCGCGAAGATGGCCGAGCTGGTCGGCATCGATCATGTCGGCCTCGGCACCGATCAGCTTGGCCTGGTCGGCTCGAGTACGCTGCCGAGCTATGCTGACCTGCCGCAACTCGCCGCCGCGCTGCGCGCAAAATTCACAGCCGACGAGACGGCAAAGCTGCTCGGCGGCAATTACCAACGCGTCTTTCAAGCCAGCCTTGGCTGACGGCATCACACCTCCGTGAAGCCGGCGCGGTCACTGGCCGGCTGCCGCCCGCTCGGATAGGGTTCCGTCATATTTCCAAACGACGGAGACCGGGATGGCTGTTCTCAACGTCAACGGCAAGGCGCTCAACCACAACGCCGATCCGCGCACGCCGCTTCTGTGGGTGCTGCGCGAGCAGCTCGGCCTCACCGGCACCAAGTATGGCTGCGGCATCGCCCAGTGCGGCGCCTGCACAGTGCATATTGACGGCGTGGCGACGCGCTCCTGCCAGGTGCCGGTGACTTCGGTCGGCGCCAAGAAGATCGTCACCATCGAAGGTCTCGCCGCCAACGGCACCCTGACCAAGGTGCAGAAGGCCTGGGTCGAGCTCGACGTGCCCCAGTGCGGCTACTGCCAGAGCGGCATGGTAATGGCGGCGACCGCGCTGCTTGTCGCCAAGCCCAAGCCGACCGACGCCGAGATCGACGCAGCAATGACCAACATCTGTCGCTGCGGCACCTACCAGCAGGTCCGCGAGGCGATCCACGCCGCCGCGGCCAAGGCCTGAGGGGAGGACGCATCATGACGATCCAGACCTCGCTCGGCCGCACGCCCCTCAACAGAAGGGGTTTCCTCGTGAGCGGTGCTGCCGTCGCCGGCGGCTTCTCGCTGGGCTTTTCCGTTCCCTTCGAGGCGGCACACGCCGCCGAGGTGAAGGAGATCAACGCCTGGGTGGTGATCCACCCCGACGACAAGGTGGTGATCCGCATCGCCCGTTCCGAGATGGGCCAGGGCACGCTCACCGGTCTCGCCCAGCTCGTCGCCGAGGAGCTTGAGTGCGACTGGAACAAGGTCACCTGGGAATATCCGACGCCGGGCGAGAACCTGAAGCGCAACCGCGTCTGGAAGAACTTCTCGACCGGCGGCAGCCGCGGCATCCGCGAGAGCAACCAGTATGTCCGCGAGGGCGGCGCCATGGCGCGCGAGATGCTGATCGCGGCGGCGGCGGCCCAGTGGAAGGTGCCGGCGAGCGAATGCAGTGCGGCCAACAGCGTCGTCAGCCACAAGTCGGGCAAGAAGCTCACCTATGGCGCGCTCGCCGCCGCGGCCGCCCAGCTCGAGCCGCCCAAGGAAGTGAAGCTGAAGGATCCCAAGGACTGGAAGATCGCCGGCAAGCCGCTGAAGCGGCTCGACACGCTGGACAAGGTCACCGGCAAGCAGCTCTACGGCATCGACTTCACCATGCCCGGCATGCTGGTCGCGACCGTGCGTGCCTGCCCGGTGATCGGCGGCAAGCTCAAGAGCTTCGACGCCTCCAAGGTCGAGAAGATGCCGGGCGTCAAGAAGGTCGTAGCGATCGACGGCAACGCCGTCGTGGTCGTGGCCGATACCTACTGGAACGCCCGCACCGCGCTCGCCGCGCTGCCGACCGACTGGGACGTAGGCAAGCTGGGCGAGGTCCAGACCGAGACCATCACCGCCATGCTGAAGGAAGGCCTCGACGCTTCCGAAGCCTTCGTCGGCAACAAGGTGGGCGACGCCAAGGCCGCCATTGACAGCGCCGCCAAGAAGGTCGAGGCGACCTACAGTTTCCCCTATCAGAACCATGCCACCATGGAGCCGATGAATGCCACGGCGCGCGTCACCGCCGACAAGTGCGAGGTGTGGTGCGGCACGCAGAACGGCGAAGCGGCACTCGCGTCGGCGGCGGAGGCGGCCGGCCTGCCGGTCGCGCAGTGCGACGTCTACAAGATGATGCTGGGCGGCGGCTTCGGGCGGCGCGGTCGCGCCGATTACGTCCGCCAGGCTGTCCTTGTCGCCAAGGAGATGCCCGGCACGCCGGTCAAGCTTATCTGGTCGCGTGAAGAGGACATGACGCACGGTACGTACCATCCGACCACGATGTGCAAGCTGACGGGCGGCCTCGATGCCCAGGGCAACCTGGTCGGCCTGCACGTGCGCATCTCGGGTCAATCGATCCTGGCCGCGTTGCTGCCGCAGAACCTGCAGAACGGCATGGACCCCGTGGTGTTCCAGGGCCTGGCGCAAGGCGGCGTCGAGGCAGCCTACGGCTACGACGTGCCGAACCTCCTGGTCGATCACGCCATGCGCAACCCGCACATCATGCCGGGCTTCTGGCGGGGCGTGAACGCCAACCAGAACGCCGTCTACATGGAATGCTTCATGGACGAGCTGGCGGAGGCGGCGGGCCAGGATCCGCTGGCCTTCCGGCTGAAGATGCTCAAGCCCAAGAACGCCGCGGTCTTGAAGGCGGCGGCCGACAAAGCGGGCTACGGCAAACCGCTGCCGGCCGGCCATTTCCACGGTCTGGCGCAAATCATGGCTTACGGCAGCTATGTCGCAGGCGTCGCGGAGGTCTCGGTCAGTCCCGACGGCGTGCTCAAGATCCACAAGATTACCGCCGGCACGGATCCAGGCTATGCCGTCAATCCGGCGCAGATCGACCGTCAGGTCGCGGGCTCGTTCGTCTACGGCCTGTCCGCGGCGCTCTATGGCGAGATCACCGTCAAGAACGGCGCCGTCGAGCAGACCAACTTCGACAGCTACAACGTAATGCGCATGGACGAGATGCCCCGGGTCGAGGCAGCGCTGGTTCCGTCGGGTGGCTTCTGGGGCGGCGTCGGCGAGCCGACCATCGCGATCGCCGCGCCCGCGGTACTGAACGCCATCGCCAAGGCGACTGGCAAGCGGGTGCGCGACCTGCCGCTGATGAATCACGAGCTGAAGAAAGGCGCCTGATGCGGCGCTTGCTGCTGCCGGTGCTCGCCAGCGCCTTGTTGCTGGCGAGCTTGGCAGAAGGGCGGCCGGCGCGGGCAGTCGAGGCGCCGCCCGGCGCAAGCTCGTGCACCGGCTGTCACGCCGCACAGAAGATTCCGGACTCGGTGATCCCGCACATCGCCGGCCGCAAAGCAGCGGACATCGCCACGGCCATGCGCGAGTACCGGAGCGGCGCCTGGCCCTCGAGCGTCATGGGCCGCATCGCCAAGGGCTTCGACGATTCCCAGATCGACGCCATTGCGGCCTGGTTCGCCGCGCAGCCGGAGTAGGGCGCATGACGAGCCGGCGCGCGTTCCTCAAGCTCACCGTCGCCGCTGGCCTCGCGCCTGCCGTCGCCTCGGCGCAGGGCACGGGCCGCGTCGTCGTCATCGGCGGCGGCTTCGCCGGCGCCACCGCGGCACGCACGCTGAAGGCGCTCGAGCCCAGGCTCAGCGTCACCCTGGTCGAGCCCAACCGCATCTTCACGGCCTGTCCCTTCAGCAACGACGTGCTGGCCGCGATTCGGGAAATCTCGCAGCAGCAATTCGGCTATGACGGCGTGGTGCGCGCCGGCGTCACGCTTGCCCAGACCGCGGCCACCGCGGTCGACGCCGCCGCCAAGACTGTCACCCTGGCCGACGGCAACAGGCTTTCCTACGACCGGCTGGTGATGGCGCCCGGCATCGACTTCAGGTGGGACGCCCTGCCGGGCTATGACGAGGCGGCGGCCGAGAAGATGCCGCACGCCTGGAAGGCCGGGGCGCAGACCGTGCTGCTGCGCCAGCAGCTGCAGGCCATGAACGATGGCGGCCTGGTGGTCATCTCCTCGCCGGCCAATCCCTACCGGTGTCCGCCCGGCCCCTACGAGCGCGCCAGCCTGATCGCCTATTGGCTGAAGATCTGGAAGCCGAAATCGAAGCTTCTGATCCTTGATTCCAAGGACGCCTTCTCCAAGCAGCGCCTGTTCCAGAACGCCTGGCCCCAGCTCTATCCCGGCATCGTCGAATGGGTGTCGCTCTCCCAGGGCGGCAAGGTGACGTCGGTCGATCCCGCGACGCTGACCTTCGTCACCGATTTCGCCCGTCACAAGGCTGCGGTCGGCAATGTCATCCCGCCGCAGAAGGCCGGCGCCATCGCGGCCCAGGCCGGCGTCGCCGATCGCACCGGTTGGTGCCCGGTCGAGCCGGTTGCCTTCGAATCGACCCTGCAGCCCGGCATCCATGTGGTGGGCGATGCCGCCATCATGGGCGGCATGCCGAAGTCGGCCTTCGCCGCCAACGCCCAGGCCAAGGTCTGTGCGGCCGCCATCGTCGAGCTGCTGGCCGGCCGCAAGCCGGTCGACCCGATCCTGATCAACACCTGCTACAGTCTGGTGGCGCCCGACTACGGCATCTCCATCGCCGGCGTCTATCGGCCCGACAAGGGCGTGTTGGCCGACATTCCCGGCGCCGGCGGCACCAGCCCGCTCGAGGTCGTCGGCGGCTTCCGCTCCCAGGAGGCGCTCTACGCCGAGAGCTGGTTCAAGACCATCACCGCCGAGACCTTCGGTTGAAGCGATGGTACGAGCGGGCCCGCTCGCCGTCCTCCTGGCTTTGGCCGCCCCCGCGGCGTGGGCGCAGCAGGGGCCGCGAGACGTCGTCGTCGTCGAGGGCGATGCCATCCCCGAGCCGCTCGCGACCCGGCCGGGCGATGCGGCGCGTGGTCGGGCGATCGTCGCCAACCGCAGCGTCGGTCTTTGCCTGCTGTGCCACAGTGGCCCGATTCCCGAGGAGCGCTTCCAGGGCACGCTGGCGCCGAGCCTCGCCGGCGCCGGCGCGCGCTGGTCGGTGGGCCAGCTCCGCCTGCGCATCGTCGACGGCGCACGTCTCAATCCAGACACGATCATGCCGCCCTATTACCGGACCACCGGCCTGCGCCGCGTCGCCAGGACCTTCGAGGGCAAGACCATCCTGACCGCCGAGCAGGTCGAGGATGTGGTGGCTTATCTCGCGACCCTGAAGGAGTAGAGTCCGCGTCATGCCTTCCCCTCCCGACCGCCGTGCCTTCCTGGCCGGCGCCGCCCTGCTCACCGTGCTGCCGCTGTCGGCCGCGCGCGCGACTCCGGACGCCATGGCCGCCGCTATCAAGGAAGTGGTCGGCGAAGGAACGATCCGCGAGGGCAAGGTGAAGCTCGATCTGCCGCCGCTGGTCGAGAACGGCAACGTCGTGCCGCTCACCGTATCGGTCGAGAGCCCGATGACGCCGGCCGACCACGTCAAGGCGATCCACGTCTTCAACGAGAAGAATCCGCAGCCGCATGTCTTCAGCGCCCGCCTCGGGCCGCGTAACGGCAAGGCGGTGATCGCCACCCGCATCAAGCTCGCCGATTCGCAGAAGATCGTCGCCATCGCCGAGACCAGTTCAGGCGCGTTCTGGAGCGCTTCCGCCGACGTGATCGTCACCCTGGCGGCCTGCATCGAGGACGTCACATGACCAACGTCCTCATCAATGCGCCCAAGACCGCCAGGCCGGGCGAGATCGTCGAGATCAAGGCGCTGATCCTGCATCCAATGGAGACCGGGTTCAGGCCTGGCACCAACGGCCGCATCATTCCGCGCAACATCATCGAGCGCTTCACAGCCACCTGGAACGGCGTGGAGATCTTCCGCATGGAGATGTCGCCCGCGATCGCCGCCAATCCCTTCGTGTCTTTCTTCGCGGTCGCGACGGAGAGCGGCACCATCGGCTTGCGCTGGACGGGCGACCAGGGCTTCCTCGTCGAGGAGCAGGTCGCCATCGCCGTGGGATGAGAACTGCCTGGATAGCGCTCGGCCTGGCGTCGGTATTCGTCGCCACTTTCGCGCTGGCGCAGGGCGCGGCCGACAAGCGTCGCTCGGGCTACCAGGACATGGGTGAGGCGCTGCAGAAGATGCAGGACGACGACACCGCCAATCCCGGCATGCTGTTCGTCCAGCTCGGCGAGCAGCTCTGGAGCCAGCCGGCCGGCGCCGCCAACAAGTCCTGTGCCGACTGCCACGCTGCCGGAAGCATGAAGGGCGTCGCCACCCGATACCCCGCCATCCCCAAGGATGCCGCCGGCAAGGATGTCGGAGGGCCGGTCGACCTCGAGGGCCGCATCAATCTCTGCCGTACCGCCAACCAGCGGGCGGAGCCGTTCGCACCGGAGAGCCGGGACCTGTTGTCGCTCGAAGCCTATGTCGCGAGCCAGTCGCGCGGCCAGCCGATCGCGCCGCCGCCCGATCCGCGGCTTGACCCGTTTCGCGCGCAAGGCGCCGAGATCTATCGGCGCCGCCAGGGTCAGCTCAACCTCAGCTGCGCCACCTGCCACGACGATAATGCCGGCAAGAAGCTGGCCGGTGTGACGATCCCCGAGGCGCATCCCACCGGTTATCCGATCTATCGCCTGGAATGGCAGGCGCTCGGCTCGCTGAAGCGCCGGCTGCGCAACTGCCTCATCGGCATTCGCGCGGAGGCTTATGCTTACGATGCCCCCGAATACGTGGCGCTCGAGATCTATCTGATGGATCGCGCCAAGGGCATGGCCCTCGAGGCGCCCGGCGTCCGGCCCTGAACGGAGCGAAATATTCTCCAGGGTTCGCCTCGGGGAGACTGATCTCCTGCGCCACGGCCCATATTCGACCGTCCGTTTCATTGCCGGCGTGATCCGCCGGCTCCTACAGTCGGCGCATGCTGAGCCTTGCCAATCAGTTCGTCGCCCGCGCCACCCGCTTCATCTTGGCCGCCCAGGATGAGCCTGCCCTGTGGACGATCTCGGTCCATGGCCGGGTCATGGGCTCGCTGGTCTGCGAGGCCGGCCTCTGGCGACTCTCCTGGTTCGAGGGCACCGACCGGCGGCTCGCCAACTATGCCGGACCGGTCGACGGCAACGTCGACGCCCTGGCCGAGACGTTGAGCGCCCGGCTGGGGGCCCCGGTACGCCTGGAATCGCTGCCGCTCTGAACGCTTGTTGAGATTTCGGGCACAAGGCCCGACAGTGCTGCGGCAGCTCTTCGCGGGTGTTTTGAATCATGGATGCGATCGACAGGAAGATCGTGGCGCTCCTCCAGGAGGATGCGAGCCTCTCGCTGGCGCAGATCGCGCATCGGGTCGGGCTGTCGCAAAGCCCGTGCTGGAAGCGCATCCAGCGCCTGGAGAAGTCCGGCGTCATCCTGAAGCGCGTGGCGCTGGTCTCGCCGGAATCGATCGGCATGGGGCTGACGGTGTTCGTCTCGATCGAGACCGGCGATCACTCATCGGCCTGGTTGTCGAAGTTCGCCCAGACCGTCACCGCCCTGCCCGAGGTCATGGAATTCCATCGCATGGCCGGCGACATCGACTACATGCTGCGCGTGGCCGTGCCCGACATGCAGGCCTACGACGCTTTCTACAAGAAGCTGATCGACACCATGCCGCTCAAGAACGTGACCTCGCGCTTCTCCATGGAACGCATCAAGTCGACCACTGCGTATCCGCTGTCGGTCGAGATGCGGAACCCGAAGGACGGGAAGAAGAAGGGCTGAGAGCGAGCACGAGCACTTCCTCCCCCGTCTTACGGGAAAGGTGGCCCGCAGGGCCGGAGGGGGAAAGCCCCAGTCGAATTCCCGGCAAGTTTCAGATCTGAAATTTTCCAAGGCCGCCTGTGGTGCCTTCCCCCTCCGCCCCTTCGGGCACTTCCCCCGTATGACGGGGGAAGCAAGAGGTGGGTGCGAAACGGCTTCGCGCCGGTCCGTGGACGGCCGGTTAGCCCAGGGTTACCTTCGGGAACCGCCTGCCCATCCGGAGCGTTTCCATGACCGTGCATGCCCTCAAGTCGCCGAAAGTCGCCAGCCTGCGTTCGACGGTCTCGCCCGCGGAGTGGCAGGCGCGTGTCGACCTCGCCGCCGCCTACCGCCTGATCGACCTCTACGGCATGTCCGACCTGATCGCCAACCACATCTCGGTGCGGGTGCCGGGCGAGCACGACGCCTTCCTGATCAATGCCTACGGGCTGCTCTACGAGGAAATCACCGCCTCGAGCCTGCTCAAGATCGACCATCAGGGCAACATCCTCGCCAAGCCGGATTTCGGCAGCCTCGACTACGGCGTCAACCGCGCCGGCTTCATGATCCATAGCGCCATCCATATGGCCAAGCCGGACGTGGCCTGCGTCATGCACACCCACACTTGGGCGGGCATGGCGGTGTCGACCATGGAATGCGGCCTGCTGCCCAACACCCAGACTTCGATGCGTTTCGCCAAGATCAGCTATCACGACTATGACGGCGTCGTGATCGACACCGATTCGCGGGCGGCGCTGGTCAAGAGCCTGGGCGACAACAACGCCATGATCCTGCGCAACCACGGCCTGCTCACGACCGGAGCCACGATTCCCGAGACCTTCAACGCCATGCATCGCCTCGAGCTCTCCTGCAAGACGCAGATCGCGGCGATGTCGTGCAACACCAAGCTGGTCGACGTGCCGACCCAGGTGGTCGAAGCGACCTATCAGAATTACCAGCCGCATGTCCGCCGCCCGTTCGGCGTGCTCGACTGGCCGGCGCTCCTGCGGAAGCTCGACCGGATCGATCCGGGCTTCCGCGACTGATTGGATACGCCGCACAGCTCCGTACGGGCCTTCGCCGTCGTCGCCTGCGGTTATTGGACCGCGCCGGGATATCGTTTCGTCGCCTGGCTGCTGACGGCCGGCATGGTGGTGCTGGGCGTCGCCAATGTCGGGATCGCGCTGTGGCTCAACATCTGGAATCGCGACTTCTTCAATGCCCTGGAGAAGCGCGATCTGGCGCGGCTCTTCGAGTTGCTGTGGATTCTCGCCGTCATCGTGGTGTCGGCGGGCGTTGCCGTCGCCACCCAGCTCCACGTCAAGCGCCGGCTGCAGATCAATTGGCGGAGCTGGCTCTCCGGCATCACCGTCCAGCGCTGGCTGCATTCGGGCCGCCAATACCAGCTCGGCATGCTGGCCGAGGAAGTCGACAATCCGGACGGCCGCATCGCCGAGGACATCCGCGTGGCGACCGAATTCGCCGTCGAATTCGCCCAGAGCCTCCTGCAGTGTGTCCTGCAGCTCTTCACCTTCCTGAGCGTGCTGTGGGTCCTGTCGGGAACACTGCCGATCAAGTTTGCCGGCGTCGAATTCCAGCTCCCGGGCTACATGGTATGGGCCGCCGTGGCCTATGCCCTGGTCGGTTCGCTGCTCACCTATGCCCTCGGTCGCGGGCTGATCCATGCCGGCAATGTCCGCCAGGGCCGCGAGGCCGATTTCCGGTCGGGCCTGACCCGGGCGCGCGAGCATGCCGAAGGCATCGCCCTGATGCGCGGCGAGGACGACGAGCGCGAGCGGCTGCGCGGATCGCTGTTCGATCTGCGCACGGCCTGGCATGTCCAGACGCGCGGTCAGGGCAACCTCTCGCTGCTCACCAGCTCGCTCGCCTATCTGGCGCCCATCGTGCCGCTGATCGTGGCGCTGCCGCGCTACCTCGCCGGTGAGATTCAGCTCGGCGGCTTGATGCAGACTGCGCAGGCCTTCTCCAGCGTGCAATGGGCGCTGTCGTGGCTCATCGACAATTTCCCGAAGGTCGCCGACTGGCGCGCCTCGACCGATCGCGTCGTGCACCTGCACATGGCGCTGCTCGACCTGGAGGAAAGCGTCGAAGGCGATGGCGAGCGCATCACCCTGCATGAGCCCACCGAATCGGATTCGCTCATCATGCGCAAGCTCGGTCTCGCGCGCCCCGACGGCGAGATGCTGGTGGCGGAGGCGGAGATCGAGATCCGGCGCCCCGAACGTGTGCTGATCCGCGGCCAGTCCGGTAGCGGCAAGAGCACGATCATGCGGGCGGTCGCCGGCGTATGGCCGTGGGGCAGGGGCGCCATTCACCTGCCCAAGGGTGCCATCACCTTCATGCCGCAGAAGCCCTATTTCCCGGTCGGCACGCTGCGCGACGCCATGCTTTATCCCAAGGTTCCGGAGGGCATCACCGACGAGGTGCTGAAGGACATGCTGCACAAGGTCGGCCTCGATCATCTGCGCGACCGGCTCGACGAGACCGAGCGCTGGGACCACATCCTGTCGGGCGGCGAGCAGCAGCGCGTGGCCTTTGCGCGCGTGCTGGTCCACAAGCCGGAGTGGATCTTCATGGACGAGGCGACGTCGGCGCTCGACGAAACCGGTCAGGAGAACGTCATGAAGCTCCTGATCGAGGAGCTGCCCGAGACGTCGATCGTGAGCATCGGTCACCGGCCGGGTCTCGAAGTCTTTCATACCCGCGAGCTGACCCTGGTGCCGGGCGAGAAAGGCGCCAGGTTGAAGCCTGAGGTCGAGGCCAGCAGGCGCGCCTTGAAGGACGTCTACCGCGTCATGTCGGAAGCCAGCCGCAGGCACCCGCGCGAGCCCGGCTTCTGGTCGAGCTTCCGCACGAACCTCCGATCCAACCTGCTTGGGCGCTAGAGTGGACTCATCATTCCTCCCCTTCGCGGATTCCGCGAAGGGGAGGTGGCCCGAAGGGCCGAAGGGGTCATGAGCACAACGGCTAGTATCCATGACCCCCTCAGTCGCCGTATGAGGGCGCCACCTCCCCAGCTTCGCTGCTACGGAGTCGACACAACTCGGAAGTCATACCTCCCCCGTCTTACGGGGGAGGTGCCCCCGAAAGGGGGCGGAGGGGGAAGGCCCCACAGACGGTCCTCCTAAATTCCAGATCTGAAATTTGCAGATACTCGACTGGGGCTTTCCCCCTCCGGCCCTGCGGGCCATCTCCCCCGTATGACGGGGGAGGCAAATGAAATGACGATGTGTCCACCCCGTAGCAGCTTCGCTGGGGAGGAAATGACTCGTTAGTGGCCGACCCCATGCGCAGCGGGGTTGACCTGATGGGCCGCATCGGCTTCCGTCCACAATAGTTGCTCTATCCGAAGAGGCTTCGACCCATGTCCGAAGGCACGCGCAGCGAGGGAGAGACATACGCCCAACGGCCGGCGCTGCGCGGCACGCGCCACATGGTGGCGGCCGGCCATTACGGCGCGGCCCATGCCGCCTTCGCGATCCTCGAGGCGGGCGGCAACGCCGTCGACGCCGCGGTCGCCGGCGGCATCGCGCTGGGCGTCCTGCAACCGGATATCGTGAACGTGGCCGGCGTGGCGCCGATCATGCTGCGCATGGCCGACGGCGTGGTCCAGACCATCGCCGGTCTCGGCTACTGGCCCGCCGCCACCGATCCCGACCGGCTCACCCGCGAGAATGGCGGCCACATTCCGGAAAACATCCTGCGCACGGTCATTCCGGCCGCGCCGGACGCCTGGATCACGGCGCTGAGCCGCTTCGGAACGATGAAGTTCGGCGAGGTTGCCCAGGCCGCCATCCGTTTCGCCGACGAGGGCTTCCCGGTCTATCCGCTGCTGGCCGACATGATCGCGGTGCGCAAGGCCAAGTATGCAAGGTTTCCCTCCAGCACGGCGATCTTCCTGCCCGGCGGTGAGCCGCCCAAGGTGGGCACGCTGTTCGTGCAGAAGGACCTGGCGCGCACGCTGCGTTACATGGTGGACGAAGAAGCCGCCAGCCTCGCCCGCCATGGCGACCGCGCGGTCGGACTCGAAGCGGCCCGTGCCGCGTTCTATCGCGGCGATATCGCCCAGGCGATCGTGGCTTTCCACAAGCAGGAGGGCGGATGGCTGACGGCGCAGGATCTCGCCGACTACCATTCGCCGATCGAACGCGCGCCATCGGTTCGCTTTGCCGGAACCGACGTCTACACCTGCGGCGCCTGGTGCCAGGGGCCGGTGCTCGGCCAGGCGCTCAACATCCTCGATGCGCCAGCCCTCAAGGCGGCCGGCCACAACAGTGCCGACTACCTTCACACGGTGGCGGAGGCGCTGAAGCTGGCTTTTGCCGATCGCGAGGCCTTCTACGGCGACCCGCGGCACGTTGATGTGCCGCTGGAGGCCCTGCTCGAGCGCGACTACGGCGCGGCCCGGCGGGCGTTGATCGATCCGGCCCGGGCATCGCCGGAGATGCCGCCGCACGGCGACCCTGGCGGCGTCAGGCGACGCGAGCGGGGCGGCGGCGCGGCACCGCGGCGTGAAGGCGTCCCGGCCAGTCCGCCGCGCGACACGTCCTACATCTGCGTGGTCGATCGCTGGGGCAATACCGTGTCGGCAACGCCCAGCGACGGCTCATCCGAGTCTCCCGTGGTGCCGGGGACCGGCCTGGTCCCGTCGTCGCGCGGCTCGCAGTCCTGGACGTCCGAGGGCCATCCCAGCCGGCTGGCGCCGGGCAAGCGGCCGCGGCTCACGCCCAGCCCCGCCATGGCCGTGGCACCCGGACGGTTCGTGCTGCCGCTCGGCACGCCGGGCGGTGATGTGCAGGCCCAGGCCATGCTGCAGGCTCTGCTCAACATGGTTCTGTTCGGCATGGATCCGCAGGATGCGGTGGAACATCCGCGCATCGCCACCTACAGCTTCCCCGATAGTTTCGAGCCGCACGACTATTTCCCCGGCCGGCTCTGCATTGAATCGCGCATCGCGCGCGAAACCGGCGACGCGCTGGCGGCGCGCGGCCACCGCGTGGCCTGGTGGCCGGAGCGCATCTGGCGTGCCGGCGCAGTCTGCACCATCCACGCCGATCTTCAGTCGGGCATCATGACGGCCGGCGCCGACCCGCGGCGGGCGAGCTACGCGCTCGGCTGGTGACCGGGACGCTGCACCACGAAGAGCACGGCTCAGGTCGTCCGATCGTCTTCCTCCATGGCTGGACCATGGACCACCGGGTCGAGATGGCCGACTACGAGAAGATCTTTGCCGCCCGTCCGGGCTGGCGGCGCATCTATCCCGACCTGCCGGGCATGGGCCGTTCGGTGGCGGGCGACGGGATCAGGACGCAGGACGACGTGCTGCAGGCCGTCCTCGCCTTCATCGATCGCGTGGTGCCGCAGGAGCGCTTCGTGCTGGCGGGAACGTCGGGCGGCGCCTATGTGGCGCGCGCCGTGGTTGCCCGCCGCCGGTCAAGGGTGGCGGGCCTCTTGCTTCGCGTGCCGTGCATCGTGGCCGACACCGCGCAGCGCACCCTGCCATCCTTCCGTCCGCTGGTCCGCAACGACGGGCTCGTGGCGTCCCTGGCCAGTGAGGAACGGATGAGCCTGGGCGAAATCCTGGTGCAGACGCCAGCGTACCTCGAAATGTTGCGGGCGAAGGTCGCTGCGGTGATCGAGCCGGCCATCGAGGCGACCCAGCCGATCGCCAACGAGATCCGCGCCGATCCTCGCCGCTATGGCTTTTCGTTCGATCTGGCCGAAGAGGAGAAATCGTTCGAGGCGCCGACGCTCATCATCGCCGCGCGGCAGGACCTCACCGTGGGCTATCGCGATGCCTGGGACATCCTTGAGAGCTATCCGCGCGCGCCCTTCGCTGTGCTCGACCGGGCAGACCATGTCTGGCCAATCGAAACGCCCAATCTCCTCGCGGCACTCGTTGAGGACTGGTTGGCCCGCATCGCCCTCGCCGAGCGTGCGGCCTGATCGGACTTCCAGGACTTCGCGCGCAGGCCTCGGCGGTCTGGTTCAGCGCACCGAGTAGACGAATGAACCGCCCGTCGACTTCGCGCTGCCGGCGCCGCCCGATACGCTCATGGCTTCATAGACGAAGAGCACGAAATCGCTAAAGGCCTTGCGGCCGTCAAAGGCATCCTGACTAACCACACGGGTACAGTTCGCGGCGGCTGAGGCGCAAACGTAGAAATCCGTCATGCCGTAGGAGCCGACCTTGATCATGTCCTCGGTCTTGCCGGGCGTCGTGCGCAGAAAGTGGTACTTCAGATTGGGATTGACGTACGGATGGAGCAACTTTGCGTTGAGGTCGTCGATGCACACGACGCAGTTCGGTCCTTGGGTAAAAGTCGGATCGGCGTGAATCACGCGCGAATGCGGCGCCCTGGGATTGTTGTCCTGGCAGCCGTCCAGCCTGTAGATGACGTTTCCGGCGGGCGATGCCGAGACCGCCATGGCCTGCATGGAGTATTCGCACAGGAACTGCCTCTCCGCTTCTTCCTTGCTGAGGTCGCGGGTTATGTCTGGGCGCGGCATGGTTCCCGTGACATACTGGTAGAGGGTTCGCAGCCGCCGGATCTGGTTCGAGGAATTGGCCGGCACCATCGTCCAGCTTTGATTCCAGGCATCGGTGACCTGGACGCCGAGGGCCGGGACGGCGTTGGCGATCTGGGTCGAGAACTGGGCGCTGGGACTGGCCGCACTCGTGAACCGCGCGGTCGTGGCGACAGGTGATCCCAGCGGCAGGCTGATCGACGGCGTCACGGCATTGGCGGTCTGGGCCGTGCCGATGGAAATCGTCACTTGAGACGGCACGAATTCCGGGTCGTTGAGCGCCTGGGCGAGATTGAAAAAGATCTGCCGTTTCTCCAGTGAATTCAGCGAGGACGCCAGGTCCGCCGCGTTGTAGTTCAATTGGCTGCTGGCGCACCCCGAGCCGAGAAAACAGACGGCGATGCAGACCAGGCGTCGAAACGTCCCCATGCCCCCCAACACGTATCCCCCAATAGCTTGCTGCCGCTCAATCTACGCAAAAGGCGCAGCACTTCCTACAACACTTGATGAAAACCGTTGCTCGGCGGGCTTCCTGTCAGGGCGGAGGACGGTGGTCGGTGCGTTGCACCACCCCCACCAGCAGCGCGGTCGACCAGCCGAACATCAGCATGCCGGCCGCCGCTTCCAGCGCGCCGATCATGCGGTGGTTGGGCGGCAGCGCGAGGTCGTTGGCGCCCAGGGTGGTGAAGCTCGCCAGCGAGAAGTAGAGAGCGCTGTTGAAGTCGACGAATTCGTCCCAATGAAAGTGATAGACCACCGCCCACATCGTCACCTGGAGGATGTGCCCGATCATCAGGATCACGACGGCCGTAACGCTGTGCGTCAGCATGTAGTAGCGCGGATGGCGCGACAGCGAAGGCGACGGCAGGATATCCATCATGTGGCTGAGGACCAGCTGCGCCACGACCTGGATCACGCCGGTCGCGACGATCATCAGCATGCCGATGCGGAGCAGCCATGCGTCGGGAAGCATCTCACGCCGCCTTCGGCTTGCCGAGCAGGTGATCGGAGATGATGCGCTGCTGGATCTCCGATGTGCCTTCGAAGATCTTGGTCAGCCGCGCATCGCGCCAATAGCGCTCGACGGCGTGCAGGGTCGTATAGCCCGCGCCGCCCAGCACTTGCAGCGCCTCGGAGGTCACCCGCTCGGCCATCTCGGACGCGAAGAGCTTCACCATCGCCGCCTCCTTGTCGCAGCGCCGCTTCTGGTCGATCTCGTCGCAGACGAAATACATCAGCTGACGCGCCGCCTCGATCTCGGTCGCCATGCGGGCGAGGCGAAAGCGCGTGTTCTGGAAGTCGCCGATCGCCTGGCCGAACTGCCGGCGCTCCTGGGCATAGGCGGTGGCGTCCTCGAGCGCGCCGCGCGCCAGCCCGATGGCGCGCGCCGCCGTGTGCGCGCGGGCGCGCTCCAGCCCGGCCGAGATGTAGTAGAAAGCGCGGCCTTCCTCGCCGATCAGCGCCGAGCCGGGCAGGCGGCAATCGTCGAAAGCGAGTTCCCAGGTCTTCCAGCCGAAATAGCCGATCTTGGGAATCGGTGCGCCCCTCACGCCGGGGGGCAGCGTGCCGCGCGGCTTCTCGATCAGGAAGGACGAGAGGCCGACATGCTTGCGCTTGGGGTCGGGCGGATCGGAGGTGCGCGCCACCAGCATGATGTAATCGGCGCCGTCGGCGAAGGTGCACCAGTATTTGTTGCCGTTGATCACCCAGCCGTCGCCGTCCTTGCGGGCGCGGCAGGCGATGCTGCCGAGGTCCGAGCCGACATCGGGCTCAGACATCGCCGCCGCGCCCAGGAACTCGCCGCGGGCGGCACGCGGCAGGAACACCGCGCGCTGCGCCTCGGTCATGCCGCGGCCGGCGCTGAGGCCGTTGCCGCGGGCGATGACGGAAGCCACGCTCATCCAGGCGCGCGCCAGCTCCTCGGTGATCAGGCAATACTCGAAGACGCCCAGCCCCAGGCCGCCATACTGCTCGGGGATGACGATGCCGAAATAACCCATGTCGGCGAGCTTTTGGATCAGCTCGCGCGGCATGTCGCCTTTCTCCGGATCGAGCTTGTTGGCGAGCGGCAGCACCTCCTTCATGGCGAAGGCGCGGGCCGTCTCCTGGATCAGCCGGCGCTCGTCCGTCATGTAGCCCATGGCGTTTCTCCCTGCATTGCCCCAGCATAGCAGCCAAGGCCCTGCCCGGCTCAAGGCCACGATGATGAAGCGCGACCGCGCTAGGCGGGCCGAGGTGGTGAAGGCGGTTGGCGCCAAGGTGGACTGACATGAAGCACAGCGACGAGCGCATCCTCACGACGCATGTCGGCAGCTTGCCGCGCAACGCGGTGCTGACCGACCTCCTGATCCGCGACGAGGCGGGGGAGGTTGTCGACAAGGCCGAGCTCGCGCGCCAGAGCGAGGCCGCCGTGCGCCATGTGGTAGCGCAGCAGGCCGCCGCCGGCGTCGACATCGTGAACGACGGCGAGCAGCCACGGGTCGGCTTCCAGACCTACGTGGCGCAGCGCATGAAAGGCTTCGGCGGCGAATCGAAGCGGCCGCGCTCGCTCGATTACACCCGGTTCCCGGTGTGGGCCGAGCAGCTCGCACGGCGCTTTCCCCGGCGAGCCAAGATCACCAACGCGCCGCAGGCCGTGGCCGGCGTAGCCTATGAAGACCTGACGGCAGCGCAGGAGGAATGCCGCATGTTCCGCGCCGCGCTCGATGGCCTCGGCAAGCCGCCGGTCGAGGCCTTCATGACCGCGGCATCGCCCGGCATCATCGCCACCACGCTCCTGAATGCGCATTACGACAGCCACGAGGCATATGTCTTTGCGCTCGCCCGCCAGATGCGCAAGGAGTACGAGCTGATCGCGCGCGATTTCCTGCTGCAGATCGACGCGCCGGATCTCGCCATGGAACGCGGCGTGTTGTTCCAGGGCAAGAGCAATGCGGAGTTCGTGAGGATCGCCGAGATGCACGTCGCCGCCCTCAACGAGGCGCTGGCCGACATCCCGCGCGAGCGCGTGCGGCTCCACTGCTGCTGGGGCAACTACGAGGGCCCGCACCTGCACGACATCCCGATGCGGGAGATATTGCCGGTACTCTACCAGGCCAGGGTGGGCGGGCTCAGCATCGAGTTCGCCAATCCGCGGCACCAGCACGAGTACACCGCGCTCAAGCAGGCCAGGCCGCCGGCTGAGTTCGTGCTGCTGCCGGGCGTGATCGACTCGCTCACCAACTTCGTCGAGCATCCCGAGGTGGTGGCGAACCGCATTTGCGAGGCGGTCGACGCCGTGGGCGACCGCAGCCGCGTCATCGCCTCCGTCGATTGCGGCTTCGGTACCTTTGCCGGCAGTGAATACGTCGCCGAGGACGTGGTGTGGCAGAAGCTGAAAGCCTGTCGCGAAGGCGCCGATATCGCGACGAAACGCCTATGGGGTTAGCGCGTTATCCTCTTCTGGAACCGGCTTGATTAGGCCGCCGCGTCCTCGCGGATCATCGCCGCGCCCTTCTCGGCGATCATGATCGTGGGGGCGTTGGTGTTGCCGGTGGTGAGAGTCGGCATCACCGAGGCGTCGATCACCCTCAGGCCCTGGAGTCCGCGTACCCGGAGCCGCGAATCGACCACGGCGCGCGGATCCTCGCCCATCTTGCAGGTGCCGACCGGATGATAGAGCGTGTTGCCGGCGCGGCGGGCATAGGCCAGCAGGTCGGCGTCGCTCACAAGGTCGGGGCCGGGCTGGATCTCGCCCGCGCTGTGCTGCTTGAGCGCCGGCGCCGCAAAGATGCGACGCACATGGCGCGTGCCCCCGAGCAGAGCCAATTCGTCGGTGTGCGTGGTGAGGTAGTTTGGCTTGATTGCCGGCCGTGCGAAGGGATCGGGCGAGGCCGCCATGATGGTGCCGCGGCTGTCGGGCTTCACCACGCAGACCACGCAGCTCATGCCGGGCTTGTCATCGAGCTGGCCGAACTTCAGGGGATGCGTGCTGCCCGGCGTGAACAGCAGCTGCAGGTCGGGCGAGGCGAGGCCCTCGCGGCTGTCGCAGAAAAGCTGCGCCGTGGTGACGCCGAAGGTGAGGGCGCCCTTGCCGGTGAGCGCAAAACGCACGATCTCCGGCAGCACGCGCGGGAAGCGGGCGACCTCGTTCACCGTCGGCGTGCCGTGCACGCGATGCACGACGCGGATCACGTAGTGGTCGATCAGGTTCGACCCCACGCCCGCGAGGTCGTGCACCACGGGAATGCCGAGCGACTGCAGGTGCGCTGCCGGTCCGACGCCGGAGACATGCAGGATATGCGGGGAATTGATCGTTCCGCCCGAGACGATGACCTCGCGGTTGGCGCGCACCTCGGTGAGGTTGCCGCCGCGCCGGAAGGAGACGCCGACGCAGCGCTTGCCCTCGAACAGGAGCCTGCCGCCCTGCGCATCGGTTTCGACCCGGAGGTTGGGACGCCGCCGCGCCTCGCGCAAGAAAGTCTGCGCCGTCGAGCCGCGGAAGCGGCCGCGCCGTGTCATCTGCGAATAGCCGACGCCCGAGCGCTGCTTGCCGTTGAGATCGGGATTGAACGGGAAGCCGGCCTGCTGGGCGGCTTCGACGAAGCGGTGGGTGAGGGCCAAGATGGTGCGGTAGTCCTCGACCTTGAGCGGGCCGCCTTGGCCGCGCACCTCGGAGTCGCCGCCCTGCACGTAATGCTCGGACTTCTTGAAGTAGGGCAGCACGTCGTCGTAGCTCCAGCCGCGATTGCCCATCTGCGCCCAGCCGTCGAAGTCGGCCGGCGCGCCGCGCACATAGAGCATGCCGTTGATCGAGCTCGAGCCGCCCATCACCCGGCCGCGCGGCCATTCCATGCGGCGCTCGCCCGTGCCCTTTTCGGGCTCGGTCGTGTAGTTCCAGTTGACCAGCGGATTGCGGATCAGCGAGCGCATGCCGGCCGGGATATGGATCATCGGATGCCAGTCGCTGGGGCCGGCCTCGAGCAGGACCACCGAGGCGCCCGTTTCCGACAGACGAGACGCGACCACGCAGCCGGCCGAGCCGGCGCCCACCACCACATAATCCGCCCTCATGGCGTCGCTCTCATGGCGTTCTCTCCCGATATCGCTCGACAACCTCCATCGCTTTCCCATACCAAGCAAGAACATTGAAAGGACGGAGCAATGCGCGGTCGGCAGGTGTTCTTGGAGACGCTTCTAGCCCACGGCGTCGATCGCATCTTCGGCAATCCCGGCACGACCGAGAGTCCGCTGCTCGATTCTCTGCTCGACTATCCGCAGCTGCAGTACATCGTGCATCTGCACGAGGGCGTGGCGGTCGGCGCCGCGAACTTCTACGGCCAGGCGAGCGGCAGGACGGCGTTCGTCAACCTGCACGTGGCGCCGGGGCTGGGCAACGCCATCGGCATGATCTACGGCGCCCTCAAGAACAACACGCCGATGGTGGTGACGGCGGGCCAGCAGGACACACGCCTCAGGCTGCGCGATCCTGTGCTGGGCCACGACCTCGCGGCGATCGCGGCCCCCGTCACCAAATGGAGCGTGCAGGTCGAGCGGGCCGACGAGATGGGACCGATCCTGCAACGCGCCTTCAAGATCGCCAACGAGGCGCCGGCCGGCCCGGTGTTCGTGGCGCTCCCCATCAATGTCATGGAGCAGGAGACCAACGTGCCGGCGGGCAAGCCCGCGCATTTGTTCTCCGCAAGTCGTCCCGATCCGGCCGGCATCGAGGCCATGGCGAGGCTGCTGATTGCTGCCAAGAATCCCACCATCGTGGCGGGCGATGAGGTCGCGCGCGCCGGCGCCGATAAGACCCTGGAGAAGCTGGTCGAGCGTATCGGCGCCTCGGTGTGGTTCGAGGGCCTGCGCGGCCGCAATTCATTTCCGACCGATCATCCCGCCTGGCGCGGCACGCTCGCCTTCGATGCCGCAGGCATCGCCGAGCAGTTTGCCGACAACGATCTGGTGCTGATGGTGAGTGGGCCGTTCTTCGAGGAAGTCTGGTACGCGCCCGGCTCGCCATTCCCGCCAGGTTGCAAGGTTCTGCAGATCGAAGCCGCACCGTCGCGGCTTGCCTACAACTTTGCGATCGATGCCGGTGTCATCGCCAATGTCGATGCCGCGCTCGAGGCGCTTTGGCTGACGACGACTGGCGTGAATGGTGCCGCCGCCCGGGCGCGCCAGGAGGCGTTCCGGGCGCAGAAGGTGTCTGACGATGCGGCGCAGAAGGCGCGCGTGCAAAAAGCCTGGTCGCGCACGCCGACCTCGATGGCGCGCGCCATGGCTGAGATCAGAAACGGCACGCCCGCCAACGTCGTCGTCGTCGACGAGACCATCACGGCCAATCTCGACCTGTTCAAGACCTTCACCTTTTCAGGGCCGGGCGACTATTACAGCGGTCGCGGTGGCGGCATCGGCCAGGGCGTGGCGGGCGCCATCGGGGTGGCGGTGGCTGACACCAGGCGGCCGATCCTCTGCCTGTCGGGCGACGGCTCATCGATGTATTCCATCCAGGCGCTGTGGACGGCGGCGCATCACGATCTGCCGATCGTCTTCGTCATCCTGGCCAACCGCGAATACCGCGTGCTCAAGCACAATATCGACGCCTACCGGCAACGCTTCGATGTGAAGTCCAACAAGCCCTACATGCACATGGACCTGACGGGTCCCGTGCTGGGCTTCGTCGATCTGGCCAAGGGCATGGGTGTCGCCGGCACGCTCGTCACGAAGGCCGAAGACATCCAGGGCGCCGTGGCGGCCGCCTTCAAGTCGGGCAAGCCGCACTTGATCGAGATCGAGATCGAAGGGAAAAGGTGAACCGCGTCAGGAGGGACCTGCCATGAAGGCCTACGTGATTGCTGCCGAGACGATCAAGGATCAGGCGATGTTCGATGAATATCGCAAGGTCGTGCCGGAAACAGTGGCACCGTTCGGCGGCCGCTTCGTGGCGCGCGGTGGCAACCTCACCGTTCTCGAGGGCGAGTGGCCGCATTCGCGGCTGGTGATCATCGAGTTCCCGTCGCGAGCCGACGCCGAGGGTTGGTACAAGTCGCCGGCGTATCAGAAGATCATCTCGCTGAGGCACAAGAGTTCTGTCGGCACTCTGGTCATCGTCGACGGAGCGCCCTGAGATTATTTATTCATCCCGAACGAAGCCGCCCAAAGGGCGGCGCAGTCGAGGGACCTCGTCTTGCGCCCGGCAGGGCTATTTCTTCTTCGGCTTCGCCCGCACCTTCTGGAACGCCCGTACCTTCGCCTGGTGCGTGCGGGCCGCATTGGTGAGCATGGGCAGATCGTTGCCGGCGAGCAGCAGCTTCACGCCCTTGCCGATATAGAGCTGCAGCAGTTCCTCGCTGTAGGCGCCGCCCATGCCCGGCCACTTGCCGTGCTTCTTGCAGGCGGCGATGACCTTGTCGACCGCCTCCTGGATCTTGGGATGGCCGTTCTCGCCGGGAATGCCCATTTCCATCGACAGGTCGCTGGAGCCGACCAGCAGGCTGTCGATGCCCGGCACCGCCGCGATCGCCTCGGCATTGCGCACCGCCTTGGGCGTCTCGATCATCACGGTGATCAGCGTGTTGTCGTCGCTGCGCTTGGTCATGTCGGCCATCTTCATCGGCGCGTAGTCGAACTGCGCTTGGCCGCCGCCCACCGACCGGTGGCCGCGCGGCGGATAGCGCAGGCGGTCGGCGATCTCCTTGGCCTCCTCGGCCGTGTCGACATGGGGGATGACGATGCCCAGCGCGCCGCCGTCCAGCACGCGCGTCGCCATGGCGAGCTCGCCATAGGGCACGCGCACGATCGGCGCGATGCCGGAATCCTGCGCGGCGGTCGAAATCTCGCAGGCGGTCTGGATCGACATGGCGCCGTGCTCGAGGTCGAGGAACAGCCAGTCGAAGCCGGCCGCCTTCATCACCTTGATGATGTCGACATTGCGCACCAGCCGGACGCCGATGCCGAGGGCCAGCTGGTTCCTCTTCAGCCGTGCCTTGGCGGTGTTGGTTGCGATGGCCATTTTTCCTCCCCCGGCTTCCGCCGTGTTGCCACTCGGGATAAGCTAGACGCCATGACTTTCCATGTCGAACGAATCGACCATGTCGTGCTCCGGGTGCGCGACCAGCCGGCCATGGTGCGTTTCTATGAGCAGGCGCTCGGTTTCAAGGTCGAGCGCCGCCTGGACCGGATCAGCCTGGTGCAGCTGCGCGCCGGCGCCTCGCTGCTTGATCTGGTCCCCGCCGAGCGCGTCCCGGATGCGCCCAACATGGACCATCTCTGCTTTCGCGTGGAGCCGTTCGACCGTGACGCCATCGTCACGCGGTTGGCGCCGTTCGGCATATCGGTCGGCGAAACCGTCGAGCGCTACGGTGCGGAAGGCACTGGTCCGTCGGTCTATTTCCACGACCCGGAAGGAAATCAAATCGAATTGAAAGGCCCCGCCGGCTAGATCGGCGCATTAGCTCTTGGCCGTTGCAGACGATGTGCTAGCTTCGCGGCACGGGGAAGAACAATAGGCCGGTAACGGCTGAGTGTCTGGGAGGAGTAGTTTATGCGTACACGCTTGGCTGTTGCAGCCGCGACTTTCGTTGCCTCGATGATGGCGGCCGTGCCGAGCCATGCGCAGAAGCAGGGCGGCACGCTGAAAATCTCCCATCGCGACAACCCGCCCAGCGCCTCGATCCACGAGGAATCGACGATCTCGGTCAACCAGCCTTTCATGGCGGTGTTCAACAATCTGGTGCTGTTCGATCCCAACGAGAAGGTCAACAGCCCCGACCACATCGTGCCCGACCTGGCGGAGAGCTGGGCGTGGAACGACGACAAGACCAGGCTCACCTTCAAGCTGCGCCAGGGGGTCAAGTGGCACGACGGCAAGCCGTTCACCAGCGCCGACGTGAAATGCACCTGGGACGCGCTGATGGGCAAGGGCGACGAGAAGCTCGACATCATCCGCAAGAGCCCGCGCAGGGTCTGGTACATCAACCTCAAGGAGGTGACGACCAGCGGCGACAACGAGGTGACCTTCAACCTCGGCCGATCGCAGCCCTCGTTCCTGTCGATGCTCGCGGGCGGTTACTCGCCGGTCTATTCCTGCCACGTGCCGGGCCGCGACATGCGCTCCAAGCCGATCGGCACCGGCCCCTTCAAGGTCGTCGAGTTCAAGCGCAACGAATCGATCAAGCTGGTCAAGAATCCCGACTACTGGAAGAAGGGCCGTCCCTATCTCGATGCCATCGACTGGACGATCGTGCCCAACCGCAGCACGCGCATGCTGGGCTTCGGCGCGGGCACCTATGACATGACGTTCGATTCGGACGTGACCTTCCCGCTGCTCAAGGACGTCAAGGCGCAGAAGCCCGATGCCGTCTGCGAGGCGCGGCCGAGCAACGTCAATTCCAACATCCTGGTCAACCGCGACAAGCCGCCGTTCGACAATCCGCAGATCCGGCACGCCATGGTGCTGGCGCTCGACAACCGGGCCTTCGCCGACATCCTGAGCCAAGGCAACGATCTCGACGGCGCGGTCATGCTGCCGCCGCCGGCCGGCTTCTGGGGCATGCCCAAGGAAATGCTGCCGGGCCTGCTGGGCCATTCGCCCGAGATCGAAAAGAACCGCGCCGAGGCGCGCAAGATCATGGAAGGGTTGGGCTACGGCCCCGAGAAGCCGCTCAAGATCAAGGTGGCGACCCGCAATATCGCTATCTATCGCGACCCGGCGGTGATCCTGATCGACCAGCTCAAGAAGATCTACATCGAAGGCGAGCTCGAGCCGATCGACACCACTGTCTGGTACACCAAGATCCAGCGCAAGGACTACCAGGTGGGCATGAACCTCACCGGTGTGGGCGTCGACGATCCCGACGTCAATTTCTACGAAAACTACTATTCGACATCGGACCGCAACTACACGGGCTACAAGAATCCCGAGGTCGACAAGCTGATCGACCAGCAGTCGGCCGAGCCCGACCGCGACAAGCGCAAGAAGCTGGTGTGGGAGATCGAGAAGAAGCTGGCCGACGACGCGGCGCGGCCGATCCTGGGCTACAACGTCGCCAACACCTGCTGGACGCCGCAGCTCAAGGGGCTCGTGCTGCAGACCAACAGCATCTACAACGGCTGGCGTTTCGAAGACGTCTGGCTCGATCGGTAGAAGCCTTGCGCCGCCACCTGTCCGAATCCTCAGGAGCCCCATTGCTTCGCAATGGGGCTCCTTCCTCTCGCCCGCTTCGCGGCGGAGAGGACCAAGAGCAGTTGAGGCGGAGGGACTGATGGGTGCCTACCTGGTCCGCCGACTCCTGTTGATGGCCCTGACCTTGTTCGGGATGTCGATCCTGATCTTCGTGATGTTGCGCCTGGTGCCGGGCAACATCGCCGACATTCTGGTCGACGCGGCGGGCATCGCCGATTCCAAGGAGAAGGCCAAGATCACCCACGAGCTTGGCCTCGACCGGCCGATCATCGAACAGTACGGCCAATGGATCGGCGGCCTGTCGCGCGGCGATCTCGGCTTCGCCTACGTCTCGGAGCGGCCGGCCATCGAGGAGATCGCGCCGCGCATCCCGATCAGTGCCAAACTGGCGGGCATGGCGCTGTTCTTCGCCGTCCTGATCGGCGTGCCGTTCGGCGTCATCAGCGCGGTGCGGCAGAATACGCCGCTCGACTACTTCCTGCGCGTGCTCAGTCTCAGCGGTCTTTCATTGCCCTCGTTCTGGCTCGGCCTCTTGGTGCTGATGGCGGCCGTGAACTGGTTCGGCACGATTCCGATCTACAGCAACGAGCCGCGCGGCCTCTTGCAGGAGTTCGGGTTGTTGGCCATTCCGGCGGCTGTGGTCGGTTTCCGCAGTTCGGCGCTGATCATGCGGCTCACCCGATCGTCCATGCTCGAGGTCATGCGCCAGGACTATATCCGCCCCGCGCGC
>Ga0210407_10000505_pt1 | contig 43937 bp, 33 predicted proteins | sample IncBWC27MmetaG_FD_150860 | JGI IMG/M metagenome (GOLD analysis project Ga0210407, IMG submission 150860) | Forest soil microbial communities from Barre Woods Harvard Forest LTER site, Petersham, Massachusetts, United States - Inc-BW-C-27-M | ecosystem: Environmental > Terrestrial > Soil >...
GAGGAAGTCGGTTCCGCAGGCGGAGGTGGCGTCCTACGGCGAAAAATTCAAAGTGATTTCCATGCGCCGCTTCTCCGGACAGACCCTGATCCATGTTTATAGCAATCAGGAGCCGGATCCGAGCTTTGAGCTCGTGACGCCGGACCTGGAAGATGTCTACTTTGCCACGATCAAAGGCTTCATGAATCCGGCCGCGCCAGCGGCCAAGGTGAACTGACATGATCTGGAACATCATGCTCTTTGAAGTCCGGCAGCGGCTCGCCCGCATCTCGACGTGGATGTATTTTTTGGTCCTGTTCGCGGTGGGTTACTTGTTTGCGCTTATTGTCGGTGGAGCGTTTCCCAATTCGGGCGCTGCGGATTTGGGAGACAAGGTATACGTTAACTCACCTTTTCTCCTGAATCAGCTGATAGGCCAAGTCAGTCTGCTCGGCCTTATTATTACCGCCGCACTGGCCGGGCAAGCCACCTACCAGGACATTGACAACAACTGCGATTCCTTCTTCTACACCGCTCCCATCCGGAAGATCGACTATCTTGCCGGACGTTTCCTGGGGTCACTGGTCACGCAACTGGTCATTTTTTCGGGTGTGGGTCTAGGTCTGTGGATAGGACTGCACATGCCGTTCCTGGACTCAGCCAAGATAGGCCCGGAAAGATTTATGGCCTATCTGCAGCCATATCTCACGGTGGTTCTGCCTAACCTCGTATTTCTTGCCGCAATATTCTTTTGCCTGGCCGCACTCGGCAGGAAGATGTTGCCGGTCTATGCCGGCAGTGTTTTGCTTCTCATTGGGTATCTTGCCGTGGGAACAGTCCTCTCCGATCCTACAAAGAGCGCCATCTATGCTCTTGCCGACCCCTTTGGAGACCGCGCCGTTATCCGCATCACCCAATATTGGACGTCATTCGACAAAAACACGCAGCTCGTGCCGCTTTCCGGAGTGCTGCTATTTAACCGAATCCTGTGGTTGAGCGTAGGTATCGCGCTGTTCGCGTCCACGTATTTCAAGTTTTCCCGGTCGCAGGTGGCGAGCCGCAGTCGCAGGAAGAGCGTGGACACCGCCGAGGAACAGACGGCGGTCATTCGCTCGCTGCCTGAGGCCACGACCGCTTTCTCATTCCGGGATTCGTTTTTTCAATTCCTGTCCTTGACCTGGCTGCAATTTACAGAGACGGTCAAGAACGTCTTTTTTGCGGTGATCATCTTTGGCGGATTCCTGTTCGCTCTGTTGATTGCGAACGCGCCGACGGATTTCTTTTCCACACCTTTTTATCCCACGACGTCCCACATTCTGCAGCTGGTGGTTGCGGGCTTCGGGCTGTTCCAGATCATCATTATTGTTTTTTATTCCGGTGAATTGGTGTGGCGGGAGCGCGACGCCAAGGTCAGCCAGATCATGGACGCTCTTCCTGCACAGCGCTGGGTCTTCTTTGCCTCCAAGATCGGCGCGCTGGTGCTAGTGCAGGTCGTGATCGTCACGCTCATCCTGGTGGCCGGCCTGACGGACCAGATCATGCACGGCTACTACCGTTTCGAATTCGGAGTGTACCTTAAAGAACTTTTCCTGGTTGTTCTGGTCCAGAGCTGCATGGTCTGCGCCCTGGCGGTGCTGATTCAAACGGCAGTGAACAACAAGTACCTGGGATATTTTGCGGTGGTCGTGCTCTATATAGGAGTCATTTCCCTGGGGATGCAGTTCGCCGGCTTTGAGCATTATCTGCTGCGCTATGCGCATTTTCCCCTGCACGTTTACTCCGACATGAATGGCTTCGGTCCTTATGTGAAGCCCCTGTTCTGGTTTGAGCTCTACTGGGCCCTGGCCGCCGTTGTGCTGGCGTTGGTGAGCAATCTCCTTTGGGTGCGAGGGATCGAGGGCGGATTCAAACAGCGACTGAAGCTGGGGCTCCAGCGTTTGACGCCGGCGAGCCGCACCGGACTGGCCGTTTGCCTGGTTCTTTTTGCGGCGACGGGAAGTTATATTTTTTACAACACAAATATCCTCAACCACTACATGACTGCCAAGCGTCGCGAGGATGCGGCCGCCCAGTACGAGAAAAAATACCGCCAATACATTGACCTGCCCCAGCCGCGCATCACCGACGTCCAGGTTGCAGTTGACCTGTATCCCGAAGAGCGGAGCGCGACCGTGCAAGGGACCATGTGGCTGGAAAACAAAACACAACAAGCCATTGATCGCATAGCTCTGTCGCTGCCCGAGCGCCAATCCAGATTTGTAATACGAGAACTCAGTTTCGCGGGCGGCCAGACACCCGTGCTTCAGGACGACGATCTCGGGTTCCACATTTATCGTCTCAATTCTCCCCTGGCCCCGGGCGCGCGGATTCCCTTGAAGTTCGCTTTCAGGTTTGAGAATCCCGGGTTCAGAAACACAGATGGAGATATGCGGATCGTCCAGAACGGCAGCTTCCTGAACAGCGGCTTCGTGCCCTATGTTGGGTATGTAGCGGCTGCCGAACTAGGCGACGACAGTACGCGACGCAAGCATGGTCTCGACAAGGTCAAGCGCATGGCCAAACTGGAAGACATCTCCGCGCGGCAAAATAATTACATCACGCAAGACAGTGACTGGATCAATTTTGAAGCCACCGTCAGCACCAGCCCGGACCAGATCGCCATCGCGCCCGGATACCTGCAGAAAGAATGGATGCGGGACGGCCGTCGCTACTTCCAGTACAAAATGGACGCGCCCATTCTGGACTTTTTCTCGTTTAATTCAGGCCGGTACCAGGTCCGGCACGATCGCTGGAAAGACGTGAATCTTGAGATCTACTACCAGCCCGGCCACGAGTTCAATCTGGACCGCATGGACAAGGGCATGAAGGAGACGCTCACCTACTGCAGCACCAACTTCAGCCCGTTCCAGTTCCATCAGTTGCGCGTAATTGAGTTCCCGCGCTACGCAAATTTTGCGCAATCGTTCGCCAATACCATCCCTTTTTCCGAGAGCATCGGTTTTATCACCCGCGTGGACCCCAAGAAGGCCGACGCGATTGATTTGCCGTTCTATGTGACGTCCCACGAGGTCGCCCATCAATGGTGGGCCCATCAGGAAATAGCGGCCAACGCCGAAGGTGCGACTTCGCTGATTGAGACTCTCGCCCAGTATTCAGCCCTGATGGTGATGAAACATCAGTACGGGCCGGAAGCCATGAAGAAGTTCCTGGGGTACGAGTTGAGGAACTATCTTCTGCTGCGCGGCCTGGAACGCAACGACGAAAAGCCGCTCTACCGCGTGGAACCCTCGCAGGGTTACATTCACTACCAAAAAGGCGGCATGGTGATGTACGCCCTGCAGGACTACATCGGGGAAGACAAGGTCAATCAGGCGCTTTCCGAGTTCGTCAAGACCTACGGGTTCAAGGGAGCGCCTTATCCCACTTCGCTGGATTTGCTGGCCTCCTTGCGCAAGGTAACGCCGGAGGACTCCCGGTATCTGCTCGAGGACCTGTTCGAGCACATCACGCTTTACGAGAGCCGGGCCGTGTCCGCCACCTACAAGAAGCAGCCCGACGGCAAATATCAGGTGCAACTGACGGTGGAGTTCAAGAAATACCAGTCCGACAGCCGGGGCCAGCAGCACCAGGTGCCAGCCCACGATTCGATTGATATTGGCGTTCTGGATGCCGAGGGCAAGTACTTGTATCTGCAGAAACAAAAAATCGAAAAAGACAAAAACGAATTCACGCTGGTAGTGGACAAGCTTCCGGCCGAGGCGGGAATCGATCCCATGAACAAACTGATTGACCGCGATCCGAACAACAACGTTGTCAAAGTGACAGAAGCGAACTAAGAGACTGCCGGCCGGCGCGCGCGTCCGCGGGAGACGATGCGCCCGGCGTGCCGCCAATGGTAAACTCAATACATTGCGGCATTGTTGCCCAGACCGGCAACGCCGGCAATTCTTCCCCTCAAGGCCGACGTAGCTCAGTTGGTAGAGCAGTCGATTCGTAATCGACAGGTCATCGGTTCAAGTCCGATCGTCGGCTCCAGAATCACTTGCGTATCTGCAGGCGAAACCCCACCCGGCTGAGCGATAGGTTAGTTCTCTATTGCTCATAATCGCGGCGATTTTTGAGCGAAAGAGCAAAACCGGCGAAACCTACTTCTTCACCTTCTTCTTCCTGTTCGTGTACAAAGTCTCCAGCAGATACTTCACGGACGCGCACTCCTGGATCACCGCATCCAGTTTGGGGACTGTCGCCGACAACTCGTGTTCTTCTACGATTCCGTCCGCCAGTGTGGTGGCCACGCTCTCCAGGGCCGAGCCTACGTCCTTAATCAAGTTGGATATCGCCAGAAACTCCTGTTCAACCGTAGGTTTGGGCTCGGGGATCTTAAAGGCCACTCTTCCTGCCTGGGACTCGAGAAAGTCCAGCGGCTCGTAATTCCCGAGAAGGGAGCAGATTTGGGGCAACAGATAGGCGGGGATGGGGCGGTCTCCGCGGAGCCAGTACATTAGAGACCGGTAATTGGTCCCCAGTTGCTGCGCCAGGAGACGGATATCGTATTCGGCCTTGGCTTCGACTGCCTGCGTCAAGATCGAAGGAAGAGTTTTAGGGGTCACCGCGAATCCATTCATCCGATATTGCGATTGTGTTCAATTCAACCGTCATTTTGAACGGTAAGAGTGCTCATTGTAGCTGAATTGCATGGTTTCAAAATAAAGGCTCTAATAGCAGTGCACAAAATCTGGAGGGCGATAATTTCTTTATTGAACAAACAGCCCGTCGCGGCTAGGATACCCGGCAAGCCCTATAGAGTTGAATACATTGGAGTTTAGCCTGGAACCGGGACCTCCGTGGCCGCCCTGGTGGAGCAAGGAGAACAGACATGCCGTTCATGGACCTGATCAAGAACGCCCTCTTTGAGGAAGAGCCGCAGCCCAGGCAGGCTGCCCGCCCAGCCGGCAGCAGCGCTTCAGCGTCGGCGTCGGCGGAGAGATCTGGCTCGTTTGTGCCGTCGCCGTCGGTCGCGCCTTCGTCGTCCACCGGTGACAACCAGTTCTATGCCCGTCTGCTGAAACAAACGGACTTCGCGGCAGTTCCCGATCTGGCCAAGATTGAATCTTTTGCCGCGCCGCTGGCCAGCGTGATCCAGGACAAGTCATTGCGCTACAAGGCCGCACTGGCAACGGCCCAATCGCAGGCAGGGCTGACGAAGCAGGCGATCCTGAACGGATTTGATTCTCTGGTGTCTGTGCTGGACTCGTCCGCCGACTCCTTCAAGAAGCAATCGGACGAGGTCGGCAGGACTGAAGTGGACGCTCGCGCGGCCCAGGTCAACGATCTGTCGGCGGCCATCGAGCAAAAGCAGAAGGAAATCGCGGACATACAGCAGCAGGTCAAGACGAAGCAGGCGGAAACCGAAACGTCGCGCACCAAGCTGCAGCGGGCCAAGTCGGATTTCGCGGCGGCCTACCAGCGCCGTAAAGCGGAGATCCAGCAGCAGCGCAAGGAATTTGAAGCAATTTTGCAGTGAGAGCTTTAAGGAGAAATTATGGGAACCAATCCTACTTCACCGGTCATGCAAGGCTTGAAGAGCTTTTGGCAGCGGCCCGAAGGCCATGTCGGCAAGGTTGTCCTTGTGGCGGCCGCCATTGCCGCGGGGTACGGCTTCTACCTGATTCTCCCGTTTCTGATTGCTTTGGCAGCAAGCACGCTGCAACTGGCCATGTTGATTGCCGGGCTGGTGGTTTTTCTGTACATCGTGACCAATCATCGCGTCCTGACCCTGGGCAAACTGATCTTCCAGAGTGTGATGCGCTATCTGACCGGATTGTTCATCGAACTGGACCCCATCGGCATCCTGAAGAATTACATTTCTGAAATGAAGAAGAACCTGGCGGTGATGGACGAACAACTCGGAAACCTGAATGGTTCCATCCGAACGCTCCAGAACCAGATTGATGCCAACCAGAAAGAAGCCGAGCACAGCATGGCGCTGGCCAACCAGGCGGACAAAAAGATCAACGCCGGCGGACTTTCTCCGCTCGACCAGCAGCAGTACCTGTCGGCCAAAATCACCAACCAGCGTCACGCCGCCAGCCTGATCAACATCGATAAATCGCTCGCCGACCTGCGGGACAAACTCCAGGTCCTCTACAACCAGCTTGTACGCTGGAGAGCGACCGCCGAGTTCCAGGTGACGGACAAGGAAAACCGTGTCAGTGAAGAAGAGATGCGCCGCAAGGCACTGAAGAAGGCCTATTCGGTCTTCCAGGCGGCCAAGAAAATTTTCCGCGGCGATCCGGTGGCCAACGAAATCTACGACCAGACGCTCGAATACCTGGCCCAGGACGCCGGACAGATGCTGGGCGAGATGGAAGATTTCAACCGCCTGGCCAACAAGCTGATGACCAATATGGATCTGGAAACCGGCGCGGTCAATGACGAGGCCATGAAGCAACTCAGCGAGTTTCAGGCGAAGCTTCTGCCCACGGCCGCGGCTGCGCCGGCGGCTGCCGGCGGCGGATCCACCTCTGCTGCGGCTGCGCCCAAAGACGATTACAGCGACTTAATGCACTAAAAATATCGCGAGGGGAAGGAACCGATGTTCAATAACACTATTTCAACGCCACCCACCGGACACAAGCTGAAACCAGGAGCAAAGATCATTCTGCTGTTGCTGATCGGCTTGGCGCTGTTTTTTGGTTTCCGCACCGCGGTGAGCCACGGATGGATTCCCGCTCCGGGGATCATGAAGTCCCTGGTTCCGAGCAAAGCGAACTTGCCGGACCTGAAAGAAGCCGCGATTCCCAACGTGGAGCCTGCGGCGTTTCCGGACGCGGCGCCGGCGTCGGTGAAGGCGCCGCTGCTGCGCGCGGAAATCTGGGCGTGGAACGCGCAAATGGGATTCATCTACGCCAACGGCGGGCCCAACACCACGCGCCACAGCCTGATGGAAAAACACGGAGTCAATCTAAAGCTTGTCCGCCAGGACGATACGAGTCAGATGCAGAATGACCTGATCGCCTGTGCCAAGGAACTGCATGATGGCGCGGACCAGTGTTCCTCGGGCACGAACTATGTGCTGATCATGGGTGACGGCTCGGGGCAGTTCTTCGCCGCCGTCAATCCGCAGCTCAAGAAGCTGGACTCCGGTAAAGGCGATTACGTCGCCCAGGTCATCGCCGCAACGGGTTATTCGCGTGGAGAAGACAAACTGATGGCTCCCGCGGAATGGAAGACCAATCCTCAGGCCGCCAAGGGCGGACTGGTTGCCGGCGTGCTGCGCGATGGTGACTGGAACATCGCCATGAAGTGGGCCGCGGACAATCAGATCAAGAACAATCCCGATGAAAAAACCTGGGACCCGGACGCGATGAACTGGGTCAACGCGCCTGACTACCTGAAAGCCGCCGAAATCTACAACGCCAACACCTGCGAAGACCGCAAAGTGGTAAAAGATGGACGGCTTTCAGGTGAAACCAAAAATGTCTGCGTCAACGGAGTCGTAACCTGGACTCCCGGAGACGTCAACGTCGCGCACGGGCGCGGTGGGTTGGTTTCAATCGTTTCGTCCAAACAATACCGTTCCCAGATGCCGGACGTGATCATTGGCATCAAGAAATTCAACCAGGACCACCGTGATGAGGTCCAGGGCATGCTGGCCGCAACCTTCGAGGCCGGAGACCAGCTCAAGGCGTTTCCAGAAGCGCTCAAGCGCGCCGCTGACGTCAGCGCCAAGGTTTACAACGAGCAGACGGGCGATTACTGGCTGAAGTATTACAAAGGTACGCGCGAGCAGGACAAGACCGGCGCTTATGTCGAATTGGGTGGATCAGCAGTTAACAACCTGAACGACAACCTGTTGCTGTTTGGTTTGCAGCCCGGAGCCAACAACAATTTCAAGTCGACGTACACGGTGTTTGGCAACATTGCCACCCAGCAATATCCGGACCTGTTCAAGGCCCCGGGCCAGATCCCGGACGTGAAGGAAATACTGGATACCTCGTACGTCCTGGGCGCGTCCTCGGTAATGGGACAGTCCGGCGCGGAAGCTGACGTGGCGCAGTTCAGTTCCAACGGCGATACCGGCGCGGTGGTTTCCAAGCGCAACTGGAACATCGAGTTCGATACCGGCAAAGCCACGTTTACACCGGATGGCGAGCGAAGCATGGGCCAGATCAAAGACGATCTCGCAATCGCCGGCGCTCTGTTCGTTACCGTGAACGGTTATACGGACAGCGTTGGGAGCCGGTCCGCCAACCTGGACCTGTCCATGCGCCGCGCGCTGGCGGTGAAGACATGGCTGCAGAGGAAGGCGCCGTCGAACTTCCCAGACGACCGCTTCCGCGTTCATGCGTTTGGTGACGATAATCCGGTGGCGTCGAACGCCACGACGGAGGGCCGGGCGAAGAACCGTCGCGTGGAAATCATTCTGTCCGGCAACGAATAGGGAGCGATATGAGCACCAAACTGCAGCCGGCAACCGAGAATGCCGGCGGCGTGGGGCCGGCGGAACTTGCCGCGCCTCACGCCAGCCGCAAAAAGGGCCTGAGCGAGGTCCTTGGAGCGTTTGCTCCGAATCATGTGGTTTCCCGGGCCACGGTGCGGATCATCATCGTCTTCGAGATCGCCGTGCTTCTGATCGTATGGGCGACTTCGACGTATCCGTTCCTGCCGAAACCTCCGGATGTCTGGCGCGCGTTTCTCGATCTCTGGAGCCATGAGGGACTCGGCCAGGAGCTGATCACCAGCTTCATGCTGAACCTGCAGGCCATGGCGCTGGCCACTTTGATTTCCCTGGGGCTGGCCTACCTGACGGTGGTCCCGGCGTTCCGGCCTATCGTCATGGCTGTTTCTAAAGGCCGGTTCCTCGGCATGGTGGGACTCACGTTCTTCTTCACGCTGATGTTTTCCAGCGGCCACCATTTGAAGGTGAGCCTGCTGGTATTTGGCGTCAGCGTGTTCTTTGTGACCAGCATGATTGACGTTGTGGCACAGATTCCGAAAGAAAAATTCGATTTGGCCCGCACGCTGCGGATGGGCGAGTGGCGCGTGGTCTGGGAAGTGATTGTGCTGGGCCGGGCCGACGCCGCTTTTGACGCCATGCGGCAGAACGCCGCCATGGGCTGGATGATGCTAACGATGGTCGAAGGAATATCGCGGTCGGAAGGCGGCATCGGCGCGCTGCTCTTGAACCAGAACAAGCACTTCCGTCTGGAGGCAGTGTTCGCCATCCAGATTGCCATTCTGCTGATCGGATTGTTTCAAGACTACTTACTTGGACTGGCCAAGAAGTTCCTGTTTCCCTACGCCAGCCTGCAACTGGAGAGACAGTAGCGCCGTTCATTGTTCATTGCACCCAAGGACATCCATTGGAACCTAAATACAAGTACGCGGATACGCTTCTTAAAGTTGACCACGTCAGTCTCTCCTACGGCGACAAAGTGGTGCTGCGCGACGTCAACGCGGAAATCCGCGACATCGTGCGTGAAGACAAGACCCAGGGCCAGGTGGTGGGATTCCTGGGGCCCTCCGGCATCGGCAAGACGCAGCTCTTCCGTATCATCGCCGGGCTGAACCATCCGACCTCCGGCCAGGTCCTGGTAAGCTCGGCGCTTACTCCGGTGGAGGCGGGAATGGTCGGAGTGGTTGCCCAGTCGTATCCGCTATTTGAGAACCGGACCATCTTTAACAATCTGATACTGGCGGCCCGGCAGCGCGAAAAGAACCACGATGGGGCCCGCGAAAAAGTTGAGGGCTACCTGCAGCGGCTGAACATGGAAGACTGCGCACAGCTTTATCCGGCGCAGATCTCCGGCGGACAGCGCCAGAGAATCGCCATTGCCCAGCAGCTCCTTTGCAGCGAACACTTCCTGCTGATGGACGAGCCGTTCTCAGGCCTGGATGTAGTCATGGAAGCCAAGGTCTGCGACTTGATCAACGAAATTGCCTGTCTGGACGAGCTCAATACCATCATCGTAGTCACGCATGACGTGACCGCGGCCGCGTCGGTGGCCGACCACCTCTGGCTCATGGGCCGCGATCGCGACGAAAGAGGCGAGCTCATCCCCGGCGCGCGGATCCAGGAAACCTATGACTTGATTGAGCGCGATTTGTGCTGGCATCCGGAACTTACCAACTCCGGCAAGTTCCTCGAGTTCGTGCGCGAAGTAAAGGACAGATTCAGTACGCTGTGAAATCCGTGGCTCACGGATGCCGGGTCTGCGGTAGCCGTCTGATCTCAATCCACGACTGGTTGTGGGTTTCGTCCCGGCCGAGCTTGCGCAGAGTCAACCCTCTGTGATCACAGCGTGCCCGGATCCAACGGAGACTGTGACAAATACACCCGGGCACATCCGACTCGTGACTCGTTCCGTACCAGGTCTCTCCCTGATAGTTTGCGTGCCGCCAATTTGCAGGCAAGTAGGAGGTGAGGAATACGGCATCGTCTTGCGAATCGCGCAGGAACGAGTCGAGCATGATCTCGATTTGTTGCTTCGAAGCGTGGGTCCACACGGAGTAAGCCAGAAAGAAGTCAAACTTTTCACCGAATACTGACGTATCGAAATTTGGGTTGGTATCGAAGCGCGGGCGTTTGAGGTCTAGCGTGCCGGGCTCCAGAATCGTGTTTACGCCCATCTCCAGCCGCCCCTTATGCGGCTCGATCCCGCAATAGCAGCCCGGATCCAGAAAGTGGATCAGCCAATAGCCGGCTCGCAACACTCCACAACCCAGATCGATGAGCTTGGAACCCGGATTGATCCCCGCGCGCAGCAAATAAATGAGCTGTTCTCTCCCGCCTCTTTCAAAATCCTGGCCGGGGACCCCGAGGAACGTCCTAGCCGCCAGCATGTCAGCCCTTTTCTGGAGGTTCATTGCTCGCTCGCGTCTGTAAACTGAATCATTGGAGGTACTCTGCTTCTATCCGTAACCAAAGACTGCGAAGAAGACTAATGTCCTTTCTGGGTTAGTGTAACCCGGTATCACCGGAGGAGCGTCCCGAAACATTTCTCACGCGGAATAAAGTCATCTTTTTTGAGCTGAACCGGTTCCATTAGAATAGAATGCAGCTCACAAGCCGTCGCCCCGGTCTGTCGTGGCGTCAGTTTGCCATTCTTTCGCTTCTCCAGGTCCATCCGGATGCATATGCGAGCAGCGTGAAAGCATGTTTTTTCGTAACTTTCATCACCCTGAAGGGTTGATTGTTGAATGCCGCAGGTTCATTTGTGTAGATCCGAATCGCTGAGCGCTTTTACGCGTCCGGCGCTCGTTGCCGGACATCCAGGGCATGAGTTGAAGGTGTTTGGTTGGATTACGCAACAAATGCCCTTGATCTACCTGCTGACGGACGGGTCGGGAGGCCTGGGCGTTTCCCGCGTGCCTGCTTCGGCAGAGCTGATCCGGCGGCTTGGGGCGTGGCCAGGTGAAGTCTTTGGCGCGATTTCCGATACCCGGATTTATCAAGCAATTCTAGAGAAGAAAACCCCATTCTTCCTGGAGATCGTGAACCTTCTTGCTGACTCCTTTGTCCGCCATGGCGTTGATTTTGTTGCCGCGGACGCCGTAGAAGGCTTCAACCCTACTCACGATATCTGCCGCCCACTGGTGGCCGCGGCCATACTCATGGCGGAACGCCACACCGGCAAGACCATCGCTCACTATGATGTCCGGTTAACGGAGTGGGAGCGAAAGGTGCAAGAGATGCATGACGACCAATGCCTGCATGTTGTTCTCGACAATGAATTGCTTCGTGAGAAACTCGCTGCAGCCGAAGAGTATCTGGAAATGCGAGATGAAGTGAACAGGGCTGTCAATCACTTCGGGAGGGACTACTTTGGCATTGAGTGCATGCGAAAGGTGACGCATCCCTTCGTTCCACCCTGGGGCACGGCCAAGCCTTTCTATGAGTGCCGGGGAGAACAGCAGGTCGCCAACGGCAAATACCGCGATGTCCTTCGATTCCAGGAGCACATGCTCCCTTTGATGGATGCGATCAGCGAGTACGCGGCAAGAGCAGCGAGCACAGCGACCCAGCAAGGATCTCTTGCTTACCGTTGAACATTCTCATTACCAACACGGAACTAATCGACTATTCCGGAACGACGGTCGTGGTTCGGGACCTGTCCCGGGAACTGCAGCGTCAGGGACACGAGCCGCTGGTCTATTCGCCCAGGCTGGGCCCAGTGGCGGAGGAGATCAGGGGGCACGGCATCGAGATCACAAATCGGCTGGACCGCTTGAGCAGACCGCCGGACGTCATCCATGGGCACCACCATTTCCAGGTAGTCGAGGCGTTGCTTCATTTTCCCCGGACGCCGGCCATCTTTGTTTGCCATTCGGCCGCGCATTTTAAAGAAGAGCCCTTTTACTTTCCACGGATCCTTCGCTACGTAGCGGTGGACGATTTGTGCAGGAAGCGCATAGAGAAGGTGCGGGAGATTCCGCCTGGGCGCATTAACGTGATTCTGAACGCCGTGGATATGGCCCGATTCCAACCGAGGGCGCCCTTGCCGGCAAAGCCAAGGCAAGCTCTGGTCTTCAGCAACTATGCCAGCAACCATACTCATCTGCCGGCGGTTCGCCGGGCGTGCCGCCAGACCGGGCTGAAGCTTGACGTCCTCGGGGCCGGCGCAAAGAACGCAGTACCGAATCCGGAAACGGTTTTGCGGCAGTATGACATTGTGTTCGCGAAGGCGCGCTGTGCGTTAGAAGCCATGGCCGCGGGCAACGCCGTGGTCTTATGTGATTTTGCCGGAGCTGGGCCTCTGGTAACCAAGGAAAACTTTGACACGCTGCGTCGGATGAACTTTGGCGCAGGCGTGCTTACGAATCCGTTGCGCGCGGAATTCATCCGCGTCGAGATTGAACGCTACGATCCCCATGACGCCGCCGAGGTCTCCCGCAGGGCGCATACAGAGGCTGGCGTGGAGGAAGCCACCCGCTGCTGGATCGCACTTTACCGGGACGTGATACAGGAGTTTCGCCAATCGCGGCAGGATTTTGACGAAGAGTCCCGGGCCCTTGGTGTCTACCTGCAACGGTGGAACTACGAAAAAAGACTTGAATGGGAACTGCGGCAACTGGACCGGCTCAAGAGAAGCCCTCTATTGGGCGCCGCCTTCCGCCATTTTGGCTGGCCCATTGTCAAAAAATTGCTGCGCTTTAAGGACGAGTTGAATTAACCCGCCGATATCGCAGCGGCCACAACGGCAAAGAGTTGCTTTTGCACCGTTCCGTCGTCACCAAAGCCGGGGACCCACTGAACGTCCGGCTCACGACGGAACCAGGTTAGTTGCCGCTTGGCGTAATTTCGGTGGGCTTGTTGCCCGGCGGCGATCGCTTCCGGCAGAGTCAGGTTGCCTTGCAGATGCTGCATGGCTTGTCTGTAGCCCAGCGAGTCCAGAGGACGCGCGGCGCCGCCGTATCGTTCAGCGAGACCTTTCGTTTCCTCGATCAATCCCCGCTCGAACATTTGGCGGGCGCGGAGATTGATGCGTTCGTAAAGAGCTTCGCGAGTGGGATTCAGTCCGAGACGAACGATGTTGAAGCCCTGGAGAGGATCGCGGCCTTGCCGCCAGAGTTCGGTCAGGGGCCGGCGCGCGCTGATACAGACTTCCACGGCGCGGACAATCTTTGCTACGTCATTCTCATGGATAGCTTGCGCCGCTGCCGGATCCAGCCGCCGCAAGAGGCGATGCAGGTAGTCCGGGCCCCTCTCCGCGGCGCGCTCCCGCAGGCGTTGTCGTAATTCTTCCGACCGCGGCGGTCCGGCAAACAGCCCTTCCAGAAGCGCCCGCAAGTACAAGCCAGTTCCACCTACGACAATCGGCAAAAGACCGCGCGAACTGATGTCCCGGACGGCCTGCCGTGCCAGGCGAGCGTAGTCTCCGGCCGTGAATGCTTCCGCGGGGGAGACAACGTCAATCAAATGGTGTGGGACGCGCCGGCAGTCTTCAGGCGACGGCTTGGCCGTGCCAATGTCCAACTCTCGGTAGACGGCGACAGAATCGCAACTGACGATCTCTCCCTGCAGGCGCTCTGCCAGAGTCAAAGCCAGCGAACTTTTTCCGCTGGCCGTGGGACCGAGAATGACTGCCAGAACGGGCTGGTTCACGTCCCGCTCCACCAATGCCGCAGCAGGACAATCAGTAAAATCAGCACGGCGATAAGGGCCAGGCCGAGCGTCTGTTGGCGGGGAGCGTCCATCGTCAGTTTATTGTAGCGACCGGTTCTCTCTTGTCAGCGGAATTGTGCTGCTGGAAGCGAAACAAAACCAGGATGCTAAACTCTTAGCGCACCGCAATCCGTCGTGGTATCTGTTCTCAAATACCGGTTTGCCGACTTTGAGGCCGACCTCAAAGCGGCGGAGTTGCGCCGCAACGGCACGCGGCTCAAGCTGCAGATGCAGCCTTTCCAGGTGCTGGTGGCGTTGCTGGAACGGCCCAAGGACGTGGTTACCCGGGAAGAACTGCGGCTGCGTCTTTGGCCGGAAGACACGTTTGTCGATTTTGATCACGGGCTGAACACCGCCATGGCCAAGCTGCGCGATGTTCTGGGCGATTCCGCCACGAGCCCGCGGTACATTGAGACCATCGCGAAACGCGGTTATCGTTTTCTGGGAGAAGTCACGGCCGTTCCGGACCCTTCGGCTGCCATTGCGCCGGCTTGGGCGAGTGGCCCGGCAGTTGCGGCGGCCAGCGCAGCGGACGGCTCCGCGCCAGCGCCGGACTTGCCGCGGGCCAGCAGGGCCACGGCCAGAGTGCTGTTTAGTTTGTCCCAGATCATGTACCTGGTCTTTTACTTGTGTGCGCTGTTTCGACTGGATGATCTCTACCGAGCCGCGCATGTGGCCTGGCGCGGCGCCGGACGCGCGGTTTTTGTCGTTTACCTGGTAACGGCGCTGGTGGGCGTGGCCGTGCGCCTCTACCTGCTTACGGCCACCGCGTTTGACTATCACCTGTTTGGACAAAAATATCGCGTGTTGTTTCCCGCACTGTTGCTGCTGGATATGTTGTGGGCCCTTTCACCTTTCCTCATCATGGACCGGATTGGGGTTGGTTTTGCGCTCGGCAGCGCGGCAGCGTTGATCTATATGCCGTTCGCTCAACGGGTGCTGGTGAAGATGATGGGACGGAGCAATTAGCTTTTTCTAAAATTCCGAGCGGAGCGAGGAATCCCTATCGTTTTCGTGTATCGCGGGGTAAGACCAGTTCACAACTCGAAGATCTTCGTGACGATGGGGATCTCTCGCTCCGCTCGAGATTCCAGACCTACTGAAAGTCACCCCGGTCCGGGTTGTAGTAGAAAGCAGCGCGGATCATGAGATACGGCCCCGTAAATTCCTGCGGGAGCTGCGGGAGGTTGCCGGTGGTGATAGCTCCATACGCGGCCCGGTCGAGTGATTCGTCCCCTGAGCTGCGCACTATCTGCAGGCCGGTCACGGTGCCGTCTTTGAGGATGGCGAACTGCAGGACCACCACGCCTTTCTTCATGATCGGCGGCAAGGCCGCTTGAGGAATCAGGACGTCCCACCGTCCTTGCACCGCGACGTGCAGTCGTTTCATGTAAGGGCCAAAGTCCACGCCCTGGGTGTCGCTCAGGATTTCGATGTTGCCCAGCTGGTCGGTCCTGGGGCGGACCGGCGCGGCGCCGTAGTCTCCGCTATAACCTGAGTTGGAATTGGCTCTGTTTGCGGCGACGGACTGAATGGCCTGACTGACGGACGATCCAGGCGAACCGACGGCAAACGGGTTGCGTGCCGAACTGCCCTGAGGCGGAGTCGACAACTGTGCAGTCTGGTTGGCGGGCGGCTGTTGCTGGGAGCTTCCGGCAGGTTGCTGCGTGCCATTGTCCGGAGCGGCCTGTGCTACCTGCTGCGGAGTGGGCGGAGGTGTAGCTGCATCCGGAGGGCCGGGACGGCGGGCATCAATCAATTTGCGGATCAGTTCCTTGCTAGGCGCTGGAATGCGCGTCTGGGCCACCCGGTCCTGGTCGGAAATAAAATTGCTCTTGGGGGGCTTTCTCGACAGGCTTTCAGGCAGAGCAAGAAATGTGGCATCTTGCGGTGTTTTGACCGGAAGAATATATGCGCCTTGCGGCAGCCACTTGGGAACAAAGATCAACGCCGCGATGATCACCCCATGGACGACCAGGGACACCCACGCAGCCTCGCGGCGGCGGTAGGAATCAATTTCATCGCCCATATTTTCGATGAGCAAATGCAGCTCTTCCACCGTGGGAGAAAGAACTGGTTCTGCTTCTCTAATTGGAGGCTCCATTACAGGAATAAAACACCGTCCGATCAATTAGACGCGTTTGGTTCTTGGTTAAGTAACTATTTTCTCACTAAGAAGGGGAAAAGCGGCAATTCTTGCGCCGGTCGCGGGCGAATCGACTTTGGATTTTTGCAAAACAGGCTAGAACTCTATGAAAACAAACAGCACATCGGGCAATCTCTTTACAAGTTTTTACAAAGAGTTCAACTGCGCCTGGCGGCTGTGCTCTTCGATGGCGCCGAGGATCCGCATGGCGACCGAAAGCGCGCTCCGGCCATCTTCTAGCGGGACCAGGGGAGTGGTGCGATGGCGCACGGCGTCGACGAACGACTTCAGCTCCGCATGGAGCGGTTCTTCGGAGTGGACCTTTGGCCTGTTGAGCGACACTCCGGGAATGGGGACCACGGCTTTGGCGATCAAGTTTTCCAGCGACAATTTCGCCTTCCCGGTGACGGCGAACTGCATTACTTCCTGGCGGCCATAGTCAACGGAAATATATTCGTGGGGCTGGAAGAAGCGCAGCTTGCGGACGCGCTCCGTGCTGACCCGGCTCGCCGTCAGGTTGGCGACGCATCCGGACTCGAACTCCAGACGCACGTTGGCAATGTCCACTTTAGGCGTGACCACAGCCAGACCCACGGCGCGCACGTCCTTTACGGGCGAGCGTACGAATGTGAGCACCACGTCAATGTCATGGATCATCAAGTCGAGGACCACGTCCACGTCCAGGCTGCGCGGCGTGAAGATGCTGAGGCGGTGGACCTCAAAGAACATCGGCCGGGTAATGAGCGGGAGCGTGGCGCGCACCGCGGGGTTAAAACGCTCCAGATGGCCCGCCTGGGCGATCCGCTGATGGACTTTGGCAAGTCGGATTAGTTCGTCGGCCTCTTCCACCGTGGAAGCCAGCGGCTTTTCCACCAGGACATCAATGCCGGCGGTCATCAAACGCGACGCGATGTCCATGTGATGGATGGTAGGTGCGGCCACGGACGCGGCGTCTACGCGCCCGCGCAGCTCGTCGGGACTGGTGAGGGCGGCGCAGCGAAATTCACGGGCGACCGCCTTTGCCCGCGTAGGGTCGGAATCCACTACGGCCACCAATTCCACGCCCGCCCGTTGTTTCTGCAATTCGTGATACACCCTGGCGTGGTTCTTCCCGAAGGCGCCCACGCCTACGACGGCAACCCGAATTGGACCTTGGTTGGACAAACGGTGATTTTCCCGGAATGTTGATTTTCAGGGCTAAGCCAGACCAGCAAAGGTATCATTGTCCCAGCGGGAGGGAAAGTATGGGACGCGCATTCGGTTTTTTTGGTCTTGTTATTGTCGTGGCGATTTGCCTTTATCTTTACATGAGGCAGTCGCAGAGCGTGACGCCGGAGGGCGCCGGCAGTCCGCAGGCGGCCATTGACGTCACCGGAGTCAAAGCCGACCTGCTGTCCATCGCCCAGGCGGAACGCACCCACCACGAACTGCAGGGCTCGTACGTCTCGATTGGGGACCTTCGTTCCGCAGGTGACTTCTCCACGATCCGCGATGGCCGCGGTCCCTATACTTACTCTGCGGAAATCTCGGGCAGCGGCTTCCGTATTGTGGCCACCTATACCGGCCCGCCGGGAGCGAAGATGCCGCCGACCATCAGCATCGACGAGACAATGCATTTTGCGCCGTAGTTTGCTCAGCAATCCCCGGAAACAATCGTAATCCCCGCCTGATCAGCGGCCGCGATAATGGAGTCTCCTTCCAGCAGCAGGCATTTGCCGGCGTCAATGGCCAGGCAGGTGGCCCCGGCTTTTTGCATGGTTTCAATGGTCCTAATTCCTATGACCGGAACGTCAAAACGCATGTCCTGATTGGGCTTGGCTACCTTGACCACGGTGAGGTTGCGGCTGAGCACCGAAGCGTCAGAATCCGACCCATCCGCGAGGCTTTTCATGATCTCGCCGGCCCGCGCAATGGCGGCGTCGGTTCCTTCCATGGCTTCGAGCGCTACGCAGGCGGATTCGGCAATCACTACGGTCTGTCCCAGGTCATACTGCGCCAGGTGTCCGGCCACGTCGCGACCATAGCTAATGTTCTTCTTCTCCGCCTCCGATGGCTGGCGGCGCGTGAGCACGCCGGGTTTCGCCAGCAGAGGTTCCAGGAATGACGTGGAGCTGATCAGATTGATGCCTTCGTCGGCCAGGACCTTGGCCACCGCCCCAATGAGGGAGTCCGTATTGCGCGTGGTTAGGGAGAGCAGCACCTTGGCCAGTCGCCAGTCGGGACGGATCGCCGAAAAGATCTGTTTATGTTTGACCTGCCCGGCCATCACCGCCGTGTGCACGCCTTCTTTTTTGAAGGTATCAATCAGTTTGCCCAACTCACCCAGGGAGAGCCAGTAAACGGCAGACGCGCCGCGCGTTTCAATCAACGGGGAAGTTTCTTCTTTGATGGCGGCGACAATCACTTCCGCGCCCTGAGCGCGGGCCGCATCGAGGAGCAATAAAGGAAAACTGCCGTTTCCGGCGATCAGGCCAAGCTTCTGGTTTGCTGGATTATGCAGCGGCGGCATCGTCAATGTGCCTGCGCGTTGCCTAGAGTTTCGTTGAGCAAGCGGGCCAGACGCAGACCGCCGAGCGCCAGCCGTTGATCCACGATGCCGATGTTCGCCTGGTAGTAGGCATCGTCCACTGCGCCACCGTCCTTCAACATGACTTGCCTGGCGGCCGCAAAGGATTCATTGGCCCAGTCTTCCGCCGTGCCGCCGGCTTTCTCGCTCAGATGGTTGGCGGCGATGATTCGTTCCAGGTAGCTGACGTATTCGCCTTCGGAGCGCCCTGTGTGTTCCAGGAGCCCAATGTCCCACTCGTAATGCAAGTTACAGGGCCGCGTGCCGCAGAGCGCAGATCCAAATTCTACGACGTGAATATCATTTCCCCCGCGCGCTTCGTCAATCGCGTGCAGAGGCTGGTGAATGTCGCCCACAAAGTGAACCAGGAATTTCAAGGCCTCAACCCGGTCCTGCCGGGGTGCGTTCGTATTGGCCAGAACTTCGCGGAACATATTGATGCGATCCACCACGCAGTTGTGGTGGTCGGTCAGAGTGTAAGGAAATTTCTCGTTGGGCTGGTAGCAGTCGCGTGCCTGGGAAAAACCGCTGGAGTCACCGCGGATGTCCACAAAGTGCCAGCCGTAGCTCTCGCGGCGTTCGCCTTTGACGTCGTCCGCCCAGTTGGCGACCGCGGCCAGATCGTCATTGCCCAGCAGCGCCACAATGCCCTGCCGGGCGACATCGTTCAAATGAGCACGAGCAATGTCTCCGACAATCTGGTGGCCTTTGGGTCCCCAGGCAAAAAGCTGCGTCGCGGGAAGCAGAAGCAAAAGAACGATGGAAAGAATCTTCTTCATGGTTGCCTGACAATGGTCGCCTGATCAAGCCGTCGGATACCGCGATCTTATCAGGATTCGTTACTTAATGACCCCTCGCTCCGATTCTGCGATAAAACGCAGCAGCATCGCGACGTCTTCTCCGTGATTGCCTTCGGCCTTGAGTTGTTCCAGGGCCTGCGTGGTATTCAGCTTTGAGCCGGTGAGCACGCGGAAGGCGTGCTGAATTCTGGCGATCCGTTCCTTGCTGAATCCGCGGCGTTCGAGGCCTATGGCATTCACTCCGTACACGCGCGAATCGCGCGGGCTGACGGCCTTGGAAAACGGCAGGACGTCTTTGGTGATCATGGTCCCGCCGCCGATATAGGCGTGCGCCCCCACCCGGCAAAACTGATGGACCGCGCTGAACGCGCCGACCACGGCCCACTCTTCCACAGTGACGTGTCCAGCTAGCGTGGCCGCGTTGACCAGCATGGCGTGATCGCCGACCACGCAATCGTGGCCAACGTGGGCGTAGGCGAGCAACAAAACGTGATTTCCCACGGTGGTCACACCACCGCCTTTGAGCGTGCCGCGATTTACCGTTACGTATTCGCGGAACAGATTATGGCTGCCAATCTTAACGCTGGTTTTTTCGCCGTCGTAGGTCACGTCTTGCGGGGCCATGCCAATGGCGCAGAAAGGGAAGAAGCGGTTGTGCGGTCCGATGAGCGCAGGACCCTCGATGGCGGCGTGCGACATTAACTCGCAGCTTTCGCCCAATTCCACATCCGGCCCAATCACGCAATACGGACCTATGGAACAAGACGCGGGGATTCTTGCTCCTGGATCAACGACTGCGGTGGGATGGACCATTATTTTTAATCTTCAGGCTTCGCTGGCGCTGGGTTCAGATTCGTTCGTTGCCTTCTTGACCCGGTCTACCACCACGCAACTGACGGTGGCTTCGGCAACCAGCTTTCCGTCCACAAAGACTTCTCCCGCCATGCGTCCAACACTTCGCTTCCACACGAGCACCTCGACTTCAATGCGCAGCTGGTCTCCGGGAACCACGGGACGGCGAAAACGCGCGCGTTCGATCCCGGTAAAGACCACCAGCTTGTTGTCGCGGTCTTCGATTTCAGTCAACAGGAGCATTGCGCCGGCCTGGGCCATGGCTTCCACGATCAACACGCCGGGCATAAGGGGCTCTCCGGGAAAATGGCCGGTGAAGAAGGGCTCGTTGATAGTCACGTTCTTGAGGGCCACGATCTTTTTGCGGCGCTCGATCTCGACGACCCGGTCCAACAGCAGGAAAGGATAGCGGTGGGGTAGAATGCGCTGGATCTGCTTGACGTCGAAAGGCCCTATCTTTGTGTTGCCAGAGGGCGTTTCGCTGGAGGGCGCCTCCGCGGTATTTGCAATTTCACTCATTGCTGAACCGCGAATTATAGAAGATTTTGCGGGAACGACAAAGGCGGATGAATCGCAGGTAGTGTCCTAAGTTGACGCGTAGTCGGTCCTGTTGCATGAAGGAGAGCAAAAGGAGGGCTCTGTGGGCGCAAAGGAGAAAATGACCTCGATTGGCCGGCCGGTGCCGGAGTTGCCTGTCGCGGATGTCGAGCGCGCACAACAGCATTACAGAGATGCACTCGGCTTTGAGATTGGATGGCTTTACCCAGGCAAAGAGATTGGGGCCGTGTCACGCAGTGATATGGGGCCGATATTCTTTCGGAAGAGGACGCCGCCGTTCGAGCCTGCCGTTCACTGGGTGTTCGCTGAAGATATCGATGCGTCGTACCAGGAACTGAAGTCGTCAGGTGCGAACATCGTGGATCCTCTGGAAAAAAAGCCTTGGGGATTACGGCAGTTCACCGTAAAGGATTTGGACGGGAACCTTTTCTATTTCCACCATGACTAACCAAACGTCAGCTAATTGCTATTCCTGTATGATTCTCCAGCACATGAGTCCAGAATCGCTCCAATCTCTCCTGCAGTTTTGCCGGCGGCACGAAGCGGAAATGCTCCAGACCTTGCAGCGCCTTGTGGAGATGGAGTCTCCCAGCGACAACAAGGCCGCGGTGGACCTGCTGGGAAAGCGCCTGGCCGCCGAATTCGAAGACGCCGGCGGCAAAGTCAAGTTTCATCGCATCGCGCAAGCAGGAGATCATCTGCAAGCGGCCTTTCCCGGAGCTGGTCCTGGCAAATTGGACTCCAGACCCATACTGCTGCTCGGACATTTTGACACTGTATGGCCCATGGGCACGCTCACCAATATGCCATTCCGTGTCGCTGGCGGCCGCGCCTTCGGCCCCGGCGTGCTTGATATGAAAGCAGGCATTGTCATGGTGCTGTTTGCCTTGCGCGCACTGAAGACCGCTGGCCGGCCTCATCGGCCAGTGGTGGTGCTTCTGGATACTGATGAAGAGGTTGGCAGCGTGACTTCGCGGCCGATCATCGAAGAAGTGGCAAAAGGATGCGAGGCCGTGCTGGTACTCGAACCGGCGCAGGGGCCGCAAGGGTCTTTGAAGACCTCGCGAAAAGGCGTTGGCAGCTACACCATCCGGGTACGCGGACAGGCGTCCCACGCCGGCGTGGATTTCGAGAAGGGGCACAGCGCCATCGTCGAGCTCTCCCGTCAAGTGCTTGAGATAACAAAGTTCGTTGATCTGGCGCGGGGTATCACGGTGAATCCAGGAGTCATTCACGGCGGCACTCGCACCAACGTTGTGGCGGCGGAGGCACGGGCCGAAGTTGATATACGCGTGGCCCGGGCCGGCGATGCCCGGGTCCTGGAAGAGAAATTTGCCGCCCTCAGGCCGTTCGATCCCAATTGCACGCTAGAGATCAGCGGAGGACTCAACCGGCCTCCCATGGAACGCACGGAAGGCACGGTCCGGCTGCTGCAAGCCGCGCAGGAGGCGGGCCGGAGCCTGGGCATGGAGCTGGGCGAATCGGCCACCGGCGGGGGTTCGGATGGCAATTTCACCGCTGCCCTGGGGATTCCGACATTGGATGGACTGGGGGCGGTGGGAGAAGGCGCCCACGCTGTCCATGAGTCCATTGAACTGGCCGAACTACCGCGGCGGACCGCCCTGTTGGCCGGTCTGATAGGCATGATTTGAGCGTTACCGGGGTCACTCTCAACGCCCTGAATGAGGGGAAATGTCCTTTGACTCCCCCGGATTCTTGGCCTAGAATCTAGGAGAAAGTAAACCTGCAAAGAAACGGAACGTAAGCTGCAAGTTCCGGCTGGAGCAAAAAATGTTTGGTGGAAAACTTGGTGTTCCGGAACTGCTGATCATTCTGGTGATCGCGCTGATATTCTTCGGTCCCAGCAAGCTGGGCGACCTGGGCAAGGGCCTGGGCGACGCGATTCGCAATTTCAAAGGCGCCATGAAGGACGGCGAGCAGGGCCCGGCGCAAGCTGCGCCTCCGGAAGAAAAGAAGTAGCCAGAAGTGTCATAGAAACCCGTTCGCCCGCAACATCTCCCTCACTAGTGGTAACGGCAGTCCTACTACATTCGAATACTCACCTTCCAGACGCACGTTCCAACGCGCCGCGCCACCCTGGATGGCATACGCCCCGGCTTTGTCCGCGGGCTCTCCGCTAGCGGCATAATCCTGAATTTCCTGTTCCAGCAATTCCCGGAAGAATACCTGCGTGGTGCAGTGCCGGCTGTCTGTGCTCTCATCCGGCAACACCAGGCTCACCGCTGTTGTGACCTCATGGCCGCGTCCGGAGAGCAGGTGCAACATGCGGACAGCGTCCTGAGTGTCGCGAGGTTTTTCCAGAAGCTGATCTCCCACGACCACGATCGTGTCCGCACCCAGGACAAAGCGGCCGGGAAATTTTCCGGCGACGGCTAGAGCTTTTTCCCGGGCAAGGCGCATAGCATAGTCCAGCGGCGGTTCCCCCGGATTGTGAATCTCTGGAATATGTGCAGCGTGGACCTCAAACGGAATGCCAGCCTGATGCAGAAGGTCCTGGCGGCGGGGCGACGATGAGGCGAGGATCAGTTTCATGTTCTAAAATCCCGAGCGTAGCGAGGGGTCCCTATGGTCACGCAAGCTTGGCCGCGAATCTACGCGAATGAACACGAATCCGGGCTTTCTGGGTTAATTCGCGTCATTCGCTTAAATTCGCGGCTGACTTCGATTTGGATCTGCGTTCATCTGCGTGTATCAGCGGCTTATCGCACTCCCACCTGTCCTTTCACCGACTCAACCAGCTTCTTTGAATCCCAGCCAACGCCGTCTTTGAACACCAGTTCGACATTTTCAATGTCCTGAATATTGGACGAGGGATCGCCTTTCACCAGCAGGATGTCCGCTTGCTTGCCGGTTGCGAGAGAGCCAATGCTGCCGGTTTCTCCCAGGAACTGCGCGCCGTTCAGGGTAGCGATCTTAATGGCTTCCAGCGGCGTAAACCCCGCTTCCACCAGCAGTTCCACTTCGCGCTGATCACCGTAGCCGGCGATGATGCCGCCAAGCCCGGTGGGATCAAGCCCGGCAAGGAGCTGTCCGCCGGCTTTCACGAATGCGCGTTCGAATTCCATCTCTTTTTGGAACATGACCGGCCAGGAACTGTCTTTGTTTTGCGCGATCCGCGCGCGGTTGGCCGCATAGGCTTTGCGCGCGTCTTCTGACAGGGCATCCAGGACTTTCTGCGGCACGTCCGGACGCGAAGCGACGAGCTGCTCGAACACCGGCAGAGTAGACGTCAAAGCCACGTGGTGGGCCACCATGGTCTTGATCGTTGTCTGGATTTCCGGTCCATTCACGTCCAGCTTCACGGCCGCGGCTACCGCCTGGTTCGGATTCGGGCAGACATCAGGCTTTTTGTCGGGATGAAATTCCGTATCTACAGTCAAGCCGTGTTCCAGATCGTCAATGCCCAGTTCGGCGGCTTCCCGGAAACCAATCGAGCACAGATGTCCCGTAACCGTGAGGTGATGCTTGTGCGCGGTTTCAATCACTGCCTTCAGTTCTTCGCGGGTGATGAAGTTGTAGACCTTGAAGGAGTCCACACCCTCGGCGGCCCAATAATCCACGGTGCGGCGAGTGTCGTCGGGTCCGGTCAGCGCGTGGACCTGCACCAACGGCAATCCCTCGCCTTCAAGATAGGGCCCCGTAGCGTTGATTTTCGGTCCGGGCGTTTTCCCCGCGTTGATGTTCTTTTTCAATTCCAGGTCCGTATAAGGCTCCATGCTTCCGGTGGTCCGGATGGTGGTGACCCCGGCCGCCAGGTACAGCCGCGGAAAACTGAACGGCATATCGTGATACAGCCTGCCGCCCGCGGGATAAAAAAGATGATCGTGCATGCCCACCAGTCCCGGAAGAGCGGAATAGCCGGTGAAGTCCATGCGGTTCGCGCCTTCCGGGACCGGGACCGTGCCTGCAGCGCCTATGGCTGCGATCTTCCCGCCGGAGATGATGATGGTTTGATCTGCTTTGGCCGGCGCTCCTGTGCCGTCAATTACGCGGACGTGTTCGAGAGCGATTACGCCAGCGGGCACGCGGATAAAGTCCTTGATTTGTGGCGGCGCTGGTTGCTGCGCGAAGGAGGCAGCAGCCGTGCAGACGACAGATAGAATGACGAGCAGACGAGGCATAAATAAACCCTCCGGCGATTTTGGGAACCATGCAGCATAATTGCGGATGGAACTCCGCGCAAGGGCGGGGAGTCTACTGCTGGGAAGAAAACTAAAACCCTGTCATCCTGAGCGCAGCCGGAGCAGCTAATTCGTCTTAATCGCCTTCCATCTTTGAAGCGTACGCGCGTACAGCTATATCATTATGTATTGGACAAAGAGGTACGGTCTCATGGCGGTAACCAAGACATCAATCAGACTCGACACCCATCTAGCCGACGAAGCCGTGAGAATTCTTGGCGCAAAGTCCCGAACAGAGGCCGTGCACAAGGTGCTCCGGGAAATTGTGGCGCTCCGCCGCTTCAAGAAGCTGATGAAGAGGGCAAAACGGCTCGATTCATTTCCGTAATCCTCCGTTTAATCCTTTCCTCTGTGTTTCAAGGGTGTTCGCTCAAGGTGCGTCAGGCGGCGATGCTAGAATAAGAGACTAGCCCATCCCGATGGACCGCGCACACATCCGAAATTTTGCCATTATTGCCCACATTGATCATGGCAAATCCACGCTCTCCGACCGTCTGCTGGAGCTGACAGGGTCGCTTTCCATGCGCGAGATGCAGGAGCAGGTCCTGGACGCCATGGACCTGGAACGGGAACGCGGCATTACCATCAAGGCCCACGCTGTGCGCATGAAATATACGGCGCACGATGGCCAGGAGTATCAACTTAATTTGATTGACACTCCTGGACACGTAGATTTTTCTTATGAAGTCTCGCGTTCTCTGGCCTCGTGCGAAGGCGCGTTGCTGGTGGTGGACGCGTCCCAGGGAGTCGAGGCGCAGACTCTGGCCAACGCTTATCTGGCCATTAACCACCGGCTGGAAATCATTCCGGTCATCAACAAAATCGACCTGCCGAGCGCGGAGGTCCCGCGGGTGAAAGAGATGATCGAGCAGACCATCGGTCTGGATTGCAAAGACGCCCTTCTGGTCAGCGCCAAGACCGGTCTGGGCGTTCCGGAAGTCCTGGAAGCGATTGTGCAGCGGCTGCCGCCGCCCAAAGGGAGTCCTGAAGCGCCGCTGCAGGCCCTGATCTTTGATTCGTGGTTCGATTCCTATCGCGGCGTGGTTGTCCTGACCCGGCTCTTTCAAGGCACATTGCGCAAGGGCATGAAAGTGCGCTTGTGGTGGAACGGCAAGACGCTGGATGTCGAAATGTTGGGCGTGCTCACTCCCAAACCGGTAGAAGTGGAAGAGCTGGTCGCGGGCGAAGTCGGCTTCATGATCGCCAACAACAAGAACGTGGCCGACACCAAAATCGGCGACACCATCACCGATGATGCCCGTCCCGCGATTGAGCCGCTGCCTGGATTTGAAGACATCAAACCGATGGTCTTTGCCGGGCTCTACACCGTGGACGCGCATGAGCACACTGCATTGCGCGAAGCGCTCGAAAAGCTGCGTTTGAACGATTCCTCGTTCTTCTTCGAGCCGGAAAGTTCCGTTGCCCTGGGTTTCGGCTTCCGCTGCGGTTTTCTTGGTCTCTTGCATATGGAGATCATTCAGGAGCGTCTGGAGCGGGAATTCGGGCTGGAGCTGATTACTACCGCTCCGGGCGTACGCTATCGCATTACCAAGACCGATGGGAGCGTCGTGGAAGTTGATAATCCGTCGCGCTGGCCGGCGCAGACGGAGATCGCAAAAATCGAAGAGCCGGTGATTCTGGCCACGATTCTCACGAACGAGGAATATGTCGGCGGCATCTTCAAGCTGGTGGAGGAGAAACGCGGCCGGCAGAAGAACTTTGAATATGTGGGCGCTGCCCGCGTGATGATTACCTATGAGCTGCCGCTGAATGAGATTGTCCTCGACTTTTATGACCGCCTGAAATCTATTTCCCGGGGCTACGCTTCGCTCGACTACCACCTCGCGGGGAACTGGGAATCGCCCATGGTCAAGCTGGACATTCTGGTCGCCGGCGAACCGGTGGACGCGCTCTCCATCATTGTCCATCGCGACTTTGCCTATGATCGCGGCCGCGCGCTGGTCTCCAAGATGCGGGAGTTGATCCCGCGGCAGATGTTTGAAGTCGCCATCCAGGCGTCGATCGGCGCAAAAATCATCGCCCGCGAAACCGTGGTCGCCATCCGCAAGAACGTGCTGGCCAAGTGCTATGGCGGCGACATCAGCCGCAAACGCAAGCTTCTGGAAAAGCAAAAACAGGGCAAAAAACGCATGAAGCGCATCGGGAAAGTGGACATTCCGCAAGAAGCGTTTCTGGCCGTCTTGAAGGTTGGCGAAGGCGGATGACGCTTGTTCTCCCGGAATGGTTGTTGGTTATTAATGTGCAAATCCCAAATCGCGTAGCTTAACTCTCCAGACAATATAAGTTGCCTAGATTGCCGAAGTCCGGGGTTACTTTAAACCATTGAAAACCAATGGTTTACTGGTTGCAGCCAGACTAGGGCAAAGTGGGCTAAGTCACTGAAAATCCGCGATCAATCGTTTATTCACAATCAGAATTGCACAGAGTTTTCCACATTCTGTAGGAAAACTTCAGCCTCCTGGAAAGCCCCATCAATTCCTGCGAAAATTCACCGTAATATACGTGTCCACCTCCACAGGCTCCCCATTCAACACGTACGGGCGATATCTCCATTGCTGTACAGCTTCCAGCGCTGCGCGAGCCAACCATGGGTGTCCGCTGATCACGCTTAAGCTCTGAATTGTGCCATCGCGAGCGATGATGGCGTGCAGCTTGACCTCTCCCTGAAGATTGATGCGAGAGGCAATTGCCGGATAGGTCGGAACCACTTGGTTGAGCAGCTGCCCGGGATCAATGCGGGACCTCTTTACCGGACCCACCTGATGCTTGGGCTCGTTGCCGTTGAAGCCGATGCTCGGCGGTCCTCCCGGCCCGATACCGCATTGCGCGCTAAAACAGGGTGCAGGATGGGATCCTCGATCATCCGGTTCAGGCGCATTAGTTCCGCTGCCAATTCTGGACGTGACCGGCAAGAGACTTACAACAGTGGCCTGCGGAGAGGGAGATTGGTTGCCGGTCGCCGGACCGGAGGAATTCTGTGCGTGCGAATGGTCCGGAACCGGCCGCGTCAGAATCACTGCCGCGGGCACAGGCGGGTTCGCCAGCGCGATGATCTTCGTGGAGAACAACGGCACAATAACCAGCACGCCGACGAGCAGCAACTGCACTGCGAACGCGGTGGCTTTGGGCCATCTGCGTGACCGATGATGAATTGCCGAAGACTCAAGCAACGTTTCCTGAAACATGGTTTCCTCCGTTCCTGAAATCATTGGACACCGCAGGAAGGGAAAGATGTTCCGCGTGGGCAGGAAATAAATGGCCGCCGGTGATGGCGGCCATGCGAATCACTGGAACAATTACGGTTTCTTTGGTGTCGTTGGCGCGGGAGTCGTGGGCCGCGGCGCCGTGGCGCCGGCCGGTTTTACGGCCGGAGCGGCAACGCCGGACTGGGCGTTATAGGCGTCCACTAATTCCTTGGTGATGTTGGTGCCGGGATTGGCAAACAGTACCGGAGTCTGGGGATTGGAAACATCCAGGACCACCAGATAGCCATTGTCTTGCGCGTATTTTGACAGAACGTCCAGCATCTTCGTGCCGACGCGGTTCACGACTTCCTGCTCGGCCTGCTGAAATTCGTCCTGAGCGTCTTGCGCGTTGCGCTGGTAGGTCTTCTGCTTGACGTCGATGGCCCGGGTGCGACTGGCGCGTTCATCGTCGCTCAGTTTGTCGCCCTGTGCCTGGAGTTGCTTGGTCGAGCTGTCGATGTCGTCCTTCAGGTTCTTTAACTCGGCAGCCTTCGGGTTGAACTTCTGCTGGAGCGTGTCAAACTCTTTTTTGCCCTCATTGCAGGTGGCGATGGCTTCCTGAATATTGACGATGCCGATTTTTGATCCCGCCGGCGCCGCCTGGGCGGACGCGGGTCCGGCGAAGCTGGCGCTCAGCCCGAGGCCAAGAGCAACAATGCTGATGATGTGCCTGCCTGACATTGAACCTAAGCTCCTTAAAGTCGTTTGTTGAATCTCACGTCGCGCGACTTATCGCAAAAAACCGCCGCGATCAAAAATCCCCCTAGGGTTTCTTGGGTGTTGCCGCTGCCCCCGCGGACCGGGGGGTTCCGGTAGCCGGGGCCTTGGCGGCAGCAGCCGGAGCTTCCGTATTGTACGCATCCACCAGATCTTTGGTGATGATGACTGTCGGACTGGCGAATAGTATAGGACTCTGCGGAGCCGAAACGTCCAGGACCACCGAATAGCCGCGTTGCTGGGAGATCTTTTCCAGCACTTTGGCCATCTTCTGATAGATGCGGCCCAGGATTTCCTGTTCCGCCTGCTGGAACTCGGCCTGGGCGTCTTCGGCGTTGCGCTGGTAGGCCTTCTGTTTGGCTTCGATGGCCCGCGCGCGGGTGGCCCGTACCTCATCGCTCAAATTGGGCCCCTGGGCCTGCAGTTGCGCCGTCGCGGCGTCAATGTCGTCCTTCAGTTTCTTCAGCTCAGCGGCCTTGGGGTTGAACTTCTGCTGGAGGGCTTCAAACTCTTTCTTGCCTTCATTGCTGGTGCCAATGGCTTCCTGAATGTTCACAATGGCCACCTTGACCGGCGCCGGGGCGGTGGCTGCGCTTTGCGCAAAAGCAGCGGGAGTAAACAGGGCACTCAGCGCCAGGCTGAAGCACAAGATAACGCCTCTTGATTTAGTAAACATGGATTCGGGACTCCTTAAAGTGGTTCTTGCCGTGCCATTCGTCGCAGCACGTTTCTGGGGCAACCGCGCGATCGGCGCGGAAAATCGGCAGAGGGGACGAATACAGCGATTATAGGTTGCGGACTTTAGCGGCGTCAAACCTGCTCCTCAAAAAGTTGTGCTGATGGTGAAGCGGAACGTCTTCCGCGGTTCTTTTACCCGGAAATCCGGGGCAACGCCGGCCAGCGTGTTCAGGTAGGTAAAATCGCCAGCCGCTCCGACCGGGAACATGCTGCGGGTAATCAGCCCCGAGCTCTTGACGAGCGTGTCCAGGATCAGCGGATTGTAAGCGTAATAGATACGGAAGGGCTGTTGAACAATGGGCAGCAGCACCTGTAATTCCAGCCCGGTGGACATGCGCGGGACGTAATTGGTGCCGGGAGCCGTTGCCAGGGTCGAGCTGAACGGCAGACCGGTGCCGCCGGCGCACTGGAAGTTTGTAAATTGCGGGCAGCCAAAGGTGGTGCTTTGCAGCTGTTTCAAGGCATCGGGGCTGTTCTGCAACTGCGACCCCCGGGTCGCCATGTCCAGCCCTACGTCGGCGAAGGGCGCCAGGGTCACCGGGCCTACGATGTGAATGCGGTATTCAAAGTTTCCCACAACACTGACATCGCCGCCGGGCTGGGTAAGATTGTTGAGGGGAATCGGAATCTTGATTCCGCACGGCGGCGTCTGGCCGGCCAGGCAGCCGCGCCGGGGATTCGTTGGGTCCACGGGAACCACCGTCCCATCCGGGTTGGTCAGGGTTACATTCTGCGCCGTGTTTACGAAGACGTAGGGTGAGACCGTGCGGATATCGAACCCGCGCAGGTCGGATTCTCCGCCCATGAGAAAACGCTGGTACGGAGCGGGGACCGTCCCGTTGAAGCCAGTGATGAAGCTTCCCTGCAGGCGCATGGCAAAAATATTTCCGTGGTAGACCGGCTTGAAACGCGTGAACAGGACCAGCGGCCGGACAAAGCTCACATTGCCGCCCAACCCGGCAATTTCAGAAGAAAGATAGATGCTTTTTCCGGAATGCGGTCCAATCTGGCGGTCCACCGTGCTGTAGCTGAAGGACGGTGTAACTGCGCTGGTCACGATTCCATTCAGGGCATTCGGTCCGGAAATGGACCGGAAATTCAGGCTCTCAAACAGCAGGCGGGAAGCGTCGCTGAACACGCTGATGTTGGATATGTCGTAGCTGTAGGAGAGGGACAGGCGTTTGGGAATGTTTCGTCCCAGCGGGTAGCTGGCACTCGCGGAAAAGCCCTTGCTCGACTGGTTGTAATTCAAAAGCTGGTTCAGCACGGTCTGGGAAAGATTCAGCTTTTGGTTGGCCAGGATCGCTGCCTGCTGGGCCTGGTTAAAGTCGTATTTGCGCAGGTAGGCCTGGAACCCGAGCTGGATGGGACGGTCGAAAAGGTAAGGCTCGGTGAAACCGAACACCAGGTCCCGAGACCGGTCGCCGACGTTGGCTTGCACGGTCAGGGTTTCGCCCAGGCCCAGGAAGTTGTTGGTCTGGTAGTTCAAGCCAATAAAGGAGCCGGCCAGGCCGCTGAGGCCACCCGTCAATCCGATGCTGTTTTTCCCCTTTTCGCTGACCTTGACTGTGAGGTCCACGGTGCCGGCTTGCTCGTCAATTTTGCGTTCGGTATCGTCATCCGGTTTGAGCGTGTTGAAGTAGTTCAGCTGGTTGAGGCGCAGAATGCTGTATTCCCAATATTTCTGGTTGTACACCTGCCCCTCCTGGAGCAGCAGGTCGCGGCGGATCACTTTGTCGCGCGTGGTCGTGTTGCCCTGGAATTCAATCCGGCGGACGAAGAACGGCTTGCCTTCGTCAATATCGATGCTCAGCGAAAGCTGCTTCTTCTCGTCATCGATAATGGTTTCCGGCACCGCGGTGAACTTGATGTAGCCGTACTGTTCGTAGGCTTTGCGCAGGTTGTCCAGTCCGGTGTGGATCTTGTGGGTATCGAAGACGTCGCCGTCTTTGATCGGGAACACACCGCGCAAAACCTGGTTGTTAAGGATGGCTTTGTTGTTCTTGAAGGTGATTTCCTTGAGCGTGTACTTCACACCTTCTTCCACGGGCATGGTAATGTCCATGGCTTTGCCCTCTTTCCGGAAAAAGGGGACCGGAAGCCCGCCTTTCTTGTCGCGCAACTGGGTCTTGGGGTCCTGCACCAGGGCCCGGTAATAACCACGCTGCTGGAGAGCGTCCTGGACGCGCTGCGTGTCTTCTTCCAGTTTGGACGCGTCGAAAGTCCTGGCGAACAGGTTCTCGAAGAAAATGGAGTTCGGAATCCCGATGGGTTTCAGGTTCTTCATCGCCCGCCGCAGGTCGCGGGAGGAAACATGCTTGTTGCCGGCGAACTTGATGTTGCCCACCTTGATCTTGGGGCCTTCCTTGATGGTGAACGTCACAGCCACCGAAGACGGTGGAATCTGCTGCAGCTGAACCGCCACCGTGGAGAAAGGCCGTCCGTGTTCCGCCAGCAGTTGTTGCAGCACAACCTTGGCCCGGATGATTTTGGTGGGATCGTAGGAACTCTCTATTGAGAGAGGAACTTTGGCTTTCTTGAAGCGCTCCAGCACGTCACTGACGGACACAGAATTCAAGCCGTGGTAATCAATGGTGCGGATGGTGGGTTTTTCACGCACGTAAACGTGAATGAACCAGCCTTTGGCCGACTGCTCCCGTTCAATCCGGACATCTTCAAAATAGCCGCTGTTCCACAAAGAGTGCAGGTCGCGTTCCAGGGCGGCTTCGTCGTAAACGTCGCCCGCGCGGGTGAACATTTTGGCCCTGATGGTCTCCAGAGGGATGCGCCGCTGGCCGTGGATCTGAATGTCCTGGATGAGCTGGCCGCCTTGCGCGGCTGCGAATGCGCCCGGTGCCTGCGATAAGAAGATGCTGCCAAGCATGGACAACGCCAGGACCGCAACCTTCAGAGCATACTTCGGGCTAGCTGTCTTAGACCTGATAGGACTACCCTCAGAACAATTTGGGGAAACCCCGATTATACGGGAGCAAATACTGTACTTCCAAACCAACCGGGACTTGCGTCTCATTTCTGACCAGCAATCGGGGTTCAACGGCGACCGGGGCCAAGGTGAAGATTCCGGAAGAGTCTATCACGTTGGCCAGCGGACCCCTTCATGGTCTTGCCGAAAAAGCAGCTTGGTGTCCTTTAAGGCACTTCAAACAACCAGGACACGGCAAAAGAACAGGTTACACAGCGACAGCAAGGGTCTTTCCCCAGAACGAACCCAGAACGAACCTTTACGAAGAACGATGCCGGGCGCAAAACTTGCAAGGATTTTTTCTTCGGGCCGCTGGCTGGCCTTTATTTTGCTTTCCTTTGATCTTGTCTTTGTCCTTGCTCTTGCAGAAGCGGTTCGACTTCAACCAGACAGGAATAAAAAGTTGCGCCTCGGCCGATGTCCGTAAGCGTCTCGGACGTCAATGCGTTGATGCTCTTGCCATCGGGCGCGAACCGGGCCCAGTTCAGCCGGGCGGCGACAACTCCCGCCTGTACCGAGCCGTTGACGTGGGCCCGCAGGCGGACTTCGCCGCGATCGTTAAACACCCGCACCCAGTCTCCGTCGCGGATGCCGCGGCGGGTTGCGTCCCGGCTGGTCATCTCCAGCAATTCCGGATGCTCCATTTTCTGTACGGAGCTGATGTTGGCGAAGGTGGTGTTGAGGAAATTGTCGGCTTTGCGGGAGAGCAGCTCCAGCGGAAATTGCCGCGCTTTTTCCACGTGGCGCGATTCCGCGGGCGGCGTGAAGGAAGCCACTGGATCGAGTCCCTGGGCGATAAGCCGCTCGTTGTACAACTCGGCTTTGCCGCTCGGCGTGGCAAAGCCGCCGCGCGCGAAGGGAAGAAAGGGGGCTTCTTCAGTTCCAGTTCCAAGCCGCAGACGGATGTGCCCCTCGCGTTCCAAGTCGGCGCGAGTGATTGCGCCAAGTCGGGCGTCAGGGTCGGAAGCCGCGCGGGCGCCGGGCGTGCCCAGTGCTTCGTCAATCATGTCGTCGGATGTCTGACGGAAGCAGTCTTCGGTGAAGCCCATGCGTAATGCGAGTTCGCGGAAAAGGTCGGTGTTGGACCGGCTCTCGCCCAGCGGCGCAATGGCCTGGTTCGATATCTGCAGGAAATAGTGGCCATAAGCGGTCTGCAGATCTTTGTGTTCAAAGAACGTGGTTGCCGGCAGGACGATGTCGGCGTAGTGCGTGGTGTCGGTAAAGAACTGCTCGTGCACCACGGTGAACAGATCAGGACGAAGAAAGCCGCGAAGCACGTCGGTGTAATTCGGTGCCACGGTCACGGGATTTGAGTTGTAGACAACAATCGCCTTGACTGGAGGATTGTCCAGCCGCGTGAGCGCCTGTCCCAGCTCTGACATGTTGACGACGCGCGCGTCCCGGCCGAGCGGACTCTTCAGCATCAGATCAGGACGCTCGACCGCTTTACGGTCCATGGGGAACGACGAGCTGGTGGAAAGCTGCAAGCCGCCGCCAACTTCCTTCCACGATCCGGTGATACAGGGCAGCATGGTGATCGCGCGCACGGCCATGCCGCCGTTCTGTGCGCGCTGCACGCCGTAATTCACGCGAATCACCGCCGGACGCACGGTGGCGTATTCACGCGCCAGCTTCACGATGTCCGCGGCTGAAATTCCGGTCCACGCGGCCACGCGTTCCGGCGGATATTCCTGGACCTTCTTCTTCAACTCCTCAAAGCCCAGCGTGTACTGCGCAACGTAGCCGGCGTCATGCATACCATCGTTAATAATGACGTGCATCATGCCCAGCGCCAGGGCCACGTCCGTTCCGGGATTGATGGGCAGATACCAATCAGCGCACTGCGCGGTGCGGGTTTTATAGGGATCGATCACCACCAGTTTGGCGCCCTTCCGCCGCGCTTCTTCGATGAAAGGCCACAAGTGGATGTTCGTTCCGTGGATGTTCGCGCCCCAGGCAATAATGTATTTCGATTCGCGGAACTGCTCCGGCTCCGTCCCCAGCTTGCGGCCCAGGACGGTCAGCAAAGCGTCGCCGCCCGCGGTCGCGCATATGGTGCGGTCCAGTTGCGAAGCCCCCAACCGGTAAAAGAACCGGTGCGCCATCCCCGAATTGTTCAACACCCCCAAAGTCCCGCCGTACGAGTAGGGAAGAACAGCCTCTGGCCCAAAGTCACTGGCGACCTGCTTCAACCGCGAGGTAATTTCATTCAGCGCTTCGTCCCAGGATATCCGGGCAAAATCCGTGGCGTCGCCGTGGCCCTGGCCTTTGGGCGCAACCCGCCGCATGGGATAAAGCATGCGGTCCGGCGCATAAACCCGGTCCAGATATTTGGCCACTTTGGCGCATAGAAACCCCTGAGTCACCGGATGCGCCGGATCGCCCTGGATCTTTGTGGCCTTTCCGTCCTCCACGGTAATCAGAACGCCGCAGGCGTCAGGACAATCGTGCGGACAAGCGGCATGGACAACTTTTTTCATATTCCGACATTATAGAGGCCGGAGTGTTGCAGGACTCTCCGGTTTTCCGATGACACCGATGACGGCGATCTTTTCCTACCCCCTCCCCGGTTCGCTCCGCCCCAACCGCTCTCCCCTGCTAACAGGGGAAAAAACAGGGGAGAACGCGAGCGCTTGGGCACTCCAGACATGCAAAACCTCGATTCCACGGGCCTTTCGTGACCCTTTTTCCCGGACGGAGTCAATTCGTAACAGGGGAGGAACAGGGGAGGAACAGGGGAGGCATCGCCGTGATCGCCGTCATCGCACGTGATCGCCGCGATCGGAAAACCTTACCACTGATAACACTGATAACGCTGATGTTCTTGATCAGTCAGAATCAGTGTCGTCAGTGGTAAGGTTCTATGGTTTTCCTCGCTTTAGGTTTTCAAAGATCGTTCTCTTCGGCCCGCCTGGGCGGGGCCAGGTTTTTTCTGGCTAACAACTAAATGCTAAGTACTAACTACTGCCCTTGCGCGGCGCGCATGGTACCGCGAAACTCAAGCGAAATGCAAGAGCTAATTTGTCTGTATTTTCAATGGGTTACGAGGCGGCCGCTTTTGGCCTCTGTTGGCATCTTTACCGCGGATTTGCCCGGATGAACCCTTGTCTGCGAACGGCTTTTCCTATCTGTGTCATCTGCGTGATCCACGGCCAGCAGCCGGGACAGGTCAGCGGTACGGTGTTTCCGGGTTTTGCTTCGGTCACTCAGAATCGTGGTTCCATCGAGACATCCAGGCATTGTCATTTCGAGCGCAGCGCCGCCAAAATGGTTGTTCTACGAAGTCCCTAGGCGCGGAGTCGAGAAATCCCGAGGATGTGCGCACTACCATGCTGACTCAGGGAGTTTTCACGAGGGACTGTCCCGGAAACCTGATCTCCCTGCCCCAACTCTCGGCCAGGTCCTGCCACCGCGGATTTAGTTTCTCGATGAGCCAGATTTTCTTTTCCCGGCGCCAGCGCTTGATTTGTTTTTCGCGATCTTGGTGAAGCCTTCAATCGTGTCGTACTTGTGCTGATGCATCCGTTGGTAGAAATATCCACTGATCCCGACATCGAGCGTGCCGTGCGGCTGGTAAGAATGTAGACCCGAACTTGTAATAGCGTCCGTCGTGCATGCGGGAAATCGTAGCCGAGGCATTCTCGTAGAAACTCCTGAATCAGCATGGCGGAACACACATCCTCGGGATTTCTCGACTCCGCGCCCATCAGCTCGGAAAAGGAAAATATTTTGGCGGCGCTGCGCTCGAAATGACATGGGTTGGGTGGTGTCGCGGGCAATGGCGCCGTCGCAGTGTCCAGTTTCGCATGCTCCAAAATTATCGGGTAGTCCAGGCTGACCCCTTTTGGTTAAAAAAAGTGTGTTCTGATCGAGCGCTTCAATCCCCACATGGGAACACCTTGCAGAGGGGCCGGCATTCTCAAAGGCTGAAGGAAAGCAGATTCCTCCCCTTCGCCAGGCTCAGGGTCGGAATGAGAAGACCCCGTCGCGCTGAAGCGCGAAGAAGCTGAGGCGCACCGGAGTGCGCCTCAGTCTGGCAGGGAAGGTTAGAAACCGAGCCGGAACCCAAATTCCATCTGGCGCGGCGTGTTGGCTTGACCGAAGATCACACCGAAGCTCTGCGGGCTGGTAAAGTCCAGTGTCGGATTATTGAGTTGATTGTGGTTGAGAACGTTGGCGAAAGTGGCGATGAACTTGGTGTTCACGCGCTCGGTGATCCTGAACTCCTTGGCTACGGACATGTCAAGGTTCCAGGTCGGCAGCCCGCGCAGGATACCCTGGCCGCCGGTCTGGTTGTCAAAGCCCACCAGCGGCGGCCGGAATTGAGACCACACCGCTGCAGGATTGGCGAAAATATTAATGTTGTCCTTGGTGCTGGTGCCCACGGAAAAGGTCTGCCCGTTGACAATAACGGTGCTGCCGGGCACATTGTAATGAACCGAGTTGCCTCCCTTGTAAGGCGCAAGCAGCATGGCATTCTCATTCGTCGAGCCCGAACTGCAGTTTACCTCTCCGAATGACTGGCAGTCGCTGCCCATGTTTACTTCCAGCGGCGCTCCACTCTGCGCGGTGAAGATGGGAGAGATTTTCCATCCGCCCAGAAGATGTCCCATGACTCCCCTCTGTCCTTTGTACCAGGAGGGCTCGTACACCATGTAGGTGTTGTAGATGAGCCTGATGTCGAAAGGCTGAGGGCCGTATTGGTTGTGCAGATTGAACGCATCAACAGGGGTAAACCCGCTGGTGGACTGTGCAACTGCCTGCGTGCCGAGGGTCTTACTCCAGGTCAAATTCGACACCAGGGTCAAGCCATGGAACTGCTGCATCCGGACTGTGGCGAAGGCGGCGTTGTAGTTTCCGTATCCCCAGCTTCCGTTCAGGAAAACCGACGATACCTGGCCGGGCGTTCCCGGACCGCCTGCCCCGAGCGTGCTGGGCATGGCACGTCCAAACAGGAATCCGGCTTTGTTGGCCAGGTCGCTCCAGAAGCTGTACACATTGACGGCAGTTCCCTGGGAGTTGCCGGCGCCGGTTTTTGCCGAGCCCTCTTTGGTGGCCACGGCCAGCGTACAGCTGCTGAACCCGGCGCAGTAGGCTGAGCCAGGTCCCAGCGCCGTCTCAAACCAAGGCTGCACTGGAATTCCATTCGGCACGCCCACGTTTGCGGTGAGAAACATATACATGTTGTCGTAGGCATTGGCAAAACTCTGGCCGTTGAGCGTCAACATATATGGCACACCGTCCAGGTTGGTGGACTGGTACTCATTCTTCAAAATACGCCCGATGTAGCCGACCTCGATAGAGACCTTCCTTGACACTTCGCGCTGAATGGTGAGGTCGAACTGGTCAGAGCGGGACGGCCGGAAGTTGGGATCCAGCGCCTGGCCATCTCCGGCCGTGGCGTTGCCGCCTACGCCCGGAAAGAAAGGCTGAGGCAGGGTCTGAGAAACACTGGGCAGAGGCGCGCTCATGCCGTCCGTGCCGATACGGAAGGCAGTTGCCGGCGTGGTGCCGCCGGGTCCCAGGCATTGATTACCGCTTGAGGCGCCAATGCACGAGACAGCCTGACCCAAACCAGTCCCCAACAACGGAACCAGCACCAGGTCCACTCCGTTCAATCGTCCGTAGATGCGGTTGTAGCCTCCGCGGATCACGGTCTGGCCGTGACCGAAGATTTTGCCCAGAATGCCGCTGTCGAAATTGGGACTCCATGCCGCCGCGGCGCGTGGGCTGATGCCGCCGTAAAACGGGTTGTAGGGATATTTCATTCCCAGGTTCTTGACAGTTTCAAATCCCAGGATCGGATTGAAGATTTGTCCCTGCAGCGCCATGCTTTTCTTGGTGTTGAGATAGTTGGCCAGGTCGACCAGTTTCCCGTTGGAGTCAATCAGCTCAACCTGCTTGCCGTTTTGCTCCACCGGAGGCATTTCAATGGTGTAGCCTGTCCCAAAACTCAGCGTAAAATTCGGCCTCAGGTGCCAGGTGTCACCGAAGTACACGTTGTAGGAGGGAATGGTGCTCACATCGAACATATTGCTGCCGAGCGGGTCCAACGAAAGACTGGAGCCGCTGCGGGTATAGAGCACTTGCGGCTGCGAGGTCATACCCAACAGCTCAGTGTAAAGCTTGTTCCACTGAGCTTTCTGACTCGTCGTCAAGCCGGCAGGCTGCGAGTTCGCGGAGATGCTGATGCCGCTACCCTGGCCCTGACTGGCTGAGTTGATGCCGATCTGGTAGACGATGGCGTTCATGATGCCCTGGCCATTGTCGTTGCGCTGGTGATAGTCCCAGTTGCGCTGATACGTACCACCGAACTGGAACAGGTGGTTGCCGCGAATCCAGGACACATCGTCACGAAGGTAGTTGTCCTGGCCGTCCCAGAAGCGTTGGCGGGCTTGTTGTGTGTTGATATTCATCGGAATCAGGGACTGCAACTGGGATTCGCCGCCAATCTCCAGCGCCCCGCCCAGGCCCGCAAGCTGAACCGGAGCCGCACTGGTCAGCCACTGCCACCAATTGCGAGTGTAGCTGTAGTGAAAGTCATTGGTCAGGTTGGGGGTGACGTTGGTGGTAAGTCCGGCTGTAATAAGGCTTGCTACCGACGGACGCAGGGAGTGCGACGTTCCCTGCCCAAGGGTATCGCCCGCCATCACGCCGCCGATATCCACCTGATCGGTAGTGTTGGCTGTCACGCGGTAGTAGTGATAGGTAGAAGTGAAGTGCCATTTCTGCCCGAAATCATGGTCGATTCGCGCCACGCCGAAGTCGTCTTTTCTCGGCAGTCCTACGGTCGTCTTGAAACCCTGGGTGTTGAGCGTGTCGCCAAAGCCGGTATTGCCCGGATCGTTAGGCAGCGGCTCGAACTTTGACCAGAGTTGGGAGATGATTGGATTCAAACCGATTCCTCGTGGATCGCAGGCGCCGCCGCCGCAAACCGCCGAGGGATACGTAACGCCATTGACCGTCACCGGCATCGGATTGATGTTGTAGGCAGTGACCGTGCCGGGGCCAGTCTGGATCTGGATGACACCCGCCCGAAGCAGGGCGGAAGGCACCGATCTCTCATAGGTGGACACGTTGGGAAACCGCCGCCCTTCGTAGTCGCCGAAGAAATAGGTCTTCCCGCCCCAGAAAGAGGGCAAAACTGGACCGCCAATGGCGCCGCCAAAGCGATTCTGGTGGGTAGAGGGTAACGGAGTGTGGGTGAAGTTGTTGTTCCAGGTGTTCGCCGAGAAATTACTTCCCAAATAGTACTCGTAAAGAGCGCCGTGCCAGCTATTGGTTCCGCGCTTGGTCACCATCTGGATCTGCCCTCCAGATGACCCGTTGAAATCGGCGGTCTGGTTAGTGGTGGCAACTTTGAATTCTTCGATGCTCTCGACCGGAGTGGGCAGGACGCCCGTGGTCAGGCCGCCGGTGGAAGCGCTGGTTAAGGGGTTGGCGGCAAAGCTCAGGGTGTAGGTACTCTGCGTGCCGTCCATGTCGCTGCTGTTCTGGCCGCCGTCAAGTTGAAACGTATTCTGGTCGCGCACCGACCCGGCAACCTCTCCGGTTGTGTTCACGGCTGGTTGCAGAGTCATCAAGGTAGAGGAATCGCGGCTGAGGTTCGGCAGGACCTCCATGGCGCTGAAGTGGATCGTGGTCCCGACCGCGGCATTCATGGTCTGCATTTCCACGCCGTCTGCGGTGACCTCGACCGTCTCGGTCGCTCCGCCAACTTTTAGCTTTGCGTTGGCGTTCGTCACCTGGCCGATCTCGACCGTCACCTTGGAGATCAGCTCCTGCGCAAATCCGGCTTGCGTGATCCGGACATCGTAGGTCCCTGGTGCAACGTTTACGAAAATGTACCGGCCAACGTCGTTGGCAGTGGTTGTTCGGGAAGCGCCGGTGGCGGTGTCAACGAGAGTGACAGACCCACCGGCAATCGCCGCACCCGTCTGGTCGGTGATTTGTCCGGAGACAGTGCCAGTCGCGGTGGACTGCGCCCGCGCCGGGGTCAGGGTCACACTGAACAATAACGCCACACAAGCAAGGCCCAGCATCAGGATGAACAGACGTCTGGTGCTCGCGAGCGGTTGGCGAACAGGCTTGGGGTTAGTGAGATAACGGGGAGAACCGCACGATCCTGTCAGTAGCGTCATAGAAGCTCCTTCTCTCCAAGAACTGAGGTTGCTGGTCCGTATCGGATTTGATCAGCAAATGAGAGCGAAAAAAGGAGTGGCTCCAGACGTACCGAGAGCGCTTACCGCCTGCCCAACCAGACGGTATTTATTTAATGCGCGGCATTAGATCAGAAAACAAGGAAGAAATCAAAGAAGATTTACAAATAAATGCAAATCCAGGAAAGGGCGTGCACAGGTTCGCGGGAAGTGTCCCGTTTCATATTGTGAAATCAGGAAGAGGACCCAGACGTAGAGACGTGGCACAGCCACGTCTCACTCTCCAGGTCAACCAGAATCGCCGCACCCACAAATAGCCCAGCATAGTCGCGGGGGCCGAGAGTATCGCTGGCGCAAACAGTGAGACGCTGGCGCACGCGAGGCCGCAGCGGGGCAGGTCCCTCACCCTGCTCGCCTCCGCTCCGCAGGGATTCGGGATGGGGTCATGTGGGGTTTTGACCTATCACGAGTTTGAACTCGGGTTGTGAAACGAGAGTTGGAGCCGTACATCAAGAGGCTGCTCAAGCTGCCTGATTTTGCGGCAGTGGATACAGTTTGTCTCACTGCAATCTCCATACCGCGATTACCTCCACCCCCACGAGACACCATCCCGAACGCCGCGGGGTTGGCGGCGGAGGGACCTGCTCCGCTGCCGCTGCGCGTGGGCCAGGCAGGACCCGCTCGCACGTCACACAAGTCCGGGAGTGAAGCGCACGCTACCGCGAGGGTAATCCTCATACGCCGAGGATTCTTCACCAGCCGCGAATTACGAGAATCAAAATTACGTATAGGTTTTTCTTTGACCAGCGGCATCTGCGAAGTCAGCACTACCTGGCAATCAGCTCGGAGGGTCATGCATTCTGCGCTTCCATCTTCTTTCTTCTCGCTCCTCGCCAATAAAGCAGCAGCCCGGCCGCAATGGGAATAACGGTTCCTGCAATGATTTTCAATTCAAAAACAGTCTTGTTTTCTACCTCGCCTGGAGGAATCACCGACAGCACGATTGACCCCAGCGTAATGAAGAATGCCAGCAGACCTGCTATCCATACTCCTGCCTTGCCTCCGGGAATGAGAACGGCCTGTCCGCTGGTCTTGCGGTCCGCCCGATAGGCCAATCGGATGACCGCACCATACATATAGAGGAAGGGTACGAAATACAGGATCGTGGTGATGTCAACCAATGTGCGGTAAGCTTCCTCGGGCTTTGCCTTGATTTGGGCCAGGGCCAGGAACAATGCTGACATTCCAGCCTGGATCAGTATCGAAATATGCGGCGTTTTCCACCGCGGATGAATTTTGCCGAAGAACGAAGGCAAGTAGTGATCAATGCCTGCGACAAAGGGAATTCGCGCCACGCCCGCGACAGTAGCGCCAACGCCTCCCGCGTTCCCCACGGTGACCAGCAGCGCCGCGACAACACCAAACCATACAATGCCCAGAATGGCCGATCCGTTGCTGATCCCCTGGAAAACACCGTTGCGTTCGTCAATCATCCCGGCGGGCAGCAACCCGAGTAATCCGACAGTCGCAATAATGTAGATCACCGCAATTAGCCCGGCGGAAGCATAGATCGCTCTCGGAAAAGTCTTCCGCGGCTCACGAACCTCCTCGCTCATGGCGCACACCAGTTCCATGCCACTAAATGCGAAAGCAATCGTTGGCCAGAAATTTACGGTGTCCCAGTTCCACACTGGCAGGGACGATTTGAAGGAAAACTGGGTGGCGCTGCCCCGGTGCACCCAAAGATACGTCGCGATTCCCAGCAGCATCAGCAAAGGCACGTAGGTCGATACTCCTCCGGCGTTTTGCAGCCATTTGCCAATGTTCAATCCAACAAGGTTCAAAATCACCGCAACCGCCAGCAGTCCCAGCGAAGCCCAGAACAGGTATTGCCGGTTGCCCGCCAGCCAGGCGAATTTCTGTCCGCCAATATAGACAGACATCGCGACGCTTGCTGTCAGTAATCCAGGGAAATAGAAAAAGGTGTATACCCAGTAGGCCCATCCGGCCACAAATCCGTGGAAGTCTCCGAACGCCTCTTTGCTCCAGACATAGAGCCCGCCCTCAGCGGGGAAGCGCGTGGAAAGCTCCACGATGATCAGCGCGGTGGGCAGAAAGAACAGCAGCGCGGCGAAAATCCACAGGCTGATGGACGAAGTACCGTTGTGCGCGGCGGCGGCAATCCAGCGTGGTCCCAGGACGGCGGCGATGTTGAACAGCAATACGTCCCAGAAGCCCATGGTGCGGCGCAGTTGGGATTTGGGAGTAACCGGTTGTGTAGCCAATCCGTCTGCCTTTCGTTAAGAGACGAGATAGGGGCGAATGTCGCGACTATTTTATACGGCGCGTTGGTGGTTTCTTGACGCAAATCCAGAGCAAAGCCTGAATTGGCATGGAGAGCTTTCAGGGCTTAAGAGTGAGACGTGGCAGTGCCACGTCTCTACGTATAGGTCCTCGTCCTGATCAGCGTTATCCGCGAAATCAGCGGTACGGTTTTGCGTCTTCAGTTTCCCACGTAGCGCGCGTAGAGGCTGCGGGCCACGGCGGCGTCGGTGGTGCCTTTGATGATGGCGCGGCCGTCGGGGAAGAGCGTGATCTCGTAGGGATCGCGCCAGAACTTCAGGACAAAATCGTTGTGCTTGACCGGACCGTGCGGGACCAGGCGCAGCGCTATCTCGTTAAAGTCCACAGGGCGATTGCGCTCGTGGATCTGCACGGAATTTCTGCCGCACAGCGTGATCTGCGGGCGCTGTTCGCCGGCCAGGTGCGGGAACTCAAGCTTGCCGCAGGTCTGGCAGCCGGCG
>Ga0210407_10000506_pt1 | contig 43931 bp, 39 predicted proteins | sample IncBWC27MmetaG_FD_150860 | JGI IMG/M metagenome (GOLD analysis project Ga0210407, IMG submission 150860) | Forest soil microbial communities from Barre Woods Harvard Forest LTER site, Petersham, Massachusetts, United States - Inc-BW-C-27-M | ecosystem: Environmental > Terrestrial > Soil >...
ATCAACACTTACGCGCCTCCCTCGCAAGTGTTGCATCCAAACAACTTATAACCCCTGTAGTTGCCACACTTACGCCAAGCGCACCCCTTAACTTCTTTAGATGCAACACTTACAAAAAACACCGGGGGGAGGGTCCTGCATGTGCTTTCCCCTACTGCCCACTCACGCTTCGGTCCTTCTATGCGAGAATTCCATGCCTAACATGACTCGCTCCCGAAACTTCCGCGTCTACTTCTTGCTGACCATCCTGCTCGTCACGGCACTCGTCCTCCTCCTGCGCGAGCATCGCCCCTCCTTCCTCCGCCCAGGCCTCCGCCTCTACGCCTACGTCACTACTTCTGACGGCAGCATCACCGCCGTCGATCTCGTCAAGCTCCAGGCCTTTTCGCACCTCTACGTCGGCCCCGGCCTTTCCGGCATGCGCGAACATCCCACGCGCGCCGAAGTTTGGGGCGTCAGCTCCGGCGGCGGCTTCGTCTGGATGCTCAACACCCGCGCCAATCAGATCACCGCGCGCATCCCCATTGGCCCACTCCCCTACGCCATCGACTTCTCTCCCGACGGCAACCGCATTTACACCACCTCCTCTGGCAGCGACACGCTGCTCGCGATCGACTGCCAGTTCCGCACCATCCTTGGCCGCACGAGAACCGGCGCCGAGCCGGTCCTCGCTCGCGTCACTCCCGATGGAAAAACAATCCTCGTCGTCAATCGCCGCGACGCCACCCTCGGAATCCACGACGCCGCAACTCTCGCCCTTCGCGCCACCGTCTCCGTCGTCGCCCAACCCGAAGATGTCTCCGTGGTCCCGGACAACACACTCGCCTTCGTGCTTAGCCGCTCCGAAAGCAAGCTTTCCGTCGTCGACCTTCATCGCGGCGTGCTCCTCACCAATCTCGAACTCGCCGGCCACCCCACGCAGATGATCATGAAACCGGACGGCGGCGAACTCTACGTCCTCTCCCCGGAAGCTCACGGCCTCCAGGCCATCAATACCTGGACCCACGAAGTTGGCGACTACATGGTTCTCGGCTCCGCGCCGTCCAGCGGCGTTCTGACCGCCGACGCTTCCCTGCTTTATGTTTCCGATGCCGCGGCCGCGCGCGCCATGTCCGTGGATATCGCCAATCGCCGCGTCGTCCGCGCCGATAACGGCCGCGAAATCGTTATCCCCGTTGGGCAATCGCCCGGCGCCATGCGTTTCGATCCGGAAGAAAGCATGCTTCTCGTCGCCAACGAAGGTTCCGGCGATCTTGCGGTCATCCGCGTGCGCAGCAACACGCTGCTCACCATGATTCCCGCCGGCGAACATCCCAGCGGTCTGGCCGTCAAATTATTCTGATGGTCGAGACTTGAAGCAGAAATAAAAATAGGAGTTTGGAATGGAAGAGGAAGCGGAAAACTCGAACGGCCAAACGCGAAAAACTAAAAGCAAAGAACGGAAAAATCAAATAGCAAGAACTGGAAGCTAGAACAAATAACAAGAAACCAAGGCTAAGAACCAAATACCAATGACTAAAAACCGGCAACCGAGAACTGCAAACTCTTACTCAAGCGGCCACGCCGAATTCTCTTCCCCAAGATTCACATGCAGAAACCCTTCGGCAGGCAAAACATCCACCGGCAGTCCGCCGTGCCACAGCGCAACACCGAGCCGCAACTTTTTTTGGCCTTTGAGGCTCAGCTCGCTTTTCTTCACCGCGACTTCGAGTATGCGGTCGAACGAAGCTTCCGCAACAAGGTGCGGGTTCAGAAGACAAAGGCTCTCCTTCTCCACCGCAAATCCTTTTACGTGCCCGCGCTCGAGACTCACGACCAGCGTCAAGTCTTCTTCGGCTCCAATGGTGATGCGGAATTCCGGATCCTCGAGCTCGTTCAGCGCCTCCACGAACGGATCGATGCGCACGCAGAAACGGTCCTCCTCGAATCCGTAGCGCAGCTCGTGCAGATAGAAGATTCGCCCGTGCATCGAGCCGCCCCGCCGCTCCGGCGAATACAGCCCCGCGCTGAGCCACTCGAAGTACGATGAATCTCTTCCATCTACTTTAATGTTTAGTATCCCTGATGGAGCCAGCTGCAGCGCGTGCTCGGGCTGGCGCTTGATCGGCTTGGCGAGCTCGGCGGGGGCGATCTCGCCGAGCGCCAAATACACCTGGGTCAAGTGCTTGCGGTATAAGGCGTCAAACTCGGCGTCGTTGGCGGTGCTGTGTTCCGGGCCGTACCACCAGCACCAGTCGCTGCCTTCGGCAACGAGCAACGATTCACGGGCTTCCTTGAGCGCGGTTTCGGTTGGCGCATCCGCGCGGCCTTTCGAGCGTGCGCCCACGGCGCGGGCGTACACTTCGCGCGCATCCCAAAGAAGTTCCCACGCAGCGACGTCTTCGGCGTGGCCGATCCAAACGTCAAAGTTGGCGTTGATCCACGAAGCGGGAAAAATTCCGCCCGTCGTCGGCACATTTTCGGCCGTAGCGATGGCTTCACTCGCGGTGAGCGCGCGGAAATCCTGATCGCCCTGAATGCGGCCGTAGAATTCGCGGAGAAATTCGCGCCCATTGCCGGTGTAATACTCCCAGGCATTTTCTCCATCGAGAAAAAGACAGACGGTAAGCGGCTGCGCGGTTTGCACGCGTTCGCCGAGATAGCGCAAGCGGCCGTGAAGATCCGCGGCGGCCGTCTTGGCATCCATGCGGCTGTAAACGAAACCGATTAGATCGGAAAGGTGGTGGTCGCGGAAAAGTCCGGTGATGCCGCTCGACGCGAGTTGCACGCGCCAAGGTTTGTATAAGCGATCGGCGTTTGCCGGGATGCCGGTGGAATCGCGGAAGAAGCCGACGTTGAGCGTTCTTCCGAGAACGCCTTCGTCGGTGCCGAACCACTGAAAACCTTCCTCGGCGGCGATGGCTAGCGTGTGATCGGAAACAGAGCCTTCGGAAGGCCACAGGCCGGCAGGTTTTACTCCGAAGACGCGTTCATGATATTCGCGAGCGCGCCGCAACTGCTCGCGCGCGTCCTCGGGATGGCGAAACGCGCGGCGCGGGAGCGGCGTGCCCGGATTGGCGACGCGGGCGATGTCCGAATCGCATAGCAACGGAAGAATCGGGTGATAAAAGGGCGTGGTGCTGAGTTCGATCTGGCCACGCTGCGCGGCTTCGCGATAGGCGGGGAGGACCATTCGAAGCAATTCCTGCTGTTTCGCCTGGAGGGCTTCCTTATCATTTTCCGTGAAATCTTTGCCTTTCGAAGAGAGTCTGCTTACGACGGGGTCTTTGGTGAACCAAGACTCTTCCATCCACGCGAGCTGCGAAAGAAGCTGAAGGTCGCGCCAATCGCGCGCGGTGAAGGAGACCTGCGCTTGCGCGCCGCCCGCGGGCTGGGCCCATTCGTGGAGTTCGACGAAACGCGGCCAGCGGGACATTAGGCGCTCATGGTTGACTTGAAACGCGCGCGCCAGAATCTCGGTTTTGTCTTCCCGCGAGAGGTCTTCCGCTTTTCTAAAGGCCAGCGTGAACCACGGCTCATTAAAATTCCCGCTGGCATATTCCTCAAGCTGCGCTCCTAAGGATGGGACGACGTTGAAGGTGGCGTGGAATTTGGGAAAGTCTTCCAGCATCTTCACCATGCCCCAGTAGTCTTTGAGGGCGTGCAGGCGAGTCCATGGGAGGACGTAGCGGCAGGTCTCCGGATCCCTGTACTGCGGCTGGTGCATGTGCCACAAGACCACCAAATTAACGCGATTCATCGTGTGCGACGCTCCCATTCGAAAAGGGCCACCGTGTTACACTCACGGTTTGCCCCATGCGCATCCTCGACCGTTATATCGTTCGCGAAGTTTTTCGTCACGCGCTCCTCGGGATCGTCGTCTTCACCTTCGTCTTCTTCGTGCCGCAACTCGTCAGTTTAATGGAACTCTTCGTGCGCCACGCGGGCAATGGCGCGCAAATCCTAAAACTGTTTCTGTGCATTTTCCCCGCCGTCTTCGTGTTCACGATCCCGATGGCCGTGCTGATCGGGGTGTTATTGGGACTTGGCCGAATGTCAGCGGACAGCGAGATCATCGCACTTACGGCGCTCGGAATCGGCCGGCGGCGGATCCTGCTGCCCGTTGGAGTGCTGGCACTGGCGGGCGCCGTCGCCACGCTGGTCATGACGAGTTGGCTCGGTCCCCTAGCCTTGAAAACGTACCGCAACATCAGGGCCGACCTGATCGCCTCACAGGTGTCCTTCCAAGTGCAACCGCGTGTCTTCGACGAACGATTCCCAAACAAAGTCCTGTATATCAACGACGTATCGGCCAGCGGCACGCAATGGCACGGCGTGTTTCTGGCGGATGCCGGCGGAGAGAGCGGCTCGCGCCTGACGCTGGCGGAGAGAGCGATTGTAATTGCCGAACCGAAGGAGGGCAAGCTTGAGCTGCATCTTCAGGGAGGAACCACGCATGAGTTTTCGCGCGATGATCCGGACCATTATTCGGTAACGTCTTTCGGGGAGAGCGACTGGCCGATCGAAGTGAACGGCCTGGGCTCGGCGCAACCACGCGAACTGAGCAATCCGGAGCGGAGCCTGGGCGAGCTGCTGCGGGACAAGGGACCCGGCTGGCGCGAAGCCCGCGTGGAACTCCACCGGCGGTTTGCGTTCCCTGTGGCTTGCCTGGTATTCGCGCTGATCGCGGTTCCTTTGGGAGCGCAGCCACGCCGCGGCGGCCGGGCGGCCGGATCGTTGATCGCGGTCATTCTGATTGCTTCGTACTACCTGCTCTCGGTGTTTGGCGCTGGGCTGGCGAGGGAAGGGACGGTGCCGCCGTTTGTCGGAATTTGGATCGCGGATTTTCTATTGGGGGTTTTTGGGCTAACGCTGTTGCCGCGAATGGAGCAGTTTCGCGGTGAGAGCCGGTGGCTGCAATCCTTTACGTACTTCAAGCGATGGTTGAGGTTCTTTCGTCGGCGAAAAGCGCAGGCGCGAGCGCGGGCGGTGGCCGTTCGAACGGCGAATGGAGACGCGGCCCCGGCGGAAATGGCGCCGTACAGCGGAAGCTTTCCCCGGCTGATGGATTTATACGTCCTCCGGCTGTTCATTTCCTACTTCGCACTGCTGATGGGCACATTCGTGTTCCTGTTCGAAGCGTTCACGTTCTTCGAGTTGCTGGACGACATCGCGCGGCATCGCGTGCCGTTTCTCATCGTGGTGGATTACTTCCGGTATTTGACGCCCTACTTGCTCTATAACCTGGCGCCGCTCGGGGCGCTGGTGGCGGTTCTCGTGACACTGGGAATCATGAGCAAGAGCAATGAGATCGTGGCGATCAAAGCGAGCGGGATCAGCCTGTACCGGCTGGCGATTCCGCTGCTTCTGGCCGGACTGTTGCTCGCGGCCACGATGGTCATGTTGGACGATACCTACCTTCCCTACGCCAACCAGCGGCAGGATGCGCTGCGCAACCAGATTAAAGGCAAGCCGGCGCAGACTTATACCCATCCGCAGCGCTGGATTTTTGGCGAGGATTCGAAGATTTACAATTACGACCTTTTCGACCCGACGCAAAATCTGTTTGGCGGCCTCAGCATTGTCGAGATCGATCCGGCCACGTTTCAAGTGCGTCGGCGCGTCTTCGCGTCGCGGGCGCAATGGTCTGAATCGCAGAAGGTGTGGGTGCTGGAGGGCGGCTGGGTGCGCGACTTCTCTGACGGCACCATCGTGCGCTATGACAAGTTTCCGGTGACCTCGCTGGCGGAAATCACCGAGCCGCCCACGTATTTTAATCGCGAAGTGCGGCAGGCCTTTCAGATGAGCTGGCGCGAGCTGCGCATGTACATTGAAGACCTGCAACGCGCCGGGTTTGATGTGTCGGCGCTGACCGTGCAGTGGCACGTGAAGCTAGCCTTCCCGCTGATCGCGCCGATCAGCATGCTGCTGGCGATTCCATTCGCGTTCATGGTGGGGACCCGCGGCGCTGTAAGTGGAGTCGCGCTGGGGGTGGCGATCGGGATCGTCTACTGGATCACGGCGCGCCTTCTGGACGCCATGGGCGGCGTGGGCCAACTCCCGCCCTTCTTGGCAGGCTGGTCGCCGGACATCATTTACTTTTTCCTCGGTATCTACTTCTTCCTAAAAATGCCCACGTAGTTGGATTTACTCCACTTTCCCAGTCCTGCCAAGGAGTGTATACTGCGCGTATATACATTGGCGGTTGGAGGTCAATCATGGCAACTGCAAAGGTATTCCGGTCTGGCAATAGCCAAGCGGTGCGACTGCCAAAACAATACCGATTCAAAGGCAAGGAAGTAGAGATTTTTCGCCGCGGAGAAGAGGTCGTCCTCAGAGAAAAGCGCGGCACAATGGCCCGAGCCTTCGAGTTGCTGGCTGGACTCTCGGACGATTGGGACCGGGCCGATGAACCTCCGCAAAAACGCAAGGGCTTGTAATGGAAGCCCGCTATCTGCTGGACACGAATATCTGTATCTATATCAGGCAGCATAAGCCCTTGAAGGTATTGGAAAGATTCAAAAGGCTAAACCCGGGCGAAGCCTTTCTTTCCGTGATCACCTATGGCGAGCTACTATACGGCGCGAACAAAAGTGTTCGCCGGAAGCAGCAACTCCAGGATTTGCAAGAGATGACACAAACTCTGCCCGTCCTAGCCCTGCCGGAAACAGCCGGAGAGGCGTACGGGGAGATCCGAGCGGAACTAGAAGCCAAAGGCGAAAGAATCGGAAATAATGACATGTGGATAGCCGCCCATGCGAAGGCGGCTGCTTTGACAGTGGTGACGAATAACGAAAGAGAGTTCCGGCGCGTACGCGGACTCAACTTGCAAAACTGGACCCTCTGAACTCTCCTGCGCCAGCAAAGGTGAGCAGTCTGCGTACCTGCGAGAGCAAACAAAAAACCGCCGACATGACAGTGCGATGAAAATGTCAGCGTGCCGACGACTTAAAGCTCTACTTTAGGCGTGGCAACATGCGGAAAAAGCTCTCCTCTCCAATTATTTTTTCGGGTTTCCTTACTTCAACTATTGCTTGAAGTACTCCCAGCAACGCAAAGTCTCTTCGCCATTTGGAGAGCCGCACTCTCGTAATGTGCTCGTTCTTGCTTTGGACACGTCTAAGGCAAACATAGGCGGCAAGGCAAAAATTCCAGAGGGAGACGACATGAACCTGACGCAAGAACCCACCATTGTTACGTGGCCCGAAACTCATTACGTTTTTATCGAGAAGATTGGGCCGTTTCAAAATACGGCCGGGCAGGCTTGGCAATCGCTACACCAACTTGTGCCTCGCATTCTGGAGCACAACCAGATCACGGGATACACCAGCCTCTACAAAATTGGGCCGAAGGTCTATCGCGCAGGTGTATCGCTGAATGCGCCAGCGATGAATCTGCCCGAGGGGTTGGAATACACGCACTTCAAAGGCGGCAAGTACAGCCGCTTTGTTTTGACAGGGCCCTATTCCAACCTGCCGGAAGCATGTGGCCGAGTTTTTAAGATGGTTGCCGAGAAGAAAATCCCGGTTCGCGACGACTTCTACATCGAGAACTATACAAATGATCCCCGAACCACTCCCGAGGCGCAATTGATCACGGAAATTCTCATCCCCACGGCGTAGCTCGAACGATTGCTGGCATTGCAGCGACAGTCGGTTTGTGCGGGCCGCTCCCCATTCAGAGCCGTCTTAGAAAAGGGACACGGGTGAAGATCTCATCTCCACCCGTGCCGCACTTCAACCATTACTTTCTATGGTCCACTGACGGCTTGAACCTTTACTTGTTCTTTTTATTCTTGGCTTGCTCTTCTTCAACCATTGCTTGAGCTGCCGCCAAGCGCGCAACCGGTACTCGGAACGGCGAGCAACTCACGTACGTTAGCCCCGTGCGATGACAGAACTTGACGCTTTCGGGGTCGCCGCCATGTTCGCCGCAAATCCCCAGCTTGATGTCCGGGCGCGTCTGCTTTCCGCGTTGGACGGCAATCTCGATCAGTTGGCCGACGCCACCCTGGTCGATGGTGGCAAAGGGGTTCTGCTTGACGATTTCGTGCTCCTGGTAGGGCCCGAGGAACGACCCGGAATCGTCGCGGCTCATGCCGAGGCAGGTCTGCGTCAGGTCATTCGTGCCAAAGCTGAAGAATTCCGCCGTCTGCGCGATCTCCGCAGCCGTTAAAGCGCCGCGAGGAACTTCGATCATCGTGCCGACGAGGTAGTTGAGCTTGACGCCCTTTTCCTTCATCACTTCTTTGGCGATGCGGTGGACGACTTCGACCTGCAAGTCGAGCTCTTTCTTGAAGCCCACGAGTGGGATCATGATCTCAGGATTTACTTTAACTCCAGCCTTTTGCACGTCCGCCGCGGCCTCGAACACCGCGCGGGACTGCATCTCGGAGATTTCCGGATAGACGATGCCCAGGCGGCAGCCGCGGAATCCAAGCATGGGGTTGAATTCATGTAATTCTCGAACCCGCTGCTTGATTTTTTCCGCCGGAACTCCCATCTTTTTCGCCAACTCGGCCTGCGCCGTGCCCTCGTGCGGAAGAAACTCATGCAGCGGCGGATCGAGGAAGCGGATCGTCGCGGGCCGTCCTTGCAGCTCCTTGAAGATTCCGGCGAAGTCATCCCGTTGATACGGAAGGATCTTGGCCAGGGCGGCTTTGCGATGCTCCACGGTGTCCGCCAGGATCATTTCGCGCATGGCGTCGATGCGGTTGCCTTCAAAGAACATGTGCTCGGTGCGGCAAAGTCCGATGCCGCTGGCGCCAAAGGCCACGGCGTGGGCCGTCTGCTCGGGGGTGTCGGCATTGGTGCGAACGCTCATGCGCGTCGCTTTGGCGCACCAGTCCATGAGCTTCTTGTAGTTCTGGTAGGTCTGGCTCTTGCTGCCATCGAGAGACTTCTCGATCAGCACCTGTACGATTTCGGAAGCGGCCGTGGGGATCTGGCCCGCGTACACTTCCCCGGCCGTGCCGTTGATGGAGAGGAAATCGCCTTCCTTATAGGTGGTGCCATCGACGGTCATGGTCTTTGCGGAGTAATCGATCTGCAGCGCGGCAGCTCCGCATACACAGACCTTGCCCATCTGGCGAGCGACGAGCGCGGCGTGCGAACTCACGCCGCCCTTAGCCGTGAGGATGCCCTCGGCGGCGATCATGCCGCGCAGATCTTCGGGAGAAGTCTCGTTGCGGACCAGCAGCACCTTCTCGCCTTTCTCCGCGGCGGCGACGGCGCGCTCGGCGTTGAGATACATCCGGCCCGCAGCGGCTCCCGGTCCGGCAGGCAGCCCCTTGGCGATGACCTTGGCTGCGGCAACGGCCTTGCGGTCAAAAATCGGCGCGAGGACTTGTTCAAGTTGGTCGGCGGGAACGCGGCGAATGGCCGTCTTCCAATCGATCAGCTTTTCTTTCTCCATTTCGACAGCGAAGCGCACAGCTGCGAGGCCGGTGCGTTTGCCGCTGCGCGTTTGCAGCATGAAGACCTTCTCGTCCTGAATGGTGAACTCGAAGTCCTGCACATCCTTAAAGTGTTTCTCGAGGTTCTTGCGAATGCCTTCGAGCTCGTGGAAGGCTTTCGGCATGTAGTTCTTGAGCTGCGCCACCGGTTCGGGTGTGCGAACACCGGCCACTACGTCCTCGCCTTGCGCGTTGATCAGAAACTCGCCGTAGAAGACTTTCTCGCCCGTTGCCGGATCGCGTGTGAATGCTACGCCGGAACCCGACTTGTCTCCGGTGTTCCCGTACACCATCGCCTGCACGTTGACCGCGGTGCCCCATTCGGTCGGAATGTTGTACTTCCGGCGGTACACCACGGCGCGATCGTTCATCCACGAACCGAACACGGCACCCACCGCGCCCCATAGCTGCTTCCACGGATCCTGCGGAAACTCCGATCCAGTGCGCTCCTTGATGAGTCCCTTAAATCGCTTGACCATTTCCTGAAGGTCTTCGACGGTGAGCTTCGTGTCGTCGATGTCCGCGTGATACCGCTCGTGCTTCAATTCGTGAATGACCACTTCGAACGGCTCGTGATCCTCCCCGGCGCGCTTCTGCACGTTCATCACGACGTCGCCGTACATCTGGATGAAGCGCCGGTAGCAGTCCCATGCCAGTCGATCGTTTTTGGTGGCCTTGGCCAGCGTCAGCACCGTTTGATCGTTCAAGCCCAGATTCAAAATGGTGTCCATCATCCCGGGCATGGAATCGCGCGCGCCGGAGCGGACCGAGACCAGCATCGGCATGGCGCTCTTATCGCCAAACTTCGTGCCGATGATCTTTTCCACGCGGCCCATGGCGGCCCTGACCTGGGCGTCGAGCTCTTTGGGATACGCCTTTTTGTTGCCGTAGAAATAGGTGCAGACTTCCGTTGTAATCGTCAATCCCGGAGGTACCGGCAATCCGATGCGGCTCATCTCCGCCAAGCCCGCGCCCTTCCCGCCGAGCAGCGCGCGTTGCGCCCCGTCGCCTTCCGCTTTACCTGCACCAAAAAAATAGACCCATTTTTTCACTGTATGCCTCGCTTACGATTTAGCTGCAAAAAGTTTGTCGGCTCGCCGACGAGAAATTCTAATTATCCTACTTCGCCGCACTTCAAGTAGCGCTTGAGGTGGCCGGCGCCACGTTCAACGGCGATCTTCTGCACCGATCTCCGAGAAGTCCGCGACCGTCGTGAACTCGCGCAAGAGCTCCGAGAGCAACGCGAGACGATTTTTTCGAACGGCTTCGTTTTCCGCCATCACCATGACTTCTTCAAAGAAGCGGTCGACTGCTTTTCGGAGACCGGCGATCACTTCAAGTGCTTCTTGATATCGCCCGCCGCGCTTCTGTTCCTGAACTTTTGCGGCGGCATCGCGCACGGCGGCGTGCAGTTCGCGCTCGGCGTCATTTTCAAAAAGTGTGACGTCGACTTGATAGCCGTCCACGGGACCAAGGTTTGCCTTCTCGATGATCTTGCGAATGCGTTTGAAGGAGATGGCCAGTGGTTCGAAATTTTTGGATTTGCGAATGGCCTTCAGCGCCACGAGACGCTTCTGCGCATCGACGAGATCATCGGCGCCGGCCCGGAACACGGCGCTGACTTCGTCGTAGGCGAACCCTTCCCTTTCGCGGAAGACGAACCGCGCGCGGTCCAGGAGGAAGTCGAGGATTTGGATTTCCTGCTCGGGCGAGACGCTGCGCTTGGGCTTGTAGGTGTGCAGCGACTTGGCGGCTGTGCCGATGGCCAGCGAAAGCGAGAGCGGCAATTTCTTTTCGAGAATAATTTTGACGATGCCGAGTGCGGCGCGGCGCAGGGCGTACGGATCGCTGGAGCCGCTGGGAACGACGCCGACGGCGAAGCAGCCGACGACGGAGTCAAGTTTGTCCGCGATGGCTACGGCACAGCCGGTGAGATTGCGCGGGATGGGATCGTCGAGGCCCACGGGACGGTAGTGATCGTAGATGGCGTCAGCGACTTCGTGGGGCTCGCCCTGAGCCCGCGCGTAAAGACCGCCGACGATGCCCTGCAGCTCGGTGAATTCGCGAACCATTTCCGTGGCGAGATCGCACTTGGCAAGTTCCGCGGCGCGGTCGGCTTCGGCGACGTGGGCTTGCACCATGCCGAGGTTGAACCACTGCTCGGCGAGCCAGCGGGCGATGGCGCGGACGCGTTCGACTTTGTCGCGATAGCTGCCCAGGCGCGATTCGTAGGTGACGCGTTCGAGCTTGGGGAGATAGTCGGCGAGCCGACATTTTTGATCGGACTTCCAGAAGAATTGCGCGTCGGCGAAGCGCGCGCGGAGGACGCGTTCGTGACCGGCGCGGACCAGGCCCTTCGCATCTTTCGCGAGATTGATGACGGCGAGGAAGTGCGGCGCCAGTTCCCCGTTGCGCTTCTCGACGGCGAAATATTTCTGGTGGCCGCGCATCACGGTGATCAAGATTTCGTCGGGAAGATTGAGGAAGGCGGGATCGAAGTCTCCTTCGATGACGCTGGGAAATTCGTTGAGGTAGCTGACGAGCTTGCGGAGTTCGGCGTCCTCGTGGATGCGGTTGCCGCCCTTCTTGGCCAGCGCCGCGAGTTCCTTGTCGATTTTTTCGGCGCGGTCCGCTGGGCGGATGATAACGCCGTTGGCGCGGAGTTTCTTTTCGTAGTCGGCAAAATTCTTGACGTGAATTTCGGGGACGCCTAGGAAGCGATGGCCGCGCGTGATGTCGCCGGCTTCGACGCCGCCGTAGGAAAACTTCAGCGGCTTGCCGTCGAGGAGGCCGACGATCCAGCGAATGGGGCGGATGAAGCGCGCGCCGTCGATGCCGGTCCAAGTCATGGAACGCGGCCAAGTAAGGTCGTGAATGATGCGCGGGAGGAGCTCGTTCAGAATTTGCGCGGTGGTGCGGCCACGCTTGGTTTGCTTCGCGGCTAGATATTCGCCCTTGGGCGTTTGGATCAGATAGACCTGGTGCAGAGCGAGGCCCTGTTTTTCGGCGAAGCTCACGGCAGCGCGTGTCGGCGCGCCGACAGAATCGTAGGCCACGGATTTCGGAGGGCCGGTGACTTCGCTGATGACGTCGAGTTGCTTTTCTTTCAGGCCGCGCACGTGGGCCGTGAGTCGGCGCGGCGCGCTGAAGGATTCGACCTTGACGCCTTCGAGTAGGCTCTCCGCCGCCAGCAGTTTCTCCAAATTGACGCGCAACTCTTCTTCGGCCTTGGGCAACATGCCGGCGGGAATCTCTTCGGCGCCGATCTCAAAGAGCAGGTCGACGAGCTTTTCTTTCACCACTTTTTCTTTTGGCGCTGGCTTCATGCGCGCACCTCGCGGCGGATAGCCGGGCCGCCAATTTGTTCGAGGTAGGCGGCGGCGGTGCGGCAGGCGGCGGTGCGAACGCGGGCCATCAGGGCGGCGCGCTCGGTGGTGGAGATAACGCCGCGCGCGTCCATCAAATTGAATAAGTGCGAGCACTTGAGGCAGTGGTCGTAAGCGGCGAGGATCGGGTAGCGCACCTTCCCTTCCGGGCTTACTCCCGCCCAGCCGTCGAGGAGTTCCTTGGCTTGCTTCTCGTGGAGATCGAATTCGGAGCGAATCGCGGCGGCGTCGCTGCGGTCGAAGCTGTACTCGGAAAGTTGCTGTTCTTCGGCGAGGCGAATGTCGCCGTAGGTTTTGTCCGCGGACCAGCGGATGTCGTAGACGCTCTCGACACCCTGGAGAAAGGCGCAGATGCGTTCGAGGCCGTAGGTGAGTTCCACCGAGATGGGGTCGAGGTCGATGCCGCCGCTTTGCTGGAAGTAGGTGAACTGGGTGATCTCCAGACCGTCGAGAAGGACTTGCCAGCCGATGCCCCAGGCGCCTAGCGTCGGTGATTCCCAGTTGTCTTCCTCGAAGCGGATATCGTGCTCTTTAAGGTCGATGCCGATGGCGCCGAGGCTCTTAAGATAAACGTCCTGGACGTCAACCGGCGACGGCTTCAGAATCACCTGCATCTGCGAATGCTTGTAGAGGCGGTTGGGATTTTCGCCGTAGCGACCGTCGGCGGGCCGACGACTCGGTTGCACGTAAGCCACGCGATATGGATTAGGTCCAAGCACACGCAGAAATGTTTCCGGATGCATCGTGCCGGCGCCCACTTCCACGTCGTAAGGCTGTTGGAGCACGCAGCCTTGTTTCACCCAAAAATGCGAGAGCTTGAGAATTAAATCCTGGAAGGTAAGGCCGGTATTTTTGGCTTCAAGTTTTACTTTAGATTTCAATTCGTCTCCAAAAGCTCGCGTGTTGCGATTCTCTTTTCTGTGTTGTGCTCGATCCAACTGAATGCCGCTTCCCGCAACTCCACTGCGGCAATATCTCCGGGCGCTACGTTTTCGATGCGGTCGAGCCGCTCACCGGTAAAGCGTTCCGCCAGCCTGCGCGCTTCGAGGTGCAGCGGTTTCATCCCCGAGCGCCGGCACTTTTCGCACAGCAGGTCCGGGCTCCACGACGCATGATAGGCCGGCCCCGTGCCAAACGGCGTGCCGCACGACGCGCACTGATCGAAGCGCGGCAACCACCCACCCAGCCGTACCGTCCAGAAGGCGAAGTAGCTCAGCGGCAGGGTCCATTCCGCGCGGCGCTCGATCTCCCTCGCGGTGAGCAGGATGAGCCGGAACATCGACTCCGCCACTTCGTGCTCCGGAAGAACCAGCTCGGAAATTTCGCTGACCGCGGCCAGCCCGGTGCTCAGGGCGTAGTCGCTCTGCGACTTGTTCAGCGACTCGAGCAGTTCGCACTGCTGGATACGCACCAGGTCGCGCGTCTCATTCTCGACGTACCAGATCTGCACATGCGACATGACCTGCAGAGTCGAGCCGTAGCGATTTTTGACGCGCCGCGCTCCGGCCGCCACTCCCCGCATGCGCCCCGACGTGCGTCCGAGGAAGCTCACCAGGCGGTCCGCCTCGCCCAGAGGAAATGTCTTCAGAATAATGGCTTCTGTTTCCCGGGCGGGCATGAGCAGTCGGCGCGCCGACGCCGCTTCGAACGTACCGCACTACCCTGCTCGAATAAGGCGCGCACGCAGAATCAAAATTTTTATCATACGCGCACGCATCGCGCAATCTTTGGCGCAAGAAAGTTGAAAATTCCCGCGCGCGCGGAAAGCGGGAGCTGTTCGGTTTTGCCGCGTCCCGTCATTCGAACGGTGCCGCGCAGCTCCGCAGACTCTTCCGAGCAGCGCGTCCTTCAATCTGCTGGCCTTTTCACAATGCCAGTTTCGTGGCTCCCAACGGTACTTAGCGCCGCGGATTCGCGCCTTACCAGCGCGCTCGAAGAGCCAGTTTCCGCCAGCAACCCTCTCATTTGCGGCTAAATACTCAGACTTTTCCGCCAGCCAGATTCTGTTAACTAGCATGTCCGGCCGGCAATCATTATGGGACACACCTTTACACTCTCTTCCCCGCACTGTTCATTTTCTTCCGTTTTCGCTACTCTGCCCCAGGCCGCTTCTAAATGTTCATTCCTCTCAAGGACCTCAACCCGCGCCGCAATTTCCCGTTCATCAATGTCCTTTTGATTCTGGCGAACATCGCCGTCTTCCTCTATCAACTTTCCCTGAGCATGACCCTCTCCCCGCGCGCCTTTACTACCCTGATGAACTCTTACTCGATGATCCCGGCGCGCATCCCCGCCTTTCTGGCTGGGCACACCAGCGCCGCGATTGCGCTGGTTCCCCTGGTCACCAGCATGTTTATCCATTCCGGGATCCTGCACATTGTAGGCAATATGCTCTTCCTCTGGATTTTCGGGGATAACGTGGAGGACTACTTCGGCCACCTTCCATACCTGTTCTTCTACTTTCTTTGCGGGGTCGGTTCGGGGTTATTTCACGTAATCTTCAATTTGCACTCCACGATTCCGGCTGTAGGAGCCAGCGGAGCAATTTCTGGAGTGATGGGCGCCTACATCGTTCTCTATCCTCGGGCGCGCATCCTCACCTTGGTGTTCATTTTCTTGGTTCCCATTCCGGCCGTGCTGGTGCTGGGAGCCTGGTTCGCACTTCAATTCCTATCGGGGATTGGCAGTCTTGGCATGCCGACTTCCGGCGGCGTGGCCGTGTGGGCGCACATCGGAGGATTTTTGATGGGGATGGCGATTACGAAGCTACTGAGGACGCCTGACGGCTCCAATGGAACATCGTGGTAGGCCAAATGAACCCGAGCAAGGGTGAAGCATTACTTTAGCTGTGGTGTTTCAGATTTTGAGTTACAAATTTGGCGAGCCAACTCCCAACTTCAACTGTTTGTTTAGCTCCGCCAAGATCCGGCGTGACGTAATTTTCTCGCAGAGCCGCCCGGACGCCTTCGCGTAATACTTGAGCCTCCGGTTTCCAACCTAGAAAGTCCAGCATCATCGCGGAAGTCAGCACCGACCCGAGCGGATTGGCGATGCCCTTCCCGGCAATGTTGGGCGCCGAGCCATGGACGGGCTCGAAGAGCGACGTCTTACCGGGATGGATGTTGCCGGAAGGCGCGAGCCCTAAGCCGCCAGCCAATTGCGCGCCGAGGTCGCTGATGATGTCGCCAAAGAGGTTGCAAGTGACAATGACGTCGAACTGGCGCGGGTCGCGGACGATCTCCATGGCCAGGGTGTCGATATAAAGGTGACGCGAGTCGATTTCTGGATATTCCTGGCGGACCTCTTTGAACACGCGTTGCCACAGGTCGTGGGCAAAGTTTATGGCGTTGGATTTGTCGCTCATGCAGACGCGCTTCAAGCCGTGCTGCCGGGCATGCTCGAAGGCGTAGCGAATGATGCGCTCCACGCCTTTCCGCGAATTCACGTCTTCCTGGACGGCGATTTCGTCTGGAGTGCCCTTCTTGAAGAAGCCGCCGATCCCGACGTATAGGCCCTCGGTGTTTTCGCGGAAGACCATCAGGCGGATGTCTTTTTCGGTGCGGTCGCGGAGGGGGGTGAGGCGGTCGTGCAGGAGCTCGACTGGGCGGGCATTCACATAAAGGTCAAGCTTGAACCGCAAGCCCAAGAGGATGTCGGCGGCATGCTGGTTGGAAGGCACGCGTGGATCGCCCAGGGCGCCAAAGAGGATGGCGTCAAACTCGTCGCGGAGCATCTCGACGGCCCCGTCGGGGAGCGTCACGCCGTCGCGTAGGTAACGGTCGGCGCCCCAATCGAACTCCACGAATTCGAGCGGGCGCTTGGAAGGTGCCGCAACCGCTTTCAATACTTTGACGGCCTCAGGCGTGACTTCCTTCCCAATGCCATCACCGGGAATCAACGCAATGCGCGCCGCAGGACCGCCATTTCGGAGAGGAACTCCAGCCAAGATCTTGCCTCCTGAGCAACCCTGAAGCGGCCGCCAAACAAGTCGCTTGCTGTCTCGATGCACGACTTGCGGACTTTATTGTTCCACTAAAGCGAGATACAAGCCACCGCCGGCGAGACTTTGGAAATGAGAGGCCGAGCAGGACCCACGCTGCTACCGTCAGCTGAGGGATTCGAGTTCCACCGGGTCAGCCAAGGTGTTCCATGCGAACGGTAAGATTTTCGATGAGGTCGAGGCGGGGCTCGAAGCCGATGCCGGGGCCGGTGGGGACTTGGATTGTTCCTTGGGCGGAGACGGTGACTTCGGGATCGATGATGTCTTCGTGCCAGTAGCGTTTGCTGGCGGTGACGTCGCCAGGGAGGGTGAAGTTGGGGAGCGTGGAGAGGGCGATGTTGTGGGCGCGGCCGATGCCGGATTCGAGCATGCCGCCGCACCAGACGGGGATGGCGTTTTGCTGGCAGAGGTCGTGAATGCGTTTGGCGACGGTGTAGCCGCCGACGCGGCCGAGCTTGATGTTGATGATCTTGCAGGCGCCGAGAGCGATGGCGGCCGCGGCTTGCTCCTCGGTATGGATACATTCGTCGAGGCAAATCGGCGTGGTGAGCTGTTTCTGCAGCTGGATATGGCCATAGAGATCGTCCCAGCCGAGGGGCTGCTCGATCATCATGAGGTAGAAGCCTTCGAGTTGCTTCAGCAACGGCGCATCGTCGAGCGTGTAGGCGGAGTTGGCGTCCACCATAAGCTTGATGCGCGGGAAAGTGTCGCGTAGATGCTTCACGTATTGGACGTCTTTTCCGGGCTTGATTTTAATTTTGATGCGCTGATAGCCGGCGGCGAGTTCCTTTTGGAGGGCGGCGACGAGTTCTTCGGGCGAGTCTTTGATCCCCACGGAAACGCCACAGGCGATTTCCTGGCGCGTGCCACCGAGCAGTTTCGAGAGAGGAATTTCTTTTTGCTTGGCTTCGGCGTCCCAAATGGCTGCTTCCAGCGCGCCTTTGGCCATGTTGTGTCCGCGGACATGCGCGAGGAGGTCCCAAACCTGTGCGGCCGAGTCGAACTCCCTCCCTTTCACTAGCGGCCAAAGATGATCGACCAAAATGTGCCATGCGGTTTCGGTGGTTTCGGGGCTGTAGGAAGGACTTTCTCCGGCGACGCATTCGCCCCAGCCGATTACGTCGTCGACGTTCGCTTCAACGAGGAGGATTCGCCGCACTTCGGTGCGTTCCATGCTGGTCTCGAACGGGGTGACCAGCTTCATGTGCAATTCGCGGAGGGTGATTTCGTTTACGCGCATTTTTGTTTTATTTTTTTGTCGCTCTAGAAATCGCTCCATGGCGCGAGGAGATACGCGGAGCGTCGTTCGGACTTACGAACGGCGATTGCGGCGTAATTCCTGGAGAACAAGTTCAAGAATTCTTCGCGGATGCGCGCCTGCACGCGGGCCACTTCGGGTGCGTCCTCGCGCTGCCGGGCTTCGATTTCCGCGGGAATCTCGATGCTCGCAGGTGCGTCGTTTAAAGGCGCGGCGATGTCCTCGATGGCGGCGATGACGCGCGGGGAGTCCAGGCGCCACTCCGCGACGAGGCGGTCGGTGGGAAGGCCGCGATGGAGAGGGCTGGTGGTCACGCCGTACAAATTCGGGTGATATTCACGGGCGATGGCGCCGAGCCGATTGAGATTGAAATGGGCGTTGCGCAGTTCGAGCGGGTCGAAAGTCCAAACGATGAGTCGAATGTCGCGCATCAGAGCTTCTTCGCGCTGAAAAAGCTTCAGCATGCGCCCAACGCCGCGGTCGCGATAATCGGTATGCACGCCCGTCATGTGCGAATGCAGGAAAATCTCGCGTTCCCGCAAGCCCACGACAGCGAGGGTGTAGCCAACCAATCTTTCGCCATCGAAAGCGCCGAGCACCTGCCCGCCGGTGTGCGCGGCGACTACGAACATGGTGGCGGGTTCGACTTCGAGGTCGGCTTCGCCCCAGATTTGGCGCTGCAAGTCCACGCAACGATGGAATTCTTCCAGCGTGGTGCATTTGCGGACTACGATTCCTTCGCTCATCGCTTCGATTCTGCGCCGGGCGATGCCGCAGCGGTTTCGTCGTTACGCTTTGCGGTTTCCCATTGCGCTTCCATCTCTTCGCGGGGAACGTCTTTGAACTCGCGGCCGCTTTCGCGGGCCAGACGCTCCATTTCGTGAAAGCGCCTGGTGAATTTAGAGTTGGCCTTCTTGAGAGCGATTTCGGGATCCACATTCAGGTAACGGGCGAGATTGACGGCGGCAAAGAGCGCGTCGCCAATCTCTTCCTCGATTTTTTTCCGATCGCGCGTTTCAAGGGCACGGCGGACTTCGGCGGATTCTTCGCTGATTTTCTCGAAGATGCCGTCCACCCCGTCCCAGTCAAAGCCGATGCGCGCGGCTTTGCGCGTCAATTGAAAGCCCTCGAGCGTGGCCGGCAAGCCTTTGGAGACGCCGTCGAGCAGCGAGGCGGGTTTGGCGCCAGCATCCGGTTGCGCGTCGCTTACCTTTTCAACCTTGCCTTTGGCGCGGCGCTCTTCGGCCTTGATCTGCTCCCAATTGCGTAAAACTTCGGCAGAGTCTTTGGCCTGCGTCTCGCCGAAAACGTGCGGATGGCGGCGAATCATTTTGTCGTGAATCTCGCGGACGACATCGGAGACAGTGAAACGTCGTTCTTCGGTGGCGATCTGCGAATGAAAAACAACTTGCAAGAGCAGATCGCCCATCTCTTCGGCGAACTTGGAATCGTCGTCGCTTTCGAGCGCTTCCAGCACTTCGTAGGATTCTTCGAGAAGATACGTGCGCAGCGACTCGTGAGTTTGTTCGCGGTCCCAGGGACAGCCTTTTGGCGCGCGCAAGCGCGATTGCACGGCCACCAGCTTGTCAAACCATTGCCCGGGTGTGAGGGTTGCGGGTTTAGGTTTTGCTGGTTTCGTGCGCTGTGACTTCTTCTTCGGTCTCAGGCTTTTGGGTTTCAGCCGTTTCTTGCGGGGAGCCATCGTCCTCTCGAGGAATCGCAATATGGTAAGCGCTCCACTTTACGGTGTGACCGAGGCTTTGACAAGGATGCGGTCTTGCTTTTGTCTTGCTTTGGACGCTCGCGTTCGGATTCTGTTGCGGCGCATCCGGCCTCCTAGGAATCGGGGATGCTCCTGGCATGTACCCTTTACGGTTGCCACCCCCCTTTTTTTGTAAGTGTTGCTTCTAAAGGGTTTGCAAACCTCCTTCTTGCAAGTGTTGCTGATAAAGGAGTTACGAGAGGGCAACTTCGGCTAAAACCCGAAGAAACGCGGCACTGCTTTGTAAGTGTTGATTCCAAGGAAGTTGCGGGGGCTACTTTGGCCGCAGCTTACGCGAAACTGCAAATGTTGATTTCCTAAATTGGGAATAGATCAGTTGGATGCGCTTCCAAGAAGAAAGGAGGCGCAAAGTGTTACAACGACATCGTATCACTGTAGTTATCGTTTGTCAAGGAAGTCTTCGCAATTTCCGAATACCCGACTACTCAGGAATTGTCGGCGGATTCCTGCAGTTCCAAGCTCGTCCCTCCGCAACTGCCACCACCGGCCTCCTGGCGCTTCAATAGAAGTGAATTGCGTTTTGCGGTCGAGCCAAGACTAACCAAGTGGTCGCTCGCATCATAGTCGCGATCAGGCTCAACCTTCCCGGCGTCAATGTGCAGTACGTACGTGCCGTTTGGAATCCCATCGAAGGCGAAAGCGCCGGCAGCATCCGATGTCGTGTGATACACAGCTCTTGTGGTGGCATTCTGCAATGTGAGCTTTGCGGCGACAATCGGCACATCAACGCGGTGCAAAAGATTCCAAATAGGAGTACCGCGCTTCTCCGGCTGCGAATCCAGCAGTTTGCCGGCAATGCGGCGAGTGCCAGGAGCTAGGTCGCCCCAATCGTATGCCAGGTTGCGTTTTGCTTTTCTGGACGGCCTTTCGTTGACGTGGAAGCAATGGTAAGCGGCGCCAATGTCGAGGTACTCGGCATCTAGCCAATAGTCGCCCGGCGCAAGGTTGGTGATGCGGGCGATACCGTCATTGTCCGTCTTCACAGTAAATTTTTTCCAACCGCCAGTGCCTTGCGGTCCTGTGATCTCGATGGTCGTGCCCGGCAGAGGTTTGCCCGCATGGCGGATCTCTACGGCGAAGTCGCTGCGCATTTCGATGCCTCTGTCAGAGCACCCGGCCAGCGAGCAGGCACTCGCCGGAACCGCGACTAGTGTCAGGAGATAGATCATCACGAGACCCGCCGCTGATCGACTCAATACTGCTACCTCCCGGTCGGGGATAAGAAGAACGCCGTTGCGGGCTCGGCCGCCCGCGACGTATTGCCTGATTTTCACTCTACAATTATCCGGTCGGCCCATTCTACGAGCGAAACAAAGATCGCCGGATTGCCAAATTTTGCACCCCATGCATTCAAGTCTGTTTCCGTGACCCCACGGGCCCGGGAACAGGCTCCTCAAGCAAAGATGGGAATGTGTCTAGCCACAACCTTGTCGAGTGTCTCGCTCAGCGGCGGCCAGCCAACCGGCAGAATCGCGTTCACCATGGACTTTCGCATCAGAGAAGTGGCCTCGGCGAGAAGAAAGATTTGTACCTGGTGGCCCGCTTCTGCGAGCACGAGTCCGTGCGCGAACGGAAATGCTGCCCTTGTCGGGTCATCAGGACCCCACGCGCTTTTCATCATAATTTTAAGAGGTTTTTTTGACTCCTCGGCCTTCAGACCGAACGCTAGGAAAGGCAAAGCCGCCAGCTGAGACAGGAACGTGCGTCGCGCCATTTTTTAATCTCCTGAGATGGGATTCCCTTCGGGGAACGAGTACCGCGAGTCTACACCATATTTCCTCCAGGGCGCTGGCCGCAATCGCGCAAAGCGTCAAGGCTATTGAGGCCAAGCCGCTAGGTGCTGGTAAACTAATCAGGAGAGGGTGACAGCATGAAAGGAACGCTATCTTTGGCGTGTATCTTCCTCGGACTGGGGATGTTAATGGCCCCACAGCAGAGTTCGCGAGACTATCTTCAGCATTTGGCAGGGCAGCGCCTCATACTGAGGCACTTTGCCGGGTCCTCTGACCATCACGTGAAAGAGAACGACCTCAGCAAGAAACGAGGGGGTTGTGACGAGGCTGTCGAGGTGACGGGCGTTGCATTCGATAACTCAGCCGTCCAATTCAAACTCAGGAATATTGGCTCGCCGGTTATTCAGAAAAAGAGTAAGGGGTGTACGATGGACCTCCCTGACGATTATTCTCTCAGAGTCACTGACTTCGAACTCGACCAGCCACGCGACCAAGCAGAAACTGCCATTGGATATGTCCTACAGACTCCTGAAGCATACCTAGCGGCATCCGGTGTAGTGTTGAATCTTCCGCCACCCTCCGAAAACGAATCTCCAGTTGATTTTCCTGGTCCGGGTCTGACGGCTCCACAAGCTGTGTTGTCCGTTTCACCCTACTATTCCGACGCAAACCGGAAAGCTCGCATACAAGGCAGAGTGACCGTGCGTTGCGTCATAGGTACGGATGGACTCGTCCGCGCCCCAGTCATTGAGAAGGGTATAAACCGCGAACTCGACTTGCTTACTCTCGACGCTCTAACATTTTGGCGATTTGAGCCTGTGCGTAAAGGTGACCGTTCCATTGCTGCAAAGGTTCCGGTGGAAGTTTCTTTCGCAATGCTCTAAGCATCTGGCAACAAAACCCCGCCCCAAACTCCTGACAAGGCCCAATCACTGATTTCACATGTCCGGTGAGGCGACTCATCGGGAGCTATTGTCAAGGCGGACCGCACGGGAAAATCTTTCCCGCCTGGTTGTGGGATGCACCCCAGCGTTTGCTGCAAGGAACAACAATTTAAGAGGGCTCTCATTAGGTCCGTTTCCGGCGTATAGACTTACTGGGAGTTGAGTCCAGAGGACGCTGAACGCGCGGACCCTCACTGACTGGGAGCAAGTAACAATTTGATTTTGGGACCGAGGATGGCCGTGTTCATCTCTTCGGGGCACTGGGTACCTTGGTATTCGTAGTGTGTGCTTCCCTCATAGTAGAAGGTGGCTCCCCTCCAATAGGCGGCGCCGATTTGGGCTTCACCCTGTGGGAGATCCTCTGTGGTGGACCCCATGTAAGGCGCGCGGAACAACGTATCCCCAGCTTGCATGGGTTTGAGTTTCGCTTTTCCTCGAATTTCAATGGACGCTCCTGGTTTGAGTTCAATCTCGGTCCATGGCATCTCTTTAGAACCGTACAACCGGAGGAGCGGCATGGAGAAGTGTCGTTCGTGCGATTCATCGGATATTCCAAGCCAAACCTCCATCGCCGCGTACCGGAAGCTTGTATTTGGATCATCGGGCTCAAGGTCGGCTACGTTGAAGACGGTCGGGACTCTAACAGTTTCCGGCACAGACGCCCTAACCTCAAGCGTGTAACTGAATTCGTCCCCAATGGTGTATTCGGTTCGGTCGAGGGAAACCAGCGAGACGTTTAACTTACCACTCATCATCCCGCCACAACGACCGCCGAGAATGATGTTCGGCGGCAGTGGTTTTGGGGGATGCTTTCTGGGTTTAGAAACGGTTGAACTGAAGTCCAGAATCGCGGCGCGCTCGGCGGCCAGAACGAGGGTGCCTGCCACGCCAAATAAGCAAACGACAACGAGGAGTCTCTTGCTCCGGCGGAAAAGGGTGGGAAGGAGATCGTTTCTCATAACGGTTGATTGTAGACTCTCTAATTAGCTAATGGGCATAGAACTTTAGTGCTAGACAGATTCCGGTAAGCCGACTAGGCCGTATTGTTAATCCGGGCGAAACGATTATTCTGAAGTGTGATTGAAGATCCAGAGATACAACAAAAGACACAGATAGAGACGCCGCCCGAGAGACGGGCGGAGGCACAGCCAGGGACACAGCCCGAGGCCCCGCGCAGGAAAAGCGCGCTCCGATCCATCGTTAAATGGTTTTTCATCGGAGTGGGGCTTCTTTGGTTGCTGGCGGTGCTGATGCTGTTGGCCGCCCGGTGGATCGACCCGCCGACCACCGCGGTGCATATGGAGCGCCGGTTGCAGGCATGGATGCAGCACAAGCCGTATTACGAACGATACGAATTCGTTTCGCTGCGGCAAATCTCGCCGGATTTCCAGCATGCGGTCATTGCGGCGGAAGACGCACGGTTCTACCAGCATCATGGATTCGATTGGCACGCGATACAAATCGCCGCGGAAGAAGATATGGAAGGCGGGCGGATTCGCGGCGGGTCCACCCTTACGCAGCAACTGGTAAAAAATCTGTTCTTCGGAACTGGCCGATCCATCCTGCGCAAGGGCGCCGAGTTCACGCTGGTGCCGGCGGCCGAATTGGTCCTGGGCAAGCAGCGCATTCTGGAACTTTACCTGAACGTGGTGGAATGGGGCCCGGGGGTTTACGGCGCGGAGGCGGCCTGCCGTTACCACTACCGAACCTCGGCGCGGAGCATCGACCGGGAACAAGCAGCGCGCCTCGCCGCGATTCTGCCATTGCCACTGAAGCGGCGTCCCGAGCGCATGAATCGCTATAGCGGACTCATCCAGGAGCGGATGCGCCAAATGGGTTGGTAATCGCGCATGATATGAGCAAAAACCATGGAAGAGTCTTAGCGATAAGCGGAGTTGCCGGAAAGAGAGGCACGGCCAAGCGACAATGGCGACGCAATGCGGGGGTGGGGCAGGCGTGCTAAACTTAACAGTCAAATCAACATCAAAGGAATGTCCCGTGGCAGAGCACAAGCAGGAAAAGCAAGAAGAAACGTTCCGCGTGATCGATAAGCGCCCATTCACCTCCGAGGGCGAACTGCGCCAGGAAGTGGTGGAAGAAGAAGAGCGCGAAGCCAAACGCGAGGCCACGCGCGAGGCCGCGAAGCAAGCCGTGGCGGCCGCGGCGGCATCCCCAACGGAACCGGTTGCGGCTATTCCACCGGCCGAAGCGCCGAAGCGCTCCCCTGCGTTCGAGAACCTTGTGCGCATGCTGGGCAGCAATGCCGCGATGTCTCTCGGCGCGTACGCCGATCCGCGCACCGGACAGCCGGTGATCGACCCCGAGACCGCACGCGAATTTATCGACATGCTGGACGCGCTGCACGAAAAAACGAAAGGCCACCTGGCTCCCGAGGAAGATTCCATACTGCTCGACCTGCTGGGCAAATTGAAAATGACCTATCTTGAAGTGAACCAGGCGATCGCCGCGCAGGCCGCGCAAGCCAAGGCCAAGGCTCGCCCATAGCGCGCTTTGGATGACCTCGCGTTTGGAATGGCTGTGGAAACGCCAGCAAGACGGGCAAGCTCTTTGAACATGCCTTCGGCTCCCTTGAAAATTACGGTACTCGGCTCGGGCACCTCGATGGGGGTTCCCACGCTTGGCTGCCACTGCCGGGTGTGCAGTTCGCAAGATCCCCGCGACAATCGATTGCGCCCTTCCCTCTTGCTTTCGCGCGGCGGCCGGCATGTGGTGATCGACACCACGCCGGACTTTCGCCAGCAAGCGCTGCGCGCGGGGCTCGACCGGCTGGACGCGATTCTGCTGACGCACGGCCACGCCGACCACATCCTGGGATTCGACGACATCCGCCCGTTTAATATTCGCCAGGGATCCGCGCTGCCGGTTTATGGCAACGAGCAAACCTTTGAAGTGATACGGCGCGCCTTCGCCTATGTTTTTGACGACAAGCCCACGCTGAGCACCGTCCCCAGCGTAACTTTGCACACCGCAACCGCTCCGTTCGAGCTTATGGGAATTCGCATTGTGCCGGTGCCTTTAGTCCATGGCGATTTGCAAGTTCTGGGCTTTCGCTTTGGCCGCGCGGCTTATCTCACGGATTTCAGCGTGCTGCCCGATTCTTCGCTGGCTTTGCTGGAAGGCGTGGAAGAGTTGGTGCTCGACGCGCTACGCGATATCCCGCATCCCATGCATCAGACCGTGAATCAGGCGCTGGCTCTCGTTCAATTGATCAAGCCGCGCCACGCGTGGTTTACGCACATCGCGCATGACCTTCCCCATGCCGAGACGAACGAGCGTCTGCGCCAGAAGGGTTTCCCGCAAGTGCAACTGGCATACGACGGATTGCAATTTGCAGTATCCGTGGATGCGGAGAGCGAAATCGGCGGCGCAGCAAGCGTCCGGCAGGGGCCGGCGGCCTCGCCGAGTTCTTTGCGTCCGGCGCGCGTAAATGCATTTTTGTCATCGAGTGGATGGGCGGCGCGCTACGGCAGCGTTGGGAGAAGCAGTGTTTTGGCCATCGGCAATTTTGATGGCATCCATCTCGGCCACCAGGCGATTCTCCGCGGAACGGTGGAGCAAGCCCGCGAACGGGGCGCGGTCTCGACGGCGCTTACCTTTGACCCTTCTCCTCGCAAGGTGCTTCGCCCGGAGTCGGCTCCGCTGCGGCTTTCCACCAACGCGCAGCGCATGGAGTGGTTTGGCCTTCTCGGGCTGGAGGCGGCGGTCGTACTTCCCTTCACGCTCGAACTGGCGCACTTATCACCGGAGGATTTTGTCGAGCGAATTCTCGTGGGAGATCTGCGGATTCGCGCCGTGCTCGTCGGCGAAAATTTCCGGTTCGGACACAAGCAAGCGGGAAACGTCGCGCTACTGCGTGAGCTGGGTGAGAAAGATGGCTTCGAGGTGATCGTCGTCCCGCCGGTGGTTTCCCACGGCGAAGTCGTATCCAGCACCGTCATTCGGCGCGAAATTGCGGCCGGCAACGTGACGCATGCGGCGCGTTTGCTGGGACGGCCATTTGTTTTGACTGGCGAAGTCGTCTCGGGAACCGGCACCGGGCGCAAGTTCACTTTTCCTACGCTAAATTTGAAGCCCGAGCAGGAGTTACTTCCGGGCCGCGGCGTGTACATCACACGCACGTCGATTCCCGGGGAGCCACGCACATTGCGGTCGGTCACGAACGTGGGCATGCGCCCGACGTTCAACGGTTCGGGACTCACCGTCGAAACGCACTTGCTTGATTTTTCAAGAGAGATTGCGCCGGAGCGTATCGAGGTCCACTTCTGGAAGCGTCTCCGCGAAGAGAAGAAATTCAGCGGAGCCGAAGAATTGCGCGCGCAAATCGCACGGGATATCGGCGCGGCGCGCCGATTTTTCACGCTCTTTCGCCGCTTTCGGGCGCTGCATTTGTCCGCCGTAGCAAACCAGAGCTAACCCGGCACCTTGGCGAGGCACTCTTCGCAGTACCCGCCGACCTCTGTGCGCGAAATCGTCACCTTCATGTTGAAGTCGCGGGCGATCTGCTCTTTCAATTGCTCATACAGACGGCTCTCGAATTCGCGGACTTTGCCGCAGCGCAAGCACGCCACGTGAATGTGATCGCGCGGCCCATGCGTTTCGTAATAGTGCCGGTCGCCGCGCAGATGCAGCAGGTCCAGTTCATCGATCAATCCGTGTTTTTTTAGGAGCTCAATCGTGCGGTAGACCGTGACGAGGTGCACGTCGGAATCAATTTTCTGCGCGCGTTCGAGGATCTGGTCGACGTCGAGGTGCTGCTCCGCGGCATCCATCACCTGCAAAATGACACGCCGCTGCCGCGTCATGCGGATGCCTCGCTCGGCAATCGCCTGCTGCAGCTTTCCTGTGGTTTCCGATGTGTTGATGCGCTCACCGGTGGACACCCGGTGAGAAGGCGCTAATGCCATTCGACGTCCCCTAAGAACGCGGCAGCCCGCGTCAGGAATGGAACGGGAGCAGCCGAACGACGTCATTGTACATAACGAAAGCGAAGAGCACCAAAAGAAACACCAGCCCCACCTGCACGAAGCGCTCCTTGAAGCCCATACTGAAGTCGCGCCGGCGTATGCCTTCGAGCGTCAGCAGCAGGATATTTCCGCCATCCAGGATGGGAATCGGCAGGAGATTTAAAATGCCGAGATTGACGCTCATAAAGGCCATCAGCAGGATCACGGAAACAGGTCCGCGGTGCACTGCATGCCCTGCGGCGCGCGAAATTCCCACGACGCTCTGAAGCTGCCGCACGGAAACACGTCCGCTAACGAGCTTGCCCACAACGCCAATCGTTCTCTCGATGTAATCGAGGGTATAGAGCTTCGCCTCTCGCACACTCTCAAAGAAAGACACTCGGCGATAGGCGACGTATTCGCGGCGCTGAACGCCGATTTGATACACGGGTTCCCCGGTCTCGGAAGGTCCTTGCTCCGGCGTGACCGCGGTGTGCACTGTCTGGCCCTTGCGCAAAAGCTCCAGCGCCAAGGGCTTGCCATTGGAATTGCGCACGCGGTCGACAAACTGCTCCCAGACCTGAATTTTTTGGCCATCGACGCTGGCGATGACGTCATCTTCGCGAATTCCGGCGTGCTGTGCGGGTTTTCCAGGTTCCGTATCGTCAATCACCGGAGCGAGCGGCAAATAACCCAGCAACTGCTCGATCTGCGAGGCATTCTTGGGGGTAAGTTCCACATTCCGCCGAATCCCGTTGTTCTCCACCTCCAGCCGAACAGTGGCATTGGGCGTGACTTGCTTCAAGACCTTCTCGGCTTCTTCCCATTTGGGAGTCGGCGTTCCGTTCATCGAAACAATTACGTCACGCGGCTGTAGAACTGCCGAGAACGCGGCTTCGCTTGCAGGGTATCCAATGATCTGGACAGGTTTATCCAGATAACCTTCATAGGGCATGCCCAGAATGACAAAAAATCCCGCCAGCAGCAGCACGGGAAACACAAGATTCACGGCAGGGCCGGCAAACGAAATCAACGCCCGCTGCCATCGCGGCTTGCTCATCAGTTCATCAGGCAACCCTGTCGGAGCTACATCGTTCGAGTCGACCTCGGAGAGATCCTGCCCAGCCATGCGCACGTATCCGCCGAGCGGCAGCGCGCTGACGCGCCAGTCGGTGGCGCCGCTCTTCCACCCAAACAGCCGTGGCCCGAAACCGATCGAGAAGACGTCCACCCGCACGCCGAAAAGCCTCGCAACGATGAAGTGTCCCCATTCGTGCACGAGGATCATGACCCCGAGCACGAGCATCATGCCAATTATCCAGTCCATAGAGAGACGCTTCCCTTCCCTGACCTAGTATCCTGCTACGAAGCGGCCGCCGCCGCTACGCTAAGTTTGTCAACTTCTTCCTTCGCCATTCGACGCGCCTCGGAATCCGCCGTAAGCACGTCGTCCATATTTGCAAACTTCGCACGCGGTGTGCGGCTCAGAACGCGTTCGATCACTTCCGCTATCCCCAGAAACGGCAAGCGCCGCTCCAGAAACGCGGCCACCGCAATTTCGTCCGCGGCATTCAGGGCACAGGGCAACGCCCCGCCCTTTTTCATCGCTTCTCGCGCCAGCCGCAAGCACGGAAACCGCCGCGTCGAAGCCTTCTCAAAATCCAGCCGTTTGAGTTTCGTCCAGTCCAAGGCTAATTGATTAGATGCTACCCTCTCAGGATAGGTTAACGCATATTGGATGGGCATGCGCATATCCGTCGGTCCAAGCTGTGCCAGGATTGAACCATCCACAAATTCCACCATCGAGTGAATCGTGGATTGCGGGTGCACCACCACATCGATCTGATCCGGCCGCACGCCAAATAGCCATCGCGCCTCGATGATCTCGAAGCCTTTGTTCATCATCGTCGCGGAATCAATCGTGATGCGGTTGCCCATGCGCCAGTTCGGATGCGCCAGGGCTTGCTCCGGAGTGACGTTTTCCAGCGCCGCGAGCGGCGTCTTGCGAAAAGGTCCTCCGGATGCTGTCAGAACGAGACGGCGGACTTCGCCGTGCGTTCCGCCGCGCAAACATTGATGCACCGCGTTGTGCTCACTGTCCACCGGAAGCAGTTCACGCCCAGCCAGCTTCGCCGCGGCCATCACCAATTCGCCGGCCGCAACGAGCACTTCCTTGTTGGACAACGCGACCGTCTTTCCCAGCTTCACGGCTTCGTACGTCGCTTCCAGTCCGACCACTCCAACCGCGGCGGAAACCACGATATCAGCCTGCGCATGCGTCCCCACCGCCCGCATCCCTTCGCGTCCATGATGGATTGCCGGCATCGGCGAGACGCGCTTGGCTTTCAGCAACTCCGCCAGCTCATCCGCCTTCTTCGCATCGCCAACGGAAACGACTTCCGGCCTGTGCCGCTCGATCTGCCCGGCGAGTTCCTCGATGTTCGATCCCGCCGCCAGCGCGACCACGCCAAATCGGCCCTCCAGCGCCTCCACTACCGAAAGGCACTGCTTACCAATCGATCCCGTCGAACCTAAAATGGCTAGTTGCTTCAAGAGGCTCTCTTACCGGACAATTTCCAGTGTCCGTCTCTTTCCCTAAGATGAATACGGGTAGACCTACGACCGGGGCGAGTAGATCAGGATCCAATAGTACCAGACTACCGGAATCGCCAGTATCAGCGCGTCGATGCGGTCCAGAACTCCGCCGTGCCCCGGTAACAGACTCCCGGAATCCTTGATCCCCGCGCTGCGTTTGTACGCCGACTCCAGCAAGTCGCCCATCTGCCCTGCAATGTTCCCCGCCGCCGCCATCAGGAGCAAATGCATCATCGGAGCAACGATCCACCGCGAGAAAACCGCTCCGACGATTAAGGATCCGACAAAACTCGCTGCCGCGCCTTCCCACGTCTTCTTCGGACTCAAATTCGGCGCTAGCGGATGTTTTCCGATCGCCCGCCCCGCAAAATAAGCGGCCGTATCCCCAGCCCAGGTAATCACCAGCGCAAACATCAGCAGCCGTGGCCCCTGCGGCCCGATCCCATGCAGCCGAATCGTATACGTCAACGGAAAAGCCACCAGAAGCAGCCCACTGGCGCTGATCCCCGCGGCGGGCAGCGTTTCCACAAGCGGACGTTTGGTCCAGAGAGTGATCACCGCAACGCCCATCACAAACAGAAAAAACACATCCTGCACTTCGGGGAGTCCCCCCAGAAAGTGCACGAAGTGCAGCTCAATAATGTCGTAGTCGGAGTGAATTACATGCGACGCAGTGGCAGTGAGCCATTGCACGTAAACCACGACTAACGCGCATATCGCCGTCCAGAAACCGTACGCCCGATGCCCAATCGCCTCTCCCAGCGCAAAGTATTCGAACAGCGACAACAGAATCACCAGCGCCAGCGCAATCGCCATTACTCCCGTGGGGGCCCAAAGCACCAGTCCCACGACAAAAGGAATGAGCACCGCCGCCGTCGCCACTCTTTGCCAAGTCATCGAACGCAGCTCTCCTGCATCATCCCTGAGATTCCCTTTAGATTGAGGTAAATAGATGCCGCAAGAAAGGATTACACAGAAGCCGTGAAGAATCTATAAAGCCGCTCCACTATTGTCCCGCCACGCGCGCGGGCTTCTCGTCCGAAGCATCGCCTTCGCGAATGCCCCCGTAGCGCCGTTCCCTCTTTTGAAACTCCAACAGCGCTTCCAGCAGCCGCGCCCGGTTGAAATCCGGCCACAGCGTTTCGGTCACAAAAATCTCTGCATACGCAATCTGCCACAACAGAAAATTGCTCACGCGCATTTCTCCGCTGGTGCGAATGAGCAGGTCTGGGTCCGGCAATCCGTCCGTATATAAGTGTCGCGCCAACTGTTCTTCCGTAATCGCCGTCCGCTCGCCATGCCCGTTGCGCTCCGCCAGGATCGCATTCATGGCATCGATAATTTCCGCGCGCCCGCCGTAATTCAGCGCAATGCAAAGAACCATGCCCTGGTTGCCGGCGGTCTGTTCCATCGCCTCGCGCACATCGTTTTGCACCCCGGACGGCAACTCTTCCGTCCGCCCCAGAAACCTCATGCGAATCTTGTTTTTCTGCAGCAGCGGCATCTCCTTGCGTAAATATTCGCGCAGGAGCTGCATCAGAAAGTCGATCTCCGTTTTCGGCCGGCGCCAGTTCTCTACCGAAAACGCGTACAGCGTCAGCGCCTCCACTTTCAGCCGCGCGCAAGTTTCAATGGTCGACCGCGCCGTCTGCGTCCCCGACCGGTGCCCCGCAATGCGCGGCAGGTGTCTCTTTTGCGCCCACCGCCCGTTTCCGTCCATGATCACCGCCACATGCCGCGGAAGCCGCGTTAAATCCAGCTTCTCCAGCAGTTGCGCCTCTTCGGGCGTCATCGGACCCAGGGCGCTCGGGGCCGCCACTTGCAACGTTTTGTGGGTTTTCATCAGCGACACGGTGTTCCTGAAGGCTTCCGGGCGAAACTTCTTTACGCCGCAAAGTTAACACACGATTTGGGGCTCGCGCAATGCCGTGTTTCTTTAGTGAACGAGACTTAGCATTACCCCGCGGGTGGCGGGCCGCTCTGGAACAGCGAGGTGTACACCAGCACGAGCGTCAGCACGATCATCGCCACCGCCGTGACCCACGCCACGATGTTGAACGTTAGCGTGTTCACGTGCTCGCCCATCAAATCCCGCCGGTTCACCAGCAGCAAAATGAAAATCACCACCACCGGCAGCCAGATGCCGTTCCCCACCTGCGAAAAAATCAAAATTTTCCAAAGCGGCGCGTGCGGAATCAAAATAATCCCCGCGCCCACCGCGATGAGCACCGTATACAGCCCGTAGAAAATCCGCGCTTCGCTGAACTTATGGTCGATCCCCGCCTCAAATCCCAGCCCTTCGCAAATCACATGCGCCGTTGAAAGTGGAAGAATCGTCGCCGCAAACAGCGACGCATTCAGCAACCCGAACGCAAACGTCATTCCCGCCCATTTTCCCGCCAGCGGAATCAGCGCCTTCGCCGCTTGCGCCGCATCGGTAATATCCCTCTGCCCGCTGACGTACAGCGTCGCCGCCGTCGCCACAATGATAAAAAACACGATCACCATGCAACTGATGCTGCCCACCAAAACATCCGCCCGCGCCTGCGGGTACTGCCTCGGCCCCACCTTTTTCTCAACGAACCCCGCCTGCAAATAAAAGAATTGCCACGGCGCGATCGTCGTTCCCACCAGCGCCGTCAACGTCAGCAAATATCCCGATTCAAAATGTAAATTAGGAATCACCACGTGCTTCGCCGCCAGCAGCCAATCCGGCTTCGCCAAAACCGCCGAAATGATGTACGTCACATAAAATCCGCACGCCACCAGAAATATCAGCTCCACCTGCCGGTACGTCCCTCGCATCACCAACACCCACACCAGAATCGCCGCAATCGGCACCGCGATATACTTGCTAACGTGGAAAATCTCCATCGACGCCGCCACGCCGGCAAACTCCGCCACCACGTTCGCCAAATCCACTAAGAATCCCACCACCATCACAAAAAATGTCGACCGGAACCCAAACTCCTCGCGAATCAAATCCGACAACCCCTTGCCGGTAATCACTCCCATCCGCGCGCACATCTCTTCCGTCACGTACAGCGCGATGGTCATCGGTATCAGCGACCACAACAGCGCATATCCGTACTGCGCCCCCGCCTGCGTATACGTCGAAATTCCGCCCGCGTCATTGTCCACGTTCGACGTGATCAGCCCCGGCCCCACCACCGCCAGCAGCAACGTCAAGCGCCTCCGCAACCCGCGAATCTTCTTCTGCAGGTCCGTGTCCCCGGCCCGCACGCGGTCAAACTTCGAAGTTATGCCCTCAAAATTCATCGCTCCCCGCGCAGCTCCTTATTATTTCTTCACCAGCCGCGACACCACGTCATCCACCGTAATCGTTCCGATCGGCCGCTTCTCGTGATCCACCACTGTCAACATCCGCAAGTTGTACTTGTCGAACAGTTCGAACACTTCGCCCTCATCGGCCTTTGCTTCCACGCTCAGCAACGGGTCCGTCTTCAATTCCGTCATCCTCTGCTCCGGCCCCGCCAGGAACAGCCGCGCCATCCCCACCGTCCCCGTAAACTCCGCCGCCCCGTCCAGCAGCACCACCGTATCCAGTTGCTCCAGGTTCAATTCCTGATCGCGCATCCACTCCAGCACTTCTTCCCGAGTCGACCTTTCTCCCACAAACACAAAATCCGTGTTCATCATTCCGCCCGCCGTCGACGCGTCAAACGCCAGCAACTCCCGCACCTCCGCCGCTTCCTGCCCCGGCATCTCATCCAGCAATTCTTCCGAAGTCTCCTTCGACAAATCCGCCAGCAAATCCGCCGCGGCATCCGGCGCCATCTCTTCCAAAATGTCCGCCGCCCTCTCCGGGTCCATCCGTTCCACGATCTGCGTCGTCAACCGTTCATCCAGTTCCGCCAACACCGCCGCCGCCGTCTCTTCATCCAGCGACGCGATAATTCCCTGCCGTTCCGCCGCGGAAAGGTCTTCCATAATCTCCGCCAGGTCCGCCGGATGCAGGTCTTCCAGCTTTTCATGCGTAATGCGCAGCTTGACGCGCCGCAGCGGATCCGGTTCGATCAAATTCACAAACTCCCACCGAATCGTGCTTTGCGGCAACCCGCTCTGCAGCTTGCGAATCATTCCCGGCGACACCACCCCCTGCAACAACCGCCTCACCGCCCCCGGCAAACCCACATCCACCTGGGTCACTCGCAGTTCCACGTTCCCATTCGTCTTCTGCTCCGTCAGATCCACGTCATTCACGCGCACCACTTTCCGCCCGCGCGTGTCGATGATCTGCTGGTCCAGCAAATCTTTCTGCACCGCCAGCCACCCCTCGTTCGGCTCGTAAAGCGTCAGAGCGCGCTCGTTCACCGACAGTTTCATCGTCCCCGGCTCCACCGACGCCACCTGGTCGTGCTTCGCCACCAGCGGCTGAAAATGCCCGCGCGAAAGCAAATAATGCGAGATGCGGTTCGGCGCTTCGGCCGGCTCGATAAAAAATTCGCGCACGCGCCCCACAAAATTCCCTTGCGGATCGTAAGCCCTCGACCCCATCAACTCCGTCGCGTAGAGATCCATGCGTTCTCCTTCCACCGCCCGCGCAACAATTCCGCCCTGCCATCACCTGCGCCAACAACCCATTCACCAATAAAAAACCCGCGGTCCCAAACTTCGCGGCCGCGGGCAAGTACCCTAAAACACAGGACTTACCTCTAGCCCGGCGATGCCCCACCCCACCCTACCGCTCGTACAAGCGCCAGCACATCGCGGCTCGTTCGGCAAACGCCCCTCTTGCTCAGCGCTTCGCGCGTCCTTCGGCGGACCCCGCGCCACTTCGCCGGCGCCCGCTTGCCGTCGCCCATAAAGCTACTAGGGCCAGGTTCGAGTTCGTGACTCGCGTTCATCAGAAAGCAATTACTCCATCGCCATCGCAATTTCGCGACCGCAATTCCAGTGATAAGCCGGGTCCGCCGCAATGTCAAGAAAATAAGACGCATATACGATTCAGGGCCACAAATAAGGGGAATCCGCACGCAGGTGTCCTTGCAGTGTCCGTCGCCGCATCTCGCGTTGACCAATCACTGGCCCAAACATTTCCGATTTCATCCCCATCCTTGTTCACTTTATCCAACGCTCCACACGCACCGGCCCCGTAAACCACGCATCGTTTTTCTTTGCGATCAATCTAGAAACGCCAACTTCCCGCACTCCATCGTGCAATGGATCCGAATCGATACACTGGCCGTTCCCCAAATAGGCGACGACATGAACTCCGTTCAGCGCCAACACATCGCCCGCTTGCACCTTGCTCCAATCCAGCTTCGCCAGGCTTTCCGCCTCGGCCACCGTCGTCAAATTCCCGCCGCACCCTTCCCAAAACTGCCGCGCCGAACAGCGCACTTCCACGTCGGATACGCGATCGTGCGCCTTGCAGATCAGCGCCGAACACGTCGTCTCCACATATTTCTCTCCGACGTGCGACCGCAGCGCATCCGTATACGTTTTCGGCTGATAGAAGACCATCCCGGCAAACGCAAGCATCAACGATATGAGCTTCATGGCGCCTGGACTCCGGCTCTAAAATTCGGACCGTCGCCTCACCGACTTGCGCTCCCGAAGGCACCTGACCCTGCTGGGATGCAAGCTGTCCGTTGGAACAGGGTGCGCCACGCAAAAAACCGAGCCTATGGTACAGGGGTCCAAATTGGAACACTGGTCGGTCTACCCACGATCTTATCCAGTCGTACTAAAACCACATCGCTAACCGCTTATTTATGATAAACATACGGGAAATCACACCTGCGGGCTCCCGCCGCCTCGCCTATCTTCGCCTGTACCTCGCGCATTCTCCACCAACGCGCTTACCAGACAGCTGGCCACCCTAAATCGCATGCGCACCGCTCTGAAACGCCCCTGAATTTGGCCCCAAGCTCCATGAGTTCAGCTCGCAAAAGCTGGTGGCAGCCTGCCTCTTCCTCACGCGCCCATTTTTCGCGTTCGATTTCGCAAGCCTGTTTATGTCAAAGGAAAGTGCGCTTCCTCGTTAAACCTTGGGTTATACTCCACGGCATTCTGCGAGCAAGTGAGGGAGGAAAAAGCATGTTTCATTTGATCTGGTATCTTCTCATCGGGCTGATCGCCGGGGTCATCGCCAAAGACGTCATGCACGTGCACCTCACCATCTTCTGGACCGTCGTCCTCGGCATCATCGGCTCCATCCTAGGTGGCGCCGTTACCCACATGTTTTCGCGCCCCAAAAACGAGCGCTACCATCCCGCCGGCCTCATTTTCTCCACGCTCGGCGCCATCCTGCTTCTCTACATTTGCTTCAAGCTGAACATTCATTTTCCCCAAATCTAACGTCGCTGCCCCCCAGCCAGGCGTCGCTCGACTCTTCGCGGAACGCGACACCTTTTTGAGCATCACGGAATCAATTTCAGCAGGCTGCGCTATTGAATTTCAGCGGGCTATGCTATGGTCGGCACAAATAGGGAGGAACCCATCTTGACAAAAGCGCTCCGCAGATTGACGGTTATCGCCGCCCTATTCCTCATCTCCCTTCCCGCACTACTCGCGCACCCGCAAGAGCCCGGCAAACTGAAACTCGGCTTTTCCATCGAAGCCATGAAGGGCGAGCGCTGGCAGACGGACCTCAATTCCTTTCAAGAGCGCGCCAAGCAATTAGGCGCCGACGTGATCTCCGCCGACGCCAACGGCGACGATGATCTCCAATTCAAACAAGTGCAGGACATGCTCAAGTCCGGCATTAAAGTCCTCGTCCTGCTTGCCCACGACACCGCCAAAGCCAGCCGCATCGTGGACGCCGCCAAGGCCGCCAATGTCAAAGTCATCAGTTACGATCGCCTGGTTCTGAATAGCGATGTCGATCTCTATATCACCTTCGACCGCGTCGAGATTGGCAGGATGCAGGCCGGATATCTCGTCCAGCACGCGCCCAAAGGCAACTACGTTTTAATCGCCGGTTCTCCAAATGACGAAGGCGCCAAAACTCTTCATACCGCACAGATGAGCGTTCTCCAGCCGCATATCGATCACGGCGACATCAAAGTCATCGCTGACAGCTACACCAAAGAATGGCTCGCTTCCGAGGCCTACCTTTCCATGCTCAAGGCCATCGACGCTTCCCACGGCGACATCGCCGCCGTCATCGCCTCCAATGATGGCGTGGCCGGTGGCGCGATTCAGGCGCTCAAGGAACATGGCCTCGCCGGCAAAGTCCTCGTTTCCGGACAAGACGCCGATCTGGCCGCCATCATCGCCATCGCTCAGGGCGCCCAGTCCATGACCGTCTACAAACCCATCGCCAGCCAAGCCGCCAAAGCCGCCGAAGAAGCCGTCCACCTCGCCAATGGCGAAACTCCGCACACCGAAGCCGCCATCAGCAACGGCAAAATCAAAGTCCCCGTCATTCTCCTCAAGCCCGTCGTCGTCACCAAGGCCAACATCAAGTCCACCGTCGTCCAAGACGGCTTCCAGTCCCTCAAATCCATCAACCAAGCCTTACCCCCAGAGCAACAAATCAAGTAGCGCCTCTTTCTCAGCAATTAGCCGTTTTTTATTCTAGCGAGAGACAGACAGATTCAAGTAGTGCTACTATACTAATCGAGTAATCAAGCCGGTCTTAGCGCAAAACAAACTTAAATGACAATCGGAATTGCGTGGGTAGGCAAGCGGAAGGACGGGCGGGAGCATCTTTACATTGCTGCGGACAGTAGAACCAGGGGAGCTTACATCTTTGACTCCTGTCCCAAAATATTGACTCTCCCTCGCTCTGACTGTGCCCTTTGTTTTGCTGGCGACACGGCTGACACCTACCCGTTAATGGTTCAGATGGCTTATGCGATAGCTGCACATGAGCCGTCCAGAGATAGAAGTATGGACATAGCCCGTGTTAAAGCGCACCTTCTCCGCTTGTTTACGGACTTGGTTCGCAGCCTAAAAACCCCCGCCGTGCCCTTCAAGAGCGACGACGCTCAGTTTCTTTTCGCAGGGTATTCTTGGCTCAAGAAAGATTTTCGTATTTGGACGATCCGGTATCTCGAGAAGGAGAAAATGTTTATTTCACGAGAGTCACTTAACTTCAGCGTGAGCTTGCAAAAGGTCGCTTTCATTGGAGACTGGGCGACCCGTCTGCGAGGCATACTTGCAAGGAGACTCAATAGTGTTCAAGGAGCTGGGCAAGTGTATCTTGAGCCTTTGCAGAGCCTCAGCCACATGATCGTCGAGGCCAAGGACACCGACACAATCGGCGGGCCACCACAGCTCATCCGCATAACGCAGCACATGAACACGCGGCCACTCTGCGTGCGGTGGAAGAATGAGGACACCCTCTTGGGCAGGCGTCTGTTTGACTATGAGAACACCGATTACTGGATCGTTGATCCTCTAACTCTTAAGTTCCGACAGCCCAGGAAATTCGGGCACAGATTCAGTGAGGAAGAAAAAAGCGAGAATGTCGACGAGAGTAGTGCGGATTGAATCATCTCTAGCACTTCATCTTGACGGCCGATTGATCCGTCTGGTACACTTTTCTTGTCTGCAAGTAGTTTAATAGTCGTACGGAAAAACGCCCTTTATTCCCTAGTACAGTATTTCTGGTTCTGTACTAAGGAAATAAGGGAAATCAGGGTTCGAGTCCCTGCCTTCAGACGATCTAACCGCTACCCGCCTTCGCGCAATCATAAATCTCAAGCTAACCCGCCATTTTCGTCACATGCCCCGCTTCCACCTCATCGTACTTGGGTAATGACGGATACGTCCGCCTGTTGTAGTAAACAAAATAATTGTGGGTTTTCAGTTCGATTCCGTAGCCGGGTGCGCACTTCTTGAGCATCGCCACGATTTCTTTATGCGAAATCATCGGCGAACCGATTTACGCGGCTTTGGCCATGACGAAGTAGTCCGACACATTGTCGGTTGCCGTGTAACGGGCATCTTTTTTGTCCAAGCGCTCCACCCCGATTTGCGTGGGGCGCTTGTCGGGCTGGCCGACCCTTAGCGATTGTGCTTTCAGGAAAGGGTGGGTCACTCTTCTGTCTTGCTTTAATCTATTCACAACTCGCAACCTCTTTCTGCACGCAAAATACTTCCCCTCGGCGGCCGCCGTAACAGTTCGCCCGCTGCCCGCAAACCGCCTAACCTTGTTATTAAAACCCGATTGTTCGTTATTCAACGCAGTAATAGTGTATAATTTATAGGTAAGCCACACCTTCCGCACCATCGGCCACCTACAGCGTTCCACCTGTCCGACCTGTTAGAGAGTTTCGACATTCGCAGCAAAGGAGTCTTGATGGTTGACACCGTAAACGTCCAGTATGTCGGCTTCAAAGCGACACCCCTCGTGCGTGAATACAACTTCGTCGTGCGCCGGGCTTTGAACGTAACCAGCGAATTTACCCTCTCCATCGGAAACGAGGCCTTTGGTTCCCGTCGTGTGCGCTTTCAAGACGCTCCGGAGATTTGCGCACTCCGGCTTCATCGCGAACTGGCCGCCTTCGGCAATCACCCCCCGAACGATCACTACCTCATCGCGGAGACCGATTTGGATGACTACCGCAAGAGTCACGCAACCAAGGGCGCGGGCAATTCGTACAAGCCATCGCAAGACTGATCTCTAAATTACAGCTGGGCGCTCCCAAATAGAACGCCGCGGGTGCCGTCCTCTTCGATTCAACAGCGCCCCTCTTCACCAGTCCAGCTTTTAATTAGACAGCCACCGTACCAACCTGCTATAATGTGTTCGTTCAGTACTGCGCCTCGCCCCCGGCGAGGCTTTTTCTTTGTAGCGCAGGTGATCGCTATACCCCGCCTGCTCCGGCCTTGTCGGAGGCCCTGACGGGGTGCCCGCTCTTCGCCCGCAATCCAAATCCGACACTCCGGAGCCACCCATGCCCTCTGTTCGCCCACAGGACCGCGTGTCCCCATACAGTTTCACTTTCGCCGACGGCCGCCAACCCCCCACTCTCTCGCCACCCACTTCGATGCCCCCCACGGTCGCCGCCTGCCCGCCGCCCGCGCCAAGTTCTGTCACCTCGAGCTTGCCTGCGCGGGCAGGCAGCGCGATCAAAGCTTCCGGCCCCGTCGGAGGGGACCTGCTTTTCCTCCGAGTAGCGCCGGCATCTCGTCGGCCTCTTTGCCGTGCAGCGGCGACGACTTCATGCTGCCAATCGCCATCCGCGCCGTTGCAAGCGCCGCCGCCAAGAAAGCGCTCCCTAACCTCTTTAAATGCAACACTTCCACACCACCACGCAAGTATTGCATCTAAAAGACTTACGAAAACTCTAACTCCTTCAAATGCAACACTTACAAAAAACCGGGGGGGAGGGCCCCAAACGATCGTTCTCCACGGCGGTCAGCACACCACCCGCTAGGAGGGCTCTTCCCGCAGCATACTCTTTAGAATCAACGCTTTGCGCACTCTTTTATACCACGGCAACTACTCAAACCGTTTGTTTTCAAGGTCTTGTGCACTGTTTGCATGCCTACGGAGGGTGTAGTGCGTAATACCATTTCCCAGCTCGGCTCAAACCAAGAGTGGTCAGACCATGGTCCGACCATGGTCAATACTGCGCCGAGTCCGATGCAAATCCCCCGGCCTCGCCAGGCCCGGCTCGCAACCAGCCGGACTCAGGACTGCTGGCCCAGCTGGCAGCTCGTCAGATTTTGGATAAATGCAGCGGCTTCGCCAATCTTCAAGCCAGGAAGAGACCGACGTGAGTTCCAGGTTTGGTGCCCGTGCAAGCCAATGAAACCTATCGCGATGCGCGATAGAAACGCGCAATCGCGGAGCAATTCTTGTGAGCCAAGACTAATTTCGGCGTGCCTTCCGTTTCGGGAACAGCATGTCTTTGGGCACTTCGCCTTTTCGCTGGCATTCTTCCCTATATAGCGTCAGGTAGTTCTTCAAAATATAATCGTTCGTCGAATAGCCTAATTCCCTGGCCGCGCGGTCAATCGCTTTCGCCGGTCCTTCCAACTCCACAAACGTTCCAATGGGAGTTTCATCGACCTCGATCAACAGCCTTTTGGCCCACTTTTTGGAAGACGGCAGCCGGCAGGTTGTCCGGTATTTTTCATACCGGAACCACCCAGCCATTCCCAGCCCGGCAAAAATTTTCGCCAGGATGGTTGCATCCGCGATCTGCAATTCAAGCTCTTCGCGCACTTTGTATCCGTTGTCGACCGGCCGTCCCGCCCGAATTTTGCCGCGCGTCTCCATCGGCCTTTTAAAAGTGACCAGGAATCGTTTTTCTGCGCGACCCGTTCCGTGGCTGCGTTTCATCGTTTCCGTACGAATGCGCAGCAATTCCCCTCGCTGTCCGAGCTGGCCCTCCGGAGTATCGAAGATTACATTTTCCTCATGCACCCGCTCAAAGCCCGGCGCCACGCGCGCGCCGATCCTTGCCAACTCCTTCCGAAACGCCCGCGAATCGTCGATTTTCAGTTTAATTTCGGTTTCGCGAGCCATTGCCTCTGCATTCCGTCGCGCGCCGCTTCCGTGCGCCGCGGACTTCCGTTAGTATAACGAAAGAAGGCCAACCACCTTCGAACGCGCAAGCGCCGGGCGCCCACCCCGCCGCGCTCCAAAGCAAAAAGAGAAGAATGAGTTCTGACGCCAAAATCACCGCGCCGTCCCGCACTGCCGCCGCAAAACATTCCGATCCACAGCCACCGGTGGCTCGCCGCGAACCTGTCGAACACGTCCTCCACGGCGACCGCCGCTTCGACGATTACGCGTGGCTGCGACACAAAGAGAATTCAGAAGTCATCGAACATTTGAAGGCCGAAAACGCGTACACCGACGCGATCCTGGAGCCCACGGCTGCATTTCAGGAAAAACTTTATCAAGAAATGCTCGGACGCATTTTACAGACCGATTTGTCCGTTCCTTATCGACTGCGGGGATTTTTTTATTTCACGCGCACGGAAGAGGGAAAACAGTATCCGCAATATTTTCGGCGCCGCGACGCCGAAGGCGCGCCGGATGAACTTTTGCTCGACTTGAATTTGCTCGCGGCCGGCCATTCTTTCCTCGGATTGGGTTCCTTCGAAATAAGCGACGACAACAACCTGCTCGCCTACGCGCTCGACACCACCGGATTCCGGCAATACACGCTGCAAATCAAAGACCTTCGAAACGGCCAGATTTTTCACGAGCGCATCGAGCGCGTCACCAGCGTCGCCTGGGCCTCCGACAACAGCACGCTCTTCTACACTCTCGAAGACGAAACCACCAAACGTTCGTATCGCCTCTATCGTCATACCCTGGGCGCGTCGCAGCCCGACGGACTGATTTACGAGGACCGCGACGAACGCTTTCGACTGGAAATCGAACGAACGCGCAGCGGCGCATTCCTCCTTCTGACTTCGCAGAGTCACACGACGAGCGAGGTCCGTTTTCTTCCAGCGGGCCGGCCGGCCGGCGATTTCCAACTCGTGGCGGATCGCGAAGAAAATCACGAATATTATTTGGATCATCATCCCGGCCCGGCAGGCGCTGCGGCGGGCGGAATCTTTTACGTTCGAACCAATTCGGGAGGGCGGACGTTTCGGCTGATGGCGGTAGGAGTGGGCGATCCGGGCCGCGAATTCTGGCGCGAAGTGATTCCCAATCGGCCAGAAGTGATGGTTGCTGCCGCGCAGGCGTTTGAATCACATCTTCTCTTATTCGAACGCGAGGGTGGCTTGCCCTATCTGCGCGTCGTCGATCTCTCGGGGGCGACGGCCAACTATCTCTCCGTGTCTCACCGGATTTCCTTCACCGAGCCCGCGTACAATGCTTCGCTGGGCGACAATCACGAATTCAAAACGTCGAAAGTGCGATTCAATTACGAGTCCTTTGTTACGCCGCGTTCGGTGTTCGACTACGACGTTCGAACGCGGGAGCAAACGCTGCTGAAGCAGCAACCTGTTCTGGGCGGATATGACGCGACGAAGTACATCACGGAACGAATGCATGCCAGCGCTGCCGACGGGACGCGGATTCCGCTTTCCATCGTCTACCGCAAAGACACGCCACGGGATGGTTCCGCGCCGCTGCTGCTTTACGGTTACGGGAGCTATGGAATCTCCGTCCCGGTGAATTTCAGTTCGAACCGGCTGAGCCTGCTCGATCGCGGAGTGATTTATGCGGACGCGCATATTCGCGGCGGAGGCGAGCTCGGCAAACCGTGGCACGACGCCGGCCGCATGCGGCTGAAGCGCAATACGTTCACTGATTTCATTTCAAGCGCCGAGCACCTGATCGCCGAGAGATTCACCTCGCCGGAAAAACTGATTATCGAAGGCGGAAGCGCCGGTGGATTGCTGATGGGTGCGGTCACCAATATGCGGCCCGATCTTTTTCGCACGGTCATCAGCCACGTGCCTTTCGTGGACGTCCTCAATACGATGCTCGATGCTTCGCTGCCGCTCACCGTGGGTGAATACGAAGAGTGGGGCAATCCGCAAGTGGCCGAAGATTATTTCTATATGAAAAGCTACTGTCCTTATACGAACCTCGAACGCAAATCTCATCCCGCGCTGCTGGTGAAAACCGGGCTGAACGACAGTCAGGTGATGTACTGGGAGCCGGCGAAATACGTGGCCAAACTGCGCACGCTGAAGACCGATGCGAACCTGCTGCTCTTCAAAATCAACATGGGCGCGGGCCACGGCGGGGCTTCGGGGCGCTACGATTATCTGCGCGAGATCGCCCTGGACTACGCCTTTCTGCTGTCGCAGTTGGGCATCAGCGACTGACCGGCCAGTTGCGCCCCGCCATCTGAAGCGATCCGATGTTAAGTTTGTGGGTCCCGCGGTCCCGCATGGGCGTACGATTGGCTTGGATTTTTTGTAAGGCAAGCACTGAG
>Ga0210407_10000507_pt1 | contig 43929 bp, 34 predicted proteins | sample IncBWC27MmetaG_FD_150860 | JGI IMG/M metagenome (GOLD analysis project Ga0210407, IMG submission 150860) | Forest soil microbial communities from Barre Woods Harvard Forest LTER site, Petersham, Massachusetts, United States - Inc-BW-C-27-M | ecosystem: Environmental > Terrestrial > Soil >...
CCCGAAGCAGGCGTTTCTCCGTGTGAAGGGAGAGCACTCCAGCTTGAGAATGGGACGCATGGAGTTCACCGACGGCAGCGAAGTAACGCCAAAGGATGCAACGCTGGCATCGCTGAAGGCGGACCGCATCGGTCAGCGATTGCTGGGAAACTTCGGTTACTCCGACGTGATGCGGAGCTTTGACGGATTGCAATACCTCTATGCCAACGGTCCGTGGACGCTCACTGCCGTGAGCGCGATACCGACCCGCGGCGTTTTTCAGGTGGATGGCTGGGGATGGGTGAAGACGCCGGTGACGTATGTGGCGCTCACGCGGCAGACAGACCTGGGAAAAAGCAAAGCGGAGTGGCGCGTTTTTGGAATTTATTACAACGATGACCGCCCGGTGGTGAAGACGGACAACCGGCCCGCGGCGGCGAGAGCGGGCGATTTTGGCGGCATCAATATCGGGACGTACGGAGGGCATTTCATTCTGGAGGTGCCAACTTCCGCGGGGACGTTTGATTTTGTAGGTTGGGGCGCGCTGCAGAACGGCAGCTGGGGAGAATTGACGCAGCGGTCCGGTGCGGGCACGCTGGAAGGTGGATGGCAGCCGAACTTTGCGAGCCGGGTAAGACCATGGTTCCGCGGCGGCTACTACTATTCCAGCGGCGATGGAAATGCCGCTGATAAAACGCATGGCACCTTCTTCGCCATTCTTCCGACGCCACGCATCTATGCGCGCTTTCCGTTTTTCAACTCCATGAACAACACGGACCGCTTCGCCGAAGTGATGCTGCGGCCGACGAAAGCGCTGACCATTCGTAGCGACGTGCATGGACTGTATCTGAGTAATAAAAACGATTTGTGGTACACGGGTGGAGGTGCATACCAGCCATGGACCTTCGGTTTCAGCGGAAGGCCGTCGAATGGAGCGACTTCTCTGGCGACGCTGTACGACATCAGCGGCGACTATAAATGGAAGTATGGTTTCTCGATCGGGTTGTACTTTGGATACGCGCAGGGCGGCGAAGTGATCAAGAAAATTTACCCGGTTAACTCCAACGGCGCGCTGGGCTTCACGGAGCTGAACTATAAATTCTAAGTCTCGCTACCGCGAAGAGCAGAGAAGACTGTCTTTCGCGGGGAATTGTGCTAACTTCAGGGGCTCCCGCCGGTCTAACTGACCAAGGAGGTTCCCATGTCCCGACTCCCCGGTGTTGTCGTTGCACTCGCCATTGTTTGCTTGCTCTACGAAGCAGCCCCTCAACGCAAAATTGTTCGTGCGGCAGATTTCGCGGCGGGATCCGTGAGTCCCGGAACGCCGATGCTCGCGGAACGTTCCGGGCACACCGCGACGCTTCTGCAGGACGGCCGAGTTTTGATTGTTGGAGGCATGCGGCGGAATCAGGATTTCTACCGATCGGCTGAACTGTACGATCCCGCGACTCACAAATTTGCGACAGGCGGGGAGATGTCCGTGGCGCGGGTGGGGCACGCTGCGGTGCTGCTGCGTTCGGGGAAAGTGTTGGTTGCCGGCGGATATGTCGGCATGGAGTGCACGGACTTGGCGGAACTTTACGACCCGGCGACCGGTAGGTTTACGGCGCTGCCGAAGATGACGGCCAAGCGCGGACGGCCAACAGCGACGCTGTTGAAGAGTGGCGACGTTTTGATTGCGGGAGGCGCGGAAGATAACTCTCCTGGCGGAGTGGCCTCCGCAGAAATATTTCGCGCGGACAGCCTGAAATTTGAAGCCGTGGGTTCGATGCATTTTGCACGCATCGCGCAGACGGCAACGGTGCTGGGAGACGGGCGCGTGCTGATCGCCGGTGGGCGCGGAGAGACGGTCACGGCGAGCGCGGAGCTTTACGATCCAGCCTCTCGCCAGTTTTTATCGACGGGAAATATGATCACCGCACGGTACAAACATTCCGCCGGACTCCTGCCGGATGGACGTGTACTCATCGCCGGCGGCTCGGATGCTCGCGACTGGCATGGAGCGATGGCGAGTGCGGAGATTTATGATCCGCACACTCAGAAGTTCAGTGCAACGTCGCCGCTGAACGAGAGCCGGTTCAAGTTGCCGGATGAAGCGGCGCGATTAGCGTCGGGGAAATTGCTGATTGCAGGTGGAAGCAAGAGCGTTGAGGTCTACGATCCGGCGAGCGGAAAATTTTTGCTGGCAGCAGGCGAAATCGATGATGCGCGTCACTTCATGACGGAAACGGAGTTGAAGGACGGGAGCGTGCTGCTCGCCGGGGGCTATCCCGACAACGATCGGGCGACCGCGCAGACGTGGATTTATCGTCCGTAGCGTCCGCGCAACCTCCTACGCAGGCTAACAGAATTGTGGTCGGGCTGGTTTTTTACCACGTTGGATGACCGACGCACTCAGCTGCCGCTGATGGGTGAAACTGATTCTGTGTTGCCAGTCAAACCATTGTAGAATGCGCGTTAGCGGGATACATTGGGTCCACCCGATCGCATTAGCGGGCGGGCGATTGTCGGTCAAAGAGGATTCTATGACCTACGAAAAAGCAATGGAATTGGCCTCCAGGGATGAGGCGTTCAAGGCGACGGTCTACGCCATGAATACGCTGCTTATCCATAAGGGCATCTACACGCAAGAAGAGTTCCAGTTGCTCTTTGTGGAATGGGTGAAAAAAGAGGAGAGCAAGAAAGCGCGCGGGCAAGGTGTCAACCGCCCCGAGGCCGCTTTCGTTTAGGCGGGATTTCGTTCCAGCGGGGATGTTGACAGAGGGGCCGTAGGGCGCAGTGGTTTCCGATGTCGCATCTCACGCGGGTGCAATCGCAAGACGGTGGGGGGCGCTTTCTTCTCTGCTTTCGGTTTCTGCATTTGTTACCTAACGAAGTCTCAATCCAAACGCGGGAAGTTGAACCTAAAAGTATAGACATGTCAACTGCGTAGTGGCCGTGATTGGGTCACGAATCTGTCACGCCGTGTCACTAGCATGCTGCCTCATTTCGTGGCCTTTTTCTTCATTGATGCTCGAGTTGTGGTAGATTGCTCCATTATGCGTATTGTTTCTTTGCTGCCATCGGCTACGGAAATATTGTTTGCGCTGGGGCTGGACCGCGAGATTGTGGGGGTGAGCCACGAGTGCGACTATCCCGCGCAGGTGCGGACGCGGCGCGTGGTGATTCATTCGCGAATTCCGCACGGCGCGTCGCCGGCGGAGATCGACCGAATGGTGCGGGAATTTACGGCGAAGGCGGAGAGCGTGTATTCGGTGGATGCGGAAGCGCTGGCGGAATTGGCGCCGGATTTGATTGTGACGCAGGATTTGTGCCACGTTTGCGCGGCGTCGCCGGACGATTTGGCGGCGGTGCTGGCGCAATTCGATCAGCGGCCGGAAGTGTTGTGCCTGAACCCGCAGGATTTGGGAGATGTTTGGCGGGATATTTTGTGGGTGGGAGAAGAGACGGCGCGGGGTCCGGCGGCGGAAGCGCTGGTGAAGAACATTGGCGAGCGACTGGCCATGCTGGAGAATCAAGTGGCGGAAACTTCGGAGCGGCCGCGCGTGGCGTTTATCGAGTGGCTGCAGCCGTTTTATGTGGGCGGGCACTGGGTGCCGGAGATGATCCAGCGCGCGGGAGGGGTGGACGTTTTCAGCCGCGCGCGGACGCCGTCGTTTCGGATTCGGGTGGAGGATGTGATCGACGCGGCGCCGGAAGTGATGTTTATTGCACCGTGCGGATATTCCGCGGAGCAAGTGCGGCAGGAATATCAGGCGATGACCTTTCCCGAGGCGTGGGGCGCGATTCCGGCGGTGCGGAATAACCGGGTGTATGCGCTGGAGGCGAATAGTTATTTTTCGCGGCCGGGGCCGCGGCTGGTGACCGGCGTGGAAGCGCTGGCAAAAGTTTTGCATCCGGAAGTTTCGGTTTCGGCGGAAGCCGAGAGAGCGGCGCTGCCCATCAGCGCCAGTGTGAACACAGCGGCGCGCGCCGCAACTGCTTAATCCCGTTCATTGAACACGTTCGTTTTGGACACCCGGTCCAAAGGACAGTTGACAGGCTTTTGTTTATATATAAGAATCCTATATGTAAGGGAGCCGACGATGATTGGCACGGGAATTAAAAGGGGCACGGCGGAATTGGCGGTGCTGAGCGTGCTGGAAGAGGGGCCGCTGCACGGCTACGAGATGGCGCGGCGGATTGAAGAGCAGACCAAGGGCACGCTGCGGTTCACGCTGGCGGCGCTGTATCCGACGCTTTATAAAATGGAGCAGCGCGGGTGGATTCGCGGAATTTGGGAAACGGGCAGCAACGGACGGCGGCGGCGGTGTTACCGGCTGACTCCGGCGGGGAAGAAGAAGCTGTCACCGATGCGGAAGGAATGGGCGGAACTTTTTCGGGCGCTGCATCAACTGACGAAGGTGTCCAATGCGTGATTGGGAAGCGCTGGTGGAGCAGCAACTGAGAGGGCTCGCGCTGGACTCGGCGGAAAACGGCGAGGTGGTCGCGGAGTTGGCGGAGCATCTGCGGGAACATTGGGAAGAGTTGCGGAGGCAGGGAATACCGGAAGAAGAGGCCGCGCGGCAAACGTTGTCGCAAATTGGGGATTGGAAAACTTTGCGGTGGAAGATTGAAAAGGCGAAGAAGAAGGAGAATGTGATGACGAATCGGGTGAAACAATTCTGGTTGCCCAGCCTGGTGACAATGTTTCTGTCGATGGGGCTTCTCGCGCTGATTCAGACCTTTGGGCCGAAACCTTGGATGATTTCCCGGCACGAAGACAGCGCGTGGTCACTCATTGCGCCCGCCGCTATAATTTATCTTTCTTGGGTGCTGCTGTTGCCGCTAGTGGGCGCCCTTGGTGCGTGGATCTCGCTGCGGTCTGGCGGATCACGGCGCGCTGCGTTTTCTTCCGTTGTGTTTCCGGTTTTGCCTTTTCTTGTTTCTTTGGTGTTGGGGATTCCCATGATCGCCATGTTCAATGAACACGTCACGCAAAACGTCGCGTTTAGAGCCATGTTCGTTGGATTATTTGCGCTGGTGCTGGCTCCCGGGGCAGCGTTGCTTGCGGGCGGGCTGCTGGCGCGGACTTTTCTTTTGCGGCAGGCAGGGTCAAGCCGAGTTTTGAATGGTTGAGAGCGAGCGGTTCCAGCGGCGATAGAAGGGAAGACCGACAAGGATTAGCAAGAGGCCGAGGGAGGAGCGGCCGGGGCGTTCGATCCAGATGTTGATGGTGAGCGCGAGGGCGCCGGCGACGAAGATGGCGGGAACCCAGGGATAACCCCAGCAGCGATAGGGGCGCGGGAGGTCGGGCTGGGTTTTGCGCATGCGGAAGAGGGCGACGACGGCGAAGCCGTAAAAAATCCAGGCGGCGAAGATGAAGAGGTTGGTGAGTTCTTCGAAGGTTCCGGTGAGGGCCATCAAACCGGCGAGGACGCCCTGGAAAATGAGCGAGCGAGCGGGAGTGAGATATTTTGGGTGAATGCCGTCGGCGAGTTTGAAGAAGATGCCGTCGCGGGCCATGGCGTAGCCGACGCGGGCGCCGCTGAGAACGGAAGAGTTCATGGAGCCGAGAGCGGAGACGGCCATGGCGACGGTGATCCAGGCGGCGGCGCCGCGGCCTTTGACGAATTCAACGACGTCGGAGGCGATGTGTTGCGAAGACGCGACGGCGTCAAAGGGCAGGACTTTCAGGCACGCCGCGCTGAACAACAAATAAATGATGGCGACGAAACCGACGCCACCGACGAGAGCCCGTGGGAAATTTTTCTGGGGATTTTCGACTTCGGAGCCGACGAGATTGAGATCTTCCCAGCCGTCATAGGCCCAGAGCGCGGCGGCGAGCGTGGCGAGGAAGGCGCTGAAAATGGCGCCGGCACCCATTCCCGCGGCGGGCCAGAAGGGATCGGGAGCGTGCGCGACGGCGGGTGCGGGCGCGAAAAAAGCGACGCCGATCACGATAACCACGGAAATAATTTTGATGGTGGTGAGAAAGACTTGCACTGCTCCGCCCAAGCGCACGCCGAGGTAGTTCACGCCGGTCATGAATGCGATCCAGGCGGCGGCGAGCGGCTGCCCCCAGGTAAATACAAAATCGTAGGGCTTGATCCATCCAGTGAGGCCGGGAATGGTGATGTGCACGGTGAAAAGCGGCGCCCCGATGACTGGGAGAAGAAAACTGAGGAAGCGCACCATGCCTGCAGCGATAGACGCGAGCGAGCTGGGGCGGCCGACAATCGAATGCATCCAGCCGAAGAGAAAACCGTAGACAGGGCCGAAGGCGCGGCGGAGATAAGCGTACTCGCCGCCGGCTTCGGGAATCATGGCGCCCAATTCGGCGAAAGAGAACGCGCCGAAGATGGAGAGGATCGCTCCGATGATCCACGCGGCGAAGACGACGTAGACGCTGCGGCCTTCGCGGGCCATTTCGGCGGGCTTGAGAAAAATGCCAGTGCCGATCATGGTGCCGACGACGATGGCGGCGGAGGCCCAGGCGCCGAGGCCGCGAACGAGTTCGAGTTTTTTTTCGGTCATCGCGCCTCGATGGAAGCGGCTTTATGCCGCGACGATTTCTTTTCTGTTGCTGATGCGGCTGGCAAGCGCGCCGACGGCAAACGTTACGGTTGAGCCGATCAACACATACCACGTGTAGGCAATCGGCGTTAGTCGAAAGACGCAGAGAATAGCGGCGAGGCCAGCAATCATGCCGACGAGAGCGCCGCGCGCGCTGGCGGTGCGATGGAAAGTGCCGAGCAGAAAGAGACCGAGCAGACTTCCCAGGGGAAGGGAAGCGACGGTCAAGCCGGTTTCAAGCAGCGGGCCCCACTTTTTGAATCCGAAGGCCATAAGCACGAGGCCCCAGAGGAGCGTGATGCGGCGCGAGAGCTTCACGAAGTCCGCGGGGTTGGCGGCTCGGCCGCGGAGGCGGGCGAAATCGAGGACGCTAGAGGCGGCCAAAGAATTGAGCGAGCCGCTGGCATTGGACATGGCCATTGCGAGGATAGAAGCGAGCAGCAGGCCAGCAAGGCCAACGGGCATTTCTCGTACGAGAAAGAGGGGAAGGATGCGGTCGGTGCGTTCGCCGGGTGCCAGGAGCGGGGAGTGCTGGGCGAAGACGAAGAGCATCACACCGATGAGAAGGAAGACGGTGAATTGTACGAGGACGATGACGCCGCTGGTGAGCAGCGCTTTGCGGCTCTCGGCGAAATTTTTGGCGGCAAGCAGGCGTTGGACGATGGTTTGATCGGTGCCGTGTGTGGCCATGGTCAAGAACGCGCCACCGATCAGGCCAGACCAGAAGGTGTATTTCGTGGCGAGGTGGAAGGAAAAGTCGAGGATTGAAAATTTCTCGGTGACGGCGCCGACGAAGAGGACTTCGTTCCACCCGCCGGGAATTTTGTGGAGCAACTCGAAGAAAGTGACGGCGCTTCCGGCGAGGTAAAGCAGGAGCTGAGCGACGTCGGTCCAGATGACGGCTTTCATGCCGCCTTCAAACGTGTAAAGGACGGTGAGCGCGATGACGATTACCACCGCGAGATGTTCTGAAGTGCCGAGGACGACACTCACCACCAGGGCGATAGCCGAGACGCGTACGCCCTCGGCGACGGCGCGCGTGACCAGGAAGGTGCTGGCGGCCACCGCGCGCATTTTTTCTCCGAAGCGTTTCTCGATCACCGCGTAGGCGGTGAAATATTCGCCACGAAAGTATCCCGGCAGGAGAAGCAGCACAATAAGCGCACGCCCGAGCAAATAGCCGAAGACCAGCTGCAAAAAAGTGAGATTACCGGCGTAGGCAATCGCGGGCGTGCCGATGATGGTCAATGTGGAGGTCTCGGTGGCGACGATGGAAAAAGACAGCGCCCACCAGGGCGCCGAACGACCGCCCAGAAAATAGTCGCTGGCGTTTTGCTGGCCGCGGCGAAAGTAGATGCCCAGCGCGGTAACGCCCAACAGGTAGACGATGACGATGGCGAGGTCGACCGGATGAATCCGCATGCAATATGTTCGCGCGCAGCCGCCCGCGGCCGCGCCAAAGTGCGACGAGGATAGTTGCAGAGCGCATCGGCGTCAAGGAAGCGCTGCGTTCCGCCACGCAGTTCTTCCGCCTTGAGAATGCAGTATTTTTCGCAACGGCGCCGCACACTGCCCGCGCGTTTCCTCGGATTCTCACGTATGCTTTTCTTATGCGCTGTGTCTTGGGATTTGATGGCGGCGGGACGAAAACCGACTGCGTTTTGATGGACGAGCACGGACTAGTTCGCGCTCGCTCGCAAGCGGGACCGTCCAATCCGTCGCGCATTGGATTTGGCGCCGCGTTTGCCGCCGTGCGCGATTCCGCGCAGCAAGCGATGAACGATGCCCATCTGGCCAAGCGCGATGTCGCGGCGATCTGTGCGGGGCTTGCCGGGACGGGGCAGTCCGGGGACGCGCAAAAAATGCGCGCCTTGCTGGCCACCGAGTTTGCCGGAATTCCACTGCAAATTTGCACGGACTTGGATTTGGCGCTGGCCGCCGTTCGAAACGGACCGGCAATTGTGCTGGTTGCCGGAACGGGCTCAGCGGCGATTGGAAGAAATGAGGCGGGGCAAGTGGCGCGCGTCGGCGGGCACGGGCCGATGGTCAGCGATGAAGGCAGCGCCTACGACATTGGACGCCGCGCGGTGACGACCGCGCTGAAGGAGTTCGACCGCACGGGAGTGGATTCCTCGCTGGGCCTGCGCATCTTGATGGAAATGGGTTCCTCGAAATGGCCGGAGATTCGAAAGCGCATCCAAGCGGCGCCGGATGAGGTTTTTCCGAGGCTTTTTTCGGTGACCGCGGCGATGGCGGATAACGGCGATTCGGCAGCGCAGGGAATTCTGCGCAGCGCGGCGTACGCGCTGGCGGCGCTGGCGACTTCGCTGGCGGAACGCCTGCAAATCACCGAAGAACGGTTTCTGCTGGTGAAAACCGGAGGAATGATCGGCAAATGCAAATACTTTGACGCGCAGCTCAACGAGCGCCTGCGCGTGACTCTGCCGCACGCTCAGCCCGGCGCTATGGAAATGCCACCGGCGGAGGTCGGCGCGCATCTCGCACTGGAATCGCTGCGCGCCGCGGGTAAGGCGAGGAAGTAGCGCGATGCCCCAGCAAGGAGATCTCGAACGCGCGGCCAATGCGACTGGCGAAGAACTCGCGGGGTTGATTCATCATTCCTCCGCCGATGTTTTGCTGGCGTTGCTCGATAATCCCGCACTCGATGAATCGCAGCTTTGCATGATGCTGGAACGGAAAAATCTTCCCGGTGAAGTACTTGAGGAAGTCGCGCGGCGGAAACCGCTTCTCAAGAGTTATCGCGTCAAGCGCGCCCTGGCCCTTCATCCGCGCACCCCGCGACTCGCCGGGTTGCGGCTTCTTCGCGACCTTTATCTAATGGATCTCGTGCAGTTCACACTTTCTCCCGCGGTCTCCACCGAACTGAAACGCACTGCCGAGGACCAGCTCGTTTCCCGCCTGCCGCAACTTCCGCTCGGCCAAAAAATTACGCTGGCTCGCCGAGGGCCCGCGCGCGTTGCCGGCGCGTTACTGGCGGAAGGGCACGCGCAGGTCCTTGGCGTGGTCCTCGATAATCCCCGGCTGACGGAAGCGCAAATCCTGAGGACGCTGTCGCGCGAAAAGCTCCCCCTGGCTGTCGTTCCCGCAATTGTGAGCCATAAGAAGTGGTCGCACAGCTACAATGTGCGACTAGCGTTGGTACGCCATCCGGCGTCTCCACTGGCGACGATCCTCGCGTATTTGCCGGAGCTCACCGTCTCCGATCTCCGCGAACTGGCCTCGCCGGGCATCGTATCCGAGAATCTGCGCAGATATCTTCAGGCGGAAGTTCAGCGGCGCATTCGGGTGAGTGAACGCAAAGCCCTCGCGGGAGGCTCGCAGGGCAATTCGAGCCCCTCGGAGCAGGCTTGAAGTAGCCGGAGCAAACTCTTGGAAGATTTTTCGCCGTTAAGCATTCAAATACGCCGGTGAGCATTGCCGGGAACAAAACACCCTTTTGCGGCGTCGTATGAGATGTGGGGGAGGCTGGCGTATGCTAAGGCTCTTGGGAGTCGAGACCGGCGAGAACGCCCTGGCGCCGGGGAACGTGATCCCTGGCAGGGGGTTGCTCCAGAGCTATGGGCAGTGGGGATTCACCGTCCCGGCGAATGGATCGCCGGTGGGCGCCACGCTACGCGTTCCGTGCCGACCTCGAGATCGAATGGGGCTCCGCGGTCTTGCGGGCCAGCACGCGCGATATCAGCGCCAACGGCATGTTCATCGAATCCCAAGATACGCTTTGGATTGGCGCAGGTTTTACGGCGCAGCTGAATCTGGAACGCCCCATGAAAGTCGACTGCTTCGTAAAGCGCATCGAGCCGGGCCGGGGGATGGGCGTGTCTGTGGCGCTCTCGGAAACGGAAAATCAACAACGCTATCAGGAGCTTCTTTCTTTGGTTTCCGCCGGCCGGCCTTGACTCTGCCGCGCGCTAAGGGGCACCATTTTGCAGTCACGGGTGCGAATGGCCGCTTGGGGGACTCTTCCGGGTTCTTGTCACCGCGCGGCCGCATTTGCAGAAAACCAGCTGCCGTTGTATGTAACGAAGCATGACACGCTGCCTTGATTGCGGTTCCGAGCGAATCGCCGACCAGTGTCCGGCTTGCGGGCTCACTTCCGCGGCCGCGGAAGTGATGTTCCGGCGGCGGTTCCTCAAGCGCACGGCCGTATTTCTCGCCGGTTCGCTTTTTTTCCCGTACCTCAGCCAAATTTACCCCCCGCTCGATTTGGACCTGATGCTGATTCTCTTTGGACTGCTCTTTTTCCTGGCGTTGATCCTAGCGACAGTTTTGGAGCAACGCGCGCGCAAGCGGCAGGAACTGGAAGTCCTGAAGCGCATCTATGCCGGATTCATTCCGCTGCCATGGATTCTTGCGGCCACGTTGCTGGTGAATGGCCGGCTCGACGCGCAGAAGAATGTGGTCTATCACCCCACCACGGTCGAGAGCCGCTTCAACATGCGCGGGATCGTGCGGGGCAGCCGGCGGTTGCTGGTGGAATCGTGGCGCGACGGCCAAAAGGTCGAGCGGCTGGCGGTGGACGCCGACGATTTCGATCGATTTAAAAAAGGCGATTCGGTGGTTGTGGGAGTGGAGCCGGGAGCGTTGGGGATTCCGTGGTACTACGGGGTTTACCGGCGCTGACCGCTGCAAATCAATACGCGGGTTTGCCGTTCACGAGCAGCGGGATCTGCAACTCGAGAATATGGCCGTTTTTGCCCAAGCGGAACTGGATGCGTTTTACGGCGCCGACGTCGCGCGTCTTCCAATCGGGAGTCTCCAGCGGCTGATCCGGCTTTTCGGTGGCCGACCATTGCACATTGTCGCCGACCTGCTTGACCGTTTGCGGATCGATTTCATACACCTCTTCTTCTTTCATATCGACCAGCAAATAGCGTTTCCACAACTGCACCAGCAGGATGCCTTTTTTTTCCGTGTGATAGATGTTCCAGGACTTCGGCGCGTCATCATTGAACTTCACAATGGCAAATTCAACGGGTTTCCAGACCAGCTTCTTATCGGCGCTGGTGGTCTGCGCAATCATTGAGGCGGCGATGCCGAAGAAGAAAAGCCAGCCGACCGCGATTCGAACCGTGACGTTCACTTTTTTCATCTAACGCGTGAATCCGCAATCCTTCCAAAGAGCGCCCCACTCCCACAGGCCAAAGCCCGCTTTCGCGGGAATGGAATGGCCAACCTGCCGGGCGAGCGCGCCTATCTGGCCGCGATGATGCGAGTCGTGCGCGATCAAATAGCCCACGAAGGCCACGACGTCCGGCTTGAAATTGGGAACTTTGCCGGCCGGATCATCGAGACCCTTTTGGATGAGCTTCTGCATGGCCGCGGCGCTTTTCGCGAGCGACTCCATGACCTCCGCGCGGGTGGCCTTTTCCGCGTCGAGTTTCGCCGGGAGCTTGGCGGATTTATCCGCCGCGGCGGATTTATCCGCGGCGGCCAGCCACATCAGGCGTACGTTATGAATGTGCGCGGCGATGCCGGCGATGGAGCGTCCTTTGCCGACCGGCGGCGCTGCCCCCCAGGCTTCCTCGCTGACGTTGGCCAGCAGAAGCTGATTGGCCTTTTCATTGATAGCGTAAGTTTCCATCAGGGAGCGCTTAAGATCGAGCGCTGCTGACTTTGCCCCTGCTGCTGAGACAGATTTCATTTCCGAGTGCCTCCCTGGGGCGCTGGTTTCGCCGCTGGCGGCGCGCCTGATTGTGATGCCGAAACGAATCGGCGGGCTTGGCCACGGAGCTTATCGCACGCGTTCCGCGGGAATTAGGATGCAGCAGAGTTTACGACGCTGCGTGTTACGCGGCAAGAGAGCGCAGGGAAACACCACCTGATTAGGGGGCGGGCGCCCGCCGACTGGCAAAGAGCGCCGGCCAATTCATCCCGAGTTGCGTGATGAGCAAGGCGGCGATGTTCAGAATCCAGAGCAAAGGAACCAATGCGTCGAAACCGTGACGCTCCATGGCGGGAATAGCCATGAGGACGCGAGTGACAACGAAAATCAATGTAATAGCGTAACTTCGAATGACCCACTGGCGGTGGAGTTCGAAATTCCGATTGCGTGCGGCGAGCAGCGCGGCACTACCGGTCACCACCCAGAGAATGGACTGAATCAGAGTCGGGAGAACCATCGACGGCCTGCCGTGGGTGAAGCCGAGATAGACGGCAATTGGCGCGGCCACGGCAATGCCGCCGAGGTAGAGGCGGCCGGAGAGACGGTGAATCCGCGGGTGTTTGCGTCGAAGACTCGAGGAAAATTGAAGAGGCCCCAGGGCGAGCGTCGTGACGCCCGCCAGGGCATGGACCACAATCCACCAACGCACGCTGTAGTAATAGCCCCAATCTTTCATCCGGTGAACAAACAGAAACCGGTCTGTGTGGTAGAGGACGAACAGGGTCATACATCCGAAGGCTGCGAAGAAAAAGCGTTTGAAGGAGAGCATGGTGCGAGGGCCAGGCGCTGGAACCGAAGCGGCCGAGGACTCAATCTCCAGAAAACGTGGCCCGGGTTTCATATCGCGTTTCAGAAACGCCGGAAGTATAGCACTCCCCGAGGCGCCAAATGTCACGGGGCACTACGGCGCCCTTTATCAAACTTATAAAAGATGGGCACCAGTCTTTCCAATCTAGCGCAGGCAAAACGAACGGGGAAATCTCAGGATAAATCCTTTCTGCCCGAGACACTGGAATCTCTCACGCCACTCTTGGAAGAAGGAAGATAGGCAACACCGTAGCGGAAGTAGTCCTGGTCGGCAATTTTCTGCACGAAGACGATTTTTCCGGTTGCAAAGATACTCTGCGTTTCCGGGGAGAACGGAGCCGCGACCTCGATGGAGTCTCCCTCCAGGTATTGCTTGCGGCTTTTAAAACGAATACCGCCGCGGGACATGTCTTCGCAGATGGCCACATCATCGCCAAAACCAACCGAGCGGATGCACGCGGCAACCGTGACCCGGGCGCGAACGTACTTGCGGCGATTTACGCCGGCGGACTTCGTTGCGGGCGGTTTGGGAGCCACGGCAGATTTTGGTTCGGGAGAGTAAGAAAACTCCGCAAATTCGCTGATGACGCTCCCGGAATAGGAAGATGGAGCTTCATCGCAGGCTTGTGCAAATGTGGGGACGGGGGATGGACTTGCCAGCGTGGAAAACGCACGCGCCGTTGGCAGCTTGGGTGACTTTGGCGCGCTCTCCGTCTCGCGTCTCCAAGTCGTGGAAAAGCCGCAACTCATGCAGTGGCGAGTGATTCCGTCATTGACCGCATAGACGTCGGACTCGAGATCGCTCAGTTCGACTGTGGCCTGCTCACCGCAAATTCCGCAGACCAAGGGGAGCGAGGAATCTGGGCTTTCGCCGGTGGGGAGCGGCGGAAAATCGACTTCCCAGAACGGCAGAGACTCGTCAATAAATGCCACGCCGTAGGTGTGCAGGCTGCCCTGCGAGCCGATCCGGCCAACGACGCGGGCTTGCGCCTCTTTGCCGTTCCCGATGCTCCGCAGAATCACTTCCTCTTCCGCGGCGAGTGTGTGACGAGACACGAGGCCGGCACCGTGACGGCTCAGGATCACGGTCTTGGTCACCTCGGAAAACACCTTTCCCTCAGTGTCAGTTCCCATGAGAAGAATAGCGATTTCCTGGGCGATTCGCCCGCTGCGACGGCCACCTTGAGGAGTCATCCTGGCAACCCGGGGAAGGGGCCAAGAATTTCGACAAAATGATGTTATCGGGAATCCTCGATGGAATGCACGGCAATTGCCGGGCGAGGTTCCATGAAGGAGAGTGGCCGCTCGCAATGGCCGCAATTGGAGTGCGGGTACGGCCTTATCGGATAGGTTTCTGCAACCTAGCCTGCCAGCGGGTGACGACCTGAGTATAATAGCCCCCCATGACCGGAGTGGCGGTGATTTTCAAACGGGGATACCGCATGTTTGCGCGCGTGTTTCCGCGTTGCGGCATGCTTTCTCAGGCGATCGCCTTCAACCTATTTTTGGCGTTCTTTCCGACGCTGCTGATTGTGGTGGCACTCGCGACCAGCCGCATCGGCGGGCGAACGAGCTTGCTCGATCTCATCACCGATTTGACGCAGTTTCTGCCGCCGGGGAGCCAGAGTATCGTCTCGGAGTTTCTTGTTAAGCGCGGGCCGGAGGCTTGGAAGCTCGCCTTGGTGGGATGGACGGGGACCCTGCTCATTGGTTCGCAAGCCATGAAGCTGGTCATGGAAGGAATTCAGATCGTCTATGGAGACCGGGACAAACTGGGATTCCTGCACCGGCAGTTGCGCGGGCTGGCTTTGTTGCTGGTGACCATCGCACCGCTTCTGGCTGCGGCGATCGTCGGAGTTCTGGGCCGGCCACTGCGGCGATGGATGGCCTACGAGTTTGGAAATCACAATCCGCTGCATGGCTGGTGGACCTTTTTCTTCCCGGCGATCGCCGTGGTGCTGGGGATGCTGGCCTTGACAGTGATCTATCGCGTGGCGCGCCCGCGGGAAGATAGCTTGCGCAAGGTATTGCCGGGAGCGATGGTCGCCACGCTGCTGTGGTGGCTGGTCGATGTGCTGTTTGGCTTTTACGTGCGGCGCGTGCCGTACAGCGTGGTCTATGGCGGTCTGGCCGCGGTGATTGGCTTGATGATCTGGATGCAGCTTTCCGCCGTGATCATTTTTTTGGGCGCGGCGTGGAACGCGGAGCTTGCGGAGAGCCGAAATGCGGCGCGCGTCTGAAAGAGGCGCTTCCGGCGAGTGCATTGACACTAAAATTAACACCAGCGTATAGTCAAGCCACCAGTCGAGTGTGATAGATCTTCAGGCCGCTGGTAGGTCTCTGTTCGTTGCGGTGCCTGGGGATAGGAATTCCAAAGGCCCAGAATGTCTCATCTACGAAATTCGTGGCTGGCTGGTCTTGGCCCCTGTCTGGTTTTATCTCTCGTGCTCCCATGTGCTCCAACCTTCGTCGCAGCCCAAGCTCCGCCCGCGAGCGATACTCCTGCCCAGGGCGCTGCTGCACCTGCCCCTCCTGCGAAGAGCGATTCCGCTGCTCCGGCGCAGGCCCCACCGAGCAATTCAAACGCCGAGATGTCCACCCAGGAAACGGGAACGACTTTTAAAGTACGCGTGAATTTGGTGCTGGTGCGCGTCGTCGTGCGCGATTCCAAGGGAAAAGTCGTCTCCAATCTGAACAAGGAAGATTTTCAGTTGTTTGACAACCGCAAGCCGCAGACCATTTCCTCGTTCAGCGTGGAAACCCCTGCATCGCATGCGGCGAAATTCTCCACGGGAGTGGAGCCCGGCGCGGATGCAAACTCTCCGGTGCCAAATGCCAAGGTCATGAATATTCCGCAGCGTTTCGTCGCCATGGTCTTCGACGACATCCATCTGTCGATGGAAGATGCGGTGTTTGTGCGCTCGCAAGCCGCGAAGTTTCTCAAGACCGTGACCCCCACGGACCGCGTGGGGATTTTTTCCACCTCGGGGCAATTCAATCAGGATTTTACCGACGATTACGGAGCTCTGAACAAAACGCTTCTGAGTATTCTGCCTCGCCCGCAGGCGATGCGCAGCGGAGGCGGACAGGATTGCCCGGACATCGATTACTATCAGGCCGATCTGATCCAGAACAAGATGGATTCGCAAGCGCTGGCAGTGGCCACGCAAGATGCGCTTTCTTGCGCTTTCAATAATGATCCGCGCATGACCTCCGCGGCGCAGAATCTGGCCACCGCTGAAGCGGCGCACATCGTCAGTGCCGGTGATACGGACACGGAACTCGCCTATCGGCACTTGGAGCAACTGCTCCGGCGGCTGACGGCCTTGCCCGGCCAGCGCGTGATGGTTTTTATTTCGCCGGGTTTCATACCCTCCACGCTTTGGTCCGATGCCTCAAACTTAATAGACCAGGCCACCCGCGCGAATGTGGTGATCAACACCATCGATGCGCGGGGACTCTATACCCCGGATCTTAACGGAGATATCGCCAATCCTCGCGTGGATTCACCATTGACCGCGGGGATCAAAACATCCTATCGATCGGCGGCGCAGAGCGCGCAAGCCGATGTTCTCGCGCAAATCGCCGACGGCACCGGCGGCACATTTTTTCACAATCGCAACGATTTGGATGAAGGAATGACCGAAGCGGGCGCCGCGCCGGCTTTTTCATATGTTCTCGGATTCTCACCGCAGAATCTAAAAATTGACGGCAAGTATCACACGTTAAAGGTGAGCTTCGCGGCTAAGCAAAAGTACACGCTTCAGGCGCGGCGCGGCTATTTCGCGCCGAAAGTTCTTGCCGATCCCACGGCGGCCGCAAAACAGGAAATCCAGGAAGCCATTTTTTCGCAGGAAGAGATTCACGATTTGCCCATGGACTTGCAGACGCAGTTCTTCCGCAAAGACGCGTCAGCCGCGCGGCTGGCGGTTTTAACGCATTTCGACCTCAAGGGGATCCGCTTTCGCAAAGCCGAAGGGCGCAATCTGGATAACCTCACGATTGCCACCGCGATCTTCGACGAGAACGGAAATTTTGTCACCGGCGGAGAGAAGCTCCTGACCATGAAGCTCCTTGACACCACCTTCGACAAACTCAGCCACTCTGGTTTGACCATCAAATCGAGTTTCGATATTAAGCCCGGCACCTACCTGGTTCGGCAGGTGGTGCGGGATGCCGAGGGAGCGCAGATGGCGGCGCTCAATGGCGCCGTCGTGATACCGAACTAGATGGGGGAGCAAATGAACGCGAAATTCGTGAACGGGCTTGCATCGTTTGGAAGATTGAGTGCGCTCGCCATCGTGGCGCTTTGCCTCGCCACATCCGCAATCCATGCTCAGCAACCGGCGGCCCCGCCGCCTCCCCCTGCGGAGCAGCAATCGGGAGTGGTCATCAAGAAAGAGTCGAAGCTGGTGCTCGTGGATGCCGTGGTCACGGACAAGAAGGGGAACTATGTCCGCGACCTGACCCAGGGCGACTTCAAAGTGTTTGAGGACAACAAGGAGCAAGGCGTCTCGACCTTCTCCACTGGTGTTGACGCCGCCACGCAGGCCAACGGCCAAAAGCGCTACCTCATTCTCTTCTTTGACGACTCCACCATGCAGACCCCGGACCAAATCCAAGCGCGCGCCGCCGCGAAGAAATTCATCGACGAGAATTCCAGCACGGATCATCTGATGGCTGTGGTGGACTTTTCCGGTTCGCTGCGCATCACTCAGAACTTCACCGCGAACGCGAAAGCGTTGCAAGCGGCCGTGGCCGGCATCAAGAATTCCTCCGTCGATCCCAACGCTCCCGACCCGTCTCAAACGACCACGCTGGCATCCAACGGCACCTCGCCCGGCAGCTTTGGAATTCCTGGCTCCGGTTTTGCAAGTAATCCGGAAGCGGATTTTGGCGCCAGGAGCATGTTGCTGGCGGTGCGGAGCCTGGCGAAGAACCTCCGCGCCGTTCCTGGACGTAAGATGGTCATTCTCTTCTCCGGAGGCTTCCCGCTCACCTCGGAGAACGAATCGGAGCTGACCGCCACGATTGATGCTTGCAACAAAGCCAACGTCGCCATCTACGCGCTCGACGCGCGCGGTCTGACCGCGCCCCTGCCTGGCGGCAGCGCGCACCGGTCCAATTCGAACGGCAAGAGCCGCGCAGCGGCACAGCGTCCCGCAACCAAACACGCCGCCGCGCGGCCCCATCTGGTTTTGACCGGGTTTTCTCCCCTCACTCCGCCCGATCCCCAGCGGCCCGGCGGTGGCGGCGGTGGCACGGGTGGTGGAGCGGGCGGCGGTGGTGGCGGCCGCGGCGGAACGGGTGGCACCGGAGGTACCGGTGGAACGGGTGGCGGCGGCAAAGGTGGCACTGGCGGCACGGGGGGGACCGGCGGAGGGGGCAAAGGCGGCACCGGTGGTACTGGCGGCACAAATGGCGGTGGCCGCGCCGGAGGCGGTACTACCTCCAACGCGAACAATTTCAATTCCCCTTACACTCAGCCGCGTACCATCGTCCCGCAATTTCCACCCTCGGCTTCCACCAATCAGCAGATTCTCGCTGCCCTCGCCGAAGGCACCGGCGGATTCACCATCTTCAACACCAACGATCTCCTGGGCGGCATGGAGAAAATCGGCCGCGAGCAGAATGAGTTCTACATCCTTGGCTACGTGCCGCAGGACTCCCCCGAAGGTAGTTGCCACACTTTAAAAGTTAAGATGAACAAGGGCGGTCTGAACGTGCGCGCCCGCAGCGGTTACTGCAATGCAAAAACGGAAAACGTGCTCGAAGGCAAGCCCATCGAAAAGCAACTTGAGTCGCATGCCAGCGGCGCCCAGGCGGGTTCCATTCACGCACAAATCGAAGCGCCGTATTTCTATACCGGTCCCAACGTTGCGCGCGTAAATCTCGCGATGGAGATTCCGTCGGACAGCCTGCAGTTCAACAAGGACAAGGGAAAATACCACGCCAACCTGAATATCCTCGGCATCGCTTACCGTACGGACGGCTCCGTAGGCGCGAAGTTCAGCGATACCGTCAACCTGGATCTCGAAAAAGAGGAGTGGAAGGAATTCACCAAGATTCCTTACTACTACCAAAACCAGTTTGATGCCGCTCCCGGCGCCTACAAATTGACGGTGGTCCTTAGCGCCGGCGGCGACGCTTTCGGCAAATTCGAGTCGACACTGCAGATCGACTCTTACGACGGCAAACAATTCGGCCTGGGCGGAGTGGCGCTCACAAATTCGGCTCAACATCTTGGTGGCATCTCTACCAGCCTGGATGCGGCGCTTCTAGAAGACCGCACGCCGCTGGTCGTCAAGGGTTTGCAAATCATTCCCTCCGGTACTAACCGGTTCAAGAAAACCGACAACGTAATTCTCTACACCGAAGTCTACGAACCTCTCCTGGCCACTGAGAAACCGCCGCAAGTCGCCATCGGATACCGCGTCTTCGATCGCGCGTCCAACAAGGAAATTTTCTTCACCGGCGTTGTGAACGCCCAAGAGTTCATGCAGAAGGGCAATCCTCTAATTCCCGTCGGGATGATTCTCCAAGTAAAAGATTTGAATCCCGGCGGCTACCGCCTCATGGTGCAGGCCGTGGATGGAGCGGGGCATCATGCCCCGAATCGCACGTTGGATTTCGACGTCACCAATTAGCAAAAAGCGCCGCGAAGCGCTTCTGGGACGAATTTCGGCCTTGCGCCCCGGCGTCAGTCATTTAAGTCCATATTCATCTGTACTTTAACCTTCGGTAGAGTTTCGACACTTTGCATTCCCCCTCGCAACTTCCCGGCCTCCAGGGGGTTATTCTATTGGTGACCAACTGTTCCCATTTCGTGCCGCCTGCCAGGAGAGTGTCATGAAGCTGGGCCGTTCTAGCGCGCAGAATCCTGTAGTCTCGCTTACTCCAAGATCGTTCCTCGCCGCCGTTCTATCTCTTGCGTGCGTGTTGTCTTTGGGCATCGATTTACCCGCCGCTGCCGCCGTTCCTCCTGCCGCGGCGAAAGACAAAAAGCCCAAGCAGGATCCTTCACTGAAGGGTCTGCCCATCACGGAACTCAGCGCGGACGAAGCGATTTTCCATGCGCTCAACCGCCTCTCCTACGGTCCGCGCCCCGGCGACATCGATCGCGTTCGCCAAATGGGTCTCGCGAAATGGATCGACCAGCAACTGAATCCCAATTCCATCGATGACAGAGCTGTAGAAGCCAGGCTGGAAAACTATCCGACTCTGCAAATGGCGACTTCCAAGTTGATCGGTGAGTATCCGCAGCCCAAGCAAGCGGAGAAGCAAGCGGTCAAGCAGGCGCAAGCTCAAGCGCCAGCGCCGGCGGAGCAAACCAAGGCGGAGGCCGCGGCTGCGGTCATCGCTCACGACATGCAGGCTTCCAAATCGCAAAACGCAAATTCCGCAAAGGTCGTGAACGCCAGCGCAACGTCCGGCTCCGCTCAGCCACAAGACCCTCCGGCGAATGTGACTCCCGCGAGCGCGCCTTCCAACATCCCTTCCACCATGAAGGACGATCCCGCAATGGCCAATCCCCCCACGCGCGGTGGGGGCGCCAAGCGCGACGTCTTAGGCGGCGGCGATCCCAACGCAGTCCCCCGCGCCATCGCAGACGACAGCAAGCGGCCGCAGCGCGTTGTGGAAGAACTCGCGATGGCCAAAGTGACGCGCGCCATTTACAGCGAGCGGCAGTTGCAGCAAATTATGGATGATTTCTGGTTCAACCACTTCAACGTGTTCGCGGGGAAAGGCGAAGACCGTTACTACCTTACCTCTTACGAGCGCGACGTCATCCAGCCGCACACTTTCGGCAAATTCAAGGACCTCGTCACTGCAACAGCCAAAAGCCCTGCGATGCTTTTCTATCTCGACAATTTCTTGAGCGCCGATCCCCGCGCTGCGCAGCGGCAAGCCATGGAGCGCGCAATGCGCCAGCAGATGCGCAACGGACGTTTCGGGCAGCCGCCGCCGCGGCCCGCCAATCCGCAGCAAGCTGCAAAGAAAAACGACCGCGGCCTCAATGAAAACTACGGCCGCGAACTCATGGAACTGCACACGCTCGGCGTCGATGGCGGTTATACGCAGAAGGATGTAACGGAAGTTGCGCGCTGCTTCACTGGCTGGACCATCGACAAGCCACGCGAGTACGCCGACTTCAAATTCGACGAAAAACTCCACGATCCCGATCCCAAGCTGGTCCTCGGAAAAAAGATTCACGCCGACGGCATGAAAGACGGCGAGCAAGTGATCGATCTGCTCGTTCACCATCCCAGCACCGCCAAATTCATCTCCACGAAACTCGCGCGGCGTTTTGTTTCCGACACTCCGCCGCCCGCACTGGTCGCGCGCATGGCTCAGACGTTTCAATCCAGCGACGGCGACATTCGCGCCGTGATGCACACGATGATCTGGTCGCCGGAATTCTGGTCGCGCGACGCCTATCGCGCCAAAATCAAAACTCCTTACGAACTGGTGATCTCCGCCGCACGCGCTCTCGGCACCGACGTCGACACGCCCATGCCCCTCGTGCAATGGGTCAACCGCATCGGCGAGCCCCTCTATCAGTGCCAGCCGCCCACGGGCTACGCCGACAAAGCCGACGCCTGGGTGAACACCGGCGCTCTGCTGAACCGTTTGAATTTTTCCCTGACGTTGGCCGGCAACAAAATCCGCGGCTCGCGCTCCGATGTCAATTCGCTCCTCGGCGTCGAATCCGCGGCCGAACCGCGAACGGCGCTGGAGCGCGCGGTGCAAGTTTTCCTCGGCGGTCAAGCCGCTCCGACAACCGTCGAGACGCTCGAAAAGCAGCTCGACAGTCCCCAGGTCGTGCAAGCAAAACTCGACGATCCCGTCAAGCAAGTGGACTTGGGCGTGGTAACCGGTTTGGTTCTCGGCGCTCCGGAATTTCAGCGCCGATAGATTTCTCGTGAAGTGAGAGGGCTCCATGAAATACGTATGTTGCGAAGGCATCCGAGACGTAAAATTCTCGCGCCGCTACTTTTTAAAGCAGTCCGGCGTGGCCATGGTGGGCATGAGCATGATGCCCGCGTTCCTGCAGCGCGCCGTTGCCGCCACTCCCTCAAACGGCAAGAAGCAGCTCGTGGTCCTCTTCCAGCGCGGTGCAGCCGACGGTTTGAACATCGTCGTGCCCTTCGGCGAACAAAACTACTATCGCCTCCGCCCGACCATCGCCATTCCGCAGCCCAAGCGTGGTGGCACGGACGCGGCCATCGACCTCGACGGATTTTTTGGTCTGCACCCGAGCCTCGCCCCGCTCGAACCGCTCTTCCACAAAAATCAACTGGCTATCGTTCACGCCGCCGGTTCGCCCGATCCCACGCGCTCGCATTTTGATGCGCAAGATTTCATGGAGTCCGGCACGCCCGGCGTGAAAGCCACCGAAGACGGCTGGCTCGACCGCGCGCTCCAAACCATTCCCGAAGAAAACGCGTCGCCCTTCCGCGCCGTCGCCATGGGGCCGAATTTGCCGCGCATGCTCCACGGCAGCGCCGGCGCCATCGCGTTGCCGGATTTGAAACAGTTCAAGGTGATCCCGCAATCGGCGGCCATGGCCAACGTTGCCGAAGGCGGCTTCGAAGCCATGTACGCGCAAAGCGTCGATCACGCGCTCCACGGCACCGGCACGGAAACTTTCGAAGCCATCGACATGCTGAAAAAAATCGACACCAGCAAACTCCCGCCGGAAAACGGCGCGCAATATCCAACGAACCGCCTGGGTCAGAGCCTGCAACAAATCGGCCAGTTGATTCGCGCCAATATCGGCGTGGAAGTTCTTTTCGTTGATTGCGGCGGCTGGGACAATCATGTCAACGAAGGCGGCGTGCAAGGGCAGCTCTCGAATTTGCTGAAAGATCTCGGCCAGGGTCTCGCCGCGTTTCATCAAGACATGGGCGACCGCATGCAAGACATCGTCGTCATCACCATGAGCGAGTTCGGCCGCACCGCAAAGGAAAACGGCAACCGCGGCACCGACCACGGTCACGCCAACTGCATGTTCGTTATGGGCGGTGGCGTGAAGGGCGGCCAAGTCTACGGCCAGTGGCCCGGCCTCAACGATCACCAACTCAATGAAGGCCGCGATCTAGCCCTCACCACCGATTTCCGTTACGTCGTCGGCGAAGCTCTTACCAAACACATCGGCGTGAAAAATCTCAGCACGGTCTTCCCGGGCTTCGACAACAATCCCCGGAAATTCCCTGGTCTCATCCGCGCCTGATCGTGCCGGAAAAATCCGGCGACTAAAAACAGCTCACTCCAGATTGCGAATCCAAATATTCCGGAAGCGCACAGGATTGCCGTGATCTTGTAATCCCAGCGGCAGTTTGTCCGGCCCTGCCTTGTAGGGGGGACGCACATGGTGCCCCGTCGGACCGGTAAGCTCCACGTTGTCCTGCACCAGCACACCGTTGTGCAGCACCGTCACGCGCGCCGGCTTCAGCAAATTTCCTGCGGAGTCAAAGCGTGGGCGATGAAAAATAATGTCATACGTCTGCCACTGCCCCGGTGGACGCGACGCGTTCCGCAATGGCGGATACTGCCCGTAAACCGCGCTAGCTTGGCCGTCGGCGTAAGTTTTATTCTCATACGAATCCAGCACCTGAATTTCGTACAGCCCCATCAAAAATACTCCGCTGTTCCCGCGCTCCTGGCTTTCGCCGTGCGGCGGCGTCGGCTCGGAGAATTCCACGTGCAACTGACAATCGCCAAACGCCTCGCGCGTGTAAACGAACCCGCTCTTCGCCACCACTTCCATATATCCATTTTCTACTTTCCATGGCGCGGGCTTGCCGTCCTTATCCGCCCACTTCGAAAGGTCCGTGCCATTGAACAGCACGACGGCATCCGACGGCGGCCGCCCCGGCATATCCGGCGTGCTCGCCGTTCCTGGATCAACCACCGCGGGCACCGGCCGGTCGACATCGTGAATTTTCCACCGCGGATCCACCTGCCCAAAAGAACTGTGTGCCACCGCTGCCAGAAACAGAACACAAACGAAAACGCGAACCATGTCTCTCATGCTACCAACCTCCCGGTCGAACCCACGAATTCTAACGCCAATGCCAACGAAATAGCGCGCCCTCAAAATAAAGCGGGGCGGCAACTTGCCGCCCCGCTTTATTCTTAATTCCGAAAACTGCCCACCGAAAACCAAAAACTACTCTCAGTGCGCCGCGCCCTCGCGAATCCGCATCCCGTAAAACGAACGATATACGAAGAAGAAAGACACCGCGAAGAAGACCGCCGCGAGAATATGCGTTAAGTTCGCGCCCTGCGAAGCTGTCAATTGCACCGCCAGCTCCACCGCCAGCAATCCAAACAGCGTCGTGAACTTGATTACCGGATTCAGCGCCACCGAAGACGTATCCTTGAAAGGATCGCCCACCGTATCGCCCACGACCGTCGCGTCATGCAGTGGCGTCCCTTTTTGCTTCAGCTCCACTTCCACGATTTTCTTTGCGTTGTCCCAAGCGCCCCCGGCATTCGCCATGAAAATCGCCTGATACAACCCGAAAATTGCGATCGAGAACAAATACCCGATGAAAAAGTACGGCTCCACGAACGCAAACGCCAGCGTCGCAAAAAACACCGCAATAAAAATGTTGAGCATCCCCTTTTGCGCGTACTTCGTGCAGATCTCCACCACTTTCTTGCTGTCCGCGATACTCGCCGCCGCCGCCCCATCCAGCTTGATATTCGCTTTGATGAACTCCACCGCGCGGTAAGCCCCGGTCGTCACCGCCTGCGTGCTCGCCCCGGTGAACCAGTAAATCATTGCGCCACCGGTGATCAGCCCCAGCACAAACGGTGCATGCAGCAGCGAAAGGTTGTTCACATTTTGTGTCAGCCCATGCGTCAGGGCCATGATGATCGAAAAAATCATCGTGGTCGCGCCGACAACCGCCGTCCCGATCAGCACCGGCTTCGCCGTGGCTTTAAACGTGTTGCCGGCGCCGTCGTTCGCTTCCAGCAACTCCTTCGAACGCTCGAAGTTTACGTCGATGTTGTAATCCTTCTTCAACTCTGCTTCGATGTTCGGAACCTGCTCGATCAGCGACAACTCGTAAACTGATTGTGCGTTGTCCGTCACCGGTCCATACGAATCCACCGCGATCGTCACCGGCCCCATACCCAAAAATCCAAAGGCCACCAACCCGAACGCAAACACCGCCGGCGCCAGCATCATCAATCCCAGGTCCATCGTGCTGATCAAATAGCCCACGGCCATCAGCACCACCATCGCCAGCCCGATGTAGTACGCAGAAAAATTACCGGCCACGAACCCCGACAGAATCCCCAGCGATGCGCCGCCCTCTTGCGCGGACGCCACGACTTCTCTCACGTGGCGCGATTCCGTCGACGTAAACACCTTCACCAGTTCCGGGATGATCGCCCCCGCCAACGTCCCGCAGGAAATGATGGTCGCAAGTTTCCACCACTGCGACATATCCGAGCCCAGCGAAGGAATCATCAAGTAAGACACGATGTATGTCAGCCCGATCGAAACAATGGAAGTAATCCACACCAGCGAAGTCAGCGGAGCTTCGTAATTCATTTTGTCCGCGTTGGCGTACTTCGCCTTGGCAATCGCGCTGTTCAAAAAGTACGCCGCCGCGCTGGCCACCAGCATCATGATGCGCATCACGAAGATCCACACCAGCAATTGCACCTGCACCTTCGGATCTTTCACGGCCAGCAAAATAAACGTGATCAGCGCCACGCCCGTCACGCCGTACGTTTCAAATCCGTCCGCGCTCGGGCCGACGGAATCCCCCGCATTGTCGCCCGTGCAGTCCGCGATCACGCCCGGGTTCCGCGCATCGTCTTCCTTAATCTTGAAGACGATCTTCATCAAGTCGGAACCGATATCCGCGATCTTCGTAAAGATCCCGCCCGCAATTCGCAGCGCCGCCGCGCCCAGCGATTCCCCAATCGCAAATCCAATAAAGCACGGCCCCGCATAATCGCCGGGAATAAACAGCAAAATCAGCAACATCATCAGCAACTCCACGCTGATCAGCATCATCCCGATGCTCATGCCCGCCTGCAGCGGCGTGTCGTAACACGGAAACGGCTTCCCGCGCAGCGAAGCAAACGCCGTCCGCGAATTCGCAAACGTATTCACGCGAATCCCGAACCACGCCACCCCGTAACTCCCCGCGATGCCCACCAGGCTAAACAGCAAAATGATCGGCAGCGTCACCCAAACCGACTTGCCCGGCACCGGCGAAAGCACGCCGAAATACAGCACGATCACCACGGCGATAAACAGCCACAGAAACAATAGAAATTTGCCCTGCGTAATCAGGTACGTCTTGCACGTCTCGTAGATCAATTCGGAGACATCGAGCATCGACTTGTGCACCGGCAAATTCTTCAGCCGGCTGTAAATCACCAACCCAAAAATCAATCCAAACACGCAAAACAGAATCCCAAAAAGCAGCAGCTTGTGCCCATCGATCCCCAGAAACGAAACCGTAGAAAGATCGGGCAGCTTCAACCCCGCTTCGCCGCCCGCTTCCTGCGCCATGGCAGTGGCGCCCGTCAGCAGCGCCAGCGGCAATGCCGCCGCGCCCAATTTTGCAACTCTACAAAAAAATGACCGGACACTCGCAAGCCGGGTTCGCATCAACTTTCCTCCATCGTCATTTCAACGTTCGGGCAGTCCACCACCCGCACAATCACTTCCGGAACTCTCTCAAACGCGCGCCGCAACGCGTGGCCGCACAACGACTCACCGCATCACACCGCCGGGGAGCATTTCACCGGTTTTCTAAAAAGGCTCCCAATACTGGATAGGACAGGGACTCTTGCCGCAGCGTTTTGCCCATGAATTCCCGTCAAATCCACGGGACAGCACCCCTGCTGACCCAAGGCCCGGGCGGGCACAAAACGCTGATTTATAACATTTTGCTAATGGCGGGTCAAACGGCTGTCTATAGCGCCTCGCAACCTGCCGCAACGCACAAAATATGAGCGCTCGCGGCCATCATTACAAAATAAGCTTTTCCGCGCAACGCGCTGTTGACATTCGCCGTATTCGGGCATATATGTCGATAGGCTAGGTATCCTCGTGAGCGACGCCAAACCCGAACTCCTCCGCGGCACTCTTGACCTGCTGATCCTGAAGATCCTCGCCCTCGGCCCAAATCACGGCTACTCCATCGCCCAACGCCTCCAGCAAATTTCGAAAGACTTTTTCCGCGTCCATCAAGGCTCGCTCTATCCCGCCCTCCATCGTCTAGAAGATAAAGGCTGGCTGCAAGCCGAGTGGAAAGAATCCGGTACCGGCCGCGAAGCCAAGTTTTATTCCCTTACCAGAAAAGGCCGCAAGCAGATGGACGCCGAAGCCGCCAATTGGGAGCGCCTCTGCGCTGCCGTCGGCCTGGTCCTTCGCGCCCCGGAAGAGGAGTCCTAGCCATGCGTTGGCTTCGCCGCCTCCTGCACAAATCCCGCAGCGATCAACAACTCGACAAAGAACTCCGCTTCCATCTCGATCAACAAATTGCTGACTTCATCGCCGCCGGAATGTCTCCGGACCAAGCCCGCCGCCGCGCCCAGCAAGAATTCGGCGGCCTGGACCGCGTCAAGGAAGAAGTTCGCGACGCCCGCTGGGAAACCCATCTCGAAAATCTCCTCCGCGATTTCCGCTATGCCCTCCGCAACCTGCGCAAAGATCCCCGCTTCTCCCTCATCGCCATCCTCGCCCTGGCCCTTGGCATTGGCGCCTCCACCATCGTCTTCAGCGTCGTCTACAACTCCATCTTCGAAGCGCTGCCCTACAGAAATTTCCAAAGGTCGATCGTGTTTGGAATACGCAATCTTGCAAATGCCGGCGGATGGAAGGGACGGGACTTCTTCTCTCCGATGGAATTTCGTGCCTTTCACGAACAGAATCACGTATTCGAGGACATGATTGCCTACGAAGGCATCCGTCTTCAGTATGACGATGGGAAATTGATTCATTATTGGCCCATGGGCGCGACAGTTTCGGGCAATACGTTTGCCTATCTTGGCGTCGCTCCTCCGTACCTCGGCCGCGGCATTACCGAGGAAGATGCCAAACCGGGCGCCCCGCTGATTTTCGTGATGAGCTACCGATTCTGGCAGAGTGAATTTGGTGGCGACCCGAAAATTCTCGGCAGCAGTTTCACTTTTTATGGGAAGCCCACAACGCTTGTGGGAATCATGCCTCCAAGGTTTGACGCATTTAATGCGAGCTGCTGGCTGCCAGACCACGCCGACGAGGCAGGACCTTCTCTCCACGGCGGCGGACAGCTCATGGGGCGTCTTAAGCCGGGCGTTAGCTTGAAAGCTGCCGGTGCCGATCTCGATGCCATTGCACATCGCCTGCAGAAAGAAAACCCCAAAGGAATTTTTCCGGAGAAATTTGCCATCGTTCCGCAAACGCTGCTCGATAGTTTGATCGGCGACTTCAAGAAAACCCTCTACGCGCTCCTTGGCGCGGTTTTTCTGCTGCTCTTGATCGCCTGCAGCAACGTAGCGAATCTTCTGCTGGCCAGGGCTACGGCTCGCGAACGCGAAATCGCCATGCGCGCCACGATGGGCGCGTCCCGCGCTCGATTGATCCGGCAACTTCTCGTCGAAAGCTCCGTGCTGACAGCCGCGGCGTCGGCAGCCGGCTATACTCTCGCGTATTTTGGTTTGAAAATTGTCGTCTCGCTGATCCCGGCGGGAACCCTGCCCGATGAAACCGTCATTCGCATGAATGCGCCCGTACTTTTTCTCTCGCTTGGCGTGACCATGCTCACCACAATTCTTTGCGGCCTTGCTCCCGCGCTTCACGTCGTGCGTGGGGATTTACAGCCGCGACTCACCGCCAGCGGCAAAGGCACTGGCGGAAGTTTTCGGCATGGAAAGCTGCGCGCCGCTCTGGTGATCAGCGAAGTTGCGTTCTCGATTCTTCTCTTGATTGGCGCCGGCCTCTTAATGCGCAGTTTCCTGGTTCTTACACGCGTGGACTTGGGTTTTAATCCCAAGAACGTTTTCTATTTTCGGCTCGATCCCACCATGTATGCGCAATATTCGGAAGACTCGGACCGCAAGGCCAGGCAGAATGCGCTTACCCGCCGGCTCCTCGAACGGTTGCGCTTTCTTCCGGGTGTAATCTCGGCAGCCGAATCCGTGCAAGAGCCGCCTCTGAACTACGACTGGAGCGACACGATCCTCCCCGGAAAGCCCCACGCCGAACGTTGGGAAACCCGATATGAAATCTGCAGCGAGGGCTATTTCCAGACGCTCGGACTACCGCTCCTTCGCGGCAGATTTTTTTCCAAAGATGATGTGAACGCTGAACGATTCGTGATGGTAGTCAATCAGGCCTTCGCTCAGCAATACTTTTCCGGCGAAAGTCCTATTGGGAAAAAGGTGAAGCTGGATGTCCTCGATCGGCCTTTTCTCGACGGGCCGAAGAACACTTACTTCGAAGTTGTCGGAGTCGCCGGCGATTACAAAACGCGCGGCCCCGACTCCTGGCAGACTTTCCCCGAAGTCTTTATTCCTTACAGCATTCAGGCCTTTAGTTGGCGAACGTTTATGGCCAAAACTTCCGTGGACGCGAACTCATTTCTCAAAGATATGCCCCGGGAGGTGCGCGAACTCGATCCCAGCGTGCGCGTGGTGAAATCCGGAACGCTCGAAGGTTCGCTGCGCGAATTTTATCGTGGCCCGCAATTTGAGCTGGTCACGCTCGGCGCATTTGCCTCGATTGGTTTGGTTCTGGTGGTTATCGGAATTTTTAGCGTGATGGCGTATACGGTGTCCCTCCGCACGCACGAAATCGGCATTCGCGTAGCCCTTGGAGCGCAACAGACAAGTATTCTTCGCCTGGTGCTCCTCAACGGTTTCCGTCTCGTCGCGGCGGGCATTCTAGTTGGTCTCGCTGCCAGTTACGCGCTCACACGCTTTCTCGCCAGCCAAATCTCCGGTGTTTCCACCACGGATCCATTGACCTTCGCTGCTGTCGTCTCGGTCGTTGTTTGCGTCGGCCTCGCCGCCTGCCTCCTGCCCGCCCGCCGCGCCGCGCAGGTCGATCCCCTCATCGCCCTCCGCCACGAATAATCCGTTCCTCGTTCGCTTCGCCACTCGCCTGCCAAGCGGTGATAAGATGCCGGGGACGTTCTAAAATGTATAGTTCGCCCGGACGGGGGTCCATGAATACCGATGTCATTTCCGCAGCCGCGCAGCGCGCGCCTGTAGCAACGCTTTTGCGTCACGATTGGAAACCGAGCGAAGTCGAGGCCATCTACCGCACGCCGCTGCCGGAGCTGATTTTCCGCGCGCAAAGCATCCACCGCGAATTCCACGAGCCCGATCGCGTGCAAACGTGCCAGCTCATTTCCATAAAAACGGGCGGGTGTCCCGAGGATTGCGCTTATTGTCCGCAGAGCGCGCATTACGAAGCTGACGTGGAGCGGCAAGGGCTGCTGGACCCGCAGCACGTGATTGGAGTGGCGCGAGAGGCAGTTTCACGAGGAGTAACGCGCTTCTGCATGGGCGCGGCATGGCGGCAAGCGCCGGAGGGCAGGGAATTCGACAATGTGCTGGAAATGGTCCGCGGAGTTTCGGCGCTGGGGATGGAAGTCTGCTGCACTCTGGGAATGTTGAACGAGGGACAGGCGGAAAAACTGAAGGAAGCCGGTCTCACCGCGTACAACCACAATCTCGACACTTCGCCGGAATTCTACGGCTCGATCATCACCACGCGCGTTTACGAAGACCGCCTGCAAACGCTGGCCGCTGTCCGCAAGGCGGGAATCACCGTTTGCTGCGGCGGGATTCTCGGCATGGGCGAGCGCGAATCGGACCGCATCGGTTTGCTGCACCAACTCGCATCCTTGAATCCGCATCCGGAAAGCGTGCCCATCAACATGCTCGTGCGCGTTGAAGGCACGCCGCTCGTGTCCATGCCGGCTCTCGATCCGCTGGAAATGGTGCGCGCGATTGCTACCGCGCGGATTCTGATGCCCGCGTCGCGCGTGCGTCTCGCAGCCGGGCGCAAACAGTTGTCCCCCGAAGCGGTGACGCTCTGTTTTCTGGCGGGCGCGAATTCCATTTTCGTGGGCGAAAAATTGTTGACGACGCCCAATCCTGGTCCCGACGAGGATGAGCGGTTGCTCCAAACTCTGGGACTCAAACCACTCGAATCGCATGCCGTCTGACTCTTCATCAGTGTTTCTGCGGGAATTGGAATCTGGACTGCGTAGCCTGGAGGCGCGCAACCAACGGCGCAGCCTCGCTCAACTGAACGGCGTGAACTTCTGCTCCAACGACTATCTGGGCCTGGCGGAAAATGCTGCATTGAAAGAGGCGGTGCTCGCCGCAGTGAGCGAATCGCCGCGCGTGGGCGCAACGGGTTCGCGCTTACTCTCCGGAAATTCTCCACTCTGGGAAGATTTGGAGCACGAGTTCGCCCAATTTGCCGGAACAGAATCCGCGCTTTATTTCAGCAGTGGATATGCGGCGAATGTGGGTCTGCTCACTTCGTTGCTCGGCAAGGACGATCTGGTTTTTTCCGACCGGCTGAATCACGCCAGCATCATCGACGGAATTCGCCTCTCCGGCGCGCGCAAAGTGATCTACCCGCATCTCGATATGAACGCGCTCGAGCGTGAATTGCTTCATCGCGCGAACGACCGCGGGAAAAAGATTATTGTCAGCGAAACGGTTTTCAGCATGGATGGCGATGTGGCCCCCCTGGGTGAACTCGCCGAACTGGCGGATCGGCACGGGGCGGGTCTGATAGTGGATGAGGCACACGCCACAGCGGTACGTGGCCCACAAGGACGCGGAATCAACGCAGAATATGAACCAGCACGGAGCCAGGTCGCCATCGTCCATACTTGCGGGAAAGCGCTGGCCAGCGCAGGCGCGTTTGTTTGCGGCAGCGCCGTTTTGAAGGAGCACCTTATCAATCACGCGCGCACGTTTATTTTCAGCACGGCGATGCCGCCCTACATGGCCGGGCAGATTCGCGCGGCGTTGAGACTCGCGATGAAGATGAACGAGCAGCGCGCGGAGTTGAAGTTGCGCGCGGAACGATTTTCCAGTGCGCTGCGAGAGCAGGGATGGGACACGCGAAGCAGTTCGACGCAGATCCTGCCGGTCGTGATCGGCGGAAATGAAGAGACGATTGCCGCGGCGGAATTTCTGCAGCGCGAAGGATTTGCAGTGCGCGCGATTCGTCCTCCGACGGTGCCGCAAGGGCAGGCGCGGTTGCGATTGTCGCTTACCTGTTCGATCGCGGAGCCAGACCTCGCGAGGCTTACGAACACATTGAACGCCTGGCGAGAGCAGAGCTGCAGGCCCGCGGCGGCGTGGCACGCATGAGGCATCACTTTTTTATTACCGGCACGGACACGGGCGTCGGAAAAACGACGCTGGCCGCGCTGCTTTGCGCAGCGCTGGACGCCGTTTACTGGAAGCCCATACAAACGGGAACGCTCGAAGGATCGGATCGCGTGAACGTGATGCGGCTTGCAGGCATCGGCACGGACCGCACGCTGGATGAAGTTTACAAATTTGTTCCGCCCGTTTCGCCGGACCTCGCCGCGCGCTGGGCCGGCGTGGAGATCGATCTGGGCCGCATCAATCTGCCGTCAAGCTTGATGAACGACTGGCTAATCGTGGAAGGCGCGGGCGGCGTGCTCGTGCCGATTAACCAGAAACAATTTATGCTGGACATGATGGTGAAATTCAAATTGCCGGTGATCGTCGCCGCGCGCAGCGGCACCGGCACCATCAATCACACGCTGCTGACGCTGGCGGCGCTGCACGCGGCGGAATTGCCAGTGCACGGCGTGGTTTTGATCGGGGACCAAAACCGCGAAAACCGCGAAACCGTCGAGCGCTTCGGCCACGTGCGCGTGATCGGGGAAATTCCCCGCCTCCCCAATTTACACCGCACCGCGCTGATGCAGGTGTTCATGAATCATTTTGACCGTGCCGCCTTTGCTCAATAGATTTTGTTTCCTCTCTTTTCACGCGCCGGTTTTTCTGCGAACTTTATTCCCGTGAACCATCCGATGAGCAATCCTTCCTGGCTGAATCTGGAGCATGTGTGGCTGCCGTACGCGCAGATGAAAACGACGCCGATGCCGTTTCCAGTCGTGTCGGCGAAAGGCGTTCGTCTGAAGCTCGCGGATGGCCGCGAGCTGATCGATGGAATTTCTAGTTGGTGGACGGCGTGCCACGGGTATGGTCATCCACACATTTTGGAAGCGGTGGCGAAGCAACTGGAATTGATGCCACATGTGATGTTTGGCGGATTGGCGCACGAGCCGGCATACAAGCTGGCGGCTCGCCTGGCTGCAATGCTGCCGGGGGATTTGAATCATGTATTTTTCACCGAGTCCGGTTCGGTTTCCGTGGAAGTGGCGCTGAAGATGGCGGTGCAATTCTGGATGAACCAAGGAGAGCGGCGAACGAAGTTCGTGAGTTTTAAGCATGGCTATCACGGCGACACGTTTGCGACCATGGCGATTTGCGATCCGGAAGAAGGAATGCACAACCTGTTTCGCGGAATCGTGCCCGAGCAATTCGTTGTGGATGTTCCGGACACGCCCAAAAAACTGGAATCGCTGAAAACAATAGTGCAAAAGAGCGGGGCGGAGATTGCGGCGGTGATCATTGAGCCGCTGATCCAAGGCGCGGGCGGAATGAAGTTTCACGACGCCGCGGTGTTGAGCAAGTTGCGCGCGCTTTGTGATGAGAATAGTCTTCCGCTGATTTTCGATGAGATCTTTACGGGTTTCGCCCGCACCGGCACGATGTTTGCGTGCGAGCAGGCAGGCGTTGCGCCGGATATCATTTGTTTGTCGAAAGCGCTGACGGGCGGGACGGTTCCGCTGGCGGCGACGGTGGCTTCCAAGAAAATTTACAACGCGTTTCTTTCCGATGGTGGGGAAAAGGCGCTGATGCATGGACCGACGTACATGGCGTACCCGCTGGGTTGCGCCGCGGCCAATGCGTCGCTGGACTTGTTTGCGTCGGAGCCGCGCTTGCGGCAAGTTGCGGCGATCGAGGCGCAACTGTTGCAGGAGCTTACGCCGTGCCGAAATCTGACCGGCGTCGCGGACGTGCGCGTAAAAGGCGCGGTTGGCGTTGTGCAGTTGGATCGCGCGGTGGATTCGGAAGCGCTACGCCTTCGATTCGCGGAACGCGGCTGCTGGATTCGCCCGTTTGGTGACATTGTCTATTTGACGCCTCCGTTGGTGATCGGAGCAAACGATCTGTCGAGTTTGACGAGCGCCGTTTACGACGTGCTCCATACGAATTAAGTTATTGTTGTTTTCCCCGCCAAGATCGGCGCGGTGCAGTTCTCCCTCGTCTGTTAAACTCGATGGCACTTTCTTACGGAGAAGCACCATTGACTGGATTTCTCAATCGCTGGAAACAGAAGATTATTTTGTTTGCGGGGGCGCTCGGCGCTCCCGGACTTTTTCTGATTTCGTTTTTGGATTCTTCGGTGCTGACATTTCCGGTGATCAACGATCTGCTGCTGATCGAATTGTCGATGCAGCATCCGGCGCGGATGCCGTTGTATGCGGCGATGGCCGCGCTGGGTTCGCTGCTGGGCTGCGTCCTGTTATTTTTCATCGCGCGCAAAGGCGGCGAAGCCTTCTTTCACCGCCGGGCCGGGGTGCACGGCAAGGCGGTACGCCATTGGATCGAGCAAAACGGTTTTGCGGGAATGCTGATGGCCGCGCTATTGCCGCCGCCCACGCCATTTAAGATTTTTGTGTTCGCCGCCGGCGTATTTGAGCTGCCGCTGGCGAGTTTCTCCGCCGCGATCGGGCTGGCGAGGGTGATCCGCTATTTCGGAATCGGCTACCTCGCTATCCGGTACGGAGAGGGAGCTTTGCCATATCTTTCGGCGCACAAGTGGCAGGTGGCGGTGGCGGCGATTGTGTTTGTGGTGGTGAGCTACGTCCTTTCCCGAGTAATCCTCAAACATCGCGGCGCGGCAGCTACGGCGGAGTAGACCATTGTAAGGCCTCCCATCCCCCGCCCCCTTTTGGGAACGATTTGATTCTAAAGGGTTTGCAGCGCACGGTCGCCAAAGCATATCAATCTAGAGGGTTTAGCAGACCCGATTCCTGGTTTCGGGGAAAGGTGTGCATGCTGGAGCATCCCTCACCCCACCCCCCCGTTTTTTGTAAGTGTTGCAACTAAAGAGGTTAGTATAACTGTAAGTCTTTTGTTTGCCACACTTACGCGAATGTTCGCAAGTGTGGCCTCTAAAGGACTTACAACGAATCGGGATCGCGCAATCGAGACCAGAGCCGAATAACGTGTTTAGGGTTCTCTCCGCCCCAGCGCACACCGAATTGAATCCCGCATTCTGCCTCATTCGGGCGGTTCAACGGCCGGGACCACAAGCCGATGGGCGGTCCAGTTCCTGATTGGCGAGGGCGCCGGTCGCACTCCGTCGAGGAATGGCCAGCAGGCTAGGCGCTGAAATTGTAAACGGGAATCAGAGAAGCGTAGTTTCTTACGGAGAAGATTATACCATAAGGGCACTTGAGACCGATTTGCACCCCGAAAGCGAGCAGCACAGCGGACGAAGGAGTCTCGGGTTGAGCCCTCTAATAGAGCTGTGACGGGTCCGAATTGAAACATCGGATTGTTCGCTTTGGGGCGGTACATAGTTGGACCTGTTTATTTGTCCAGGTTTAGCCAACTCTCGTAAATACCCCTACGCGTTCATCTTTCAGCTTACGCGGACTGGCGCCGATTGAGGATTACCATGAATCGATTCGTAGAGCATTTTGAACGCGATCGCCGATCGGTGCCGCGTCACATCCTGAAAACACCGCTGCGCGTACGTCCCTGGAATTCCGCTTCACCCGAGGAACGGACGGAATCGGAGAATCTATCAGAAAAGGGGGTGTTCTTCGCCCTAAACGCGCCGCTCAAAAAAGGAGACACGGTACAGGTGCTATTGAAAATGCCGGAGTCCGTGACGGGAGTTCCGACGACGGAATGGCACTGCGCGGGACATGTGGTGCGGACGGAGTTGAGAGGAAAAAGAACCGGGGTTGGGGTGCAGTTTGACTTCTACGAAATGTCGAATTTTGCGGGAGCTCGGTCAGGGCCAGTCATGGTGAGCCGGCGATACGGAGAGCCGCCAACGAAAATAGCCACGGAGTGGCGGGGAGCGCCGATTTGACAAGGCAGACGCGATCAGCTCCAGGAGATGGACAGCTCGGAGAATTCCTTGCCGGTCTCGATGGGGGTAGGAAAGTGGAGGGTCACATCCTTGGCGCCGGAAATCTCCAGCGCTTTCTTGAAAAATCCGATAATCGCGAACCCCATGATGCGATGCTGCTTTTCAAAACCTGTGTAGCGGACCAGGGCCTGATTCGGAGAAGGGCGCTGGACGTCGATGGAAACGCCTTGAAAGTAGGTGGCGTGAACGGCGGCGATGCGTTTGATGACGAATTCGGGTGAACCCAATTTTACAAAAGCTTTGTAAATGCCGCGGAGCTGGCGTTCGATGACGGCTTCCGAACCGCGGGTGACCATCTCTTCATTTCCACCGGCTAGAACCCGGATTTCCACCTCCAAAAAACGGGTGAAGAGATCGAGCGAGTACCAGGTGGAAGCGTAAATCTCGCCTTGCAGAGTTCTCCGGGTGTCTTCGTCGAGGAGACCTAAGATTTTTTGGAGAGCATCATCACCCGAACGCCTTTTGATCTGGCTGATGGTTTCTTGAATTACAGAGCCTTTGATCTGCGCCATGCGGATGCTTGCCCCCTCTGGCCTAGCAGCAGCCTTCCATTAAACCTACCATGCGGCGCCGAGAGCCAAGGAGCCGCTTGCCCTATTCAGAACGGAGGCCATCCTTTTGGTTATGGCTTGGTTATGGCGCAGCGCTTAGGAAGAGCCGCCACTCCAGAATGGAACAGTGCGAATGCAGGGCATCTGGCGGATCAATCCATTCTAAGAATGGGAGCCAAGGGCGTGAACTATTGGCGAAGGGAACGGTCGGCCTAACGCCACCACACTTGGCGGGAGGCTGGATCCCACAGGAATTGCTGAGCGAGGATCTTTCCTGAGGCGTCGGTGTCGATGACGGCTTCGACGCGCCAACCGGAACGCGAATCGGCGTCGTAGGGGAAAGCGCGCAGGGTAACGCGGAATCCGGTGGGGACCTGCTCGACGGAGGCTTTGGGAAAACGCGCGGCTTGGAGGAATTGGCGGGCGGTGTCCGTCTCGAGCGCGGCGTCGAGGGCGGGGGAGGATTCTGGTTTGTAAGAGGTGACGGCGGATTCGGGATCGAAGGCGGAAGCGGGGCCTAGAGTTAAGCTGAGGCTATGAAGGGCACGTTCGGTCTCGATTACGCCGTCCCACTTAAATGGAGAGCTGGAATCGGCCAGCGCGGCGGCCTTTTTGGGGGATTCGCCGCGGTAGGAACGGGATTCGAGAGAGGCAATGGCGTTGCCGTGGAGCGTGAATCGGAGGACGAGGTAGAGAAGGATGGCGGCGAGAGAGAGAACGGCGCCGATTCTGCCGCGAGGAGCTTTGGACTTGGCGCCGATCTCTTCGGTGACGAGGCCGGCGAGATTGGGCATAAGGATTCCGAAAAGGAGCAAGGCCAAGATCCAAAGATCGAGGTGAGCGACCCAATCGAGAGCGAAGCGTCGCGCAGAGAAGGGCCAGAGGAGTTCGAGGCCTTCGGTTTGGCAGAGGTCCATGAGGAGATGAAGAAGCGCGGCGGAGAGAGTGGCGAAGAAGACGGTGCGCAATGCGAGCTGGTTTTCTGGAGAACGGCGATTGATCGGGAGGAAAGATAAGGTGAGGAAGAGCGCGATGAGAAATGCGGCTAGCAGGGAGTGGCAATAGGTGCGGTAAGTGTGGAAGAAGGCGGATGGGCCGAGGTAGGCGCTGAGGGCGTCGATGTTTGCGAGAGTGCCCGCGAGGACGATGGCAATAGTGAGGGGGCGGGCGACTCGTGGGAAGGCGGCGCGTTTGAGGGCGTAGGAGGCCAGGGCGTGAGTTAGAGGGTCCATGTGGAGTACGTTATCTCACGGAATGGGAGTGGCGGAGGAGATTGGATTTTCAAAGGCATGGGACAGCGAGAATAATTTCGGCACAGAGTAAATTCCATGCAATGGATGCGCCGGCTTTGCTACGTCGGGCGCGAATTGGCGGGGCGGCCAGGGATAAGGAGTTGCAGTGCGCCGGGGACGATTTTGAACTCGACAGGCAGGCGCGCGAGTGGTTCGCCATCGATTTGAGCGTAGATGGGATTGTCGTCGAGAGGTTCGCAGACGACGGAGTCCGATTTGTAGTAGTAGACGCCTTCGGTGCCGCGGAGTTTGCCGAGCCAGAGAGACGGCAGGTAGCTGAGATATTTGAGGCCACTACGCGTGGTGAGGGCCATGGATTCGAAATGATTCTCGTAGAGGTCGGCGCGCGTGGTGATTTTGAACGGGCCGCCGTAGTTTTTTGTGCGTCCGACGATGACGAGCGAAGCCTCGACCGATTCATCGGGAGTGGAGACGCGAAAACGGTGAAATTTGTAGCGAAAAACTTCGCGCGCGCCTTGCCACCAATAGGCGAGAATGCCGAGGCGCGCTTTCAGGTCCAGATCGATGGAGTAGACGATTCTGCCGTCGGGACCCGCGCCGGCAACGCTCAAGAAATATTTTTTCTTTTCGGGCTCGAGGAGCGGAGTTGCCAGGCCGAGAGCGATATCCTTTATTTCGCCGTAGAGAAGTTTTTCCGCGGCGCCGGGAATGTCCCAGGGAAGGCCGAGTTCTTTGGCGAGGATGTTGGCCGTGCCGCCGGGGAGGAGAGCGAGCGGGACGCGGTGGCCGTTTTGGTTGGCGGCGAGGCCGTTGACGACTTCGTTGAGCGTGCCATCGCCGCCGCAGGCGATTACGAGTTGGCGGCCTTCGGAGGTGGCGCGCCGGGCCATGTGGGTGGCGTCGCCGGGGCCGGTGGTTTCGGCAAGTTCGGTTTCGATGCCCACGGTGGCGAAGATGCGGCGGGCTTCGTCGAGCATGCGGCGGCGGCCCCCGCCGCCGTTACCGGCGTTGGGGTTGTGGATCAGCAGTGCGTTTTTTAATTCGGAGGGCATTCGTGTTCCTATTCGATTAGTGAATCCTTCATTCTATATAATGTTGGGCGATTTACAGCATCCACTCTTTCGAGGATTTCATGGCCAAGGCTAGCGCTGCGGTTAAAAAAGAGGTCGAACAACTACGGGAGAAGCTGCGGTACCACGAATACAGGTACTACGTGCTGGATGATCCGGAGATTTCGGACGCCGCGTACGACCGGATGATGAACCGGTTGAAGGAGTTGGAGGCGGCGCATCCGGAACTGGTGACGGCGGATTCGCTGACGGTACGCGTTGGCGGAGCGCCGCGCGAGGGATTCCAGACGGTGCGGCACGCGCGGGCGATGTTGAGCCTGGATAACGCTTTTTCGTTTGATGCGCTGAAGGAGTGGGACCGGCGGGTGCGCGAAGGGAGCGGGCAGGAAAAAATTGAATACATCGCGGAGCACAAGTTCGATGGGTTGAGTATTTCGTTGCAGTATGAGGATGGTGTGCTGGCGCGGGCGGTGACGCGGGGAGACGGAACGACCGGCGAAGACGTGACGCCGAACGTGAAGACGATTCGCTCGGTGCCGCTGCGCGGGGATGCCGCGGTGCTGAAGAAGGCGAAGATACGGGCGGATTTTGAAGTGCGCGGCGAAATTATGATGACGCGCAAGGCGTTTGAGGCACTGAACCGGGAGCAAGAGCGGATTGGAGGGAAGATTTTTGTGACGCCGCGGAATTCGGCGGCGGGAGCCGTGCGGGTGCTAGACCCGGCGATTACGGCTGCGCGCCGGCTGGATTTTTTTTCGTACTACTTTCTGGTGGATGGAAAAGTGCCGTTTGCGAAGCATTCGGAATCGCTGCAACTGCTGAAGCAATTGCATTTTCGGGCTTCGGATGACTGGAAATTGTGCAGTGGCATTGAGGCGGTGATTGCTTATTGCCATGATTGGGATGCCAAGCGCGAGAAGCTGCCGTATGAAATCGACGGGGTCGTCATTAAGGTGAATTCGACGGCGATTCAGAATGAGCTGGGATTTACGTCGAAGGCGCCGCGGTGGGCGATTGCGTTTAAGTATCCCGCGCGGCAGGAGACGACGGTGGTGAACGACATTCGCGTGCAGGTGGGGCGGACGGGGGCGTTGACGCCGGTGGCCATTCTTGAGCCGGTGGTGGTGGGAGAAGTGACGGTGAGTCGATCGACGCTGCATAACATGGATGAGGTGGAGCGGCTGGGAGTGCAGATTGGGGATACGGTGCTGATCGAGCGCGCGGGAGAAGTGATCCCGCACGTGTTGAAGGTGGTGAAGGAGGGGAAGAATCGAAAACCGTTTCGCATGCCGAAAAATTGTCCGGAATGCGGGAGCACGATTCACAAGTCGGATGATGAAGTGGCGTATCGATGCGTGAATGCGGCGTGCCCGGCGAAGCGCAAGGAGTCGCTGCTGCATTTCGCGGGGCGGCACGCGATGAATATCGATGGGCTGGGCGACAAGATTGTGGATCAGTTGGTGGACAAGGGATTGGTGAAAGATGTCGCCGACCTTTACGCGTTGAAAGAGGAGGAAGTCTCGGAACTGGAGCGGATGGCGGAGAAGTCCGCGCAGAATTTGTTGGAGGAGATCGAAGCGAGCAAGAAAAATTCGCTGGCGCGGCTGATTTATGCGCTGGGGATGCGGTTTGTGGGCGAGCGCACGGGGCAATTGCTAGCGGAGCATTTTTCTTCGCTGGAGGAGTTGGCGGAGGCTTCCGAAGAAAAACTGGTGGAAGTGCCGGAAGTGGGGCCGAAGGTCGCGGCCGCGATCGTGGAGTTTTTCTCGGAGCCGGCGAATCGCCAGCTCATCAAGCGGTTGAACAAAGCCGGCGTTCGCCCGACGGCCGAGAAGCGGCAAGTGAAGAGCGATAAGTTTGCAGGCAAGAGTTTTGTTTTCACCGGCGGGCTGGCGAATCGGTCGCGCGAAGAGGCCGGCGAGATTGTGTTGCAGCACGGCGGCAAAGTTTCGGGGTCGGTGAGCAAGAAGACAGATTACGTGGTCGTCGGCACTGATCCCGGATCGAAGTTTGAAAAGGCGAAGGAGCTAGGTGTGACGATTCTCAGTGAAGCGGAATTCGAGAAGCTCGTCGGGCTCCGCTGACGCAGCTTTGTTTTGGAATTGCTGGGCAACAGAACTGATCCATTCGTTGGTACAGATTCAGAACTGAACTCAGGCAAGTACGACTATTTTGATCCCTTTCGAATTCCTTCTGGGTTTTGGTCCGGCAAGAAAGAACGGGCGATCAGTCCCACAAGCACAATCGCTACACAGACCAATACAAAAAACGCGTGGACACCCTGTAACATGTTCCAAAGCTTGTGAAGGACAGATACCAGCCATTCCCTCCTGAATATTAGCGGTGCTACCCAAAGCTGCAAACCGAAAAGGGCAGCAGTGACCAGAATCCCGGTTCCAAGCAGCTTCCAGGAATTCCACGGGGACCAAACAGTGCCGTCTAGGACGTTGGCGTCCCACAAGACCAGAATGTAGTGGTCCCCTTTCTTCAGATAGCGAATGGACTCATTCCAGAACCGAGCACTCTCGGGGTTTTCCTTTTTCAACCTAGCGTAGGCGTGGCGGAGCAACTGCGAGATCTTGGCTTCATATTGCTCTGAATCGTATTCGGCCGCGAATTCTTCATTCAACTTGAGGGGATCTTCGCCAGCGTCTTCGCTCTCGGTGAAATACATCATCCGCCTCTCGATATCGGAGAGTGGTACGCCTTCGAGCGACGCCTGCGCGGCTGTTTCCTCAACGAGGAAGTCTTTTGCTTGTTTAACGTTCATAAAATTGCGTCGAGCGAGGCGATTCTAACTCAAACTGGATGTGACCTGCGTATAATGTGAATAGCGGGCGGGCCGGGTGATCGCTGGCTTGGTTATCGCAAGATGGCCGAGCGGGAGGAAAGTCCGGACACCGTCCTGAGGCACGCTTTTCTTTCGGGAAGAGCGGAACTCTTGACAGGGCAACGCGCCTGGTAACGCCAGGGGGCGAGTCACGCAGGCTTTGCCGCAAGGCAGAGTTTCACGCTTCGGCGTGTGGCGGTGAGTTTTACTCATCGCGGTGCGACAACGTCACGGATAGTGCCACAGAGAATATACCGCCGGCGAAGCGCAGCACGGTGGCATCGCGCAGGGAAACCTGCGAGACGTCTTCGAAATGCACGTTCGTTTGGCAAGGGTGAAAAGGTGGGGTAAGAGCCCACCGCCCCGGTGGCAACATCGGGGGCAGGGAAAACCCCGCGTGGTGCAAGGCCAAATAGGAGGGGAGAGCCGGCCCGGCTCGCCAGTACCCTCGGGTAGGCTGCTGGAGCCGTGGTGCGAATCACGGCCTAGAGGAATGATCGCCGCGGCGCACTGCTGCAAAGTGGTGCACCGCACAGAATCCGGCTTACAGGCTCGCCCGCTACTTTCAATAGCTTACAAGCGTCAAGGATTCGCTATGGACCCTGGGTGTGCCCGGAAGCGTACCTATAAATAAGCTTGCTTCGAGTTGAGAGAGAACAACAGAGTTTGGCGCTCGTCGCTTCGAAGAGGAGATAGTGCGTTCAAGCTGTGATTCGTCGACGATGGCGAACGCAGAATCTTCCTGAAACTCATGTTTCTATTCTCCCCCCAACCCCGTGTCGCTGCAGGACGCGCCTCAATAGATGAGCTTTAGAGAAAACTGAATTTGCCGTGAAGTTCCGGCGGTCTTGCTGATCATGCCAAACCCTGTGCCCTCGATGATGTTCGCAGGTAGTCCCATGTTGACGATGTTAAACAGATTAAATAACTCTGCGCGGAATTGCAGATCCGCTCGCTCCAAACCGCTTTCTCGGTGGCCAATCGGAGTCGTCTTGACGAGCGCAAAATCGAAATCGTAATATGCCGGGCCGCGAAAGGTATTACGGCCGAGCGTTCCAAAGCGCCCGGAGTTTGGTCCAGTTCCACCTGCGATCCCGATCGGAATGGCAAAGAAGCTTGCGTTGTTCGCGCCCCGCCCAAAATAATCGTCGCGCGGTCGGGTTGAACTGCCGGCGCTCGATAGGTCCGGTAACCCAATCTGGTCCGGCCGGTCCGCGCCAATCGTTCCCGCGCCCGTCTGCTGGATACCCGAATACACCGTAAACGGCGAACCGCTCGTGATCGTCGAGATGCTCAGCAACTCCCAGCCCTTCGTCAACAACTTGGTTCGATCCGACTGAAGTCCCCAATGCTCAAAATGCAAATCCTGGGCCGCGCTCAACGTGAAGGCGTGGGTCACGTCAAAGCTCGACGGCCCTCTTTCCGCTCGTGTATCGAACGGGTTTTGCGGACTAAACAACGTCACGGCGCCGGTGGATCCTGTTCCTCCGATAATGCCGCTGACATCATCCAGCGATTTGCCCCAGGTGTAGCCGGCTTGCAATGACGGTCCGCCGTGCCCAACATTTCCCGACAATGAGGTCTGCAAGGCGTTGTACGACGAGTGCGATGTCGCTGTCATCACAGACTCGAATCCGAAACCACCTGTCACCACGCCGCGACCGTCGAAGTCTGTAAACCGCGCAAATTCCGACTCCGCTCCGGGATACGCGTTTGGATATGACATTCTCGGAAGTCGAAATGCCGATGTTCCAACATACGCGACACCGGCCGTGAGGCCGCCGAAAACCCGCTCCAGCCCCAATGCCCAAGTCTGCAAGTAGCCATTGCCGAAGCGCCGGTCGATCCCGGCCAGACTCAGGAGCGAGAGTTGATGACTCGGCGCCAGCGCCGCCAAATCCTGCTGGTATCGATTTACGTCCATCACCGTATTCG
>Ga0210407_10000509_pt1 | contig 43885 bp, 22 predicted proteins | sample IncBWC27MmetaG_FD_150860 | JGI IMG/M metagenome (GOLD analysis project Ga0210407, IMG submission 150860) | Forest soil microbial communities from Barre Woods Harvard Forest LTER site, Petersham, Massachusetts, United States - Inc-BW-C-27-M | ecosystem: Environmental > Terrestrial > Soil >...
TGTTGGAAAACCAGCGGAGGTCCGCCGATCCATTTCCATTTCAGGCTGACATTTACTTCGACACGGTTGGCGATCTTGATGAAGGGGATGCCCTTGTTCATCCCGTAGTCCTTGCGATCGAAAGCCATAGTGCCGTCGATGCTTCCCGAGGTTGATCCCTTGCCGGTAGATGTAAGCGTAAGTTTTTCGGTCTTCGTAACGCCACGAATGGTAAAGTCGCCTTCTAAATCGAATGTGTTTGGGCCGGTCTGAACGACTTTCGTGGATTTAAACGTGATGATGGGAGAGTCTTCTGCGTTAAAGAAATCTTTACTTTTCAATTTGTTATTTTTCATGCCGCTGCCGGTGTTCACGCTGTCTGCCTGAATTTCGATATCCAAAGAGCCGCTCCGCACATCTGTGGACGAAAACTTCATGCTTGCGTTCCATTTGTCGAAAGTACCCTTAATGGGGACCGAAGACTCGACACCAAATTTGATGGAGCTTTCTACGGGTGTGACTTCATAGACCGGAACCTGAGCATGGTTTGGCAACGGAAAGGTGCAAAACGCGACCAGACACAGAACGGCAATTGATAACTCGCGAGTTCTTGCTCTCACGAGATGCCTCTCACTGTTGGTGCGGGACCAGTTCTCTCTGGCTGCGAGCCTATTTGTCAACACACTGTGTTCAGATTCATGCATGCGCTTCCTCCCGAATTGCTCCATTCCACCGGCCTAGACACTGAATCACCCTGTGGAGGGATGAATTGATTTGACCATGGCCCGGATGTCACGGTTCTCGAAAACCAGGCTTCCCCGCTCACCTGTTCCCCGGGCGACGACATCGACCATTGCCCGTGCCAAGTCGTCCGCTCGAATCACCTGGTTGGGAAACAGCATTCGAAACGCGGGGTAGATTCCGCGCAACAGGCGATAAGTAAAATTCGGTTCGTTCCGCGGCTCTACGGGATAGATGTACGCAGGCCGGAAGAAGTAAACGCGGGGGAACCCTGCCGCGAGTAGTGCCTTCTCCGCCTCTCCTTTATAGCGTGCGAAGGGCATCCGACTTCGTCCCGTTGGGTCCGCGCCACTCCCGCTCAAGAATGAGACAGCCGCGTTGGGGCTGCGGCCGCAAAGAACTCGCGCGAACTCGATCGTGTAGTCCACGGTTATCGTGCGAAGCTCCGCGTCCGTTACCGCCCCGGTATAAGCGCCCAAGCAAAAGACCGCTGCGTCCTGACCCGAGAGCGCCTCCGAGAGTGCGGAGCAGTCCGCGAAGTCTCGATGCAAAACCTCTTGCAGCTTGGGATGCGAGATCCCGAGCTTCCTGAGCGCGATAGAGGTCACACTTCCTACGGCGGCGTCCTCCAGCGCGTACCGAAGGGCGTATCCGCCGACCATTCCAGTCGCGCCGATGATTACAAGACGTGTCTGGCCTGTCAGCGCGCTCATCTATGCCCCCGATGCGTTGCAGCCGCGCCCATTGAAGCCACCCGGTTAGTCGGTGTCATGACAGTCCGCGCTCCTCCAGCCAGTCCACGTAGAGTAGGCGCTCCGAAAACAGCCAAGCGCCCTCGATCTTGACGAACGTGTCGAGGTAGCGCAGCGATGCAAGCATCAAGCGTCGCTTTCCAACATCCGCCGTGACGTGATGCGCCAGGCAGTAAGCTTCCCCTGTGGCCCGGTCGGCTGTCAGCGTGAAGATTGTGCTCTGGCCAACGAAGTGCGTTGTGGCGTCGTACTTGTTCAGCTCTGCGAAGACTGGAGCGAGCGCCTCGCGCGAGTGCAGCTCTTGTGTTGGCGTCGGATCCTTGGCACTCATGTACACCACAAAATGGGTGTCTGCGGTAAAGAGTGACATCTGGCCTTTCGAGTCGCGACGATCGGCGCAGTGTGCATAGGCCTCAACGAGCTCACGGATAGCAAGGCGATCGGCGGCTTCGTTGGGTGAGATGCTGACGTGTTTGCTCACGAACTGGTCTCCCTGTTCGATTCGTTCAAATACGACGAGAGTGATGACTCGAGTGCCGGAACACCATTACGAAACCACTGGTTTCGTTTATACTCCTTGCCAAAGCGAAACGAAACAACTATTTTCGTAATGAGTGTGCCTCGTCATGAAGAGCGCTGAGACCCGGGTCGCGCCTAGACCGGCCGGGCGGCCCAGAAGTGAGCAGGCCCGGAAAGACATCTTGGAAGCGGCTTACAAACTGCTGAAAACCAAAGGTTTTCAAGCCATCGGTTCGCACGAAATTGCAAAGGCTGCCGGCGTTAGCAGTGCCACCTTATATAGGTGGTGGAAATCAAAGGAAGAGATTCTGTTCGATGCGTGCTTTGAACATATGAAACCTGTCCACGCCGTTTCAGGCAGCGGTTCGGCTTTAGCACGCCTCCGGCGGTATGTGCTGTATGTGGCTGAGTTCCTCGCTTCCGACGATGGTGCCACCATGGCGCGTTTATTCACCGGCATTCACGATGACCCGAAACTCCGGCGGGTGTTCTTGGAGCGATACGTGATGCCAAGGCGGCAGATGCAACGCCGCTTTATCCGGGAGGCTATCGCGTCGGGCCGATTGAAGCGGGGAACAGATCCGGAACTGCTGATCGACGCAATCAATGGACCGCTGTTCTTTCGATGGTTGCATGGGCACGCTCCTTTAGAAAAGAGCTTTGCCGAAAGCCTCTTTGACACAGTCATTCCCGCCTTTCAGCCGGAATGATTCAGGCCTGAAAAACCTTGCCTGTGATAACGGTATGACACGTATGAGAGGCTCTGCCAGTCCGGAGTGCGCAAAGACTAGTGGTGAAAGGAACACACTGGTTTGATGAGTGTGTCGCACAAATTTACACTTCTTAAATGCGAACAAGCGGGGGAGAGAACCGGAGTTTTTTTGGACTTTTGGTGTGCTTCTTTTTTTCGGGGGCCGCGGGGCTGATCTACCAAGTGGCCTGGGGCAAAGCGCTGGGACTAGTATTCGGCCACACGGCGTATGCCATTGCGACGGTTCTGGCGGTTTTCATGGCGGGGCTTGCGGCTGGCAGCGCGTACCTGGGCCGGTGGAAGCAAAGCCATGCGGAGCCACTGAAACTTTATGCCTGGATTGAGCTGGGCGTGGCGGCCACCGGAGCACTTTCGCTGCTGGGGCTTGAAGGCGTGCGTTCCCTCTATTTTGCGGCCTATCCCGCCATTCATGAAATAAAACCACTGCTTCTTGCTTTGCGGTTCGTTGAGGCAGGCCTGGTGCTTTTCCTGCCCACGTTTCTTATGGGCGGAACACTGCCGATCCTGGTTCGCGGCGTGGCGGGGAAATCCAAGGAACTTGGCTCGCGTGTGAGCAGGTTGTACTGGGTAAATACACTGGGCGCCGTGGCGGGAACCATCTTCGCGGGCTTCCTTCTGTTACCTGCGCTTGGATTGCGGCTGACGATTGCCTGCGCGGTGGCGCTGAACCTTCTGGCAGGACTCGTGGCGCAACAGATTTCGCGTGGCGCAAACAAGGAAGGGGCGGAGAGTTCCGGGGCCGAACCGGCCGCCAGCAATGAATCCACGGAAGATTTGCCACAAGCTGGAATCCTTTTTTTGCTGATTGTTTTCGGATTCGTCGGCGCGACGGCGATTGCCTACGAAATCTGCTGGACGCGGCTGCTAGCAACCATCCTGGGAAGCTCCACGTACGCTTTCACGCTGATGCTGGCGACATTCCTGGGCGGCATCGTATTGGGAAGCTTTCTTTTTGAACGGTGGGTCGCCCGGGGCCGCGAGGTTTCTTTCGCGACGATTTCACGGACGCAAACCTGGACAGGCCTGGCGGCGCTGCTGTTTCTGTTTTTCTTCAAACAATTGCCGACGATTGTTCCCCCGATTCTGCGGGCTACGCACGGAAGCTTCGGGGGACTGGTGCTGGCGCAATTCGTGACCAGCGCCCTGGCGATGCTCCCCGCAGCGGTGGTTTTTGGATTCAATTTTCCCGCGGTGGTGGTGTTGCTGACCGCAAAAGTCCGCAAGGCGGAGCAATCGGCGACAGTCGGCGTTGCTTACGCAGCCAACACGATCGGGGCAATCGGTGGCGCGATATTCACCGGCTTCTGGCTGGTGCCAATGCTGGGAAGTTTCCGCGTGCTGGCGTTGACCGCGGGGGTCAACCTTATGCTGGCAATGGCGCTTGAGTTGCGCAGCGCGGAACGCCACGCAAAAATCCTGGCGGTAAACGCTACGTTGGTCCTGCTGGTGGCCATCGGCGGATTATCGCCGGTGTTCTATAACAGCGCGCTGGCGTCCTACTCGACAGTGCTGTACTGGAATCTCCGCGAAAGCCAGCTGACCCTGGCTGAAAACGCAGGCCGGTTTGCCTTTCCGTTCACCGCCGATGGGTTGAATTCGTCGATCGCCGTAATTCAAGGGGAGAATTACCTGGGACTGACGACCAATGGAAAGGTGGATGCCACCAACCGCGACGCTCCGACGCAATTGTTGCTGGCTGATCTGGGAGCCGTGTTCGGTCCTGCGCCGAGGCGGGTGCTGATCATCGGTTTCGGAAGCGGCATGACGGCGGCGACTTTGGCAAAGTATCCGGACGTGGAACGGATTGACTGCGTGGAGATCGAGCCGGCAGTGCTGGAGGCGGCCACATATCTGGAAACGCTGAATCACGGCGTGTTACGCGACCCAAAGCTGCACATGCATCTGGACGATGCGCGGAATTTCCTTTTGACTTCGCGCGATACGTTCGACTTGATCATTTCCGAGCCTTCCAACCCGTGGATCGCGGGAGTGGCCACGCTTTTCACGGATGAGTATTACGCCGCGGTGCGGGCACACCTGGCACCGGATGGGAACTTTGTGCAGTGGGTGCAGGGGTATTCGCTGGATCCCGCGGACTTACGCATGGTGTTGGCGACCGTGTCGCGTCACTTTCCGGAGACGACGCTGTGGCATGCGCAGGTGTTGGATTTCATGGTGCTGGCGCGCCTGGATACGCGGCCAATGAACTTTATCCGGATGAGAGAACTCTGGAAAAACACGGCGGTGCGCGAGGATTTTGCGCCGTTGGAATTGCGCCATCCGGAAGGGATTTTGGCTTACTACTCGCTGGACGATGCAGCCGTTCGGAAATTAGGCGCTGGCAGCGTGCTCAACACGGACGATCGCACATTGTTGGAGTACCACGCGCCACGCTCACTGTTGGATACGAGTCTGGCGGACAAGAATATAAAGATGCTGCAGCAACAGCGCACGAGACTCTTGCCAGCAAATCTGGATCCCGCGGAAAGCCGCCGGGTGCTGCTGGGTATGGCGGAGACGCACTTTGCCCTGGGAGACAATTTGATCATGCCGTCACTTTTGGCGGCGCTGGAAAACGAACCAGCGAGTGCGGAACTGGAGATTCTTCGCGGGCAGGTGGCATTGGAGCAAAATCAGTTGGACGCAGCTCGCCGGCATTTTGAAGGTGCAACGGCTCTCGATGCAAGCTCGCTGGAGGCAAAGCATTGGCTGGCGATGGCCGCTCACCGACAGAACGATCGGCAAACTTCCGAGAAGCTGATTGCCGAAATTCTGGAGCGGGACCCGAGGTTCCGACCAGCACTTACAGATCGCGTACGATTTGCCACTGATTTTCAGGAATGGCCAGCTGCGATCGCGGCACAGGAAGCGCTCCTGAATGCGACGGACAAGCCCGCGGCCATTGAATACTGCAGACTGGGAGAGTTCCTGCTGACTACGCAACAACCTGGTGAGGCGGAAAAGGCATTTCTCAGGGGGAATCTGGTCGACCCTTACAACTATCCATGCAACCGGGATCTGGCAGAACTCTACAAGCAGACGGGCCACAAGGACCGCGCACTCAAATACCTGGAGATCGTGGAAAAATTCTTTCCTGACGTGGACCCTGCCCTATATGTGTCCCTGGCCAGTGTGAACGAGTCCTTGGGCGACCATGGGGCCGCCCGTAGAGCGCTGCAAAAAGGCGCGCGCATATTTCCAAAAGACGAATCCCTGCGGAAAGCTGTGAGTAGCAATTAGAGGAACCGCGGAGGTAATGCGCTCACCTTGAGCGACGCGGGACACCCGGCTCCGCCCTCAACTCCGACGGGTTGGCCTTACTTTTCTGACACCTGCTTTAGCGCCGACAACCAGAGGTCATGACCCCTATGCATGGCGCTGGGGTCTTTCTTGCGGAACTCCACCGCTCCCGGCCCTGTCAAGACTTCTTCGGTGACGACACGACAACCCTCAGGCGCTTTGAGCAAAAGAAAAGTATGGTAGGCATCCATACCTGTTACCTGACCGAACCAGCCGATACGCGAATTCGGCGCAAATTCATGAACCTGACTCTCAACGTGCACGCCAAACGTGTCCCATGAGAATTGTGTGTCCTGGTGAAGCCTGCCGTCCGAGCTGTTCAGAAGTTTCACATTCTGTGAATTCGAATACCATTCAGGCCAAGTCTGCGCCTGAACGAGATGCTGCCAGACATTCGAGCAGGATGCGTGGATCAGCAACTCGTTATGAGCGAATAGGTCCGCGTCCGCCGGTGTGTGTCCAGCCGGCCAATGGATCTCGGAAGACCGTAACGGCCAATCGGGATTGTCGACCTGCGAAGTCTGTGCGAGTGCGGGCGCCCACATCATGCCGAAAGTCAGGACACCCATGACCAGCGATGTTTGTGTCAGCTTTGCGATTCGCCTATTAGAACGCATAATCCTCTCCTTATTGCATTGGTATTGCCGCGACGCTAAACCAGGACCGTGCCGCCATCAACGACAACGGTCTGGCCGGTGGCGAATCCTTCCTGCATTAGAAACAGATAGGCTTGGGCGATGTCGGAAGCTTCGCCGACTCGGCCAACAGGGATACTGTTGCCCACGCTCTCGAATAGACGTTCGCGCTCCGATGCATTCATGGTCTGCCAGAGGTTCGTGCGAACGACACCGGGAGACACTGCGTTAACCCGTATTGGAGCCAACTCGACCGCCAGGGCACGCGTTAGTGCTTCGATAGTTCCGCAGACGCTTGCTGCGATTACCCATCCTTTTCGCGGGCGCTGGCCGGCGATTCCGGTCGTGAGCACGATAGAGCCCCCTTTGCGGATATGCGGGCTTCCGTACTTGACCGCGGCGAGCGCGGACCAATAGCGCAACTCAAAGGCGTGCCTCGCCTGCTTAAGGTCTGTCTTAGCAAGCTCGTTCAATTGCAGACTGTCACCTGCAGTGAAAACCAGGTGATCAAAGCCGCCAAGGTTCGTGAAAAAGCTTTCCACAGCCTTTTCGTCGGAGACGTCAACCGCCTGTCCCCGTGCTGCTCCTCCGATCGATTTAATGGCTTCCTGAACTCGTTCTGCGCTGCTGGAGACGATCACAACGTCGGCCCCCTGCGACGCCGCCTCTTGGGCGACTGCCAAGCCGATCCCCGACGACCCACCGACGATGACTACCCGCTTATTCTCGAAACCGTTTTCTCGTGGCATTGAATTCTCCTTCCGTGCAGTTCTGTCGACTTACACAGGTATAGATGAGCAGCCACGCGCATTCGAATCATGCATAATAGACATGATGTCTATGCGTTTAGAGAAATTGCGTCAGGCTGATTTGAATCTCCTGGTCACCTTTGCTGCGATTGCCGAGGAGAAAAGCATCACCGCTGCGGCATCCCGCCTGTTCCTCAGCCAGCCCGCCGTGAGCCGGGCCCTGCAAAGGGCACGCGCGATGTTTCAGGATGATCTTCTCGTTCGATCGCCGCATGGCTTCGAACTCACTTTGCGAGGTCGAAAGATTCTTGAAGAGCTGGAGGGACTTCTCCCGAGAATGGAGAATCTCGTTGCGCCGGCTGTGTTCGATCCCACCCGAGAGAAAAGCCATTTCCGCATCTCGGGCCCGGATAACGTTTGTACAGTCGTGCTCCCGCGCTTGTGCCGGCAGTACGCGAACGGGGGCTACCAAGTGCAGTTTGAATTTCTTCCATGGCAAAGCGGCATCCCGGAGCTAGTGGAGCATGGACAACTCGATCTTGTTCTCCGCAATGATGAGGGACTCCTGCCATCCCACTTCCAGATGGAAAGGCTCTACAAAGAAGATTGGATTTGCGCCGTGGCGCGCGAGAGCCACTTTGGCGACCGACTGGTACTTAAGCAATACCTGGCCGCGAGCCACATCGTGGTTTCCCCCTATGAAGGCGTGCAAACAATTCCAGACAAGCAACTGGCCGCTCTCGGTGCAAAACGCAGCTCTTGTATTCGGGTGCCTTACTTCGGAGTGGCGCTGCAATGCCTTCCAGGTACGGAACTAGTCCTTACCCTAACTGGCGGCATGGCATCAGTTGTCAAACACGACCGCAGGTTGCGCCTCGTGAAGGCGCCACAAGAATTGCACGCGTTTCATTTCCTGATGGCCTGGCATCCGAGGCTCAATAGCGATCCGCGTCACGTGTGGCTGCGGGAAGCGATGCGATCGACAACTGAAGCTCTTAATAAATAACCTGAATTCGGATTGTTGCGAGCCCTCAGAGGCAATTTGAGAAGTAATGCACGGGCATAGGCCCCCGGACTTATTGTTTTGGGGATCAAAACACCGAGCCAACCCAAGACCCACGTACCAGAAGGCGGAACGTGGGGCACCCGAGGCTCTTTCGCCTTCGAGTGCTTAACGGGCTTGACGACGGTCGGTCATTTGAGATCTCCATGGCCTGCGAACTACTCGGCAAGCGCGCGGTGGACAAACGAAACGGCGATCGACCCTTCACCGACTGCCGATGCTACGCGTTTGACGTTGCCGGACCGAACGTCACCCACGGCGAACACGCCCGGAAGCGAGGTTTCGAACAGTTGCGGTGAGCGGTCGGGCAGCCATCGGGCAGCGGGGAGATCTTCCCTGGTCAAGTCCCGTCCGGTCTTGATGAAACCTTTCGCATCGAGAGCGACGCGACCATTCAGCCAAGCGGTGTTCGCCTCGGCCCCCGTCATCAGGAATACGTGCTTAATATTGTGACTGGTTACCGCGCCCGAGGCGTCGCGCCACAGCACGCGCTCAAGATGATCGGTTCCTTCAAGAGCCATGATCTCGGTTTTTGTTTTGAGCTGGATTGTGGGGTTCTCTTCGATTCGTCGAATGAGGTATCGCGACATGCTCGCCGAAAGACCGCTGGAGCGGACGAGCAGATGAACGCGTTTCACGGTCTGCGCGAGAAACACCGCGGCCTGGCCGGCCGAGTTCGCTCCGCCAACGACAATGACTTCATCGCCGTCGCAAAGCTGGGCCTCCATGAAAGTCGCGTTGTAATAGACACCCGCACCTTCGAATTGAGCGAGATTCGCGAGCGGCGGCCGATGGTATCGAGCGCCAGTGGCAATGACGACTGTGCGAGCCGGGATGATAACGCTGTCGTCGAGTCTGACACCGTAGGAGTTTTGTTCGCAGACCAATTCCGCGGCGCCCTTGGCGATCATGACCTCGGCGCCAAACTTCTGTGCCTGGGCGTAGGCGCGTCCGGCCAGCTCTCGCCCTGAAATCCCGGTTGGAAATCCAAGGTAGTTCTCGATTTTCGAACTGGTGCCCGCTTGTCCTCCAGGCGAGTTCGCCTCGATAACCAGCACATCGAGTCCCTCGGAAGCTGAATAAACTGCGGCCGCAAGACCCGCTGGTCCGGCGCCGACGATGACGACATCGCGCCGGTGGGTGTAATCGATCCCCTTATTGAAGCCGAGACAGTCGGCGATCTCCTGATTGCTAGGATTCTTCAGCACCACTTCGCCGCGGCAGATCACGACAGGGATATCGGCCGGCTCCACATGAAAGCGTTCGAGCAATTGCCGTACATCGGCGTCGCGGTCAAGATCGACGTACTTGAAGGGGTGGCCATTGCGCGTCAGGAATTGCTTGATTCGCAGGGTTGCGCCGGAGCCGACGGAGCCGATGAGCAGGACGTCGCCAATACCCTGCGCGATCACGGCGACGCGCCGATGGATCAAGGTTTTCATCAGCACTTCGCTGATTTCGGCGTCGGTTTGGATGAGGGCGAGCATCTGGTCGCGTGTCAGTTGGACGACTTCACCAGAGCTACGCACACGGAGGCGCATCTGCGCGGGGCGACCGAGGATCATGCTGATGTCACCAGTGAACTGAGACGGCCCGACAATCGCGACCAAAATCTCGTCCAGGGCCGACGGGCGAATGACCTCGATCTCACCGGCATTCAGTACAAAGAAGGGGACGTTGGTCTGACCGCCTTCGATCAAGACTTCGCCGCGGGTGATTGGACGAATCACTCCGTGCGAAGCAATCCGGGCAATCTGCGCGGAACTCAACACCGGAAACAGGAGCGCTGCATTCGGGGCGCTTGAGAGCAGCGTCGAGGGTGGGGTCTCAGTCACACGCAACTCGCTTTGGACAGCGCAACCGGCAAGCCCACCCGCTTGCCGTCGAAGGAAAAATCATCTGTCGCATCCATGGATAGTTAGCTTTGTGACCCCGCCGCTCGCCGCCCGCCAGACTGGCGCGCGCGGTAGTCGGTCACGAAGAAGCCGTTGATGTCGGGGTAGGATACCGAACCCGCGAAGCCTGCGAAACTGCCCTCCGACTTCAACTTCTGGGCTGCGTGCGTGAAACCGGTCCATGCAGCAAGAGCCAACGCGCCGCCGATACTGATACGTCGCACGCCGAGCGCCGCTATGTCCGCGACACTCAAGCCAGTGTCGCGAACCACCAGGACGTTGATCGGCTTCGGCCGAACCGCGTCAACGAGCGCTCTGATCGCCGTGGGATCGTGGGGACCGGGTGCAAATAGCACGTCCGCCCCGGCCTCGGCGAACGCCTGAAGACGCCGGACCGACTCGCGAAGCGGATCAGGACGGCCGACAAGGAAACATTCTGCCCTAGCCGTCAACAGAACGGCGGCACGGGACTGATCGATTGCCTCGCGCGCAGCGCGCACACGCTCGACGGCGAGCGGCAGCTCGTAAAGCGGCGACGATGGATCACCGGTTGCATCCTCGATCGACAGGCCCGCGACGCCGGCCGCGATGCAGCGCGTGACATTATGGGCGACATCTTGCGGAGACGCTCCGTAGCCAGACGCGAAATCCGCGTTGACCGGAACATCAACGGCGCCCGCAATATCGGCTATGTATGCCAGGTTGCGCTCACAAGTGAGCGCAGCTTCGGAGTCAGGCAGCCCCTGCGAGAACGCAAAGCCCGCACTGGTCGTCGCCAGTGCGGTGAATCCGAGCTGCTGCAGGTACCGTGCAGAGCCGACGTCCCACGGATTCGGAATCACGAAACAGCCTGCCTCATGCAGAGCGCGAAACGCCTGCCGACGGGCTTTGAAGTTCTCTAGCGTTCCCTGGACTCCCGTTCCGAAACGCTGCGGTGTCATCGGTTGTTCAAACGCGTTCATCACATGCTCCAATCGCTTGACTGAATCGATCCAATTCTCCAAGAGCTAAGTCAAGAGCTGTCGAAACTTGCTCTTCGTCATCTTGCTCCATCGAGCGTCTTCTGGTTGCGACCAGTAATGGCTACCTGCGCGCCCTCCGCAATGAAAAGTCGAGCTGTCGCAAGGCCGATGCCACTGTTGCCGGCGGTAATAAAAGCCTTCTTGCGACTCAGCTTCATCATGCCGCCATTTTGCAGGACCGGTGTCCGAAATGATGCCCGCCATGCGTATGGTTTGATGACCATCAAAGATGGAGGGTGCAAGAATTATTGTGCGTTATCCCCCACATTCAAAAGAAGCAGGCGTCCGGGTTTTTGTTTTTGGGGTGTGAGAATTCGTAGACAGAGCGAGACAACCCAGCACCACGTACCGAAAGCCGGAACGTCGGGCACCCGCACCCATCTGAATCGAACGTGGGGTGGCTACGTGTAGCGTGAAGCGAACTCGGGGAGTTCAATCCGGGAGGTCGGTGAGGCGGCAGAGGAAGCCCCAGCCGCCGCCGAGTTCGCTGAGGGCGAGGAGGAGTTCGTTGCGGCCTTGATGGAGGGGAAGGTAGACGGCGTCGTTTTCGGGATTGATGATGCCGAGGAAGCCGGGGTCGCGAAAACCCTGGGCGCTGCGGCCTCGGTAGAGAATTTTGCCGTTGAGGAAAATGGTGACGTCGTCGCTGTAGCCGATTTCCAGTTTTTTGAGCTGGTCGCGATCGGAATCGATGTTGGTGCGGGCGTAGAGGAGTTTCATGCCGGGCTGGGGCTGGAGGCGTGTGGAAAAGTCGGATTGAAAGGTGACGCGCGGATGGGGAGCGTCGCGGTAACGATAGAGGATCACGAAGCCGGGCGGCTCGGCTTCGACATCCTGCCATTGGATGGCTGCGGATTCGAGGGAGGTGAGGGGATGCTCGAGATTGCGCTGGAGGGCGTCGTAGGAGGGAGAGATGCTCCAATGGGTGATGACGTTCGGCTGCATGCTGGGAAGATGGCGTTGCCAGGATGCGTCGGGAGTGGGGCGGATTTCAAAATTGGAGAAGTAGGTTTCGCCGGTGAGGGTGAAGAGGGCGACTTTGCCCTTTTGAATGCCGCTTTTCAGATCGTCCATGACGAGCGCGGGCTTTTCCATGTCCTTGACGTAGAGTTTGGCCTGGGCGCCGGTGACTTCGAGGCGGAGGTGGAACCAAACGCTCTTCGGAATGTCGACTGCGCCGGTGAAGCCCGGGCCGTTGAAGATTTGCCAGTTGCGTCCGGTGTGAAGGACAGGGGTGTACTGCATGGCGTCCGGGAGGCCGGATTTGTGCTGGCGAAGATAGATTTCCTCATAGTTGGCTTCATCGGGATCGATGCGAATGTCGAAGCCGAAAAAACCACGGATGGCCGGAGTGGCGACGTCGACGTCAATGACGGCGTCGCGCATTTCGAAATCTTTCAGGACAGCCGCGCCGCCATTGAGGAGGAGGCATTTGCGACCGAGGTACTCGGCGGGCTTGGCTTCGCCCTGCAAATCCCAGCGGGGGGAATCGGGTGGGACGGAAAGCGGCTGGGGATAGGCGCGGCCCGCAAAGAGAAGAGCCAGGCACGCCATGGGCAGAACTGAACGCAAGAACTGAAATACTGTTTGCCGATTTCTCATACGATTTACCCCTTCTCGCGCGCGAGTTGCGGTTGCTAGCGCAAGCGAGCTTCATCGAATACGAGTTTGACCAACCTGGCCGCGACACTGTCGAATGCGGCGGCGAGTTCGGCGTCGTTGCCGGCGAACCGCTGGCGGAACGCGGTCAGGTCCACGCTGCCCTTAACGTCGTCCGCGGTTTGAAACATGGCGGGGGCGGTTTGCCGGAGCTTTTCGTCGACTTGATCCACGGTGCTCTGCATGAGGTCACGAAGAAGATAGATGTAGGTTTTGTCGTGGAGGACTGGGCCGTGGCCGGGAACGATGGTGTTCGCGTCCAACTGGGCCAGGTTTTCGAGTGTGTGGATCCATTCAGAGGGGTAGCCGTCGTAGACGTTGGGAAGAGGGTGATCGACGAGGTCGCCGGCGATGAGGATTTTTTCTTTTGGGAGATAGGTCACAGCGTCGCCGGGCGTGTTGCCGCGGCCGAGGAATTTGACCTGGACTTCGCGGTTGCCGAGGTCGACCGAGAAGCCGCGTTCAAAGGTGAGCGTCGCGCTCTGAAACTGGACGCCCTTCAATTCTTCGATAACTTTCGGGAGACGGGCGAGTTCCGCTTTGACTTCTTTTTTGTCGTCCTCGCTGAGGGGGCGGCCATCGGGCAATTTTCCGGTGGCGAGCATTTTTTGAAGAGCTTGCTGGTTGCCGTAGCTGTCTTTTTCCTCGCGCTGCAACGAACCGGGGCCGAAGCGGTCCATATCTTTTTTTGTTTCGACCTGAGCGATGATCGTCAGCGCCGGGAAGGCGTCCATGTAAATGCGATTGCCGAAATTGTGATCGTTGTGGAAGTGCGTGTTCAGGACAAAGCTGACGGGTTTGTCCGTCCATTCGTGAATTTGCTCGATATCTTCGCGGGCGGCGGAGGGGAGAAAGCCGGTGTCGACGACGAAGACCTGCCGGTCGCCGATGATGACGGTGGTGTTGCCGCCTGCGCCTTCGCGGTGCTGAATTTCATAGATGCCATCGGCCAGCTTCGTTACGGTGCGCTCGGTCTGTGCCGACACTGGGGTGACGGGGGCGAGAAATGCGAGCGTAACGGCGGGGATGAGCAACGAGAATGCTTTGCGTTTGAGCGACATTAGGTCTCCGCACAGGTCTGTAGAACGCTGATACAGACTATCGGGAAGGGTCCGCTGACACCGAGGTCCGATTCTGACGAGCATCCCGATTGAACCTGGCGGATGCAACGCCGCTGCCTGTTCCCTTGCCGAGCTTAGACGGCCCCGGCCCTCCGTTCGTATGTTTGTCGACTGGAGGAGGAGATCACAGGGGTTGGGCCGAATGCAATTGGTTGCCAAGAGTGCGCAAAGATTTGGACAAAGGAGCGAGGTGAGGCGGCGCGATTGCTTCCAAAGTAAAGAAGGGATAGGGGCTTGGAGTACGAGGGGCTTGGCGATTGGGGTGCACGGATTTGGCCAGGCTAGTCCGCATTTTGCAGATCTCTCGGGTACTGGGACCTCGGGAACCGGGCCAATTACATACTTATCATCTTTTAGACAGTAGATTTACTCGCCGGGGCGCCAGTAAAGATTAAGGTACGGAGCGTGTCCAGCTCGTCCGTGATGTCCAATGGGCCCCGCGCAGCTCATGCAGCGAAGCCATCGGTTTGCCTCGACATCATTCCCAAGCAGACTCATCGGAACCGTTTCATAACCTCCCCTTTCTTACCCTTCATGGACCTTTTGTTGGACCCATTATGGAACGCGTGGTCAGAGCGGCCATTGAGGCCTGTTTGGCGACCGTGAATTTGAACGACACCTGGATATAGTCCCCCAAAACTGAAATTAGCCATTGCTTGAGGATTCGGCACCGAGAAAGAACTGGAGGCGCTGATGGAACCCTGGGGAGTAGACCAAAAATCCACGGAGGAAGCAGTGGAGCTCTCGCAGGGAGAAGTCTCTCCATCAGGAGGCGTATGGATTGGGGCAAATCTGGGCCGGAAGACTCGCGTTGCGTTGATTGTGGCAGGAGCCCTGGTGCTGATGGCGGGCGGAACATTGCACAATTGGCGGAAAGAGGCAGCGCCGAATGTTTCTGGAACAATTCAGAGGGAGAAACAGGGCGTTTTTGGAAAGTTTGCGGAGAATTTGTCAAGAGGCGCTTCCCTGCTCGGCGGGTCCAAAGGTGATTCTGCGAAGAAGCTTGCGGCAAACAAGACGGCGAAGATGTCCGGGGCTTCACTGTCGTTGCCATTGTTCTTCGAGGCGAACCGCGGGCAGACCGACCCGCAGGCGAAATTTCTGGCGAGAAGCGGCGGGTATTCCCTATTTGTGACACCCACGGAAGCGGTTTTTGCGGGCGCGCACACCAGAGCGCCGCGCGGGGCGCTCTCACCGAGAAAAGGCACGCCGACGAATCCGGGAGAACGGGCCGTTCTGCGGATGAAATTGCTCGAGAGCAATCCCGGGCCGGAGATCAGTGGAATCAAAGAGCTTCCTGGCAAAGTAAATTATCTTATCGGAAACAACCCGAAGGATTGGCACACGGGCATTCCGCTGTATGAAGAAGTGCGTTCACGCGAAGTGTATCCGGGAATTGACCTGGTGTATCACGGCGACCAGCAACGGCTGGAATACGATTTTCAGGTGGCGCCGGGAGCGGACCCGGGACGGATCCGTTTCAAGGTAACAGGAGCCGAGAAAATTGCGGTGGATGAAAACGGCGACCTAGTATTGCACACGGGAAAGAACGAATTCCGGATGCGGAAGCCGGTGATTTACCAGCCGGAAGGCGAACAGCGGCGGCCGGTGGACGGCGGATTTTTGTTGCAAGCGGGCAAGCTGGTGGCCTTTCACGTGGGCGCATACGACAAGAAGATGCCGCTGGTGATCGATCCCACGATCGTCTTTGCAAGTTTCCTGGGAGCGGCGGGGCAGGAACTTCCCGCGGGAATGGATCTGGATACCACAAATCCCAGCGCGCTGAAACTGTATTTGTCCGGATCGACCACGGACGTTACGACGTTCACCGAGACAAACACGAAGCTCGGAAACACTCCCGGGGCGGGAGCGTATGCATTCGTGGCGAAAATCGATCCGACGACGACGGGAAGTGCTTCGCTCGATTTCCTGACCTTTATCGGGGGCAACCTTATATTTAGCGGAGGAACAGGGTCCTGCAGCAACGTCGCCACGGACTTGAAACTGGATTTGAGCGGCGGCGCGGGCCAGGTAGAGGCGGTGTTGCTGGGCGACACGAATTGCCGGGACTTCCCTGTCACGGTGGGCGGACCGACGACGGGCACGGATGATCTGTTTATCACGCGGTTGACACCGAGCGGTGCCGCGATTGACGGTTCGACATTTTTTGGAGGGAACGGATCGGCAGGACTTGCGTATGGAGGCGGTGCCTCCCTGTTCGTGAACCCGGAAGGGTCGATCGTGGTGAGCGGCGACACGACCTCGACAAACTTCGCAACGACAGCCAATGCCTATTCGGTATCGTTCAACAACGGAACGCCCGGCGAATTCGACGATTGTTTCATCGCGAAAATGGACCGCTCGTTTAACGTGCTCTACCTGACTTATATGAATGTCGGCGGGAACAGCGCAAGCGGAACCCCCGCGGGCTGCGGAGTGGGCTCGGTGGATCCGGTCGGAAAGATTTATTTTGGGGGCAATATCTATTCCGCAACGGCATTCAACCTGGCCAACGGCGGAACCGGCGCGAACGGATTTCAGAAAACCTTTGTCGGAACGCCGGGAACGACACCGAACGCGTTCGTGGGAGTATTGGATCCGAGCCTGAGCGGATTGAACCAACTGACATACTCCAGCTACATAGCGGGTGGAGGCGGCACAACTGTGCAAGCTGGAGCCATCGATGTGACGCACGGCATCGCGGCGCTGGTTGGTACAACGATTTCCAACAGCACGACAAATGCGCCGGACATCCCGCTGGTGAACGCGATTCAGTCCACGAATAATTCTCCGGCGGGTGTTGGCACGGGCTGGATCACGGTGATCGACACGACGAAGACGGGCGCAGCCAGCCTGGTGGCGTCTTCGTATTTGGGCGGAAGCACAGGAGGCGGAAGTTCGTCCATTCGATCTGTGGCCATCGATGCGGTGCCTGGGAATTCTCCGACGCAACGCATCGTAGTGGGCGGGCAAACGACGGCGACAAATTTTCCAACGATGAACCCGCTGCAGACATCGCTGGTGGGAAGCCAGAATGCGTTCGTATCCGTGCTGAGTGTGCCGAGTCCGGGTAACACGTTCAATATGTCGCTGCTGTTTTCCACTTACCTCGGCGGGGGCGTGGCCGTTTCCGGGCAGAGCGACTCCGTCCGCAATTTGATCACGGATTCGAATCATCAGATTTACGCACTGGGGCGGACGGCCTCGGCGAATTTCTTTGGCAATACAGTGCCTGCCACGACAGTGAACGGATTCCAGCCGACCTGCGCGAGTTGCGGAGGCGGAACGCCCCAGGCAGATCTGGCTATTTTTGTGCTGGCACCGCAGAGCGGCACCAACGTGCCCGACCTGACGGTGAGCAAATCGCACAGCGGGAGTTTTTCGCAAGGGCAGAGCGGGGCGCAATTTTCGATTACGGTGACGAATAGCGGCACCGGCAGCACCGTGGGTACAGTGAGCCTGGCCGATTCCCTGCCCTCGAGCATGACGGCGACGGCGATGACCGGGACAGGGTGGACTTGTTCGATCGGGACATTGGTTTGCACGCGTGCGGACGGGCTGGGAGCAGGCCTGTCCTATCCGGTGATTACGTTGACGGTGAATGTGGCGTCGAACGCGCCGCCTTCGGTGACGAACACGGTGGTGGTTTCCGGCGGCAGCGAAACGAACACGGCGAACGACACGGCGTCCGACACGGTGGCAATTACTTCCTCCGTCGGAGCTTGCACGAATAATTACACTGGGCTGACGAACGGCTCATGGGGCACAGCAACGAACTGGAGTACGGGAGCGGTTCCCGTGGGCACTGATGTGGTGTGCATCCCCTCGGGCATTACGGTGTTGGTGAACACGGGGCTCTCAGCCGCCAATCAGACCATCAGCGGGCTGAACAATTTGGGGACGATTACGTTTTCGGCGGGGCCGTTGACGGTGACCAATAATTCCGTAGCCAACAACATCAATATGAGCGGCGGAACACTGGCATTCAACGGACAGCTAACCGTCAGCGGGGCATTTGCTCAGTCAGGTGGAACGTTCGCCGGAACAGGGGAAGTGGACCTAAACGGGCCATTCACGTGGTCGGGCGGAACGATTTGTTCGGCATTGACGGGTGCGAGTTGCACAACCGGAACGGTGGCGAAACTCAACGCAAATGGAGGGATTACCTTCCCGGCGAGCGCGAACGTGGTGCTCTCGTCGCGCACGATGAATAACAACGGCACGGCGACCTGGTCGGGGGCCAACGGCTCGCTGGACATGGTAAACAGCGCGGTGATTAACAACGGCGTGGGAAGCGTCTGGAATATCACGAACGACAGCAGTCTAGTGTTCGGTGGAGGAGCAACCGTTGCATTCAACAACGCGGGAACGTTCGAGAAAACCGGAGGAACAGGAACGAGCACGGTAAGCGCGCCAATCCACAATACGGGGACAGTGCTGGGGAACGCGGCTACCCTTTCGTTCACGGGCGGGGGGAATTGTGGATCGAGTTGCCCCGGCACGTACACCTCCGGGCCGAGTGGAACGATCGCTTTCGCGGGGGGCATCTTCGCGCAGAGTGGAACTTTAGCCGGTTCAGGAACATTGAACTTCAACGGCGCGACGATGGACTTCGGCACCGGCGTGACCATGCTTTCGACCACGAACATCAACATCAGCGCCGGGACGCTTGCGGGCGCGGCGCCAGGTGTGCTCGATTTCGAGACCACGCCGAATTGGTCTGGTGGCACGATCTGTTCTTCGCTGAGCGGTGCTTCGTGCGTGGTTGGGAACAACGGAACGATGAATGCGAACGCGGGAATCAACTTTCCGGCGTCGGCGAGCGTGTTGCTGTCTGACCGAACTCTGAACAACAACGGTACGGTGACATGGTCGGGCACCGCAGGTTCGCTCGACGCGGTCAATGGAGCGGTCATCAACAATCCGGCGAACGGCGTCTGGAACTATGTAAATGACAGCAGCCTGGTGTTTGGCGGGGGCGCGACGTCGGCGTTCAACAATGCAGGCAAATTTGAGAAGACCGGCGGCACAGGGACAAGCACGATCAGCGTGAATTTCAACAACACCGGGACGGTGTTGGACAACAGCGCCACGATGGCATTTACGGGCGGCGGAAATTGCGGGTCGACGTGCGGCGGTTCGTACACCCCCAATACGGTCGGGTCCATCAATTTCGCGGGAGGAATCTTCGGGCAAAGCGGACCGATCAACGGCACGGGCACGGTGAACTTCAACGGCGCGACCATGAATTTCGGGACGGGCACGGCGACGATTTCGACGACCAACGTGAACTTAATCTCCGGGACCCTGGCGGGGGCGGCACCTGGAATCCTGAACTTTGCAACGCAGTTGAACTGGACGGGCGGCACGATGTGTTCCGGGGTGAGCGGCGTTTCATGCATCGTGGGAACAAATGCCACGACCAACGCGAATGCAGGAATCAACTTTCCGGCTTCCGCCAACGTGCTGTTGTCGAATCGCACGCTGAACAACAACGGCACGGCCACCTGGTCGGGTGCCGCAGGCTCGATTGACGTGGTGAACGGCGCGATCATCAGCAACCCGCTGAACAGCGTGTGGAATTACGCCAATGACAGCACGCTGGCGTTCGGCGGCGGGACTGCGGCGGCATTCAACAATGGCGGAACATTCGAAAAGACGGGCGGTACCGGCTCCAGCTCGATCAGCATCAGCTTCAATAACACCGGAACGGTGCTGGGCAACAGCACGACGCTTAGTTTCACCGGCGGCGGGAACTGCGGATCCACATGTTCCGGCACGTATATGGCCGGCGCGGGCGCCGCAATCAATTTTGCGGCGAACATCTTCGCGCAAAGCGGCCCAATCACTGGAGCGGGCACGGTAAATTTCAATGGCGCGACGATGGATTTTGGAACCGGAACGGTCACCATATCGGCCACCACGGTGAACATGACGGCTGGAACTCTCGGCGGCGCTGCGCCGGGAATCGTGAATTTTTCAACGGCGTTGAACTGGACGGGCGGCACCATGTGCTCGACCCTGAGCGGCACGGCGTGCGTGGTGGGGACTAATGCAACGACCAACATGAACGCCGGGATCAATTTCCCGACGTCGGCCAATGTGTTGCTGTCCTCCCGCACCCTGAACAATAACGGCACGGCCACATGGTCCGGTACCGGCGGTTCTCTAGACATGGTTAATGGCTCCGTTGTGAATAACGGTGCCTCATCCGTGTGGAACTACACCAATGACAGCAGCGTTGTTTTTGGCGGCGGAGCAGCCGTGGCGTTCAACAACGCGGGAAATTTCGAGAAAACCGGGGGGACAGGCACGAGCACCGTCAGCACACCGTTTAACAACAGCGGAAACGTGAACGGGAACAGCGGCACCATTTCGCTCAGTGCCGGGGGGAACTGCGGTTCCACGTGTCCGGGAACTTTCGCAGCGGCAACTGGCGGAACTCTCAGTTTCCTCGGCGGATCGTATCTGGCCAGCGGACCGTTCAACGGCGCCGGGACGATGAACTTCAGCGGCGCAACGATGACGCTAACGGGTACGTACGGTGTAACCGGTGCGACAAACGTTTCAGCTGGGACAGTCAATTTCAACGAAGCTAGTCCCGTAACGATTGCGGGCCCGGTGAATTTCAGCGGCGGAACGATCACCGGATCCACGAGCACGTTGAACCTGCCCGGATTGTTTACGTGGTCGGGGGGAAGCCTTTCTTTGCCAGGAACGACGAACGCCACCGGGGGAATCGCGCTGCCCAACGCGGGGTCGGTAGTCTTAAGCAACGGCACCCTGAATACTCCGGCGGCGGTTACGTTTGCGGCCGGCGGAAGCGGGGGGAGTTTTCTGCAGTCGACCGGTTCCATTGTAAACAACACGGGCACGTGGAACCTGCAAGGCGACGATTTTGTGAGTTACAACGGCGGCACGGCGACCGTGTTCAACAATAATGCCGGCGGTATTTTCGAAAAGACTGGAGGAACGACTTCCAGCCAGATCGGCACGGCGTTCAACAACAACGGGACGGTAACCGTGGGCAACACCACCGGAGCGGCGAGCCTGGTCTTCAGCAGCGGGTTGTGCAACACCACTACACCGTGTGTTGGGAACGGGTCGTGGACAGCACTGGCAGGTTATACGCTGGCGTTTAACAGCGGGGTGTACAACCTGAGCGGACCGTTCAGCGGCGCAGGAACCATGAATTTCGCCGGCGCCCTGATGAACCTGACGGGCATATATGGCCTCACTGGCGCAACAAACGTGCCGGGCGGTACAGTCAATTTCAATGAAGCAAGCCCAGTAACAATCGCAGGTCCGCTGAATCTTACCGGCGGAACGATCGCGGGATCCACCAGCACATTGAACCTGCCGGGACTATTTACATGGACGGCGGGAAGCCTGTCCTTGCCCGGAACAACGAATGCCACCGGTGGGATTGCACTCCCAAATGCCGGCGCCGTAATACTCAATGGAGGGACCTTAAATACTCCAGCGGCTGTCACCTTCGCCGCGGGGGGCAGTGGTTCGAGCTTCCTACTATCCAACGGGGCCGTGGTGAACAACACCGGCACATGGAATTTGCAGGGCGATGATTTTGTAACTTACAACGGCGGCACGGCCACGGCATTCAATAATAAGGTTGGTGGGATCTTCGAGAAGACGGGAGGAACGACCACCAGCCAGGTCAGCACCCCGTTCAACAATAATGGAACGGTTACGGTTGGCGCGGCGACTGGATCGTTCACGCTGAACTTTAATGCTTCCACGTGCACCACGGCGATTCCCTGCACCGGGACTGGGTCGTGGAACCCGTCGTCCGGGTTTACAGTGGCGTTTAGCGGAGGGACCTACAACCTTAGCGGGTCGCTCAGTGGGGCGGGAAACTATCTCTTCGGCGGCTCAACAGCCAACCTGACGGGCCCCTACACTGCCACCGGGACCACTACTGTTTCCGGCGGAGCGGTCAACTTTAACGAGGCGAGTCCGGTAACGATCGCGGGCCCACTGAATTTCAGCAGCGGAACGATCGCAGGAACCACGAGTACATTGAACTTGCCTGGATTGTTCACCTGGACGGCCGGAACCCTGGCATTGCCACAAACGACCAACGCCACGGGCGGCATTTCGTTCCCGAATATCGGCAACATGATTTTGAACCTCGGGACGCTGAATACTTCGGGCGCAGTTACCTTCGCCGCGGGCGGGCCCGGATCGAGTTTCTTGCTGCAGAACGGCGCCACGGTGAGCAACACCGGCACATGGAACCTGCAGGGCGACGAATTTGTAACCTACAACGGCGGCACCGCAACGACGTTCAACAATAATACTGGCGGGATTTTTGAGAAGACCGGAGGAACGGCTACCAGCCAGGTAAGCACGGTGTTTAACAATGCGGGAACGGTGCTGGCCAACGCAGCCACACTCTTCTTTACAAATACCGTCGCGCAGACCGCGGGGAAGACGGCGCTGAACGGCGGCGGTATCCAGACGACCAGCACCCATCCGCTGTCTATGCAAGGCGGCAGCCTCACTGGGGCGGGCACGCTCGTTGGCGACGTGTCAAATACCGGCGGCAGTGTCGCTCCCGGAAGTTCTACAGCGGCGGGCACCATTACTATCAATGGCAGTAGCCTGGGAATTTATTCGCAAAGCGGCACCGGGGCCTATAACGTCAAAATCGGAGGGACGGTCGCGGGCCAGTTTGACACATTGACGATGTCTGGCGCGGCCACGCTGAGCGGGCCGCTGAACGTGAGCCTGATTAACGCGTTCACACCGGTATTGGGGAATACGTTTACGATTTTATCGGCGTCTTCCGTGACTGGAATCTTCAGCACCACGAATCTTCCCGCATTGACGACAGGCCTGGGCTGGCAAGTCAGCTACCCCGGAACAACCGTGGTGCTTTCTGTCGTGTCCGTGTCCACGCCGATAGCCAACCTGAACCCTGGCAGTTTGACGTTCCCGAATACGATTGTGAACACGGCGGCCGCGGTACAAAAGGTGCAGTTGCAGAACACTGGCACGGGGCCGCTGATCATTACATCAATCCAGCCGACCGGCACGGATGCCGGGAATTATTCCTACACGGCGGACGCAGTGCAGCCTTGTCCGATGTCACCCGCGAGCCTGGCCAATGGCGCGAGTTGCTTGCTGGACATCGGATTCCTGCCGCTGAGTTCGGGAACGCACAACAACGCGCAGATCACGGTGACGGACAATTCCGGAAGCGTAGTTGGTTCGACGCAGACGGTTGCTCTTACTGGCACCGGAATTGTGCTTAGTTCGATTGCGGTAACTCCGGCCAGTGTGACGGTCGCTATGGGCAATACCCAGCAGTTCACGGCCACAGGCACATACAGTGATTCTTCCACGCAGAACTTGACCAGCCAGGTCACCTGGGCCTCAGCCACCACTTCGGTTGCCACCATCAACGCCGCGGGGGTTGCACAGGCAGTAGCGCCGGGCACTTCGAACATTACCGCCAAGCAAGGTGCGGTCACTTCTCCTGCTGCGGTCCTCACTGTCACCGGCGCAACCCACTTCACCGTTTCCTCGCCCGTGAACGCGATCGCGGGCACTTCGTTTAGCGTAACGATTTTTGCGGAAGATCAGTTCAACACCGTGGTGCCGGGCTACACGGGCACAGTGCACTTCACCAGCACCGATCCGCTGGCAATCCTGCCCGCAAATTCAACCTTGACGAACGGCTCCGGAAACTTCCAGGTCACGCTGAAGACGATAGGAAGCCAAACTTACACAGCCACGGATACTGTGACATCTTCCATCACCGGAACTTCCAATCCGGTTACGGTCGGGTCCGGGCTGGCGACGCACTTCCAAGTGACCGTGCCCGGGATAGCTACGGTGGGTGTAGCCACGAGCGTCAGTGTGTCGGCGCTCGACCAATTCAACAATCTTGTGACGACTTACGCGGGCACGGTGCACTTCACGAGCACGGATGCTTCGGCAGTGCTGCCCGCGAACACGACTCTGACGAGCGGTTCGGGAACGTTCCCGGTGACGTTCAAGACAGCGGGGAGCCAGACGGTTACGGCTACGGATACCGTGACGGCGACGATTACGGGAACTTCCAACGCGGATCTGGTGAGCACCGGAACGGCGACACATTTGGCGCTTGTGACTTTACCGTCGGTTACGGCAGGGGTCCCGTTGACGGTGGTCGTCGAGGCTCTGGACCAGTTCAACAACATCGTGACGACTTACTCTGGTACGGTCCATTTCACGAGCACGGATCCGGCGGCGGTACTGCCGGCGAACTCGACGCTGACCAATGGAGTCGGGTCGTTCCAGGCAACGCTGAAAACGACTGGCAGCCAGACAATCACAGGAACCGATACGGTTACGGCAACCATCACAGGAACTTCCAGCGCGATTACGGTCAGTTCGACAACGGCAACGCATTTCGTTGTATCCGCCCCGCCATCGGCGGCGGCCGGCACGGCAGTGAGCGTCACCGTAGGTGCATTCGACCAATTCAACAATCTAGTGACCGGATATACCGGCACGGTGCACATTACGAGCACGGATGCGGCGGCGATCCTGCCGGCAAATTCCACGCTGACGAGCGGCGTGGGCGTTTTTCAGGTAACGCTGAAGACGGCGGGAAATCAGACGGTCACCGCGACGGATACGGTGACTGCAACGATCAATGGAACTTCCAACACGATAACTGTTGGATCGATCGCCGCCACTCACTTTCTGATTTCCGCGCCTGGAGCGGCAACGGCGGGGGCGCCATTCAATATTATCGTGACGGCTTTGGACCAGTTCAGCAACATCGCGACCGGCTATACGGGCACGGTGCACTTTACGAGCACGGATGGAGCGGCGGTGCTGCCGGCGAACGTGACGCTGATCAATGGCACCAATACACTCTCTGTCACTTTGAAAACACTGGGGAGCCAGACGATCACCGGAACGGATACGGTGACGGCCACGATTAACGGAACTTCCAACGCGGTTAGCGTCTCATCAGGAATAGCGACGCACTTTGTGGTTTCCGCACCGGGTGTGGCGACGGCGGGGACGGCAATCAGCGTGAGCGTGACGGCGTTCGATTCGTTCAACAACATTGCAACGGGATACGCGGGCACGGTGCACTTCACGAGTACGGATGGCGCCGCGACGTTGCCGGCAAACTCGATTCTTGCCAGCGGAACGGGGACGTTCCAGGTGACGTTAAAGACAGCAGGAACCCAGACGGTGACCGCGACGGACACCGTGAACAGCACGATTACGGGCACGTCGGGTGCGATCGTGGTAACGGCGGTATTGCAGACGATTACAGTTGCGCCGACGCCGGCCAGCGTGTCGGTGGGATTGACACAGCCGTTTACAGCTACGGGACACTTCTCGGATGGCACAAGCGGGCCGGTGAGTGTGAATTGGAGTTCTGCGAACACTGCGATCGCGACGATTAATAGTTCGGGCGTGGCCACGGGTGTGAGCGCGGGCGGGCCGATCACGATTACGGCGACTTCGACGACGAATGCGGCGATTAGCGGCACAGCGCAGCTGACGGTGACAGCAGTGGCGCCAACGCTCGTATCAATCGCGGTGACACCGCTTTCACCAGTCATCGGCACGGGACAGATCCAGCAATTCACGGCAACAGGGACGTTCAGCAGCGGTCCTACAGAGGACATTACGACCGCGGTGATATGGGCGTCGTCGATACCCGGAGTTGCGACAATAAGTAACACGGGTGGGAGTCAAGGATCGGCGACCGCGGTAGCGAACGGCACGACGCTGATCAATGCAACCCTGTCAGGCGTGACCGGCACGGCCACTCTCACTGTGGCGCCGCCGGTTGGGTTCACGCTGACGGGAAGTCTAATAACGAAGCGGTCTTTGGCGACAGCTACGCTCCTAAACGATGGGACGGTGCTTTTGGCAGGAGGCGCGGGTGGTACCGGCTTTACGACTCTAGCGTCTGCGGAGCTCTACAATCCCACGGCCGGGGCGTTTACTGCTACCGGCAACATGACTATGGTCCGCTTCCAAGCCACGGCCACGCTGTTGCCCAATGGAATGGTGCTCGTTGCGGGAGGAAGTGGCACAAGCTCAACTTTCTTAAACAGCGCAGAGCTCTATAACCCGGCGACGGGGACCTTTACAGCAACGGGCAGCATGACCACGGCGCGGGTTGGTCACTCGGCGGCGCTGCTCCCCAATGGAACTGTGCTAATTGCGGGCGGCGCGACGGCTGCAAAGACCCTCACAAATACTGCGGAAATATACAACCCAGCAACCGGCACCTTCACTGCTACTGGAAGTATGACCTTCCCAGGAGGAGATGCAACCCTTCTGAACAATGGCAAGGTTCTGGTCGTAGGAGCCAATGGGGCAGTCCTGAGCGCGAACCTCTACGATCCGGCGACGGGAACGTTCACGCCAACCACAGGCGCGAGCAACGTCCCCATTGGAGCCACTGCGACTCTGTTGAACAACGGGATGGTTCTTTTCACAGGTGGACTGGTCGGCGGGAATGCCACAGCGAATACAGAACTATACAACCCGACCACCGATTCATTTACTACCAGCGGTAGCATGATCACCGGGCGGTTTAACCACACAGCGACGCTTCTGAACAACGGGATGGTGTTGGTAGCGGCAGGGTATGTCGGCAATAACATCAACATTCTTATCGCCGTGCCGAGTGCGGAGCTGTACGACCCGACAGCCGGCACCTTCACTGAAACCGGTAGTTTGAACTCCGCACGCGATGATCATACGGCCACGCTTCTGACCAATGGGAAGGTCCTCGTCGCAGGAGGGGATAACGCTGACCAAAGCTTGAATGTTGCCAGCGGTGATGCTCTCGCCAGCGCGGAGTTGTACACGCCCGCAACTTTCACGCAGCCTGGACTTACTTCGATCGCTGTCAGTCCTGCCACTCCTTCGATTGCCGTGGGAGGGTTCCAACGGTTCACCGCAACCGGAACCTTTAGCAGTGGTGGACCGCAAACTCTGGCGTCCGTCACTTGGAGTTCCTCGAACACGGCTGAAGTCTCCATCACGAACGACGTTACCGATTCCGGCAGGGCCTTCGGCTTGGCACCTGGAAGCGTGACGATCACGGCCTGCGAAGGCGCGGTCTGCGGCTCCACAGGCGCAACCGTGCCAGCGACGTTGGTGTCGATCACCGTGTCGCCGACGGCGGCGGGTGTGGCGGCTGGGTCGACGGTGCCGTTTGGCGCTACCGGGCACTTTTCGGATGGGACGACTGGCGCGGTCAGTGTGAACTGGTCTTCGTCGAACACGGCGATTGCCACGATTAACAGTTCGGGTGTTGCCACGGGCGTTGCTGCCGGTGGGCCGGTCACGATCAGGGCGACGTCGACGGCGAACGCGGCCATCAGCGGGACAGCACTACTGACAGTGAGCGCGGCGGGGCCGACGTTGCAGACGATCAGCGTGACGCCAGCAAATCCCACAATCGCGACGAACGCGATACAGGCGTTTATCGCCATTGGGCACTTCAGCGACGGGACATCACAAAATTTGACTTCTACCGTGACGTGGGGCTCGGCGACCACCGCGGTTGCGACGATCAATGCGGTTGGGGTGGCGACGGGTGTCAGCGCGGGGACGTCCACGATCAGCGCGACGCTGGGCGCAGTGAGCGGCACGACGGTGGTGACGGTGACGGGGACGACCGCGCACGCGTACGTGGGCGATAGCGTTTCCGCGAACTGCTGCCTGGACGTGATCGATACGACCACCAACCTGATCGTGAAACGGATTCCGATCACCACCATCAACGAACCGCTGGGGATTACGCCGGACCAGACGCGCGTCTACGTTCCAGACAACGCCGGTAGCGTGCTGGACGTAATTGACACGACTACGAATACGCTGGTGAATACGATTCCTGTTGGCAATGGGACAACGGCGGTGGTGATTAATCCGAACGGGAAGTTCGGATACGTTTCCGACCTCAACGATGGCAACGTGGTTGTATTCAACGTGGCGACCGGCGCGGTGGTGGCGACTGTGCCCATCGGGTTCTCGGCGGGCTGGATCTCGATCACGCCGGATGGGGCATTCGTTTACGCCGCGAGCGACTCCGATGGACGCGTGGCGGTGATCAACACTTCCACGAGTACGTTGAGCGCAACGATTACGCTCAACGCGCCCCCGGGACAGCCGGCAGTAGGCTGTGTCAGCGGGCCGACGTTCAACCCAGAGGGCACGCTGGGTTATTTCTCTTTGCTGTGCTCCGGAAACACCTTGAATGGCAATACGATTAACGTGCTTTCCATCCCCAGCAATACGCTGGTGGCGGCAATCACCGTGGGCGCCGGGCCGTTCCAATCGGCGATCAGCCCGGATGGTTCGCGACTCTATTCCGCGAACGCAGTGGCTAACACCGTTTCCGTGATTAACACGGCGACCAACACGGTGATCGCCACCGTGCCGATGCCTGGCCATTCCCAGTCGATCGCAGTGACACCGGACGGCGCGCACGTTTATGTCGCAAGCTCCAACGCCGCTACGGTCTCCGTCATTCAGACTTCCACGAATACGGTGAGCGCCTCCATCCCGGCGACGGTTCCCTTCGGGATCGTGATCGCCAGCCCGCCGGCAGCTTCGGCGGCGACGACACTGACGCTTACGCCACCGAACCTGGTGTTTGGCGCGCAGGTGGACGGAACGCAAAGCGCGACACAAACCATCAACGTGAAGAATCCGGGGGCGACGGTGGTTACGCTGACGAGCATTTTCTTGTCCGGACCGAACATAGGGGACTTCCGCCTGATCAATGGATGCCCGATTCCACCGGCAACGCTGGGCGCCGGAGCTTCGTGCAATCTACAGATCTCGTCCTTCCCGACCACAAACGGGCAGCGACAAGCACTGGTGACGATCAACAGCACCAACGGTGTGGCTGCATCGACGCAGAGCGCGCCGCTGAGCGGAACCGGGATCAGCCTGGTCTCGATCGCGGTGACACCGGTGAATCCTTCGGTGAGTGCGACCAATACGGTGCAGTTTACCGCTACCGGCACGTTCAGCGACAACAGCACGCAGAACTTGACCAACATCGTGAATTGGGCCTCGTCGTCCACCGGCATCGCCACCATCAATGCAACCGGGTTGGCCACCGGCGTTGCCGCAGGCGGACCCATAACCATAACGGCCACAAGTGGAAATATATTTGGCACTACGCAATTGACGGTTTCGCCGCTGGTTACATTCCCACTGAACGTCACTCTCATCGGAACTGGCACCGGGAGTGTTACGGACAATCTGGGTTCGATCAATTGCAAGAATACGGGTGGGGTGATCAGCGGAACGTGTTCGGCGAATTATCCGGCCGGCACGATTGTCTCGTTGACGGCGACGGCGACGCAGCCTTCCACGTTTGGCGGCTATCTCGGCGCCTGCAGCGGAACCGGAGCGTGCAGTGTCACTATGACTTCCGCGCAGTCTGTAACGGCTTCGTTCGTGCCGCCGCCGCAAGCACTTCCTCTGCCGTTTACGCCAGGCACGAACGTCTCCGGCCAGGTGGCGTTTGATTGTCCGTCGAACCCTAATCCCACCCCGGCCAATCCCTGCCTCGATCCCAATGCGCATTCCGCCGCGTTCACGATTGGACAGGTGCTGACACCGTTTACGCTGACGGTGGTCTCTACCGAAGTGCCGCCAACCAACGGTGATGGCATCTGCGAAAACGGCCGAACGCCGGGGCAAGACCTCGACTGCCGGTTCAAGTCGTTCTTCACATTCCAGACCAAGGCGAATGGCGACACCATCGTGCCGCTCTGCGATCCCTATGCCAATGGGAATTGCGTGGTGTACTCGGTCTTCTTCCAGAAACCTGGCCAGGAGCCGGACCCTTCGATGTACGTGGGACCTGTCAACTGGAACATCACGTTCAACAACGGCACGTTCGTTCCGCCGGCGCCGTGGACGGGAAGCACGCCGCGGCTGTATTACGATCCATCCGGGTTCGTTGTCCCGAACTCGCCTTATGGAACCGACTGCACGACGCCCATGCTCGTCGGGAATCCCGGTGTGCCGACGAGTCCGGCGATCTTTTGCCAGTTCGTCTTTGACATCACGACGATCTTCGATGCCAGCAAGAAGGTAGACCCGTTGATCGGAGGAAAGACGAAGGTCTTCAGCGATGCCATCGTTGCCTTCCCGCCGAATTTTGCACCGGTAGTGACGGTAACGACGACACCCGACGCGGTGACAGTGACGGCAGGGAGCCCGATCGGGTTCACGATCACGGTGAACAACAGCGCAGCGGCAGTCGCGAACAATGTGTCACTGAACACGCCGCTGCCCGGAGGAACAAATGTGAGCTGGACGATCAGTCCGGCCTACGCGGGACCGGGGACTTGCAGCATCACGGGCGCACAAGGGAGCCAGGTGCTCGCCTGCGCGTTCGGTACGCTGGCCCAGAGTGCAAGCGCGAGTCTGCACATCCTGAGCGCTTCTTCCGCGGCTGGCACGGCGATCAGCCCAAGCACGGTCAATGTCGGACCCCAGCAACTGCTTTCGATCGGCAGCATCGTGGTGCAGCCAATACCGGTGACGTTCAGCGGGCTTACGGCTTCGCAGACGATACCTGTGGGAACAAGTTCGGTGACGCTCGCCGGAGTGGTCGGCAATGGGACGCAGTTCGCGCCCGGCGGCGAGACTGTTTCCATAACTATCAATGGAAACAAACAGACAGCCACCGTCGGAAGCAACGGCGCGTTTTCGCTGCAGTTCCCAACCGCAGCGATTCCGACATCGGCGACGGCCTATACAATCACCTATTCGTACGCAGGTGATTCGCTATTGAGTGCCGCGAGCAACAGCTCTACGACGCTCGTGGTTGCACCGCTGGTAGTTACGTTCCCGCTGAACGTTACGCTCATCGGGACGGGCACGGGCAGCGTCACGGATAATCTCGGGTCGATCGATTGCGTGAACACGGCTGGGGTGATCACCGGAACGTGTTCGGCGAATTATCCGTCCGGGACCATTGTTGTGCTGGCATCAACGGCGACGCAGCCTTCCACCTTTGGTGGATGGCTGCAGGGCTGCTCAGGCAACGGTGCATGCAGCGTGACGATGAACTCGGCGCAGGCCGTGACGGCTTCGTTTGTGCCGCCGCCACAAGTAGTTCCCCTACCGCTTCCGGCGGGAACCAACGTGACTGCACAGGCTCCGTTCGATTGCCCGTCGAATCCGAATCCGACACCGGGGAATCCTTGCCTGGATCCGAACGCGCATGCGGCTGCGTTCACGATTGGACAGGTGCTGACACCGTTTACGCTGACAGTGGTCTCAACCGAAGTGCCGCCAACCAACGGTGATGGCATCTGCGAAAACGGCCGGACGCCCGGGCAGGACCTTGACTGCCGCTTCGGGACGTTCTTTACATTCCAAACGAAGGCGAACGGTGACAGGGTCGTGCCGCTCTGTGCTCCGTATGCGAACGGCAACTGCGTCGTGTATTCAGTGTTCTTCCAGAATCCCGGGCAGGAGCCGGATCCATCGATGTACGTGGGCCCCGTCAACTGGAACATCACGTACAACAACGGCACGTTTGTGCCGCCGGCGCCGTGGACCGGAAGTACACCGAGGCTGTACTACGATCCATCCGGGTTTGTGGTGCCGAACTCTCCGTATGGAACCGACTGCACCACGCCGATGCTGATCGGAAATCCTGGCGTGCCGACGAGTCCGGCGATCTTTTGCCAGTTCGTCTTTGACATCACGACGATCTTCGATGCCAGCAAGAAGGTGGATCCGCTGATCGGAGGAAAAACAAAGGTATTTAGCGATGCCATTGTTGCGTTCCCGCCGGTATTTGCGCCGGTGGTGACGGTGACGACTACGCCGGACGCTGCGACCGTGACGGCGGGGAGCCCGATCGGGTTCACGATCACGGTGAGCAACAGCGCGTTGGCAGTGGCGAACAATGTTTCCCTGAACACGCCGCTGCCCGGCGGAACGAATGTGAGCTGGGCGATCAGTCCGGCTTACACGGGGCCGGGGACATGCGGCATCACGGGAGCACAAGGGAGCCAGGTGCTGAACTGCGCGTTCGGAACGCTGGCCCAGAGTGCAAGCGCGAGTTTGCACATCCTGAGCGCTTCTTCCGCGGCTGGAACGGCGATCAGCCCGAGCACGGTTAACGTTGGGCCGCAGCAACTGCTATCGATCGGCAGCATCGTCGTGCAGCCGATAGCGGTGACGTTCAGCGGATTGACGGCTTCGCAGACGATACCCGTGGGGACGAGTACGGTCACACTGGGCGGAGTGATTGGGAACGGGACGCAGTTCGCGCCTAGCGGGGAAACTGTATCGATCACCATCAACGGGAACAAGCAGACGGCGACTATCGGAAGCAACGGCGCATTCTCGCTGACATTCCCTACAGCGGCGATCCCAGGTTCGACGACGCCGTATCCGATCAGCTACTCATACGCAGGCGATTCGCTTCTGAGCGCCGCAACCAACAACAGCACCACGCTGACAGTCATCAGCCCGCCCGCGGGTGTTAACCTCTCCGCAACGCTGCAGTCGACGACTGTGGACGGTTCCGGAAATTATGTCTTTACCATCCGGGTCACGAACAGCGGGGGCACAACGGCCACCGCCGCAGCCATCAAAACCGCCGTGCTAACCACAATAGTGGGAACCACGCGATTGACCACGACGAGTACAACAGCGTTGCCCGTGAATCTGGGCAACATCGCATCTCTGAGTTCCGTAACAGCGCCGCTCACATTCCCCGCGAGCGCCGGCCCGCCGAGTACAGCAGGGGCGATTAGCCTCGGCTTCGTATTCACGGGTGGCAGTGCAGGCGGCACGTTGAAAGCAACGTTGCCATAAGCATGGGAAGTGAGACAGGACAACCATCTATAGGAGGATCGATGACCAGAATCACGACAAGTAAATTCACAATCGGCGCGGGGCTGCTGGCGTTGCTTTGCGCGCTGCTGTCCCCGGCAGCACGAGCCGACGGAACCGGCCTGGGGGATGTGACAATAACGCTCCCAGCCATCTCCGGAAGCGCAGGCGACACCATCACTGTGCTGGGAAGCCTCACCAATAATTCGGCAAATACGCTGAATTTTGGCGGCGATTTTGTCACCCCGAACAGTACAGCCATCTCTGGCCTCGGCGATGTTTTCTTTAACGGTTTCTTGGGGTTTGGCCCGAGTTCCATCGGTGGCAACTCGACGTTGACCGGCATTGACCTGTTCACGATTTTCATCGCGACTGATGCCGCCCCGGGTTCGTACGACTTGAATTTCTACGACCTGCTGGGAGGTACCGACGCAGCCTGCAATCTAGACCCGACTCTGTGCGGCGTGCAACTGGGAAGCGTCGAATTCACCGTTGACGTACAGGGCGCGGTGCCAACGCCGGAGCCGGGTACATTGCTACTTCTCGCGAGCGGGATGGTGGCGGGCTTACTTGTCCTCCGCCGCATGACACAATAAGCCGGCAGGCGGGTAACAACCTAGTAAGTTGGCAGGCAGTTTAGTCTGTCTGTTCTCTTTCCGCGTATCAGGGGCCTGAGTGCGCTGAGGGTGTGCCGCATTTGTGTTGTGAGTTCTGCTTTTCCGCCAAAGATTCTTCCATCCATTTTTTTCGACGCTGCAATCTGACGAAGGAAATTTGAACTCCCCTGTTCTGGAAACCCGCAAAACACGCGGCGCCCGCAGCAAAAGTGCCTACTTCGCTTTTTCGGTGAATATGGGGGCGAGGTCGAAACGCTTGGCTAGGCCGGGATTCTGGGCGTCTTTCTGGACTTCGGCGGCGGCGCGGCGGGCTTCGTCGTAGTGAGTCTGGGCGTCGGCGGGTTTTCCTGAAAGTTCGAGCGCGCGGCCCCATTGATACTGGCTCTGGGCCAGCAGCGCGCGTAGATTGAGTTTCTCGCTGCGCAGGGTGCCGGACTTTAGTTCTTTCAGCGCGCCGACATAATCTTTCGTTCCGATCAGGGCTTCGCCGCGCAACACGAGGCACTGCGTGGAAAGATATTTCAGGCCGAGCGAATCGGCTTGCGCACCAAGAGTTTGCAGTTCGATGGCCGAGGCCGCAAATTTTCCATTGGCCACGGCGAGTTTGGCGAGATTGATTTTGTTGAGCAGCACCAGGTGCGCGTCGCCGCTTTTTACCCCGGTTTGCAGGGATTCCTGATACGCGGCGGCGGCCGCTTTCAGATCGCCGCGGTAGTAGGCGTTGTCGCCCTGGTAGGTGAGCGCGGTGCCGATTTGCGGCTGGTTTTTGTCGGTCCGCGCGGCGTTCAGGGCGTCGGAGAGCGCTTTTGCGGCTTCGTCACCGCGGCCGGCTTGGGCCAGGGCGTAGCCGTAAGCCGTCAGAACTTCTGTCGAATAGAATCCCTGTTCTTTGGCTTCGGCCAATCCCTTCACCGCGTCCTGTTGGGCGCCGACCGCGGCGCCATATCGACCCTGATAGCCGAATAGCGTTCCGAGGCCGGACGAGGCGAGCGCGGCGCCGCGCGCATCACCCGACGTACGGCGGAGATCCAATACCCTTAAATATTGATCCTGGGCCTGTTCGAACTGGCCCGTGCGCATGGAAGTTTCCGCCAGATTATTCAGCGTGTCGGCGATATCAGAGGGGACTTTCAGCTTTTCGCGGACTTGCAAGGCGCGCTCGAAATAGGTGCGAGCGTTTTCATAATCGCTTTTGGAGAAATAGGTGTTGCCGATGTTGTTGAGGACCTGGCCCTGCATCTGATCGTTGTGAATTTCGATTTGCGAGCCGAGGGATTCCTTGAAGAGGCGCAGCGCGTCGTCATACTTGCCGTGCTCGACGTAGAAATCGCCAAGGTCGCTGAGGACGTTGGCGGTGCCCTGCTTGTCGCCAATTTCGCGGCGGATGGCCAGGGCCTGATTGTAGTTTTTGAGCGCAAGATCAGACTTGCCGGTGCTGTCGTAGATAGAACCGATCATCTGCAGGCTGTCGGCAATTCCCTTCTTCAAACCGAGCTTGGTTTTGATTTCGAGGGATTCCTGAAGATTTTTCAGCGCGTCGTCGGGGCGCTGCATCGTGGAATACGCCACGCCCATGGCCTGAAGGATTTGGGCGCGCTCGGCGTCGTCCTGGAGCTCTATGGAAAGCGCTTGCGCGCGCGTCAGATACTCAAGGCCGGCCTGGGAGTTTCCACTTTCGATCTGGACGCGGCCGAGGGAGCGAAGGCCGGCGATGCGCTTCGGGTCAAGCTCGACGACTTTGGCAAACATATCTTTGGCCTTGTCGTAGGCGCCGGTGTTTTCGTAGGCCATACCGAGATCAAAGAGGTAGTCGGTATTGTCGGGAGAGACCTTGATGAGATTCTGATAGGCCTCAATCGCTTTCGGAAAGTCCTTCTCGATGCGGTCATAGCCGGCCTGGATAAGATATTTCTCCTGCATAGGGAGCGAAGCGCTGAGGGCGACGGCTTTTTGGGCGGCGGGCTCAGCGTCTTCGTCCTGGCCGAGATCGGAGTAAGCCTGCGCGAGCTTTACGTAGGCCAGGGCGAACTGGCCGTCTTCCTTGATGGCGGCCTGAAAACTTTGGGCGGCGGAGGTGTTTTTTCCGGCGCGGGCCTCTTCGAGACCGTGGTTGTATTCGCGCAGGGCGGCGACGGAAGCGGTGGATGGCTTGAAGGCGTGTTCCTGGAGCTCCTTCAGCAGGCTTTTCGATACCAGCAAATTTTCACGGATCTGGCCGGCGAGGCGGTCGACGGCGGCGAAAATTTCCTTGTCGCCGGCGGCTTCTTCCTTGAGGGTAACGGCCTGGCCGCGCTTCAGATCCTGAATTTTCGCGTCGATGCGGATGCGGTCGCCGAGTTGCGCGTAGCTGCCGGAGACGACTGTATCCACGTTGCTTTGATTGGCGATGCGGCCGATAGTGGGGGCGTCGAGGTCCGCCTGCGGCGTGATGTGCAGGTCTTTCATCACCTGGCCAACGCGTTCGGACGAGACTGCGCGCACGCTGGCGGATTGGCCTACGTCGGTGCTGAGCATTTCGGCCATGGCGGAACCGATCCAATCGAGCTTGGAATCGGAGGTGGCGTTGTGGAACGGAAGGATGGCGAGCGAGTGCAACGGCGCCGCGGGGGTTGCGGGAGCGCCGGGCAAAAAATATCTTCTGGCAAACAAAACGCCGCCAGCCAGCGCAATCGCAACTGCGGCCGCGATCGTGATGGTGGCGCGGGAGCGCGGTGCTTTCGGAGGAACAGGTGGCGGTTCAACAGGGAGCTCAATGCGAAGCTTGGAGCCGCCGCGCCAGGCGTCGATGTCCCGCTGGATTTCGAGTGCGGTCTGATAACGCTGGGTGGGGTCCATCTGCATGCACTTCGCGGTGATATCGCTGAGCAGGGCGGGGACGGCCGGGTCCACTTCGGCGGGCGGCTTGGGCTTTTCGCGAGTGCGCTTGAACATCGCACCCTGCATGGTGTCGGCCTTGTAAGGAAGCTGGCCGAGGAGCAACTGATAGAAAATAATTCCGAGGGTAAAGAGGTCGGAACGCGCGTCAACGTGCTCGCCCATCACCTGTTCGGGTGACATGTAGTCCGGAGTGCCGATGACCGCGCCGGTCTGGGTCATGCCGTGGCCCTGCTCCATGGTGCGGGCGATGCCGAAATCCATAACGATGATGCGGCCGGTTTTTTCGACCATGATGTTCTGCGGCTTCAGGTCGCGGTGAACCACGCCTTCCGAGTGCGCCGCGTCGAGCGCGGTGCAGGTCTGGTAGATCACGTCGGCGCATTCCTCGAAGGTGAGGCGCCCCTTTTCCTTGATGAGCGCGGTGAGATCTTTACCCTCGATAAACTCCATGGTGATGAACTTCACACCATCGGCTTCGCCGAGATCGAAGATGCGGATTACGTTTTTCTGAGTGATTTTCCGGGCGAGGATGAGTTCCTGTTTGAAGCGCTGAAGAACCTGTTCGTGGACGGCGAGTTCCGGGCGGATGACTTTCAGGGCGACGAGGCGGTCGAGTTCGAGGTCCCAGGCTTTATAGACGGCGCCCATGCCACCTTCGCCGAGCATCTGGACGATTTCGTAGCGTTTGCCGAGGCGCATGCCCTTGGGGAGGCGGCCGGTAGCAACACCAGTGGCACTGGGGGGAGGAACGGGCTGGGACCAGCCCTGGGCGGCGGAGACGCCGTTGGGATCGCCAGCGTCTTCATTCCCCAGGAAGGTGGCGTTTTCGTCGCGGCGGCCTTCGCCGAGAAAAGTGGCGTCGCCAAGGGGAAAGGGTGTTTTGCACGAAGTGCAGACGGACGAGGCGGGGTTGTTCGTCGCGTGACAATTCGGGCATTCTCTGGTGGCTGGCGCCATAGACGGTCTATTCGCTCAATTGCTACGGCAGACAGAATCGGGGACCTGAACCTGCGTGGATTTTACATCAAGGTTACAATTTTGCGGTGGAAAAGCGCGGTGGCGGGGGGCGGTTTGCTGCGATCCCGGCTATCGGCAATCTGAACGGGCAGGACGAACCGGCGTGGCCGCCGGAGCTGTTATTTTGAAAGCGAGATCACGCCGTAGAGGGTCTTTAGCAGGATAAGGCCACCGACGATGCCAAGGCTCATACTGAGCAACGTGCCGATGAGGAAATATTCGGCGAAGCGCACGGACTTCATTTCGGGATAGCGGGCGATGGATTTTGCGGTGAGGATCAAGCCGACGGTGGCGGGCGATTGAAGAACGAGTGCGGTAAGGACGACGAAGCGTTCGAGCCAGCCGATGTACATTCCAGCGTTCTGCATTTCATTTGACGTTTCACCCAGGATGCTCATGTCCTGTTTGGTGAGAGGCTTGGTGAGGAATCGAACGACGTAGCCTCCGCCGAAAATGACGCCGATGTAGACGACGGAAATGAGGAGGGGTTTTTCGATGGCCGACTGGGCCCATTGGAGTTTGGCTAGCAGGGTCCAGAATGGAGGCCGGGTGATCAGCCAGGCGGTGAGAAAGACGGTCAGCGCATGGATTGCCTGGTCGCCGAGGAAGGCTGGGGCGCCGTCGGCGAGGGTTTCGGAGCGGACGAGGCGAATTTTTAGCCAGTCGATTATCAGATGGACCAGCACGAGGCCGAGAATGTAAGCGTAGAAACTCCAGCGGAGGGCGAGTCCGGGAATCGCAAATCCAAGGAAAAGGGCGGCGGAGAAGAAGTGAACTGCGCCGTGCCCGGCATAGGCCCAGGCGGAGCTTCGTCTTTTGTCCGCGATCATGCGGTCCGATTGCAGGACGAAGTCGGTGAGCAGGTGGGAAAGGTACAGGCCGAGAAAAGCAGTCAGGAGTGCATGCATGATTTCATGCACTCTTCTTAAAGTGTACGAAATCGTGCAATCGTGGAAAAGCGGAACTGATGAGCTTTTTCATCGAATCGATCATCTCCAAAGTCTGCCAGAGGTGGCTCCGGCTCAGGTTGCGAGAGGCCGTGGAAGCGTTGATGCGCAGGGCCCTTGCGGCGCGGTCCACGCGCCCCTTGGCCAGGTAGGCGTCGACCGTGCGCCACTGTTTTTCGGAAAGGCGGCCTACCAGGGCGTCATGCAGGTTGTAAATCAGGTTGGCCACTAAATCAAAGTCTTTTTTTTCGGAATGAAAACGAGTGGATTTTCCGGAATGCGGGCGCCCCTCTTTCGCTTCGCTGATCGCGAGCCGGGCGAATTCAAAGGCCTGCCCGCCGAGTTGATTGACGGGGGCGCGTAAGGGGCCGGGGATCCTGCCGATGCCGATGCCGATTCGGAGTTGCAGGGGGCGCATCCGCCGGCGCAAATCGAAAATGAGTTCGGGGATCTGGCGAAGATCGGTGGCGACGGTTTGAAACTCGTCCCCGGCGGTGACGGCGTAGGGCAAGCGGATCCGCCCGTTGCGGAGATGGGCGGAGGTGACCAGGCGAAGCCTGGCACCGAGTATGGAACGCAGGCCGCGGGTGCGGCTGGAGCCGACCACGTCGGAAACGATGACTGCCCAGAGCTTTTCAGTCATATGCACATCCTTGTGCAATTATGCTGAATTGCACATTTATGTGCAATACATAATTTCTGACAAATGCGCGAACAATTAAGGGGATATGGTTAGGCGGGGGCTAGTCCTGTTCGCCAAGAGTTTGGAGGTAGGTTTTACCGTAAGGGTAGAAAGGATCTTTGCGGCCTTGTTGCCAGGCGGCTCTGAGTTCGGGGGTGGTGATGTCCCAATCGGGGCGGCATTTTTTGGTGACGGCGCGGAGGTCCTGGCGGAGTTCTTCGACGGTGGGACGGCCGAGAAACCAATAGCCGTTGTAAATCTTGTAAACGACAAGACCGGGCTCGAGGACGATTACGTGGGGGATCATGGGATTGTGGAGAGGGTCGGTGTATTCGGCAATGTCGAGATCTTTTTGGACGACGCGGCCGGCGTCTGAGAGGAAAGGCCATTGCGCACCGATTCCGCTGCGGTATTCGTTCGTTTCGGTGATGTTGTCGGTGCTGATGGTGACGAGGCGGCAGTAAGAGACTTCAAGTTCGCGGTGGAGTTGCACGAGGCCTTCGGCCTGGCGGCGGTCCTTGGGGCAGAAGCCTCCGCGGCTGAGGGCGAGAACCATGGGATGCTGGCCCTGCAGTTCGGAGAGTTTGCGGCGTTTCGCGGTGTGGTCGGAAAGCTCGTAATCAGGAAAGATGGCGCCGGGAACGATGTCGGATCGCATTTGGACTCCTGGTGGTTTGGATTCGAGCCCCTAGTTTACGCTCAACGGGAGGGAGCGAGGAACCCTCGGACTAGTGTGGCAATTTCGTCGACAGCCGTGTCGAGCGCGAAGTGGCCGCCGTCGACGATGTGAACTTCGGCCTTCGGCACATCGCGGCGATACGCTTCCGGCTCCGAGGGATCGAACGAAGACTCATACTTGCCCCAGATCACCAGCAGACGCGGCTGCTTCTGGCGCATCCAAGCCTGCCATTTGGGGTAATTCTCGACGTTGGTGCGGTAGTCGTAGAAGAGGTCGCTCTGGATGTCGGCCTGGCCGGGCTGATTGAGGAAATAAAATTCGTCGGTGTAGAGATCCGGATCATGGCGCTCAGCGTTGGGATCGCCCCCGGCGTGGCGAGCCTTCGTTGTTGCCAGCGAGAGGAGATTGGTGCGCAGCGCGCTTTCATAAGCGGCGCGATCGGCCCAGAAGGCGCGGCGGGTTTTCCAATTTGCGCCGAGGCCTTCGTTATGGGCGACGGCGTCCTGGACGATGAGGGCATCGACGCGGTCGGGGTGAACGAGGATCATGCGAAAGCCGACGGGGCCGCCGTAATCCTGCATATAGAGGGAATAGCGCGCAAGGCCGAGGGCTTCGGTGAAGTGATTCATGACCTCGGCGATGTGATCGAAGGTGTAGGCAAATTTCTTGGGATCGGGCCAGTCGCTGTGTCCGAAACCGGGATAATCGGGCGCGACGAGATGATACCGATCAGACAGGCGGCGAAGAGCGGCTCAAACATGCGCGAGGAAGATGGGAGTCCGTGAAGCAGCAGGAGAGTGGGAGCATCCTTCGGGCCGGCTTCCCGGTAAAAAATGGAAAGGCCGTCGACCTGAATGGAGCGGTAAGACGTGGAGTTCGCCACGGGATGTTCCTTTCCTTGGGTGTTTGCCAGCGACGGGGCCGAAGTCAGGATTGCGGAAACTGTTAGCGTCGAGATGAAGCGCGGCAGACGCCGAATCCAATACTGCGAGATGAACAGAGGCATCGTTTAACTCCGCTTGCGCGAGTTTGTGACTTCGAAAATGAGTTCCAGCGCGACGGGAACGCCGAGGGCAAGGCTGGCGACGCCAATGATCAAGCGGGTAGGATTTTTGTCTTTCCCGAAGACGTCTTGAAGCAACTGGGAGGCACCGTCGGCAACTTTGGGATGCTCGCGGACATCGCCGGAAGTGGCTACGGAGACGCCCAGGCGAATGACGCGCATCACCTTATCGAGCGAACCGAGATGCTGGCGCACAACAGCGAGGCCGTTGAGAGCGGCGAGGCGCGCAGCCTGGCGACCCGCTTCCACGTCGAGTTCGGCACCGACGCGGCCGATGAATTTAGCGACGCGCCCCTCGGTGGGAAGCATGCCACTGAGAAAAAGCAGATTGCCAGTTTGTACGGTTTCCGCGTAGATACCGAAAGGCTGCGGCGGTGCCGGAAGAGCGATGCCAAGTTCTGTCAAACGCTCTTCGGCGCCGGCAGGCCGGGAGCCGGCGCGGGTTACCATTTGCCGGCGTGCGAGCCGCCATCCACGTGGAGAATTTCACCGGTAGTGAAGGTGGCGTCGGTGAGGTACATGACCGCGTCGACGACCTCCTGGATTTCGCCGAGTCGACCGATCGGATTTAAGCCCTTGAGAGCCTCATGGGTCTCGGGTTTGTGCATGGGAGTTTTGATGACGCCGGCGGCGATGGTATTCACGCGAATACCCTCGTTGGCGTATTCGATGGCGAGGGCGCCGGTGACCGCATTCAGGCCCCCCTTGACCATGATTTGAACCGCCGCCGATATTCCGACGATGGGTTGTTCAGCGAGGGCTGCGGAAATGTTAACGATGCTGCCGCTCTTCTGCTTCAGCATCTGTTTTACTGACAGCTGTGTAATGTAGAGAAAGCCCGCCAGGGTAATCGAGACAAGAGCATTAAATTCCTCGGTAGTGTATTCCGTGAAGGGCTTGGGGATGAAAATGCCCGCATTGTTGACCAGCGAGTCGACCCGGCCGAAACGAGAGATAGCGGTCTCCACGATTCTTGCGGCGGTCTTGGGATCGCCGATGTCTCCATCAACCAGCGCCAGATTTGCTGAAGCGGTGAAAGGATTTGATTTGGTAATGTTCCGCGAATTCGCAACTACGGTATAGCCCCGCTTCAGGAACGCTTCAACAAGGCCGGCACCGATTCCCTGCGAAGCGCCGGTTACGATTGCCGTCTTTTTAGCATTTGTCATGGAGGAGATCCTTTATAAAGCCGCCGGATTGGATGTTCGAGCGCCGCGAAGGGTACTTTTGCCAGAGACTGGACCCGGTGCCCGGCGACAGCTTCGCGTCCAACGACGCAACGACGAAATCCAGGTTTGTAAACTCCGGCCGCCGCACTCGCATTGAGTTCCGCACTATGGGATGCCAACAGGGAGCAAGAAGTTCCATGCTCGCGGCCCCAGAAGTGGGGAAAACCGGGCGGCGATAAATGGGTACGCGCAGGAGTTGCTTAACTTATTGGACACGGAAAATGGCGTCTGGCGGGGAATCCGCAACTGAATGAGATAAGCTTTAGATTGGCGAATCGGTAAGTAAAGACAGTTCCCTCCTCTCATCGCCAATTTGAATCATCACCCCCGAATGCTTGTGCCCTTGGGACTTTTCGTTTGCAGAGAGTAAGAATTCGGAGCAGTCCCTCTTCCACCGACTCGATCTGAGAGAGCTGTAAGGCAGCCGTGCGAACGGCAGCCCGGCGTGATTGTGCGTCAGGAAATTCCCTTGCCTGAGATTTCGACGGCTTCCGGCAAAAAACACAACGCGCTGTGGTGGCGTGCAACAAGTGGAGAGAGGTGTGGAAGTGAATTTTCCCCGAGTAGGAATGAGCGAAGTTGCCACCCGAGAAGAGCATCAGCGAATGTTGGAAGACGCCGCCCCCGAAAAGAGGGACTCCGGGTTTCAAAACATGTGGAGGCGTGGCCGCACTGCCTTGACGCTGAGCTTCTGGATAGCCACCGCCGTCTGCTCGCAAGAGAAACCAAACGACCTTGCGAACAAAAGTATCGAAGACCTGATGAATATCGAGGTCACGTCGGCTTCGAAGAAAGAACAGAAAATCTCGGAGGTGGCGGCCGCAATTTTCGTCATTACCCCGGAAGACATCCGGCATTCCGGGGCGACGAACATCCCGGACCTTCTGCGGATGGTCCCGGGACTGGATGTTGCGCAAGTCAATGCAAGCACATGGGCCATATCCGCGCGAGGTTTCAATCTGCAGTTCGCCAACAAACTGCTGGTGCTGCTGGATGGCCGGGCCGTATATTCGCCACTTTTCGGAGGAGTGAATTGGGACACGTTGAACGTGCCGCTGGAGGATATTGAGCGAATCGAGGTGATTCGCGGGCCCGGAGGCACGGTGTGGGGCGCGAATGCGGTGAACGGCGTGATCAATATCATTACCAAACCCGCTGGGGAAACGCAGGGGGGACTGGTGACAGGCGGAGGAGGGACGCAGCAGCAGGGATTCGGTACCGTCCAGTATGGGGGAAAATTCAAGGAGTCCGCCTACAGGATATTCACAAGCTATGAAAACGATTCGCAACTGCCGAATCTGAACGGTCAGGACGGGTTCGATGGCCACCATTTACTGCATGGGGGATTTCGGGCAGACACAAAACTCTCCGGGAAGGATTCACTGGTCACGGAAGGGGATCTCTTTACCGGAGAAGACGGAAGCACGATAGTCCATTCCGTTTTCTTTCCGCCGGACAATATCGTCGTTCGCAGCCTGACGGGTCTTTCGGGAGGGGACATTGTCGCGCGCTGGACGCATACGATATCGAGCCGCAGCGACATGACGCTGCAGTTTTATTTCGACCAGTATGCGCGACACGGCCCGGAGGCCAATGAAAACCGGAACACATTTGATATCGATTTTCAGAACCACATCCGGCTGGGTGCGCGCCATGACCTGATCTGGGGCGCGGGATATCGCCACACATCCGAC